>Ga0111541_10000068_pt1 | contig 27974 bp, 35 predicted proteins | sample Knorr_S7_td_DCM__FD_83039 | JGI IMG/M metagenome (GOLD analysis project Ga0111541, IMG submission 83039) | Marine microbial communities from Southern Atlantic Ocean transect - Knorr_S7_td_DCM_ad_131m_LV_B (version 2) (version 2) | ecosystem: Environmental > Aquatic > Marine > Oceanic | place...
CACCATCTCCATGTTTGGCATATCTAAATTGATGAACAAAGCTTGTTGATCCTAGTATGCCAATTGCAGGTATTAATGCAGAAAAGCCAATCATAAGCCTTCTGCCCCATGTAACTTGATTATCTGGACTTATTATGTGCGACATCTCTCCAGGTCTGTACCATGCAATCAAGAAAGGTATAGCTAAAAGAACATACAAGGGAGGTATGTTTTGCTTTAACCTCTCTTCCCACTGGAGGTGTCTGAAGAGTATATGCATGACAGCTCCTCTTTTGCCAAAAAATTTTGGCCAGAGCCTAGCGACTGAGTATCTCTTTATTCTTCTTTTTGCTATTTCTTTGCTTAAAAGAAAATCAAAAGATTTTATTGCTGGGATTGATATGATTCCTGACAAAATTATTGCTATCAAGGTTGTTAATCCGTATTGTGAAATATATGACGGTAATCCATTTACAAATTCAAACATTATGGAAAACCAAAGTGGAGGCAGGTACCATGTGGCTGATCCAGGATCTAAATCTAACCTAAGAGCGAGAGAGTTTGTATGTCCAGTGCTTGACCATATAACAAATGCACCTAAGACAGAAACCATAATCATGCTTGTTATCCAGGATATATGAGGCCTGATTATTTTTAGCCTCCACAATGATGAGTACAAAAGTATAGTAAAAGACTGTGTAAAAGCTGTAAAAAATACCGAAACCAAACAGAGCCCAATTACAGACTTTGTAATTTCAAAAATAGCTGATATGTTTAAGCCAGAATTTATTATTGGTTTTATTTGTAAAAAAATAACTGATGGCAGGTTGAAAAATATAGACCATATAACACCAAATATAAACAGCACAAAGAGTTTTGCTTTAGCAAAATCACTAGGAGATAGAGGCAAGGCTCTAAGAAGCAAGTTTCCTTGATGTGAAAGTATCAGATGCCCCATGTTTAATGCTGTAAAACCTAAAAGTACAAAGAAGAGAAGAGAAAGAGCAACAAAATTGGTTGTTATCATTGAGCCATATTGCCAAAGAACTGAAAAAACATAACCTATTGCAGAGAGAGCCAAAAGAGGGATTAGAAAACCTATTGTTTCTACTGTTTTTGATTGAAGTAGCTTTTCGGCTGTTCCTCCAATTTTTATTGACATACCTCTCCTGAATGATATAAGCTCCATTCTCAGGAGTGCATTAAATGAAGATCTTTCCTTCAAAGCCTTTCTATTATTTCTTGCGAGAGGTCAAAATAGCTTTTCTCTTGAGCCTCTTTTCTAAATAGTTTTTCTAATTTTCCAGGATTTTTTTTGATTTCTTTGTGTTCAAGGTTGTGTTTTATCTGGCCATCAATAAGGATTGTTACCTTGTCACAAACTCTTTCAACAACCTCTACTATATGGCTTGAATAGATGATAGTTTTACCTTGTTTTGAAAAATCTTGAATAAGGTCACGGAAAACTAATACAGCATTGACATCCATTCCTGAAAGAGGTTCGTCAAGAAGCAAAACTTCTGGATTGTGAATGACTGATGAGGATATCATTATTTTTTGTTTCATCCCTCTTGAGAAAGAGGACATTTTTTCATGTATCACATGTCCAAGCTGAAAAAGATCTAACAGGTCATCGATTCGTTTTTGGACTTCAAGCCTGGGCATTTCATGAATTTCACCAATAACATGAAGGAATTCATGCGGTGTTAAATGTTCGTAGATTGTTAGCTCTTCCGGAACAAAGCCTACAAGCCTTCTAGCTTCTATTGGATTTTTGTATGGATTTATGCCATGTATTTTAACTACTCCAGAATCTGGTTTTAAAAGTCCTAAAAGAAGTTTTATTGTGGTTGATTTACCTGCACCGTTTGGACCCAGGTAACCATGTATCATGCCAGGTTCGACTTTAAGCGATATATCTTTTAGGACATTATTGTCGCCGTAGGACATTTTTATATTTTTTATCTCTATCATTGTGTTAATTCTAATTATTTTATTACGCTTCCAATTCCAAGTCTATACAAGATTGTCATTAATAATGAGATGATTATCATTGAGGATATTGGAATATATATGCTTATATTGTTTTTTTTAATTAAAAAATCTCCAGGCAATTTGAAGAGTTGCAATCCATTATTTTGCATAAGGTAAGCTAAGGCTGAAATGATCAAAAAGAAAACCGCAATAAGAAAACTTAAGCGAGAAAAGTTCATGAGATGTCTGGAAGTGTATATATTTCAACTTCTAATCTTGGAGGTTCGCCTTGTGCTGCTATTCTTTTCTTAATGGTTAATTCAGCAATTTGACCGTCGTCATGATACAGGACCCCATTAAGACCATCTTTAACTGATTTTGCAATATTGTCTGCATCAGGTCTTTTTGCATGATGTCTTTCGAGTCTTGGATTTGTTTTTCTGTATTGGCTTTTTGGACATGGGAAGTAAGCTGTAACATTAAGACCTATTGCACCTTCCATTAAGTTTTTAAAGTTTATTTTTTCAAGTTCTTTTTTTGCTATATATGAAATATCAGCTTTGTAAACTCTGCTGGCTTGAGGGTCAACAGCAGATACATACTTACCTCTTCTATAAAATCTAGGCCTACCTTGAGCTACAGGCTTTCCAGGAATCGTAAATCGTATTTTCATAAGTTTAAAGCTGCTTCATCAACATCTAAGTTTGTCCATACACAATTTACATCATCAAGATCTTCAAGCTGCTCCAGAAGTTCAATAATTGATTTTTGTTTCTCTTTATTTGCAATTAGGCTTTCTGGATCAAAGATTATCCTTGTCGTTGTTTTGCTTCCTGTTTCTTGTTCCAGAGCTTCATTTGCTTGAGATGTCAGGTTCAATGGAACAGTAACAATGGTTTCATCTTGAAAGTTTTCAACTTTTAAATAATCTTCAATTCCTGAATTTATAAGCATTTCCATGATTTTTTCTTCGTTTATCTTTTTGAAAATTTTAATCATTCCACATTTTTTAAAAAGATATGAAACTGCTCCTGAGCTTGCAAGACTTCCACCTTTTTTATTTAAAACGGTTCTAACTTCAGCAGCAGCTCTGTTTTTATTGTCTGTCATTATCTCTATCAGTATTCCAACCCCACCCGGAGCATAAGCTTCATAAAGAGCTTTTTCAAACGAATTTGCTTCAGAGCTTTGAGCCGCCTTTATTGATGATTTTATTTTGTCTTTTGGAAAGTTTATTTCTTTTGCTCTTTCTATTGCTGATCGCAATGAAAAATTATAATTTGGATCTGAACCACCTTCCTTTACAGCGACCATTATTTCTCTTGATACTTTTGCAAAAGCTTTGCCTCTCTTGGCATCAACTGCTGCTTTTCTGTGTTGGATATTTGCCCATTTGCTATGTCCAGCCATAATTAAAAATTATGTTGAATTCCTGAAAAAACTGTTTGTTCAGCATTTTGAATTTTTTCAAGCCCAATAACTATGTTTGTTGATTTTGAAATAGGAATACCTAGTTTTATTTTTAAGTTCATATCTAAGTCTTCTGGCCACCATGCTATTGTTTTTAAATTTATAGTTTGATTAAATGATATTTCAGCAGCTGTGTTTCCTCTAAATCTTCCAGCTCCAAGATTAAACTTTGTTGCTTTTAGGCCAGCAAAAAAATTAGTTTGAGATTCATTCCACCACTCTTGATTAAGTCCGAGATACCAGTCATTTTTGAAAAATTGAAATTCAATTTCGCTTCCAAGACTTTTTGATTGAGCATCTTCGTTGTTTAGGTGGAAAATACTTATGTTTGATTTTCTTTCAATTTGATTTATGTTTGAAAATGTATCATTAATTGAAGAAGTAGCATTATTGATATTTTCTGTCATGCTTTGAACATTTTCAAGAAAATTTTCCTCTGAAAGCTGAGAAGTGATTGTTGAGATGTTGTTTAAAATGCCATTAACCTCTTCTTCCATATTGTTGAGCCTTGAGTCCATCGACAAGCCTTCAATTTCATTTTTTAACGAAGAGATTGTTTGGTTTGCATTTTCAATAAGAGAATTTATTTGATCCGGAAGCTCTTTCGTAGCTTGATCCATGTTTGAGCTTGTGTTGTTAAGGTTTGTCACAACACCATCTGTTTTTGTTGTAATTTCTTTTACAGACTCTCTTAGCTCTTTTGTCATTTCGTCTATGTTGCCGATTGTTGAGCCTAGCTTGGGCCCAATATCTTTCATCGTCACATTCATCTCTTCAAGAATTTTGTTTACACCCAAAAGCGTTGTTGTTCTTAGCTGTTTTATAACCCCTTCTAGTTCCTTTACAGCATCATCAAGATTTGGTGTTGCTTCATATATCCCTACAGCTGTTGCTCCATTTTGAAGGTATCCACCAGGTACATTTTCATTACAGCCAGATTGCTCATCACCTGTCAGTTCTTCTGGCAGCTCCATTGCAGCTGTTGGACAGCTATAGATATCCAAGGAGGCATCACCTAAAAGGCTTCCCGTGTTGATTGTGTAATAGCTTCTGTTGGAAACTCTAACTCCTTTGTATAGACCTAAATAAACACGTGCTCCTCCGATTTCAGGGTCACTAATTACATTGTTAACTGTTCCAACCCTTACTCCATTCTGTCTTACATCAGCGCCCCTAACAAGCCCTTTTACATTTCTGAATTTAACATCCACCTCAAGTCCTTTTCTCGATTCAATTGTGTTCCAACTGAACCAAAACACTAATCCAACCAGGATTGACACTGTTAAAAATACAAAAAAACCAAGCCTTATTAAATGTGATTGATTATTCATCTTTCTTAATTATAAAATCCTTATTCATTATGTTGGTAGCCCCTTTATAAATTTGCTTAATTTATTCAAATTTGAATCTTTGTAATCTGTTTTTTCTGATTTGATAATTTTTTGTATTCCTTCTTTATTCGTCTCAGCCGAAACGATTCCGTTTTCAATAAGTATCGTTTTTGTGCAAACTTCAGATATGAAATTCATATCATGACTAACTATTATTGAAATTTTAGAATCAGCTAAAGACGATTTGATTATTTCGATTATGCTTCTAGACCTTTGTGGATCTAGGCCAGTTGTAGGTTCATCAAATAACATTATTTCTGGACTTGTTACAAGGGTTCTGGCTAACCCAACTCTTCTTGCTTGTCCTCCAGAAAGTTGGCTAACAAATCTTTTTCTAATATTCCCAACATCGTTAAGACCAACTGATTCAAGTATTTTATTTATTGTAGAGTTCCATTTTCTTCTCGGCACACCTGTTGCCTCCATTGCAAATTTAAGATTACCTTCAACATTAAGAAAGTCAAAAAGAGCTCCTGCTTGAAAAACCATACCTATTTTTTTTGATATAGCCTTTTTTCTTACAATGGTGTTTTTCCATATTGATTCTCCATTTACTTTGATGTCGCCTTCATCCGGCCTAAGCAATCCCCCCATTATTCGCAAAAGTGTTGATTTCCCACATCCACTTTGGCCAAGTATACCAAGCACTCCATCAGATATTGAATAATTTAATTTTTCAAGTATACGTTCATCAATATTGTGTCCAAAAGATATATTTTCAATTTCTATCTTCATGGTTAAAAAACAAGTACAGTCATGATTAAATTTGCTATGAGTATAAATGTCATAGAGCCCACAACCCCTATCTGTATCCTCCTTGAAAGCTCGTCTGAACTTTGATGGACTGTCCAGCCTTGGTAAAAACTAACAATGGTAATTATTGCTCCAAATACTATACTTTTATAGATTGAATGATAAAGTTTTTCTATTTCGAAAAGGTCTAATATGGAGAATGTCCATGTGCTCCAAGATAAGTGAAGAACTCTTTCAGCTGCAAGATATCCAGCAATGTTTCCCATAATGCAGCCAAGGATGGTCAGGCAAGGCAGAACTGTCATAAGGCCTAAAAGCCTTGGGAAAAAAAGAAACTGTATCGGGTCTACAGAGATGCTTTTAAGTGCTTCTATTTGCTCTGTTATCTTCATAGATCCTATTGATGCAGTTATAGCACTTCCAGTTCTGCCTGCAACCACAAGACCAACAAGAATTGGAACTAGTTGAGTTACAAGCATTTGCGTCACCCCGCCACCCATAAATTCAGCACCTACGCCAGCTCTTCGAACCTCTTCTGCTATCAAATATGAAGAAGTTACCCCAGCCACTGCGCTGGTTATTGCAACTATTCCAAATGCATTCACACCAGAGCTAGAAGAAAAATAAACAAACTCAGAAAAGTAATGCTTGTATGGAGGGTGAAAACCTTCCCATATTGAGGAAACAAAACTGCCTACATTTTTAAAAGCGCTTTTGCCTAGGTCAGAACTTTGATCTTGTATGCTTTTTCCGATACTTAAGAAGATTTTTTTCATTTATTTAATTCTAGATAGATAATTATCAAATATCTCCAGTTGCAACTTGAAAAGATTCACCCATCCCAAATGGAGAAATCAATTCTTTTAAAGCCATTTTATCCTTGTACGACATGTCTGGCTTGACGATTTCTTCCAAAAAAGGTAAGGAAAAATTAGTCAATGTTTTTATTTTGACATTTTTAAAATTATTTTTTGCGGATATATCTTCAAAAAAATTCCACCTTACATCAGTTGTCCAGTCTGTTCTTCCAGGGTTAACAAATGGTTTCAGTTGCTTATGCCCTTCAAAGCCCCTAAGCGTGTCTCCATAGAATTCATGAATGCCATAATCAATAAAAATAAAACTTGATTTTTTAAATTTGCTCTTTAGCTCTAAAAGAAATTTTTTCAAATCCGGTTGATATTCCAGGATTTTATTTTCTATTGGTTTTTTTATTTTTTTCAAAAATACATTGTTTTTTTTGATTTTTTCCCATCTGTTGTTCCATTTTTCATCTTTGAAAATCCAATATTCTTCATACCAGTATCCTTTTGAGAAAATAAATCTTCTTGCAGGAAGAGCATCAAGGATTTCTATTCCAAGAATCAAGCAATTTTCATGAGTTTTTTTATTTTCCAAATGATCATTTGGATTTATGGTTTTGATGTTTGTTGAACCACCCCAATCTACTATTGTGTAATTTATATTTTTTTCCAAATTTTTAAACTGTTCTGCAAAATATCCATCACCCCCTCCAAATTCAAAAATTTTGTCATATTTGTTTTTTCTGAATTTTAAGTTAATCATTTTTGCTAAAATGTTGCTTAAGTGTATTGGGGTGTAGAAATCACCAGATCCACCAGGCTCTTTCTCTCTTTTTCTGTAATAGCCTTGTTCTGGGTGGTAAAGTGCAGATTCAAGCCATTTGTCTGTTCTGTATTTTTTTGCATTGTCAATCCATTTCATTTTCATCTTTGATTCTAAAATCTGAATGCTTATAATTGACCCGATGGCTACAAGTAGAGATTATGAAAAAATTGTTGAAAGATTGGCGCTTTTAAGCAATCTTAAATTAAATCAAGAAGAAATAAATCTTCATGCTAAGGATTTTCCAAGGCTTTTGAGTTGGATGAACAAAATATCAACAACTAATTTAGCCGAAGAGTTTCAAAGTAATCAAAAATACACAGAGGGCGAAAGCGATACGCCTTTAGATTCACTTGATAAAGATTTAATTCTCAAGATGGCAAATAAGTCAAAAGATGGTTATGTTCGTGGGCCAAGGCCAAAAGGTAGAAAGTAACTGTGATGAAAGATATTAAGAAGCTTGTTGATGAGTGTTGTGAGCTAATGTCCTCTAAACAAGAGGTCAACGAAGTTTCAAGGGTTAGGTCTAGGTATCTAGATGAAATCACTTCAAACTTGAAGCTGATGAAAGACTTGGATCCTGTTGGTAAAAAAAAACTTGGTTCCGAGGTTAATTTTGCTAAAAAAGCAATTCTTGAACATTATCAAAATGTTTTGCAGTCTATAAAAAGCAAAAAAACTTCTAATTTAAGCAGGATGCATTCAAGAAGTAAATTTTTACCATCAATTAGGTCTATTTCTGGAAAGATGCATCCTTTAGAGCGCGTTAAAAGAGAAGCTGTTGACATTTTTAAAACTATGGGTTTTTCTGTTGTAGATGGCTCTGAAATTGAATCTGAAAATAATAATTTTTCTTTATTAAACATACCTAAAGATCATCCTGCTAGGGATGAAACGGATACTTTTTGGATTAGCAGTGATTCTCTTTTGAGAACTCATACATCCTCTGTGCAGTCAAGAATTATGCAATCTAATGATCTTCCAATTAGAGTGATATGCCCCGGTAGAGTTTACAGAAGGGAAAATGATGACAGCACTCATGCAAGTGTTTTCCATCAAATAGAGGGACTTTTGGTGGATGAGGATATAAGGTTTTCTGACCTCAAAGGGCTTTTGGCTGAATTCTGCAAAGAGTTTTTTGGAGAGGTTACTGTTAGGTTTAGGCCAGATTACTTCCCTTTTACAGAGCCTTCAGCTGAAGTGGCAATTGCTTACAAAGGTAAAAAAAATGAAAATTGGATTGAAATTGGTGGGTGCGGGATGGTACATCCGAATGTTCTTAAGATGGCTGGTATAGACCCACTTAAATGGAAAGGTTTGGCTTTTGGCATGGGTGTTGATAGGTTGACCATGCTTAGATATGACATAAGAGACATTAGGTTGTTGCTTGAAGGTGGATCTAAATTTATTGAACAATTTTGACCCATTGTCTCACAGGGGTGAACCTACAGCTTTGTTTGATTTGTCTTTCGTCAAAAATGCTGTAAGAGATTTAAAACTAAAACCCAAAAATAAAGTTATTCTAGTGAGAGGCACGAATGGAAAAACTTCCACTTGTTTTTTTCTTGATTCAATCATAAGGAAAAATGATTTGAGTTCGATTTGTTTTACATCCCCACATATCTATGCCCCGAATGAAAGAATTTTTTTAAATGGTGTAAATTTGCCAATAGAAGATTTGTTTTACTACGAGAAAAAGATATCACGATATGAAAATCAAAAATGCAAAAGGAAATTTACATATTTTGAGGCAGTTTTTTTAATTTGCCTGTTTGCAAATCTTAAAAATAAGCCTGATTACTTGATTCTTGAAGCTGGCTTAGGTGGGCCTAAAGATGCAACAGCTGCAGTCAGTTTTGATTTATTGGTACTTACCTCAATTGGCCTTGATCATCAGTTTTTACTAGGGGAAACAAAAGAGCAAATATTGATTTCTAAGATGTCTGATGTTCAAGATACAGAGATAGTAACCCTTGCTGAAAATAAAAAGTATGCCTATTTGGATTCTAAAAATGTCAAATATGTAGAAACCTCTAGCTCTAATACTGATTTTTTGTCTAAAAATAAAAATTTAGCAGAGGGTGTTGCCGAACATTTGGGGCTTAAGCGAAAGAAAATAAAAAAAAACATCAGTGGCAGGCTTGAGGTCCTCAGAGAAAAACCATTATTGATTCTAGATGGAGCACATAACCCAGAAGGCTTGTGTTATTTGCATAAGCATATTAAAAAATTAAAAATTAAAAAAGCATTGATAGGCATGAAGGATGGAAAATTGAAAGATTGCATGCACGCTATAGATAAATTTGGTTTTGAGAAAATAGCTTGGTGCGATCTCCCTAAACCTTGGAAATCAGATACCCCATTGAATCATTGGAGTTACTTGAAAACTGACTCAGAAATATTAGAATGGACTCTTGCTGATGAAGATTGTATTGTGCTTGGGTCTTTGTATCTTGCATCTAAAATTTTGAAAACGCTAAAAATAAAAAATTAAAATGAAGTTTGAGTTTAAGAAATATTCAAATCACATTTATTTTGTTTTTGTATGTATCTGTTCCATGTATTTAATGGTCAGTTCTTATTCAGACAAAGATCCTTTTCAATTTTTTGATAAAAAATCTAGTCGTGTTCAGATTTACATTGGTTCTTTCTCAGACATGCAAGCCATGACTTCTTTTTTGGCTGATTTTACTGAATGGGGCAATCAAAAATACCCAAATGATTATCCGCCTCCATATGTTAAAGTGACAAGAGAGGATAGCACGATGGTTGTAACATGGGGGCCTTTTGAAGAAGGGACTGCACAAAAGGCATTAGATGAAGTGTTAAAAAAATGGAATATACTGGCAGAGGTTCGAGATGAGTGATTTTTCTTCTCTTTGGTTAGATTTAGACAAAAGCATTATCGCAAAGCTTGACAAAGAATGCGATAAGCTTTCTGGCGAGCCTGATGGGGAATGGTATGACGAAGTTCTTTCTCATGTTGCAAAAACAGGAGGAAAAAGAGTAAGGCCTAAGTTTTTATTGGTTTTATTAAATTTTTTAAATTGCAAAATTGACAATAGGTGCATTAAGTTAGGCGCACTTGTTGAGACCCTTCATCAGGTTAGCCTTTTGCATGATGATGTAGTTGATGATGCGCCAAAAAGACGATCTGAAATAAGTGTAAATCTGGGCTGGGGCTCTAAGACTGCTATTTTATTGGGCGATTTTTTATTGGGTAGAGTTCTTGAAGTTCTCTCAAATGATCCTGATAAAGATGTTATGAAGGATTTTGCAAGAGCTTCCAGGGCTTTGTCAAGAGGTATTCTTTTAGAGCATGAAGCAAGATACAATTTTAATGTTTCGGATGAACTCCTATCTAGAATAGCTCAAGAAAAAACAGGTTCTCTTTTTAGACTTTCGGCAGAAACTGCTGGAAGGATAGCAGGTTTGGATGACGACAAGGTTAAATCTCTTGCATTTGCTGGTGAGTTGATTGGAGAAAGTTTTCAATTTATTGATGATTGTTTGGATTGGATTGGAGGAGAGTCTATAGTCGGCAAGCCAACAGGACATGATCTTTTGGAAGGGTTTGTTAACAGGCCTTTGGTGAGACTTAGGGAGAAAGGCTTTGTTTTGGCTGGACATCCTCAAAAACATGATATTAAAAAATGGAAAATATGGGCAAGTGAAAACATTGATGAAATAACTTGTTTAATGAATGATGAACAAATAATTGAAAAATGCATTGAAGAGTCAGAATCTTTATTGAAAGAAGCTTTTGAAATTTTAAAAACAGTTTTACCAGAAGATTCTGGTTTTGATCCTGATTTTTGGCTTCAAATTTTTTCTAGGAGGATGAAATGAAAAACAAAGGTTGGATATTTATTATTGCTATCTTGCTATTGACTTTTTTTGTTGATGATGTTGGCTTAAGCCAGAATATGGGGTCTCGTGTTGCCCTGCTTGAAATTAAAGGTCCAATAATGCAGGAATCTTCTGGGATTTCTGCAGGCAGCAGAGATATAGCAAATGCAATATTAAATGCAGCTCAAAACAATGAGGTTAGAGCTATTTTTCTTGATATAAATAGCCCAGGAGGGACTGTTGGAGGGTCACAAGAGATATATTGGGCTTTAAGAAAATTTAGAGATTCTGATTATTCTTATATTGACGAAAATGGGGAAACTTTAATTTCAAAGAAAGTTATTCATGCTTATATTGGTGAGCTTGGAGCTTCTGGAGGTTATTACGCTGCAAGTGCAGCAAATCACATCTCTTCTCTACCCTCTTCATTGGTTGGATCGATAGGTGTTATATTTTCAAATTTTAATTTTGTTAAGATGATGGAAAAGATAGGGATTGAGGATCAAACTTTTACAGCTGGTGAATACAAGGATTTAGGCAGTTCATTTAAAGTTATGAGTGATGAAGACAGAAAGGTTATGCAGGAGATGATAAATGAATCTTATGATGTTTTTGTTAATGATGTTGCTTATGGCAGAAAAAATTTAAGCGTGGAGGATGTAAAGAGTCTTGCAAATGGTTGGGTTTACTCAGGAAATAAAGCTGTTGAAAATGGCCTTATTGATTCTGTTGTTCACAGTTACAGGGAGGCTTTAGACAATTTATGCTTGGAGATTGGAGAAGGAGCTCAGTGTGAAACTTACACCATTACACCAGAGTCTGATCCTTTTGGCGATTTATTTAATCTTCTTGGAAGATTTGATTTATTGAATCATAAATTTTTTGCACTTTACCCTAATTATTAATATAAAATAATGGTGAATTGCTTTAAACGGAGGCTGTTATTTAAATGATAGTACAAGCACAACCCAGAGAGTTGATAATTACTTGTTTAAATTCTTATGCTAATTTCAATTTAGCTTATTGGAATTATGCTGACCCAGGAAAAATAATTAGATTTTGGGTTGGGTATAGAGAGAGAGCTGAATTTTTGATTTCAGAAATGGAAGAATCTGATGAAAAAGAAGAGATGACAGCTAGGCTTTTTGAAGCTGACAGAGTTGTTTTAAAAAAACGTTTAAATAATTTGAGATCCAAAGATTTTGTCAATCTGCCAAGATTTGATGTGCCTTTTGAAAGATGGTGGTGGTATATAGATCTGATTAAGACAAAATTTATAAAACCTGAACCAGGTTTTGTAGGAAGCATGCCGCAATCAGTTTCAAAGCTTTTCGGTTTTGGTGTTGAGGAAGTTGTAGAGGAAGAAGTAGAAATAGATTTGTCAAATTTAAAAATTGGCAAGGTTTGGATTGCACCAGGCTGCATTGTCTGTAACGCTTGTGAGGAGATATGCCCTGATGTTTTTGACGTTCAGGAAGAAAGTTGCGTTATTCGTGATGATCCCAATTTGGAACTCGTTCAAGATATTGTTGATGCTGCTGATGCATGCCCTGTAGAGGTTATTAAGTTCCAGCCGGCATAACCTAATGAAAAAAATAGGATTAAGGGTGAACCCGACTGACAAAAGGGTTGATTCCTTTCTGGCTAAGATAATTGAAGATTTAGCTTATTTTTCAGTCAAACCCATAATATTAAATGAAGATGCTGAGCAGCAAGGAATGTATGTTGAAAAGAAAGCATACCTTAAAGAGGATCTTGATTTGCTAGTTGTTTTAGGCGGAGATGGTACCATCTTGAATGCTGGACGAATGTCTGCGATGAGTCAAATCCCAATCTTAGGAGTTTCTATAGGTTCTTTTGGTTTTCTTACAAGCACTGATGTTGGTGGTTTTAGAGAAACTTTCAAGTCTGTAATCAAGGGAGATTTCATTCTTGAAAATAGACCTTTGCTTGAAGGCTCAATTAAAGAAAAATGTTTTTTGTCTGTAAATGATTTTGTTGTTTCCCATCATGGACATTCTTCAGTTTCTCCTTTTGAAATTCAAATAGATAAATCTGTTTTAAGGTGCAAAGGTGATGGTCTTGTTGTATCCACCTCTACAGGATCCACAGCATATAACCTTTCTGCAGGTGGACCTGTTGTTGATCCAGAAATGTCATGCATGCTTTTAACCCCTATTTGTGCTCATCTTATTGGAGTTAGACCAATGGTTATTTCAGATAAAAAAGTTCTTATATCTGCAACGAAATCAAAAAAATATTCACTTTCTGTAGATGGTCAGCATGCAATTGATTTTTCAAATCTTCAATCCCTAGAGGTAAGAATAAGTGATTTGTTTTTTAAACTTATAAGAAGTCGGCAGTCTTCAGACTTTTGGACAGTTGTGAAAGAAAAGTTTCATTGGGGTAACTAATTGATTTATCTTTTGCTTTTTATGGACTGGCTAACTGTTGGTAAGGTCTATACGTATGAAGGCATTTTATTTCGTGATAAAGTTTTTTATGAATCTGAAGAACAGGTTGAGTCAAAAGTAGTTTACTACCTAAGCGTTATTGAAGAAAACGACAACAATACGGTTAAAGTAAGCATTATTTGTCAGCCCAAAAATAAAGAATCTAAATTCAACGAAGTTCAAATTGATCTCTTAAGAGAAGTCTGTCTACCTGAATTAAAAGTTGATCTTGACAAAAGAACACCCATTCTTCCAAGGTATTTAGGATTTGGACCATATGAGCTTTACACTTATGAAAAAGCCAACGAGATAAAGGAAAAATTATACAAAGGTAGTTTTTTGCAGGGTGAAGTTAAACATGACTGGCAATTAAGATATGTTCCTAAAAAAGAACAAAAAGGAGTTATGCTGGCTGGAGATTTGAAAATAGAAAACAACAAAGGATTGATTCCTACTAAAAAAAATTTAACATTTGATATTTTTTATATTTATGAGGATCAAAAAATAAAACATACAGAAATGGTTTTTGATTACCTTTTAGAGCCTTTTAATGTAAGTTCGACTTTTAGGATTCAATTGAGGCTTGTTGAAGATGCTTAATCAGAGGTTCGATAAAAATTTAACCAGACATGTTCCTGGCGAGTTTTCATTCGGATCTTTTATTGGGAAGTTTCTTCTTTCAGTCTTATCTATTATTTCGCTTTATGCTTTTGTTGTTTATGTTATCGACTCAAAAGCTCAAAATGAAATTCCTGAAATTATCGAAATAATACCCCCTCCAGGAGATCTTCCTCGTGAGCATATTGCATATGTTGAATTTAGTACACCTTTAGATGAGTGGTCTGTCTTTGATGCTCTTGTTTATAGGATACACAGGAAGGATGGTTCGGTTTCTCAGAAAAAGAAAGTTTCAAATGCCGGAAGATTAATATTGAAAAACAATGGTAAAAGTTTAATATTTATGATCAATCATCAAAATTTGCCTGTGGTAGGAGAAAGGATAATAGTTGATATTTCTGGCATTCGTTCAAAATCTGGAGTTGGTTTAAGTATGCAGTTTCTGGAATATCACATCACTGACGAAAAGCCTGATTTGTTATTTGAGCAGCTGCTTACGAGGCTGTCGCTTTCCGAATTAAAGGTTTTATGGGATGAATGGCTTTCAGGAAATTTATAAAGAACGCTAAAATAACAGAGTTTAAGTTTAAAGGGAAAATGGTTTAACTATGTTGGTTGTTATCGCATTTATACAATTTTATAAATTTGTTCTATTTGCAAGAATTCTTTTAAGTTGGTTTCGCGTCAACTGGAGAAGTCAGTATTTTTATTGGATTGCTGATGTTACTGAACCAATTTTAAGATTTGTAAGACCTCTTTTCCCAACAATGGGAGGTATAGACTTTTCTCCTATTATTGCGTTTTATTTATTAGATTTGATAATTGGAGTATTAGCGAGATTATGAGTTATTTTTTTAGTAAAGATAAAGAGGTTGAAAGTATAGTAAATTCAGAAATATCTAGATTGGAGGAAGGTTTAGAGCTTATTGCAAGCGAAAATGTTGCAAGCAAAAATGTAATGCTTGCTCAAGGAAGCCCTCTTACAAATAAATATGCTGAAGGATATCCCTCAAAGAGGTATTATGGAGGTTGCGAGGAGGTTGATAAAGTTGAAAATTTAGCAATATCGAGAGCAAAAAGTATATTTAATTGTTCTTATGCTAATGTTCAGCCTCACTCTGGCTCACAGGCAAACCAAGCAGTTTATTCAGCCTTGCTTGAGCCAGGAGACACAATATTATCATTGTCTCTTTCTGATGGAGGCCATCTTTCTCATGGCCATTTTGTTACTCAGGTTGGAAAGATTTTTAAAATCTCCAACTATTCCCTGAATGAAAAAACAGAACTTATTGATTTTGATAAAGTTAAGGAGGTTGCTGTTGAAACAAAGCCAAAAATGATAATTTGCGGATATAGCAATTATTCAAGAAAGATTGATTTTTCTTCATTTAGGGATATTGCAGATCAAGTAGGAGCTTATCTTTTAGGTGATATTGCCCATATCTCGGGAATTATTGCAGCAGGCAAGCACCCTTCCCCTTTTCCTCACTGTCATGTTGCCACAACCACAACGCATAAAACATTAAGGGGGCCAAGAGGTGGCATGATTTTAAGCTCAGACTCTGATATTGCTGAAAAAATTGATAAAGCTGTTTTTCCAGGCATGCAAGGCGGTCCATTAATGCATGTTATCGCAGCCAAAGCCGTTGCTTTTGGAGAGGCAGCTAAACCTTCTTTTGAAAACTATATAAATCAGGTTTTGAAAAATGCAAAATATCTTTCTGGTTGCTTGTCGGAACATGGTTTAAGGATAGTTTCTGGGGGAACTGATAATCATTTGTTTTCATGTGATTTAAGAAATTGGAAACTTACAGGAAAAGAAGCTGAGGCTTTGCTTGGCAGTGCAGGGATAACTGTTAATAAAAATACGATTCCTAATGACCCTCAAAGTCCTTTTGTAACTAGTGGTATAAGGATCGGAACCCCAGCGATTACAACAAGAGGTATGAAGGAAGCAGAAATGAAAAAGATTTCTAATTTTGTAATTAAGGTGTTAAAAGAAAGAGTTAACCCTGAGAAAATTAAAGAAGAGGTACTTGAGATTTGTCAAAAATTCCCCCTTTACATGTAGCTTATTTATGCATAGGCTCAAATGTTGGTGATTGTGAGCTTCACTTAAAGAATGCCATAAAAGAAATTAAAAAATGGCCAAGAACCGAGATTATAAAAATTTCAAAGATCTTAGAGACAAAGCCATATGGTCCTGTAAAGAACCAGGATGATTTTTTGAATCAGATGTTAAAAATTAAAAGTTTTTTAAACCCTTTAAGTGTTGTTGACCTAATAGAGGTTACTGAAAATAAACTGGGAAGAGATAGAGAAAACTCTTTAAAAAAAGGTCCTCGTGTGATAGATATTGATTTAATAAGTTTTGACAGTTTGAAAATAACTTCAAAAAGATTAACCTTACCCCACCATTCTCTTAAATCAAGAGCTTATGTCTTGAAGCTTATGGAGGACATTGATGGTTGATTTTTTTTCAAGATTTAAGAGTGAAATTCAAATTTCTTTTGACAACTTAATAGAAGAAGATAAGATTTTTCAAGATGTTACTACTAGCTATTTAGAAATAAATGAAAAAGCTGTTTCTGAAATTACCTCCAGGACAGATGGTTTTGTTTCAGGAATTTCAATTGTTAAATTTTTTTTCAATTATCTCAATCTTGATTACAGTATTGTTCATGAGGTTCAAGATGGCGATTTTGTTTCAAAGAATGATATGTTTTTTTCATTTATTTTGAATGGTTCTGATGCATTGAGGACTGAAAGAATTGTTTTAAATTTAATTTCTAGATGCTCCTCAATATGTTCTGAAGTTAAAAAATGGAAGAAGATCACCGATTTTTATGATGTAAAGCTTTTGGATACACGTAAAACCGCTCCTGGTAATCGTTATTTTGACAAGCATTCCGTACTTGTAGGTGGAGGCAAGAATCACCGATTCAACCTAGAAGATGAAGTTTTGATAAAAGAGAATCATTTGATTTTTTTTAAGGATTTAAGTTCTGCAATTAAGAATATTCAAAAAAACAACAAGTTTAAAGCTGTTGTTGTTGAGGTTGAGAATATGGAACAGCTTCAAAAGATTTGTAAATTAAGTTTTGATAGAGTTATTTTTGATAATTGGAAATATGAAAAAATAAGTGAAGGGATAAAGCTTGCAAGGAGTGAAAATAAAAAAGTGGAGCTATCTGGAGGCATAAATTTATCGAATCTTAACTCGTATTGTTTATTGAAACCTGACTTTGTGTCTGCCAGCTCTATAACTAGCCCCAGCAAAGATTTTGATATTTCAATGTTACTTAAACGTTATTAGGATTATTTGCATTAGGTAGATTAAAGAAAAAGCAAACCTACCAAAACCACTTGCCAACACCCCTAACAAAGCTCCTTTTGCAACTTTTAAACTTTTGTTCTTTGATCCATGAATTTTCATCTCCCATAAGAATGAGCCCAAAAATGCACCTATGAAAACACCCCATGGTGGAATAACCGCAGCAAACAGAATAATCCCAGCTAAGCATGCCCAAGGAGTTCCTTTTGATGATTTGTATTTTTTTAAAACTCCTGTTCTTATCATGTGTTCAATAACGCTGTTTAAAATCCATACTGCAACTCCGATGATTAAAGGCAAAAAACCATTGATTTTATCGCTATTTGTCCATGCCAAAAATGTCATAAATAATAAAAGTTCAATGCACGGTATTATCGGGAAAAAGCTTAATAGTGAAAAAATAACACTAAAAATAACTATTATCCAATCTATGAACTCGATATTAAACATTCAAAACTTATTTTAAAATATCCTCTTTATGAATCGTAAAGAATTAATAAATGAAATACAGCGTTTGAAAAAAGAGAAGAATGCTTTGATCCTTGCGCACAATTATGTTGAGGGTGAAATTCAGGACTTAGCTGACTATGTTGGCGACTCTCTTGGCTTATCTAGAAAATCAGCTGAAACAGATAACGAGTTGATCGTTTTTTGTGCTGTTCATTTTATGGCTGAAACAGCTAGTGTTCTTGCTAAAGGTAAACAGAGGATACTATGCCCTGATTTAAAAGCGGGATGTTCTCTTTCAGAAACAATAACAGGTAACCAGCTTAAAGAGTGGAAAAAAGAACATCCGGGTGCTATCGTTGTTAGTTATGTGAATACCTCAGCTGAAGTTAAGGCAGAGAGTGACTACTGCTGCACTTCAGGAAATGCCTTGAATGTTGTTAGGTCGATACCAAAAGACAAAGAAATCTTGTTTTTGCCAGATATGTTTTTAGGGGCTTGGGTGCAAGAGGTTACTGGAAGGAAGATGCATATATGGCCCGGTGAATGTCACGTTCATGCCTCGCTTCCTCCAGAAAGAATTCAAGATTTGATGAAAGTTCATTCTGATGCTGATTTTTTAATACATCCTGAATGTGGATGTTCGACCTCATGCATGTACTTAGGTTCAGTTGGTAAGCTTGAAAAAAAACCACATATTCTTTCTACAGCAGGAATGGTTAAGCATGCAGAAAAAAGCAATGCTGAAACATTTGTTGTAGCTACAGAAACTGGCATTTTGCATCCTTTGAAAAAATCTTTGCCAAAAAAAGAATTTATACCTGCTTCAGATAGCATGGTTTGTCAATATATGAAAATGGTTACGCTTGAAAAGCTTTATGCTTCTTTGAAAGATGAGAAGCATGAGGTTAAGGTCAAAGAGCCTTTGAAGAGTAAAGCTAAAAAGGCTATAGTCCGCATGTTGGAAATTGATGGCTAAGATAAAAAGAAAATCAACAGCAGATCTTATAGTTTCAAGGCCGACAGAAGAAGAAAGAAATAAAAATAAAATATCAGTAACGATCCTTTTAGATAACATTAGAAGCGCAAGGAATGTTGGTTTGATTTTTCGTTTAGCCGATTGTGTTAATGTTAAAGAGGTATGGATGTGTGGGATAACGCCTTATCCTGGATTTACAGAGCATGCTACGAATCAAATTAATAAAACAGGGGTTGGAGGAAGTGTAGAAACAGTTTCTTGGAGATATTTTGACAATGATTTAGATGCTTTAAAGAAGGCTCAAGAAAAAGATTTACATATTGTTTGCTATGAGCAGGCTAAAGGTTCAAAAAAATGGCCTATTAAATTTGAAAAACATGATTTATTGCTTGTTTTTGGGCATGAGATAAAAGGTGTAAGTGATTGCTTTATTGAGCAAAGTGACGAGGTTGTTGAATTACCAGTAAGAGGTATAACAAATAGTTTAAATGTTGCTCTATGTGCAAGTGCTGTTTTATATGAGGTGTTGAATCAATTTGATGACGCCTGTTGAGTTTGAAAAAAATATTTTTAATTTTTTAGAGGGACGTTAATCATTGTTCCAATTTTTAATTTTGCAGGGTCTATACCTGGGTTTAATTCCTGCAGAATGTCAAGTGTTGTATTGAGAGCCTTTGCTATACCTTCCAATGTGTCGCCTTTCTTTATTCTGTAAAGTCCATCATCTTCTGGGTAATCGGAATTCCATTGATTCCTAAGTGGTATCTTTAATTCTTGACCGAGTTTTAATTTGTCTGGATCTTTTATTTCATTTAATTTAATTATTGATTGAATTGTGACACCCCAATCTTTTGCTATTGACGTTAAGCTTTCTCCAGATTCAACAATATGGATATCAAAATCCTCATTTTTCTTTTCGTTAACTTTGTCATTGAAAATTGTATCTTCTGAGCTTGTTTCTTCCTCTTGTAAATCAAGATCTCCAAGTTCAAGATAAACAGGTTTCTCATTTGTTTTTGAAACAGTATTTGCTTGCTCGGGATTTTCTATATTTGTTGTTTTGAGTATAACTAAAGCAGCAATAACAACTAAGAGTAAAGGAAGAAAATTTACTTTAGTTTTTTTAATGTATTTCATTAACGAGGTTGAGGGAGGATCAATGCCTGGGTGGGTTCATTGAAAAACTCCCTCAATTTTAGTTTAGGCATTTTTGAGATAAACATATGATTTTTACAATAAGCTTTGGTTAGCTTTTTTGTTATTTGTTAAATATTTTTTCGAAATTAAGATTCGGATTGGTGAACTTTCCTTTTTCCTGTATCACTTCGTCATCAAGGAATATCTTTCCTTCTTCTCTAAGGTCAAGAATCATATCCCAGTGAAGTGCACTATTGTTTTTTGAACCACTTTCAGGATAGCCTTTTCCTAAAGCCATATGAAAAGTACCACCAATTTTTTCATCAAAAAGTATATTTTTTATATGTCTGTCGATAGAGTAATTTGTTCCAATTGCAACTTCTCCCGGAATTTTGGCCCCTTTGTCTAAATTTATCAATGATAGAAGATGCTCTTCTCCGATTTTGGCTGAAGCATCAGCCACTTCTCCATTCTTAAATATTAGATTAATATCTTGAACCAAGACACCTTGATAAACGGTTGGCCATCTGTACCTTACCCTCCCCTCTACGGAACCTTCTACAGGAGCTGTAAAAACCTCTCCATCGGGGAAATTCAATTTTCCAGAACAAGGAATCCATGTTCTGCCTTCTACCTCCATTCTCAGATCAGTGTCTTTTGAGATGACTCTTAATTTTTTACCTTTGTTTAATATTGATGCAAGCTTGTCTTGCTCTAATTCAAATTCCTTCCAAAAGATAGAAGGATCATCAAGATGAAGGTTTCCTGCCTTGTAAACAAAATTGCAAAAATCTTCATAGCTCATTCCAGCCTCTTTAGCAAATGCTTCAGTTGGCCATAATGTTCCAACCCAGTGGAAATCACCATCAGCAGATCTTTTTAACGTGATGTCTCTGATCTCTTCAGTTGATTTGTAAAACATTGATATTTTTTTTCTGTCAACTTTGGATAAAAGTCTAGTATCACTAGTTGCGTTTATCCCTACCCTTGCATCAAGCGTTTTTGCTTCCAATAATGAGGTTTCATGTACATAGCTTAATTGATTATCATTTGCATTTTCAATAAAAATAGGAGTACATGAATCTAAATGTATGTTCGTTTTAGGATGAGCTTTGGCTTTTAGAATTTCTTTCAATATCTCTTTTATTAGCGGTTCTGCTAAAGGGGTTGTGTTTATAGCTACTCTCCATTTTTCCTGAACATTTAAGGAATAATTTACAAGAACTTTTGCTAGTTTTTTTGCCATATCTTTCATAATGGTTTGATTTTATGATAATAAAATAACTTTGTTTTGAAAAATAAAGCTAAAAAGCTCTCTTTCGCCGGTTTAAAAGTGGCCAAAAGTAACGGGATTTTAAAATTTTATCAGCCTGATGAAAATTATTTTCTTTTTGATTTAAAAAATATAGATGTTGAAACATGGGAGAAGAGAGGAAAGAGGGGTGCAAAGCTTTCAAATGGCTATCAAGTTTTGGAAGGTTGGATTCTTTTTCCTCCAGGCGGTGTAAATTCCAGTAATGATATACCTGAAGGAATGCCAAAGCTTGTCTCATTACGAGACTTGAATTTAATGAGTAAAAATTTTGAAAAAGAACTTTTAACAGAGCCGAAAAATCAGAGTTTAATAAATGCAATTTATCTTACTTCTAAATCGATTGTTGAAGGAGCCAAACAAGCAGGTCTCAAGATGACCCCAAAGATAGAGTCAATTTTGAAATTTATGAAAATTTATGTAGTTGATTTAATTTAACCAATCTTAAGTACAAGTTTTATTTTTCATTATTATTCAGAATAAAATGAACTAGATGAAATGTGTAAAGTGTTTAATTATCGATCTTGATGATACTCTTTGTAATACTTTTTCAGATTTAGTCTTTCTTGCCCATCGTGATGCTTCTAAGGCGATGGTTGAAGCCGGTATCAAAATGTCTGTTGATGAAGTTTTTGAAAAAAGGATAAAAATATTAGAAAAAACGATATCTAATAATTTTTCAAAAACATTTGAAGAGATGCTTGTTGAGGGTTTTTCCTGCTCTCAAAAGATAATCAATGCTGGTTTTGATGCTTACTACAGTCGCGATATAGGCAAGCTGACCCTTTTTCCCCTTGCGAAAGATTTTTTGAATTTATGTTCTTTTTTAAAAATAGCTCTTGTTACCAAAGGGAACAAATCAACACAACTTAAAAAAATAAATAAATTAAATATTAAAAATTATTTTGACCATGTTGCAATTGTTGAAATATCAAATTCAAAAGAGGATGAGTTTAGAGGCATTATGAAAAAATGGGATCTTAAGCCCGCAGAGGTATTTGTAATCGGTGACAGGCCTGATGCAGATATCTTTATTGGAAATAAATTAAAAATGAATACTGTCAGGTTTAAGTCTGAACATTATGCTAATATGAAACCAAGAAACAAACTTGAAATCAGTGATTATGAAGTCAAAAATTATAAAGAGCTTATTGATTTATTTGACAAAAACTTTATTTGACCAAATCGATGGCTGTGTCCAACTAGATATTATTGATCTATATTCTTCGTAAGATATGTAATACGTAACTTTAGGTCTGTCAAAAGCATCCAAGAGAACAGCTTGAACCTTTCCGCCTTTTCTCAAATCTAAATCATCCTCATAAGGAAAATCAAACTTGTATGTTCTTAAAACTTTCCTGTATTTATCCATAATTTTAAATGTATGAATATCGCCTTCGCAACTTAAGATTGGACACATTCCTTCTGGAGCTCCGTAATTCAACATAGCTACCGCAATATCCCCATTTTCAACACCGAGAATATCAACTTTTGCAAGTATTGGAACAAATTCGCCATCACCAAGTGGCTTCCAGCCATATTGAAAAATCATTTCAATATCACCGTTAATGTGTCCCCAGTTATTATTGTCAAGTTCATTCAGATTATTGTTTGCTTTTATTTTCTCAACACCATTTAGGCCGCATTCAATATATTTTTCTAAATTTTCTTTATTTTCATCTGTAGAAGAAAATATTATTTTATTTCCATACCGCGTCATGCTTCCAGATGTGTTTTCAATTTCAAAAGTACCAGAATCATTATCTGATTCTGGAAAAGTAATTGTTCCAACAGGAGAATAGCCATCATTACGCATAATTTCTACAAAATTGCTATTTTCATTTTTTGATCTAAATAATTGGATAAGTGAATTGCTTAGTAATTCGTCTTTTGAATCTTTTGAAACCTCAAAAGATAATTTGCCAGAGCAAGGTTCCCAATGTAGGAAATACCTATTGTCATCTTTTTCCTGAGAGGCGGAAAGCAAATCTTCACCTGAACCCTCATTGCTTAAAAGATCAGTTTCTGTTCCTTCTGAAGTTTTCGAATCAATTGCAGGTGGAATTTCAGCTTCATCATTTGATTTAGTTTCCGTTGGCTCTTCAACAGAGTCTTCTGCAAGAGTTGTTTCAATGGTTTCTTTATTGTTTGACTCAACTGAATCAATAGGTTCTTTTGATTCGGATGTTTCACAACCAAAAATGGTTAAGAAAAGAATGGTTAGCAATGGCAATTTATTATTCATGACTTAGATTGTAATCTTATTTAGAATGTCAATGTTCAAAAAAACATTTTAATATTATGAAGCTTTTTCAAATTGCTACACATCTTGATAACCTTTTAGAAAAAGATAAATTCGATGATGGATGCTTAAACGGCATTCAAGTATTTGGAAAACCAGATGTAAAAAGGATTCTGACTGGGGTATCTGTCTCTATGGAGTTAATTTCAAAAGCGATAAGTGAAGATTTTGATTCAATAATAGTACATCATGGTTTGTTTTGGGGAGAAAGGAGCTATCCTTTGAGTTTTGTAAATAAAAAAAGGCTTAAACTTCTTTCAGATAGCAACATTTCTTTAATTGCGTATCATCTTCCACTTGACGCACATGAAGGTTTGGGGAATAACTATCCTGCCTGTAGGGATTATGCAAATGAATTCAATGGCAATAAGATCAAGCCTTTCGGCTTGCTCAATGATTCTTTCATTGGAGCAAGTTTTGAATTGGATAAAGATGTCAAGGTTGAAGATTTAAAGAAGAAAACTGAAATTTTTTACAATCATAATGTTATTCATTTGAGCTGCAACAAAAAGGCTATAAAAAAAATAGCTATTGTTTCTGGTGCTGGTGCTAATTTTTTGGAACAAGCTTATGAGGCTAATATCGACTTGCTAATCACTGGCGAGGCTGAGGAATGGTCAATGCATGAAGCGATTGAGTTTGATGTGAACGTTTTTGCTTGTGGGCATTATGCAACTGAAAGAATAGGGATAGAAATGTTAACTAAGTATTTAAATGAAAAGTTAAACATTGAATCTGTTTTTTTTGATATACCTAACCCTGTATGATTAAAAGATGAGTGATTTTCAAGAAAAAAAATACAGCATAAAAGAAGCTGAAAAGTTGATTCCAGTTTTAAAAAAGGATTTTAAGAAGATTGTTGAACTCAAAAAAAAATTAGATGATATTGGGTTTGATATTGTTTATGGAACTTTTCGAGAAGGCTGCTCTCCTAATGGAACAGGTTCATTACCTCAGGATTTCTTGGACTTTTGTGGCATTATTGAGAATAATTTCCACAAGGTCGGAATATTGTTAAGGTCTCTTGAAGAGGGAATTGTTGACTTCCCTGCTAAAAGAGGAAAAGAAGATGTTTTTATAACTTGGATTTATCCTGATTTAAAGATTAATTATTGGTATTTTCCTGAAGAAGGATATCAAGAAAAGAAATCAATAGTTGATTTTTGATTCCTTCAATTACAATTACATCGTGCGGACAAGGCGCGACCGGCACGGCCCTCGGCCAGCCGGTTTTGTCCGCACTTTTTTATTATGACAGGATATCCTCTAAGTTCATACAAAGGTGAAAAAATCAATGTTTCAGTGGGAAACGTATCTTTTTTACAGGATGCTTTTACTGTTATTGCTGGTCCTTGCTCTGTTGAAAGCGAGGAGCAGATATTAAAGACAGCAGAAACTGTTTCAATGCTTGGAGCTTCAATTTTAAGAGGTGGCACCTATAAATATAGAAAAAGCCCCTATACTTTTTCCGGCCTGAAGGCGAAGGGTGTTGAGTATTTAAAAAAAGCTTCAATGAAAGCTTCTTTACCGAGTGTTACCGAAGTTATGTCAATTGATAAAGTTTCTTACCTTTCTAAAAATGTAGATATGTTACAAATTGGCAGCAGGAATATGCACAACACACCACTTTTAAAAGAGATTGGAAGGACAAAGGTACCAGTAATCTTGAAGCGTGGATACATGGCAACTATAGAGGAAACCCTTCTTGCTGCAGAGCATATTGCAAAAGAAGGTAATCAGAATATAGTCTTGTGCGAAAGAGGCATAAGGTGCTTTGATGACTCTTTGAGGTTTACTTTAGACCTAGCGGGAGCTATCTTGCTTAAGGAGAATTCAAAATTTCCTGTGATAATAGATCCTTCTCATGCTACAGGCAAAACAAACCTTGTGAAGCCATTATGTTTAGCAGCGTCTGCGGCTGGACTTAATGGTGTTATGGTTGAGGTTCATCCCGAACCAAGAAAAGCTTTGTCTGACTCTGATCAAAGTTTAACATTTGATGAGTTTGCTGATTTGATGGATTCTTTATCCATTTTTACAAAAAATAAAAATAAAATAACTAAAAGTGTCGGGGACTAGCGCAGCCTGGTAGCGCGACTGTTTTGGGAACAGTAGGTCGTGGGTTCAAATCCCGCGTCCCCGACCACCCTACTTTTTATTGTTTTTCAGATTGATTGGTTTTTTGAATTTGTTCTTTTGTAAGCATTCCATGTAGCCATGTTTCAAAATCTGCTTTATGTTTTTTGTAAAAGTTTATTGCAGGTTCGTTCCAGTCTAAAACTTGCCAAGTCATGGCATTTAAGTTTAATTTTTTGCATATAGCAATTGTTGTTTTGAAAAGCAAACTCCCTACCCCTTTGTTTCTGTACTGTTCAGTCACAACAAAATCCTCCAAGTGCAAAACTTTTCCCTTCCATGTTGAGTAGCGTATGAAGTAAAAAGACAATCCAATAATCTTTCCTCCATCTTCAGCAACTAAAAATTTGTAGTATGGATGACTGCCAAAGCCATCATTTTCCAAATCTTGCAATGTGACAGTCACTTCTTCAAGCGATTTTTCATAATCTGCTAATTCTTTTATTAGCTTTAAAACAGATGGCAGGTCTTCCTTTACACCCTGTCTGATTGTTATTTGCATATTGGTATTTTATGGTGGGCCATCGTGGACTTGAACCACGGACCTCGCCCTTATCAGGGGCGCGCTCTAGCCAGCTGAGCTAATGGCCCAATATCAGCTTATTTTATTATTTAAAACAATAAAACGGAGTTTCTTCAGCTGCTATTTCGAATTTTTGATTTTTTTTATCTTCAACAAGTGCATTCCCATTATTGCAGCCATTAATAAATCTTCCATGCATTTTTTGACCTTTTGAATTTATCCAAAATATCTTTCTTCCTTTGTCAATAAGTAAATCATTCCAAGATTGAAAAAGATGATTGGAATCATTTATCTCTTGAATTTTTTGACTCAATGATTCAATCCATTTTTTTAGAATGAATGCTCTTGGGTTTTTCCAGCCTGGATCCAATAGCCTTTCGCTCTCCATTGTTGTGGCGTTTTTTATGTTTGTTGGGATTGTTTCCTCATCTCCAAGAATATTTAAGCCAAGGCTTAGTATTGCATATTTTTCTTCACCTTTAATGTTTAAGGACAGTAAAGTTCCACCTATTTTTTTGTTATTGTAAACAATATCATTTGGCCAAGATATTTTTGAATTACTGATTTCTGCTGCAGATAAAGATGCTGCTATAGGCAGCATATTTAAATTTGAATTTTTTACATTGCTAACATTTAAAATCACACTTGCAAGTATCCCTTTTCCTAGCTCGGAAAACCATTTCCTGCCAGTTCGACCTCTGCCTGAAGATTGATACTCGGCTAAAATTAAAGCTTTTTCAATGGTTTTTGTTTTGATTAGCCTGCTTGCATAATCATGTGTTGAGTTGACAGTTGTGAAATAGTGATAATTTTTCATAAAATCCCTCGGGCAAAAATCAAAAAAATCCATAGGTGTTAATCTTGATTTTGATTTGAATGTTTGAATGTATTTGGCTTGTTTTATTGTTGATTTAAATCCTAATTTTTCAAAATATTCAAGGCTTTTATAAAAATTTGATTTTGAAATATTCGTCTCGTTCAGTACATTATCAAGCTCCAGAAAGCCATCCTCTGATCCGAAAATTTGCTGAAAAAGAAGTTTATCCTCTTTCGTAACTTCGTAATCGCGCACTTGGTCAAAAATCACAATTTTGTTCCAAGACGTTCAGGAGAGCAAGAGCTGCTTCAGATCCTTTATTTCCTTTCTTCCCTCCAGCCCGTTCTTTTGCCTGTTCAATATTCTTTGTTGTCAATATCCCCATGCTTATTGGAATTCCGTGACGAACTTGAAGATTTGCTAATCCATTAAATATTGAATTACAGAGAAAATCGTAATGGTCAGTTTCTCCTTTTACTATTGCTCCAATTGTTATTATGGCAATATCTTTAGGAGAACTTGTGTCTTCTAAAATTTTTGAAGCAAGGGAAAGTATCTCCCATGATCCAGAAACTTTATGATGATTAAATGAATAAGAGATGCTGCTTGATTCAAGAACACTTTTTGCACCTTGGAAAAGAGAATCAGTAATGTCTTTATTGAAGCTTGATTGAATAATTATTATTTTCATATTTTTATTTCTTTTGTTGATTCGATTTGCAAATCAAAACCCTCTAATGCAATGATGTTTCTCTTATTGTTTGTAATTATTTTCATTTCTCCAACACCACATGCTTTGAGTATCTGCGCACCTATTCCATAAGATCTAAAATCCATCTCATTTTCTTCTTTCGATTGATTTGTATTTGAGCCA
>Ga0111541_10000070_pt1 | contig 27630 bp, 29 predicted proteins | sample Knorr_S7_td_DCM__FD_83039 | JGI IMG/M metagenome (GOLD analysis project Ga0111541, IMG submission 83039) | Marine microbial communities from Southern Atlantic Ocean transect - Knorr_S7_td_DCM_ad_131m_LV_B (version 2) (version 2) | ecosystem: Environmental > Aquatic > Marine > Oceanic | place...
CATAACCAGGATGCAGACCTCATGGTGGTAGTGCCAGAACGCGATGAGCATCAAATACTCAGAGATCTTGCCGAACGGCTCGTTGATTCAGCAAAAGTTGTGGCGGTACCAGACGGATGGCGCGAATGGACAAGGCTGTCGTCGGTACCCTGAGAGTGTGCTTGATCGTCTGCTGCAACTAGAAGAAGAGTTGGCTCATGTTGAGTCCCAGCTTGGCGACCCTCAAGTCACGTCCGACCGCAATCGATTCGTCGAAGTCAGTCGACGACATTCGCAGTTGACCGAAATGATCGAAGTTGGGGGAGCATGGCGAACAGCTCTCGAAGATGCTGCGGCGGCGAAAGAGATGGCCGAATCAAGCAGCGGTGATGAAGCTGTAGAGGCCCGAGAGATGGAAACAGCTGCGCTGGAAGATGCTGAATCACTTGAGGAGAAGTTTCGATACTTACTCTTGCCAAGAGACCCCAACGACGACCGTAACGTCATCGTTGAGATACGGGGAGCCGAGGGAGGCGAAGAAGCGAACCTGTGGGCCCGCGACCTGTTTGAGATGTACCGCTCATATATCAACACCAAAGGCTGGACTATCGAAGTCCTCGGAAGTCACTTCAGTGACATGGGTGGATACACCGATATTGCATTTTTAGTAAAGGGCGACGCCGTATGGAGCCACCTCAAGCACGAAGGCGGCCCGCACCGAGTGCAGCGCGTTCCAGTCACAGAGTCCCAAGGACGGGTGCACACATCCTCGGCTGCTGTGACAGTGCTCCCAGAAGCAGATGAGGTTGAAGTCGAAATTGATCCAAACGAACTCGAAATTGACACCTATCGCTCCTCTGGACCTGGTGGTCAATCTGTTAATACGACAGATTCGGCAGTGCGGGTTACCCACCTGCCAACAGGCCTCGTCGTCTCAATGCAAGACGAAAAGAGCCAACTCCAAAACAAAGCTAAAGCTTTGCGAGTGTTACGAGCGCGCCTTCTAAAGCTTCACCAAGAAGAACAGGCTTCTAGTCAAGCGGCGCAAAAACGAGATCAAGTCAAGAGTGGAGGCCGAGCAGAAAAGATCCGTACCTACAACTTTAAGGACAGTCGAGTTACTGATCACCGCATAGGCTTAACTCTCCACAAGTTGGAACGCGTGTTGGCGGGAGAACTTGATGACGTAGTCAAACCTCTCATGCTCCACGAGCGCGAACAACAGCTTGAGGCTGGAAATGATCCAACCTGAAAGCGAATCAGATGAAATTCTTACGGTCGGCCAACTGCGCGATGAGATAGCCGAACAACTACTAACCGCCGGTATCGAGGACTACGAAATTAGTGCTCGGAGAATCGTGGAAGAAGCTACCGGCGTTGGATTCGACCTTCATCTGCTGGAGGACAAAAAACCAGTCACTCAAAGAGTTGTATCTCGAGTCGACGCAATGTCGCAGAGGCGTGCTTCCGGAGAACCCCTTCAATACGTAATCGGGAGCTGGGGTTTCCGACAATTGGACCTAGCAGTTGATTCAAGAGCGTTGATTCCTCGCCCAGAAACAGAAGTGGTAGCAGGATTCGGGATCGATGTACTTCAACAAATGAGCGATAGTGCCGAGAGTGGCCTTCTCGTAGCCGACTTGGGAACCGGTAGCGGCGCTATAGCGTTATCGATTGCGCAAGAAGTACCTCAAGCGCGTGTTTGCGCTACTGACATATCCGAAGAAGCGCTGGCCCTAGCCAGATCAAACCTTGCCGGTTTAGGAACAAATGCAGCGAGGGTCTCTTTGCACCATGGTGATTGGTTCGCAGCGCTGCCAACAGAGGCCTTCGGGAAATTAGACCTGTTGATCTCAAACCCACCATATATTTCACCTGATGATGACCTGCCTAAAGTCGTAAAAGACTGGGAGCCTCAGACTGCGCTTATTGGAGGTAAAGACGGGTTCGTCTACTTGGACACTTTGGTTCAGCAAGGCCGAAATTGGCTGCGGCCGGGAGGTTGGCTGGTCCTCGAGTGTGGTTCTAATCAAGCGCAACGCCTGTGCGAGCTAGCCATTTCTCGTGGTTACGACGCACCGAAGATAGGCCATGATCTATCAGGAGCGCAGAGGCTGGTAACTGCTCGCCGACCTATCGACGATGTTGATCAGTCTGATCTTGAAGCAGGTAGAGATGCACTGCAAAGAGGAGCATTAGTAGTCGCACCCACTGACACGCTCCCAGGCTTACTGGCCAAATATGACGACACAGCGGCCGTCGAAGCATCATATGAAGCCAAGCAACGTCCCAGAAATCAACCAGTTCCGGTGTTAGTGAGTGGACTGGCGCAAGCTGAACAACTCGTCCAGTTAGACCAACGAGCCCGATCACTAATCGGAGAACACTGGCCGGGAGCACTCACTATCGTTGCCAAGCGCCTCCACGGAGATGATCCGATTCACGGAGGCGACACGCTGGGAGTCCGATGCCCTAACCCCGGATGGTTACGACTACTCATTGATCAGTCGGGCCCTGTTACCGGATCCAGCGCTAACTTGCATGGAGTCGACACGATGTTGAACGCGCACGATGCTGCGGCCACCCTCGCCGTTGAAGTCGGCCACGTCATTGAAGGCACCTCGCAAGGAGGCCTCGCATCGACAGTGTTGGATGCGACAGGGGATTCTCTGATCGTGTTGAGAGAAGGCGCGGTAGACATCAAGTGCGACTGACAACGACGGATCATTCGCTTAGTTGAATTGGTTACGAGAATTGGGTTCTCGCGTGGGAAGATAGCTGCGTTGCCACAAACAAAGGAGAACCTTCGGTGTCTGTTATCGCGGTTGGCGCAGATCACGCGGGATTTGAGCTCAAAGAGACCATAGCTGCGCACCTAGCAGCGAACGACCACCAAATAGTTGACTGTGGTACCCACAGCCAAGACCGTGTTGATTACCCCGAGTTCGGAGCATCTGTCGCTAGGGCCGTAATCGCTGGAGAGGCGGAACGCGGCATAGTCGTTTGTGGCAGTGGCATCGGAATTGTAATGGCGGCAGGAAAGATTGCAGGCATTCGAGCAGCCACCGTCCACGACGTGACTACTGCCCGCATGACTAGGGAACACAACGACGCCAACATCATCGGCATTGGCGCACGGATGGTGGGGGAGCAAACCGCACTAGACATAGTTGACGCCTACTTGCATGCTTCTTTTGAAGGCGGTCGACACCAACAACGCGTCGAAAAACTGGCCTCTCTAGAAACCTTTGGATCACCCGAGGAATAGAAAACACACGCAAGAGACCATTTCAAGGCATGCTGTGGTTCAGCAGCCGCGACAACCGGCGAAAGGCGCCCACCTATGACCTCTTCCAACCCCATTTGGACCGTCGGAGCGGACCCCCAGATTGAGCAACTGATTCGTCAAGAGAAGGAACGTCAGATGACGAGCCTTCAATTAATCGCTTCTGAAAACTTTGCATCACCAGCGGTGATGGAGGCAACCGGGAGTGTTTTTACGAACAAATACAGCGAGGGGTACCCGCAACGAAGGTATTACGGAGGAAACACGCATGTGGATGTCGCAGAACAATTAGCGATTGATCGCGTAAAGCAATTATTTGGTGCCGAACACGCCAATGTGCAGCCTCACTCAGGGTCCCAAGCCAACGCCGCTGTATACATGGCGCTTCTTGATGTCGGAGATACCGTCATGGGAATGAGCCTTGACCATGGTGGTCATTTGACACATGGCTCACCAGTCAACGCGAGTGGCAGGTTCTACAACTTCGTTTCCTACGGGCTAACAGAAGGCGATGAACGTCTCGACTACGAAGAGATGCGATCAATCGCCCTTGCTGAGCGCCCCAAGCTCATAGTCGCAGGAGCAACCGCATACCCCCGACGAATAGACCCTGAACCCTTCCGCAAAGTCTGCGATGAGATTGGCGCATACTTTATGTTTGACGCCGCGCATATAGCCGGCCTCATCGCAGGCGGACAGCACCCTAATCCGGTTCCCTTAGCTGACGTAGTTACCTTTACAACCCACAAAACCCTGCGAGGACCTCGCGGCGGCTGCATTCTTTCCACAGAATCCCTAGCCAAAAAAATCGACAGCGCTGTGTTCCCAGGAAACCAAGGCGGCCCCCTAGACCACGTAGTCCTAGCAAAAGCTGTCGGATTCCGAGAAGCGCTAGACCCAGGCTTCGCAGACTACGCAAAACGCATCGTCGACAACGCAAGCGCCTTAGCAGACGCGTTAGCCAACCGAGGGTTTCGGTTGGTATCAGGGGGCACCGATAATCACCTACTGCTGGTCGACTTGAGGAGCTTCGACAACGACCTCACTGGTAAAGAAGCTCAAGAAGTACTTGACCTCGGAGGAGTGACTCTCAACCGGAACACAATTCCCGACGACCCTCGTTCCCCGTTTGTTACCAGTGGAGTACGTATGGGAGTTGCGTCGGTTACCACCCAAGGTATGGGTAGCAAGGAGATGGACCAAATTGCGGAGTTCACGGCCCGAATCCTCCGCCAGAGAGACGATGACAACGCTGTTAAAGCGATTGCTGCCGAAGTAGCTGACCTCTGCGCCGACTTTCCGCCCTATTCGGATTAAATCAACCGACACAAGAGATCAAACTTAGCCCTCCGTCACACAACCTCTACTCGTAACTAGTCTGGAGGTTGGGTACAAAAGCCGCAGAGCGCGTCTGTAGTGATCCGCAAGTAGGGCAGTCTCAGTGAGCAGAGCAATCCAGCATGGCTTGGTCTTGGGCATTTCGGCGATCGTTACCTACCTATTCACCTTCGTCGTTACAGCCGTAGCTCCCAGGCTCGGAGCTGTCGTCGCACCTAAATCTCGAAGTGTTCATGAGCGACCCACCACAACTGGTGGGGGGACAGCTATGTTCGTCGGCTTTTTAGTTGCGCTAGTCGTAGCCAGTCGTTTGCCGGGCTTTACCCAAGTTTTTGCGGGATCGTCCGAAGCACTAGCCGTAGTTGTCGCGGCAACCGTTATGTTCGCCATTGGACTCCTTGATGACTTACGCGAGCTTTCGGCCCCGGCGAAGGTAGCTGGCCAAGTGTTATCTGGCAGCTTGCTCGCAGTGCTCGGAGTCACCCTTTTCTACTTCAGAGTGCCTTTTGGTCAACTCGTCGTCTTGTCAGCAGACTGGGCCACCCTCATAACAGTTTTGTTAGTCGTCGTAGTCGCAAATTCGGTCAATTTGATCGATGGGTTAGATGGACTTGCTGCTGGAACAATTGCCATCGCCGCAGGGGCCTTCTACCTCTACAGTGGCGCTCTTCAGAATGCAGGGGTTATCAGCGACGCAAACCTAGGCCCGCTCTTAGCCCTGGTGACCTTGGGTGTGTGTTTAGGTTTCTTGCCACACAATTTCCACCCAGCCCGAATCTTTATGGGTGATGGAGGAGCACTCCTTCTGGGTCTTTTGATGGCATCAGCGACGATGACTGTCGGAGGAAGAGTCGTAGACCAATTCAGTGGACAGGTCTATTTTTTCTTTGCTCCCATAGCTATTCCCTTCCTAATTCTCGGCGTCCCACTTGTTGACGTAGCTTTGGCCGTTGTAAGACGCGCATACCGACGCGAAGGAATTGCCACCGCTGACAAAGATCATCTCCACCACCGACTACTAAGAATGGGACATGGTCACCGAAGGACGGTTCTACTTCTATGGGCATGGACCGGACTTTTGTCCGGGGTGGCGTTAGTTCCGACTCTCACAGGCAGTGGCGATGCAGTGTTGCCGTTTGCTTTGGCTGGCGTAACGGTTTTGCTGTTCTTTTTGCTACGACCGAGCACTCGCTTCGCGTCGGACAGCGAAGCAAAAATTTCGAACGCATGACAGCATAGAAAAATCATCAATTTTGAGTGCAGGGCCGCTTGCAACACAGACCACACCCAAATAGGGTGTGGCCGCTTCCAGAAGCACTTTCAATTCGCCACGAATCGGGAGACGGTCCGTCGCATGCGATCATCTGCGCTTTACAAAAACAAACTGTTTTTCGGCACAGACGACGCTTTCTCGCGTTCGGTTGAAATTGTTGTCACCCCTGCGATTTTCGCGGCGATTGGTTGGGTGTTTGACCGGTGGCTGGGAACGAGCCCTTGGATTGCCGTCTCGTTCGGCGCCCTCGCGTTCATAGGAAAAATCGCAGCAGAGTGGTATCGCTATGTCGGCAGAATGTCCGGACTCGAAGAAGAAATGACCGCTGATCGACCCACTAACCAACGTGGCCTCGACCGCGTTCAAGAGATAGACGATCGGCTACCCACCGGGGTCACTCTTGAGGAGCGCAGCGAGACGTGAGCGACCTTATGAATCGAGAGAGCGGACGTTCCGTCAACCCACAGCACAATGACGAACCCGAAAAGGGAATCGTCGTTGACATGCTTCGTCGAGGATTAAAAATTGTCCCTGCCTGGCTGTTGATCTCTTTGCTGATCTGGGGTGTAGACGGAGCACTGTCCGCTGCCTATGGCGTTGCGCTAATTTTCGCCAACTTCCTTACGGCAGCACTGTTCTTAACTTGGGCGGCTCGAATTTCACCCTCCGCCCTGATGTTCGCAGCCCTATTTGGATTTCTCGTCCGATTAGGGGCCCTCACGATCGCTGTAATCGCTGTGAGTAAAATCAGCTTTTTTGCACCCGTTCCCCTTGGGATAACGATTATCGTTTCCCATCTCGGACTGCTGGTGTGGGAGACGCGCTATGTTTCACTATCACTCGCTTATCCGGGTATAGGACCTGACAATATGGCGCCGAAGAAATTCAAGGAGATCAAGTGAATTCACTGCTTGCCGCCGGAGACGGTGGTGGACTGCACTTCCCGGCAATCGAGAGCCTTCTTGAGTGGCCTGGCTTCCTTTTTGAGGGCAACACTTTTCTCGAACTGAACAAAGTAGGCCTGATCTACCTGTGGGCCATGGTCGCGCCGCTAGTGATATTCACGCTCGCGATTCGAAAGAGCTCTCTGGTACCGCGTGGAATTCAGACTGTCGCAGAATCCTCCGTTGACTTTGTGCGCGAGAACATCGTGATGCAAACCATGGGCCCTGATGGCATGAAGTTCATGCCTTTCCTCCTGTCTCTTTTCTTTTTCATCTTCTTTGCCAACATCACCGAAGTAATCCCGTTTATTCAATTCCCAGCCAACTCGCGAATGGCGGCACCTGCCTTCCTAGCGATTCTTGTATGGGTTGTCTTCAACGCGGTGGGCATTAAGAGTCAAGGCTTCTTTAGCTACTTTAAGAACACAATTATCCCACCCGGGGTTCCGGGTGCTCTGCTCCCTTTGGTTGCAGTTATTGAATTCGTTTCAACATTCCTGGTGCGCCCCTTCTCGCTAGCAGTCCGGCTCTTCGCCAATATGCTTGCGGGCCACCTTTTGTTGGTTACGTTCGCAGTACTCTGCGAAAATTTGTGGGCCAAGAACATTTTGGTTTCGATCATATGGGCCCCATTTATTGTGTTGATTGGTCTTACAGGCTTCGAAATTCTCGTTGCCTTCTTACAGGCCTTCATCTTCACAATTTTGACTGCCGTGTACATCGGTGGCGCACTACATCCCGAGCACTAAACAAACAAGACACAGGAGAGACGAGTGATTGACTTGCTCGCACAAGCTGACAACGCACTAGACGGCCTTAAGGCGGTCGGTGCCGGTCTGGGTTATGGCCTTGCCGCCATTGGCCCGGGCGTAGGCATCGGACTGGTAGTCGGTAACGCGATTACTGCCATGGCTCGACAGCCCGAATCCGCGGGCATGGTGCGAACCACCATGTTCCTTGGCATCGCCTTTACTGAGGCCTTAGCCCTAATTGGTTTCGTGGTCTTTATCCTTCTGAATTTCGCCTAAGGAGAGACAATGAATTCAACTGGACTCCTAGCGGCGGGTGACGCTGGAGGGGGGGCTTCGAACCCGATCCTTCCCGTATGGAATGAAATTATTTGGGGAGGCGCTGCCTTCGCGATTCTTTTCATCGCCATGGCGAAGTTTGCATACCCCGCTATCAAAAAGGCGATGGAAGCCCGATCTGAAAAGATCCAGGGTGACCTAGATGCCGCCGACACGGCGCGCGCCGAAGCGGAAGGTTTGCGTGCCGAATACGACTCAAAGATTGCAGAAGCTCAAGCTGAGGCATCAAGAATTCTTGAAGCAGCACGGGCCGAAGCCGAGCAGGTTCGTCAAGACCGTCTCGCAGCAATTGAGCCCGAAATCGAGGAGAAGCGAGCGCAAGCAGACGCTGATATCGAAGCCGCAAAGGTTCGTGCGCTGGCCGACCTTCGAGCGCAAGTGACATCGCTTGCTGTAGGGGCTGCTGAACAGGTAGTGAAATCTAGCTTGGACGAAGCTGCCTATGCGCGGCTTGTAGATGACTACATCGAGTCCGTTGGAAACTGACATCCCAGTGGAATTTGCCTCGCGAGTGTTTTTAAACGAGGCCCTAGAAGAACGGCACCTGAGTTGCCGTAACCGTTTACGAAAAGATCGAGGAAAGCGATGACCGAGAAAGTGGAGGAGTACGCCGCCGGGTTAGCCAAATTGGCTGAAGCCGAAGGTGAACTCAACCGCGTCGCGGATGAGCTGTACCAGTTAGGTCGGACCGTTGAATCATCCGATCAGTTGCGTTCGACGCTTAGCGACAGAGCGATACCCGCATCGCGTCGGATTGGCATTTTGGAAGACCTTCTAGGGGCTACCGCATCGCCCGTAACCATCAACCTTGTCAGCACGTTGGTGGGAGCTGGACGAGGCAGCCACATTGGACCGATTGCCGATGAACTGATCCGTCAGGCTGCGGAATCAAGAGGTCAAGCGGTCGCTGAAGTTCGGTCCGCGATAACCCTTAGCGATGATCAACGCGACCGTCTCAAATCTGCGTTATCAAGCGCAACTGGAATGAATATCGACATCGTCGTTGTTGTCGACCCTGAGATCCTTGGAGGAGTTGTTGCTCAAGTAGGCGACACAGTCTTTGACGGATCAGTACGTACCCGTCTCGAAAAAATGAAAGAGCGCTTGTCATGACTGACCTCAGCTTCGATGCCGCCGACATAACGGCAGCAATCCAAAAGAATCTGGAAGGTTTTGATCCGTCGGTTGAATCAGGAACCGTGGGCCGCATCCTCGAAGTAGGGGATGGTATTGCCAGAGTCTCCGGGCTCCCGAATGCTTCCGTAAATGAAATTCTTGAATTTGAGAGTGGCGATGTGGGCCTTGCTCTCAACCTCGACGAAGACTCGATCGGTGCCGTCGTCTTAGGCAACGTTGAGAATATTGAAGAGGGCCAAAACGTCAAGGCCACCGGAAGAATTCTCTCCGTTCCAGTAGGAGATGGTGTACTCGGCAGAGTCGTCAATGCGCTAGGTGAACCCATCGACGGCAAAGGACCGATCGCAGGTGCTGAACCTCGACGGATGGAAATTCAAGCACCGGGAATCATGGGTCGACAACCAGTACATGAGCCCCTACAAACCGGTATCAAGGCGATTGACTCCATGACACCAGTAGGCCGTGGTCAACGAGAATTGATTATTGGTGACAGAAAAACCGGTAAGACGTCAGTGGCGATTGACACCATCCTGAATCAAGCAGGCCTGGGAGTGAAGTGCATCTACGTTGCGGTGGGCCAAAAAGGATCGACCGTCGCGCAAGTTGTCAACACTCTGGAAGAACGCGGAGCGATGGAATACACCGTGGTTGTAGCGGCACCAGCTGCTGACGCAGCACCGTTTAAGTACCTAGCTCCATATGCAGGGTGCGCCATGGGCCAGCACTGGATGGAGAACGGTGAACACGCACTAATCGTTTATGACGACCTGTCGAAACAAGCGGAGGCCTACAGACAGTTGTCTCTGCTACTCAGACGACCTCCAGGGCGTGAAGCGTACCCGGGTGACGTCTTCTACCTCCATAGTCGCCTGCTTGAACGCGCAGCCAAATTGTCAGACGAACAGGGTGCCGGCTCGCTAACCGCATTACCGGTAATTGAAACAAAAGCGGGTGACGTCTCCGCGTACATTCCAACAAACGTAATTTCGATCACCGACGGCCAGATCTACCTTCAAGACGATCTGTTCAAATCGGGTGTACGACCCGCTGTAGACGTTGGTGTGTCTGTTTCCCGCGTTGGAGGTGACGCTCAAACCAAAGCCATGAAGAGCGTTGCGGGAACCTTAAAGATCGATCTTGCTCAGTTCCGTGACCTTGAAGCCTTCGCGACCTTCGGCTCCGAGTTAGATGCTGCCTCTGCAGCGCAACTCGGCCGTGGCTACCGCCTAGTGGAACTTCTTAAGCAGGGACTCAACAGCCCCATGCCGGTCGAGGAGCAAGTTGTGTCGATCTACACAGGAACGAACGGCCATCTAGACGACTTACCAGTTGAGGATGTGCAGCGGTTCGAAGCCGAGCTCTTGGAGAACATGAAGACGAGGCACTCCGGGCTGCTGGACGAAATAAGAAGCACAGGAGTTCTCCCCGAAGATCAGGTGAAGGCTGCCGTAGAGTCTTTCAAGGCGACCTTCCAAGCGAGTGTCGAGGCCGACACGAGCGGCGGCGAGGGCTGATCGGCAGTGGCAGGCGGTCAGGAACGCATTCTTAGACGTCGCATCAGTTCGATCGATGCTACGAAGAAGATCACGCGCGCCATGGAACTGATCGCGGCTTCCCGGATTGTAAAAGCCCAAGGACGGGTCCAAGCGGCCAAACCCTACTCAGAAAAAGTTACTGATGTAATAGCGAACCTTGCTGGCGGCGGCGCTGGAGTTGACCATCCGTTACTAGCGCAACCCGGTGAAATAAACCGAGTTGCTTACGTTGTGATAGCTGCGGATCGCGGACTCTGCGGCGGCTACAACAACAATGTCCTTAGGGCCGTAGAGAGGTCTATTGCTTCGGACCGAGCTGCGGGACGTGACTACGCACTTATCTTGTCCGGCAAGAAAGCCGCCGGCTACTTCTCCTTTAGAGGCTATGAGGTTCATGCAGCCTTTGAGGGATTCTCTGATCAACCCAACTACAGCGACGCAAAAGCGATGGCTGAATCGGTGGCAGAACTATTCGAAAGTGGCCAGGCTCAACAAGTCCAACTTGCATACACACGCTTTTTGTCGATGGGAAGCCAAGAAGTGACAGTAGATCAATTCATGCCGCTAGAGGCATCTGAAATTGGCGCCGACGCTGCCGAGGAAAGCGGAGGCGGTGGTTACGAATTTGAACCGGAACCATCTGAAATATTGGGACGTCTTCTTCCCCGTTACGCAGAAGCTCGCTTATATGCAGCGCTGCTTGAGGCCTCAGCTTCCGAACACGCAGCACGTCAACGCGCCATGAAGGCAGCTACTGACAACGCCGAAGATCTAAAAATCAACCTCACCCGAATAATGAACCGTGCCCGTCAAGACGCAATCACTACCGAAATAATGGAGATTGTCGGCGGTGCCGAAGCAATGAGCCAAGACGACGATGGCGATCTTGAAGATCTCATCGCCCAATCAATTGAGGGTTCTTTCGCAACCCTCACAACTGACCGTACCGACGCCTGAACCTTCAGGAGCAAAAATGACCATGACCGAAGACAACACCGAAACCAAAGATGGAAGGGTTCTCGCTATTGCCGGACCGGTAGTAGACGTCGAATTTCCACGCGGATCGTTGCCCGAAATAAACACCTTTGTTGAGATGGACGCCGAATTGGAAGGCGCCAAAGTGACCATTGGTGGTGAGGTAGCGCAACAAATTGGTGAAGGCAAAGTACGTGTTGTTTGTATGAAGGCGACGGACGGGCTGACTCGGGGTGCGGTGGTACGAAACACCGGGCGTGGAATTGCAGTTCCGGTTGGGGACAACGTCCTCGGACATATCTTTAACGTTCTAGGTGAACCCCTCGACACCGATGACATCGGCGAAGTGCCTGAAAGATGGGAGATTCATCGCGACGCTCCTGACTTTGACACCCTTGAGCCGAAGGCGAAGCTTTTTGAATCAGGCATTAAGGTGATCGACCTTCTAGAGCCCTACTTGGAAGGTGGAAAGATCGGACTCTTCGGCGGAGCTGGAGTAGGTAAAACGGTTTTGATCACTGAGATGATTAACCGGGTTGCTTCACAGCACGGCGGAGTTTCGGTGTTCGCAGGTGTCGGAGAACGAACCCGTGAAGGCACTGACCTATACCTGGAGATGGAAGAGTCCGGTGTGCTGGAAAAGACTGCGCTTGTCTTTGGGCAAATGGACGAGCCTCCTGGGGTTCGCCTACGTGTCGCCCTTTCAGCTTTAACAATGGCGGAATATTTCCGCGATGTGCAGGGGCAGGAAGTGCTCTTGTTCGTGGACAATATTTTCCGCTTTGTGCAAGCAGGATCCGAGGTATCGACTTTGCTTGGTCGGATGCCTTCAGCGGTGGGCTACCAGCCCAACCTGGCGGACGAGATGGGTGAGCTGCAGGAGAGAATTACCTCTACTTCAGGTCACTCAATTACTTCTCTCCAGGCTGTCTATGTGCCGGCCGACGATTACACCGACCCAGCACCTTTCACCACATTCACCCACCTGGATGCGACCACGGAATTGAGTCGCCAAATTGCTTCTTTAGGCATCTATCCAGCAGTCGACCCGCTTGCTTCTACGTCAACAATCCTCACCCCTGAAGTTGTGGGTGACCGACACTATGGCGTCGCTCGCCGGGTGCAGGAGATCTTGCAGAGGTATAAAGAACTGCAAGACATCATCGCTATTCTCGGTCTCGACGAACTATCCGAAGAAGACAGAATCACGGTGGATCGGGCTCGCAAGATTCAACGATTCCTATCGCAGCCTTTCTTTGTTGCTGAAGTTTTCACCGGAATGCCTGGAATTTTCGTTCCCATTGAAGAGACAATCGAGTCGTTTGAAATGCTTTGTAACGGCGAACTCGATCATCTACCTGAACAAGCCTTCCTCAATGTCGGCAATGCCGAATCGGCGATGGCCAAAGCCCGTGAACTCGAGCAGTCTTAATAATTAAAAGAAGCTGATTTATGCAGGTCGAACTCGTTTCCCCCGAAGCAGTACTTTTCTCCGGAGAATGCTCGCAAGTAGTCACGCGCACCGTTGACGGCGACATCGCCTTTCTTGATAATCATGCTCCGTTTATAGGGGCGTTAGACGTTGGTCAAACGCAACTCTGGGCTGCCGATGGTGTCGTGTCGTTAGCTATAAATGGCGGCTTCGTGGAAGTAAGTTCCAACGCGGTCACTATTTTGAGCGATGACGCCATGGCCGCCGAAGATATTGACGTGCAAGAAGCCCAGGCCGACCTTCAGGCAGCTGATCAGGCACTCGCATCTGATGCCGATGACGCCGAAGCAGCGCTCGCTAAGAAATGGGCGGAAACTCGTATTCAAGTATCTGCCGGGACCTGACCATTAGCTGCACCTAAGTCAGAGTTGGTGCACCGTTCATTGGATAAATGCGAGATCTTCAATGGTGGTGAGCGACCGATAATAGCAACCGCTTCGACTCGAGCCGTCGGCCTCCAGGGTGTGGCAGGCCCCCCGCCCGTCGCGTCTCACTAGGTACAGGAGCGAGTTCTGTTCGCAGTTCACGCGGACGTCAATTAAGGAGAGGGTGTCTCCTGAGGTAGCGCCCTTGTGCCAAATCTGATTTCGGGAGGTGGAATACAGCACGGCGCTTTTCATTTCTAGCGTCATGCGCAGAGCTTCTTCGTTGGCGTAACCGACGAATAGAACCTCTCCCGACTCAACCTCTTGGAGGACAACTGGAAGCACCTGATGTCCTTCGCGCCCCACCCCTCCGATTTTGTCGAAGTCCAGTTGTTGGACTGTGCCCTCTTCTAAGTCATTCGCTTGGCCCATAAGAGTGAGCATAGAGGTGAAGGGGGGAAGGACCTGCCTTGATCCTTAACAGTGAAATCGTTAGGTGAAATCGACTGATGAGAATTCGCTGAGTTTGTCGATGTTATGAGTCGCTTCGATGCGCCGCACCGTTCCACTTTTGGATCTCATGACTAGGGAGTCGGAGACAGCGCCTTCGGCTGTGAACCTCACACCCCGCAACAACTCGCCATCAGTGATGCCTGTCGCGGCGAAAAACACATCATCAGATCGGACGAGATCGTCGGTGTCGAGAATACGGTCCAGGTCGTAGCCGGCATCGATCGCTGCCTGACGTTCAGTCCCGTTTCGCGGCCAGAGCCTGCCTTGCATTTCTCCGCCGAGACACTTGAGTGCTGCGGCAGAAATAACCCCCTCCGGAGTTCCGCCTATGCCGAAGAGCACATCTGCTCCATCGCTTGTAGCTGTCGCGATAGCCCCCGCTACATCACCATCAGGAATAAGCCGAATTCTTGCTCCACTCTGACGGACTTCATCGATCAACTCAGCGTGTCGGTCACGGTCCAAGATAACGGCGGTCAAGTCCCTGATACCCCTGCCCGTCGCCTCAGCGATTGCTTCTAGATTCTCTGTGGGACTTTTGTCGATTGACACTAAACCTTTCGACTGAGGGCCGACCGCAATCTTTTCCATATAGACGCAAGGACCAGGATCAAACATGGTCCCTCGAGGAGCAACGGCGATGACCGAGATTGCGTTGCCGCGCCCAAGCGAAGTGAGTGTCGTTCCATCAATTGGATCGACCGCTATGTCTGTCTTAGCGCCCGTCCCGTCCCCGATGGACTCTCCGTTGTAGAGCATCGGAGCTTCGTCTTTCTCGCCTTCTCCTATAACTACGAAACCGTCCATTGGCACTGAGCCCAAGATGATGCGCATGGCGTCAACCGCAGCCCCATCTGCCCCTTCTTTGTCGCCTCTACCCATCCACCGAGCAGCCGCTAAAGCAGCAGCCTCGGTGGTGCGAACTAGCTCAAGTGCGAGGTTTCGATCAGGAAGTTCAGAATGTGAATCAGCCATGGAAACTGACCCTAGCCCCTCAGACGCAATAAGTATGAGTCAGTTGGAACATCGCCTAGTAGCGTCCATGACGTGATTTTGGCTGAGCTCAACGTCTGGCATTCTCGGCCAGCGGTTCCGACCCGTCGCGTAGCGCTGGGTGAAGACCAACTTAACTTTGATCCCAAACCCGGCTCTGGCGGCTTGTTGCTTGCCGCGGTCGTTGCGGTGCACGCACAGCAACTGGGAGACGAAGAGAGCAATGATTTGATTGCCCTTTTGAACCTCCTCGAAGCTGGCGCACGAGTTCCTCAACCCCGCCTTCGACACCGATTACAAGAGGACCGCATTGGACTAACGCGTTCAACTCATCAGCTCGTAACTACTGAAGGCGGGCGAATGTCTTTGAAAATAGCGCCGAGTGATCGCCCGGAACCACACATATTGGCAGCCCTGTACCGAGCAGCCGATCAGCCAGGAGAAACTCGGAGCGCTTTATTGACCTTGCTTCGTTCTTCGACGCGCTGGCGAGGCAAAGACCATGATGACTTACTTAGGTACCTTGCTGGCGACGTACCGCAAGGGAGTTGGGCCCAAAGCCACGACATAGATCCGATCCTTTGGGCTCTTGGAGTACTGGGTTTTTCGCAGCAAGAGAGAGATAATCTCCCAGACTCGCGACAAATACGCCGCACATTTAGACGTCTCCTACGCAGTGCTCATCCCGACCATGGAGGCTCCGAAGAGGAAGCGGGTACTCGTATTGAGTCGTTAACAGCTGCACGTAACATCCTTCTTGATCGTAGGAGTGCATAGTCGATGAGTTCTAACCCTCTGGATTTGGTGGTTGTTGGTGCCGGTATTGTCGGTTTGGCTACAGCGCACCGTTACCTCGCCGAGCACCCAGAAAAATCGGTAGTAGTTGTCGAACGTGAGTCTGGGCCCGCCTATCACCAGACTGGACGAAACTCTGGTGTGCTTCACTCAGGAATTTATTACACCCCTGGATCCATGAAGGCGGAACTAGCGGTGACCGGTCGAAGCACCATGGTGGCGTTCTGTGAGGAACGGGGTATCGACTACGAAATTTGCGGCAAGGTCATAGTTGCCACCGAAGCCGATGAGGTAGAACGCCTCCGAACGCTTGGAAGCCGAGCTGCTCAAAATGGACTTGAAGCAGTACTAATTGACAAAACCCGGTTACGAGAGATCGAACCCCATTGCGCTGGTATCGAAGCCCTGCACGTTCCTTCGACCGGAATTGTCTCGTACTCAGCGGTTTGCAATGCATTGAGTACTGAAATAGAAGCAATGGGAGGCAAAGTTCAATACGACACAACACTGCTTTCCTTCAAGGAGTCGATTGAGGGAGTCCGCTTAACTACTTCCGGTGGTGAGATTCTCGCCGGTCTAGTTGTCAACTGTGCTGGTCTTAGGAGTGACCAGGTCGCCGAATTGGCTGCGGCTTCGGAAGGAAACCGAATAGTCCCCTTCCGTGGTGAATATTTCGAACTTATACCTGAACGTCGACACCTAGTAAAAGGATTGATCTATCCCGTACCGGATCCGAGCTTCCCGTTCTTAGGAGTTCACTTAACTCGCATGATCGATGGATCTGTTCATGCCGGACCCAACGCAGTCCTAGCCCTTGCCCGGGAGGGTTACAGATGGAGAGACATTCACGCCAGTCAAATCGTTGAACATCTAAGCAATCGAGGTTTGTGGAAACTAGCTCGTAAGTACTGGCGTACAGGAGCAGGGGAAGTATGGCGATCGATTAATAAAACTGCTTTTGTTAGGGCTCTGCAACGACTAGTTCCTGACGTTCGTTCAGAAGACCTTGAAGCAAGTCCAGCTGGTGTTCGAGCCCAGGCGATGAATGCTCACGGAGACTTAGCAGATGACTTTTTAATCACTCAATCGGAAAGTAGTCTGCACGTTCTCAATGCGCCCAGCCCCGCTGCTACTGCCAGCCTGGAAATAGCAGGACGCATCGTTCAGATGATTGATGCGCGGAGCAAATAAGTTAAGGGTTCTGTTGGGCTCGGCCACGGCTTTGTATATCCGCTCGACGTTCGGCCACTTTCTCAGGCCTAAAGTCGCTGTTTTTGAGCCACTCGGCACCCATCGAAGCTTCGATCTCCCACCCATCGGCGACGGTTGTCTCCGCCGTCCGAGAATAAGTCTCAAGCATTTGCCGCACCCCAACTTGGTCATTTGAGCGAATGTCTCTCGCCAGCGCGTACACGGTTTCCAGCAATGCTTCGTGTGGGACCACACGGTTGACTAAACCCCACTTTTCGGCGGTAGTTGCATCGACATAGTTGCCGGTAAGACTCATTTCTCGAGCTCGTCGAACGCCGATTGCTTGAGGCAAGAGAACGCTTAGCCCCCAACCCGGCATGACACCTACCCGAGCATGAGTATCGGCGAAACTTGCGCGATCTGACGCTATGAGAAAATCGCATGCGAGTGCTAGCTCGAGTCCTCCTGTCACAGCCACACCGTTCACAGCTCCGATTAGAGGCTTCGACCGTTCAGGAAAAGGTCGTTTGGGCTCGGACTCGGAGTCTGGGTCGATATTTCCGCCGGAATCTCCTAATTCCCTCAAATCAAGACCTGCACAAAACGCCGGGTCGCTGCCGGTTAGAACTAGTACATCAACGCCTGAACTTCCCTCCAACGAACGAATCGCCGTCGGTAACGCCTCAAGCACGTCGCTACTCAAGGCATTCCTCACCTCTGGACGATTCAGAGTGATAAGGCCAACTCCATCATGGATATCGGTCAATACCGTCCCATTCCCAAACTCATCAGTGGTCATTATTGGCGCCTTTCTGTAGCTAAGACCCCTATTCTGCCCGGATGAGGAGTTGGTATGCCGGCTATTGAAGGATTGATACTGATGCCCGGAGCTGGCGGCACCAAAGATCACCCGACTCTTTTAGCGTTAGAAGAAGCTCTGTCTCCTTTGCCCGTACTTAGGCACGAATTTTCCTACCGTAGCGAAGGACGCCGGCCTCCTCCACGAGCACCGAAGCTCGTCGCGGAGTTACTCAACGATTACGAGGGACTGATACGTAAATTAGATTGCGATCCCAAGGCTGTGATCTTTGGCGGACGTTCTATGGGGGGTCGAATTTGTTCTATGGCTGCAGCTGAGAGCATGCCCGCTGCTGGTTTACTGCTTCTCAGCTACCCTCTTCACCCCCCAACTAGTCCGGAAAAACTGCGCGTAGAACACTTCGAAAATATTGAATCGCCAACACTTTTCGTTTCAGGAAATAATGACCCGTTTGGGTCTCCTGAAGAGTTCAAGCAACAAGTGAGTTCAATAAAAGGCAAAGTTACGACGGAATTTTTGGAAGGCGGACGTCACGACCCTTCAAGCAGAGCCCATGTTGTTTCGATTGTGGATGCAGTCACTTCTTGGGTGTCTGCCTTCTCTTGAGCCCCGCGACTTAAATCTTTTGATCCTCAGGGTTCAGAGCCTCCAGCTCACGTCGAGTTCCCTCGTAAAACTTCCTCCAAACTAGGACAGCTGCTGCCAAGGGACCTAGCCACAGAATCGCCATGGCAGGCCCAAAAGAACCCCAACGGACACGCATCCACCCTGCAGCCACGATCCCAATTGAGCCTCCGACGACTCCGATTGCTCCAGCAATTGTTGCAGCGCGAGCTCGGACGGCTGTGGGAAACATCTCACCCCGGTACACCCCGAGAGCAGGCAAAAGACCGCTGGCAAGGGTAATAGCTGTGAAAGCAAGGGGCCATAACCAAAGTCCCGATGCATTGAAGAAGACAGTGGTCAAGCCGAGTCCAGCGACGGCGGCGGTGACGACAATGATTCTTCTGCCGCGCAAATCGGCGATTCGCCCTGCTAGGTACAAGCCGATCCCACCAGGTGTTGCCGTAGTGATGATGAAAAGGGTCACCTGTAGGGCGCTAAATCCGTGTTCATCGCGCAAATATTCGTTTCTAAACCAGTCGATAGGCGAAAGAAAAAGGCCTAGCAGAAAATATGTGCCCCCCAACAGAGCGAGACGTTTCCAGTAACTCCGCAACCTCAAACCGGCTGTGTGTTCCGCGAAACGCCGGCTCTCCGGTAACCGCCGAACGGCGCTCACGACTAGAGGTGTCATCAATACAGGAATCATAAATATGAGACGCCAAGACCACTCAGCGACACCCGCGATTGGTTGTGACCATACGACGACTCCTGCTCCTAAAGCTGCAGAAAGGCCGAGAACTGAAAGGCCCCAAGCACGACTTCCGGAAGGTAGTTCCTCTAATGCGAAAACGACGATCAGAGCAGCAAGCGTTGCATTAGAAGTTCTAACTACTACCAAGCAGGCTGCGAAGCTCTCAATTGAAGGCGCTAACGCAGAGGCGCAAGAAAATACGATTCCGAATCCAATAGCTAAAGTCAACACTTTCTTCCGACCATGCCGGTCTGCCAGTACAGCGAAGCCAATGGCGAGCAAAGTGCCAACTCGAATTAGAGCACCAAGGAAACCTTGGCTTAACTGGTCGACGTCGAATTCGTCAGCGGCGTATGTATGTGTTTCGGCAGGCGCGTTTGACAAAAATCCCGAAAGTACGGCAATCGCACATAGGGTTGCAAAAATGTGGGTTGCTCGCATACCCATATGGTCTGGAGGAGCCCAGAACGGCATCCGCGTCTTGTCTCGACGATTTCGGAGCGCATGACGCACGGGCAAACGAAACAAAAACCCGAACCAGGGGATAGATAATCGGTAGTCGATTGTTTCGATAACAGTGTGACCGGTCGCTGTGGACTCCACAACGAGAGATCTCTCATAGAACTCGAAGGGCCCATCCACCAAGGCAAACGAATCCTGTTCCACCTCCCTTTCGACGACCAAATCAGTTCTAGGAGCACGGACGCGCCTAAGTCCCTCGTCATCGACACGGTGAGTAATTTCTAAATGAGTCACGATAGTGATGTGTCCTTGGCCGCTTCGATGAACATACTGGAGGTGTGGAGAAATTCCTTGTTCAGGGAAGCGGTCCCTTAAACGGAGAGATCCGAATTGGCGGAGCGAAGAATAGCGCTCTGAAACTAATGGCAGCGTCGTTGTTGGCTGAAGGTTCGACGTCACTAATCAACGTTCCTGAGATCACCGACGTTGCCATCATGATGGAATTGCTCGAAGCGATGGGTGTTCGAGTCCAGCGCTTGGGGCAACGAATCGAGATTGACGTACCGGGCGAAATTGAACCAGTTGCCCCGTACAGCCTGGTAGAGCGGATGCGTGCCTCAATAGTTGTTTTGGGGCCGTTGTTGTCAAGAATTGGACGAGCGAAGGTAGCCCTACCGGGAGGTGACGACTTTGGATCTCGCCCTATCGACATGCATTTACAAGGCCTTGAACAACTGGGCGCCGAATTTTCATACGAACACGGAGATATCAACGGCAGAGCAGACCAATTAGTGGGTGCAGAGGTATTTCTGGAGTTTCCATCAGTAGGAGCGACTGAGAACTTACTCATGGCTGCGGTATTGGCTGACGGCACAACAGTGATAGAGAACGCAGCTCGCGAACCTGAAATCTCAGACCTGGCTAACTTTCTCTCCAAGATGGGTGCAGTAATTGAGGGGATAGGAACCTCTCGACTCACTATCGAAGGCGTCCCGGCTCTTCACCCCGTGAGCTACGAGGTAATCCCTGACCGGATAGAGGCTGCTACGTATCTAGCTGCCCTGGGAGTCTGTGGGGGAGAGCTCAGATTGATTGGAGCACGTTCGGACCATATGGAGATGCTGTTGCGCAAACTCGAAGAGATGGGAATGGAGTGGAGCGAAGACGAAGACGGACTCACCGCTCGAGTTCTAGAACGCCTCCAATCCGTAGACGTATCTACGCTGCCTTACCCAGGGTTGGCAACCGACTACAAACCCTTCTTGGTCGCGGCCCTCTGCGTATCCCAAGGCGCCGGGATGGTGACCGAAAATATTTTTGCTGGACGGTTTCGCTATATCGACGAGTTGGTGAGGATGGGCGCAGAGATACGTGCGGAAGGTCGACATGCAGTAGTGCGTGGGGTGAAACGACTATCAGGAGCGCCTGTTCGAGCACATGACATCAGGGCGGGAGCAGCCCTGGTGGTTGCTGGACTGGCAGCTGATGGCGAAACTGTAATTTCAGATGCTCATCACGTTGATCGGGGATACGAAGATTTGGCGGGTAAGCTCTCGTCGGTCGGTGCCCAAGTTACGAGGATTTGACTCCTTGTCCGACCACCGACTGTCTCCGATGAACCGGCCAAACACAGATCCCGTCGCCCTATTTGAGGCCGCACACAAGGGAGAGCGTCTTGCGCTTGCGAGACTCATGTCTCTTGTAGAGCGCGGCGGAGACGAGGCTCGAGTCATCGGATCTCACACCTATACCCAAGTAGGCAACGCGTACACCATTGGAATGACCGGGGCGCCCGGATCGGGTAAATCCAGTCTCACATCCGCTCTTGCATCGGTTGTCCGGTCCGAAGAGCAGCGCCTAGCGATCTTGGCAGTTGACCCATCGTCGCCATTTACCGGAGGCGCGATTCTCGGTGACCGGGTTCGGATGCAAGACCATGTCACGGATGAGGGTATCTATATTCGATCAATGGCCACTAGAGGCCACCTAGGTGGCTTAAGCCTTGCAACTCCCCAAGCGGTTCGAGTTCTCGACGCCTTGGGTTGGCCGTGGGTCCTGATCGAAACGGTTGGCGTTGGTCAAGTGGAAGTTGACATCGCAGGGGCGGCTGACACGACAATCGTTGTCGTAAACCCCGGATGGGGGGATGCTGTTCAAGCCAATAAAGCGGGGCTGATGGAGGTAGCTGACATCTTCGTCATCAACAAATCGGACCGAAAAGGAGCTGACGATACTCGTCGAGATATCCAACAGATGCTCGAGCTCTCGTCGCTAGGTGATTGGGAACCGCCGATCTTGATGACAGTGGCTACCGACCAGCAGGGAGTGGATGCCTTGTGGGAAGCAGTAAACGAACACCGCTCACACTTGCAGGCGAGTGGAGAATTAGCATCACGTCGAAGTGCGCGCATACAAGAGGAACTGCTGGAAATCGTCCAACGAAGTATCGAACACCGGGTTGCAATGCTTATGGAAAGCCCGAACGCGATGAAGCTGCGAGACGAGCTTGCCGAAGGAAAAATTGATCCCTATATGGCGGCGTCGCGCCTCATAGAGATGGGCGAGGGCGACTAGTCAAGCTCATCGCGAGCCAGAGCGAACACAGCTTCCCTCTCCGCCACGGACAGGCTGCTGTCCAATAACCGAAGTTCCGCCGCTTCTCGGACCCGATCCAACACCTCTGCTACGCCGAATTCCTTAATGAATATGTTGGCGAACCGCTTCCGTAAGCCGCTAATCAAAAGGCGATTGAGCCGCCCATTTTTTGATTCTGCTGTTCGGAGGATCACGTAAGTCACTGCGGCATCAAACGATGATGACCCCCGTGCCGATCTACTCCAGTTCAAAACTACTGGTGAGCCATTACTTATTTTGATATTCCCTGGATGCAGATCCAGATGCACAACAGACTCACCTTCGCTGACGCCTTCCCAACTAGGGGGAGCAACGATATTGCCCAGAGCCTTGTGTAGTCGGGCGAGATTCTTGGCATGTCGGTTCAACATCCACGGTCGAGACGTCAGATCCTCCAACATTGTTGGGCCATCGATACGCTCAATCACAATCGAAGACGGTGTGATCTTTTCTGAAAGTTCGGGCGCTGGAAAGCCTGCTGAGCCGACGACCTCTAACGCCTCAGCTTCTCGAGACAAATCCTTGTCCTGAGTGCTTGTTCGGATGACGTGATCTGGCCCGTAATGGCGCACCTCCCACTCCGAACCGATGCCAATTAACCCCCCAGGTTCTTGACCTGTTCCCGCTTCCTGTCGATGAATAATTTGTTTTCGAAGCGACCTAAGGTTTCGCCGCCAAATCGCTGTCAGAAGTGGTTTGGCGATGCTCTCGCCGAGTCTGCCTCCGAAACGCAGCGGTAGTTCGATCGATTCATACCAACTAAACCGAGTACCGCCGGAAGTTGGGGTCAGGGTGAACTGACCAATTCCTGTCACAATCCCTGAATGCTTTACACCCATCGCCCTTTCAGGCTCCCATTCAACGACTTCCATTTGATCCCGGACGCGGAACGGGCCGACAGCGGTAAGACAGTCAAATGTGAGCCCAGGGCCCTCGGTCACTTCAGAGGTAATGTCGACACTTAACGCGTCCATCATCCATTCGCTGTGCTTGGTGACGTCGCGCAGGTAAGCCCAAACTTCGGTTGGAGTCGCGGGTAGATCTACCACGACTTGGATCTCCATTTATCTTGACCTCCACGGAGTCAGAGTAGAACTAGGGATTAGTTGAAGCGTAGACCGATATGTGATGATCGCTGCTGCTAGTAAAAGGGCTTCGATACCAGTCCTGCCAGCGTTCCACGAGCCTGAGGCCATGGTCGCTTGCTAACTGATCCAATTCATCGGGGGTTCTGACCCGTATCCTCCACGGTCTCAGAACGACGCCGTCGTCCCCTAATTCCACACTTTGGCCTCTGATTATGCCTGACATCTTTTCTCTGATGGTGATGTTGAGCACCGCACTATTCGACAAGTGTCGCGATTCGACACCCCTAGTTGGTAACTGCGAATAATTGGATGGGACAAAGGCTTCGACGACAAAGAAGCCGTCGGGGCGCAAGCGATCACGGATCAGCGTTAGACACTCCTCCTGGGCATCTTGTCCGACCAAGTTGAAGAAAGTGTTGTAGGCACAAAAGATGACTTTGTAGGGGCCAGAGGGCAACCACTCTGACATATCAGCAAGGTAAGAGTCGATGAGCTTCTCAGAGTCTCGAACGGCAAGGCGTTTTAACATCTCCGGCGAAGCGTCGACGCCTGATACTGGAATACCCCTTCGGGCGATCGGCAGCGCTAAACGGCCCGTCCCAACGCCGAGTTCTAAAACCCCCAGGCCATCAGATAGATCAGTAATTAAGTTGGTGGTCCCGTCAACATCAGTCACCTGCTGATACCAATCGTCGTAAACATCTGCAAATGCATCTCCGTAAGTTGAACAGAGATAGCTCACCGAATTTGACAGGTCCATGCCGGACACTTTATTTGGGCTCTAGCCTTTAAGTGATGGTCACAGCAAAGTCACACCGACCCGCGTATCTCGATTGCGCAGCTTCGACACCCGTGAGGTCGTCGGTTCTTGATTCAATGCTGCCGTACCTGACCGAGCATTTCGGTAACCCCTCGGGCGCTCACAGAATGGCGCGGTCATCTAGAGCTGCGATAGACGATGCGCGAGACATATGCGCAGCTGCGTTGGGCTTTGACCCGCATGGAATCGTCTTTACAAGCGGTGGTACTGAATCTGACAACCTAGCGATTCATGGGGCGTGCGGAGCACAGGGTCGTGCCATCTGTCCGGAAACGGAGCATCACGCAGTTTTGTATCCCGTAGAAGCACACAATGGTTGTTTCGTAAAGGTCACCGAAACAGGAGACATAGACCTCGAACACTTTGAGACCTTGCTGGACCTCGACCTTTCGATCATTTCGGTCATGTTGGTGAATAATGAGTCAGGCCGAGTCATTGATCTTGAACCAATAGCGGATCTAAGGGATCGTTTCGCGCCGCAGGCGCTGTTGCACACAGACGCTGTTCAGGCGGTCAACTGGCTAGATGTTGCCGCTGCTGCTGAACGCGCCGACATGATGTCACTCAGCGGGCACAAGTTTGGCGCGCCCAAGGGCGTCGGGGTTCTGGCGATCCGCAAGCAAGTTGGCATTACTCCACAGTTGCTTGGAGGCGGGCAAGAAGCCGAACGGCGCAGTGGGACTCACAACACGGCTGGGATAGTCGCCCTCGGAGCGGCAATACAATGCCTTCACGAATCGCGTGCTAGCGAAATAGAAAGACTCGGAAGCCTCTCCACCCGATTAGCAGAAGGGCTTACAGCCGCAATACCTCGCTGCTATGAGACCGTGCCGCGTTCTCATAGAGCCGCTGGACTATTGCAACTGGTGATTGAAGGCATCGAAAGTGAGGCACTTTTAGTTCTGCTGGAACGCCACGACATCATGGCTTCGGCAGCCGCTTCGTGTGCTTCAGGGGCTATGGACCCCTCGCATGTTTTAGCGGCAATGGGTTTCGAGAGAGCGGCTGCTGCGGGGTCACTGCGGCTCTCGCTTGGGTGGTGCACCGAGGAGTGGGAAATTGATCACGCGCTTGAGTTCATTCCCAAGTGCGTCGAACAACTCAGAGGCAACTCATGACCCGCGTATTGGTAGCTATGTCCGGGGGAGTTGATAGCGCGGTGTCGGCAGCGCTCCTAAAGCGGCAAGGCTACGAAGTGACCGGAGTCACGCTGAAACTTTGGGGTGGAGCGCAAGACCAAGGTTGTTGCTCAGTCTCCGACGTCGATGACGCTCGACGGGTTGCACAACAGCTAGAGATTGACCATTTTGTCTTCAATTATGGTGAAGCATTCGAACGACACGTCGTGGGACCCTACGTAGAGGCCCACGCATCAGGACTCACACCTAACCCCTGCATCGAATGTAATCGGCACATAAAGTTCGACGCATTGCTTGACCGTGCCCGTCAACTGAATTTTGACCGAGTAGCGACGGGCCATCACGCCCAAATTGTTGCCACTGAGAATGGTCCGAGACTCTCTCGTGGCGCCGACTTAGACAAGGATCAGTCTTATGTCCTCTACATGCTCTCTGAGCGGGATTTAAACATGCTTGAATTCCCCATTGGGCATATGAAGAAAACCGAAGTCCGTGAATTGGCTAACGAATTGGGTTTGCGATCAGCTTCCAAGCCCGACAGTCAAGATGTTTGCTTCATTACTGCATCTGAGGGCAGGGGGAGATTCTTGTCTGAACGGCTCAATCTTCATGCAGGGCAAGTCGTTGATATGGGTGGCAACAATATAGGGACTGTAGATGCCGTTGAATTGGTGACCGTAGGTCAACGCAAGGGGCTCAAACTTGGAGGCAACGTCGGTCGGAGCTATGCGGTGGAGGTCGATATTCCATCGCGACGGGTTATCGCAGGGAGCGCGCAGGATCTTCTATCTGAAACCGTAGAACTGAGGGATCACTTTTGGATCGGGCCCGATTATCAGGGTTCTGTAGCTGTTCAAACGAGCGCACATGGCGATCCCGCCGCAGCGCACTTGAACGCAGATGGCTCCGTGCAATGGGCTCAAGCTCGCCGCAAGGTAGCACCCGGCCAGGCTGTGGTTTTTTACCTCGACGATGCCGTTATTGGAGGCGCGATCGCTTGCTAGAGGTCAACGCAATAGTTTCCGTTGATGTGCCTCTTCAAGCACTACCCCCGGTCGAGTGGGAGAGAACAAAATCTGAGCTACTTGCCGTACTTCGCTGACTCCCCTTGAACGTGACACCACTTCTACGTCGCCTCGGAGAACGACATGGAGTACAGGACCTAAAGCCAATTGGCTCACATCAATAAGGTCTTCGGAACTGACGTCAATCTCTGCCGCTGCTGGACCGAGAGAAGATATGTCTTGGCGACGAAGTAAGAATGGCTCGCGTGTTGCCAAGTAGTCGTGGATGACGAACCCATTCGGGACAAAAACAATCCATCTACGCGCCAATTGATGCATTGATCTAGTCGCAAAGACCGCGAGCGTCCAACCGATGGCCCAAAGGGGCAAGCCAACGCCCCATCTACCTGATGTGACGAGAATCGGGCCGAAAAAGATACCTGACACTGTGACCGCCCAGACCAGTGGCAGCGGACCGAAGAGTACTGCGGTAGGTACGCGAAGCAGGAACCGTTTTTCGTCCCCGTAACTAAGACCATCCACCATAAGGTGACCTGTCTCAGGCAAAAGCGCCAAAAGGCTGACTAGAACTGCATGAGAGAGTGCTATAGCCAAGGTGCCGGCGGGCATAGTCGCGCTCCAGTAAGTCACCAAGAGTGTCGGCACAGTCGCTGGAGCGAGAATGCGCATGATTGTCAAACCCCAGGGTCTCCGAATAATTGAAGACCCCAGTACTAGACCCCACGCAATCCACACCCCGACAGAAATGGACGTTCTAACCTGATCGTCACTTTGAGCAAAAGCAGAATCGATAGCTGCGCCAAGTGAAAATGGCAGCACCGCCCATAGGCCGATGAATATTGCAAGCGGATTTCTGATCATCACACCCTAATCGTGACTCATTTGAGCCTGTTCGACCTAACCGCCGATGTGAGAGAACGACAAATATGTTCTTCCGGCTAGCTAAAGTCGGGATTGTTGTGAATAAGCCTGATCCAGATTACGACCGTGCTACCGAGCTACGGATTCAGATCGCAGGTCACGATGAGGCCTACCACGGACGTGATGAGCCACTCGTCCCTGACGCGGAATACGACGCCTTAGTTCGCGAATTAATCGCGATCGAAGATCGGAGGCCGGATTTAGTCACTCCGGACTCACCGAGTGGCTCAGTTGGGTCTGAACCCAATGGGATGTTTGCTCCGGTCGAACATGAAGTTCCCATGATGTCTCTAGACAACGCCATGGACCTCAAAGAGCTTGATGCCTGGTATGAGCGAATTCTGAAGAGTTTGGATGCTTCGGACAGGCCAAAATTTGTATGCGAATTAAAGTTTGATGGCCTCGCTGTCTCTATTCGGTACGAGGACGGGGAACTGGTCCGGGCTGCCACTCGAGGTAA
>Ga0111541_10000071_pt1 | contig 27592 bp, 21 predicted proteins | sample Knorr_S7_td_DCM__FD_83039 | JGI IMG/M metagenome (GOLD analysis project Ga0111541, IMG submission 83039) | Marine microbial communities from Southern Atlantic Ocean transect - Knorr_S7_td_DCM_ad_131m_LV_B (version 2) (version 2) | ecosystem: Environmental > Aquatic > Marine > Oceanic | place...
ACTCAGCATACTTATCCTCGTGTAACTGATCCAGTAAGTACTAAGTGGTTGAAGGTTTCTAATGTAACTTCAACTACATTTGAAGTACAAGTATTGGATGTTATTCCTTCTACTAACGTAACTGCTCACTTGTTCGTAACTGGTAGCACCAACGGTATTACTTCTAAGGTTGACAGATCATATGATCAGGCAATAGAAATTACTGGCGTTACTGCTGATACTATTACAGTTAATGTTGGACCTTCAAGCAAGACTACAGACGTACATACTTTCGTATCTGCACTAACAGGTGCTGTTAAGTCTGGTGGTGGTTATATTCATACCTTTAAATCTGCTGATGCAGGTGCTGTTAAGACAGGTGGTAACTATCTACATCAATTTGTATCTGCTACTGCTGGTGCTCTAATTTCTGGTGGTAACTATGCTCACATATTCCAGAGTGCTGTTGCCAATGGACTAACAAGATACAATGACACAGTAACCATAGATGTTGGTACATCATCTAATACTACTGCACATACATTCGTCAGTGCTATACCTAAAGCAATCACCACTGGTGGTAACTACACACACTCATTCATATCTTCTAATCCAAATGGAATTAAGAAAGCAAATGATCGTGTAAGAATTGATTATGGTGCATTGACATTTACCTGTGATATGGATAATCACGGTAGTCCTCATGCTTACCCACGTATTAGTGACCCTGCATATCAAGAGGATCTACCAGTTGCAGCATCATCTACTAATCAGATAACTGTTAATATTGGTAAGACAACTCAAGGTAATCTTGATGTAAGTAACGCAGTTTATAATCCTTCTACTGGTGACATGACAGTCACAGTTGGACCTCACAACTTAGAGAGAGGTCAGGACATTAAGATCATTGGTAACTCTATCAAGTTCTCATGTAATAAGGACAACAACGCAACAGATCATGCGTATCCTAGACCTACTGATCCTGCTGGAACTACATCACTACCAATTAAGGATGTTGGTTCTACCTATCATAGTTCAACAGATGCTTCTTATGATCCAGCAACAGGTGAATTACTATTAGTAGTTGCTAATCATGGATTTAGTAATGGTGATAGAGTTAAGATTGCTGATGGATCTCTCACATTTACATGTGATATGGATAACAATGCTACTGAGCATGCTTATCCAAGACTTAAGGATCCTGTTAATGGTAAGTGGTTGACAATTTCTGGTGTAACAACTGATTCATTCAAGGTTAATGTTGGTCAGGCTGGTGCATCACAATCATACACACCAACTGGTGCTGATTATCAACCTGCAACTGGTAACTTAGTCCTAACCATTCCTAATCATAATATTCCTAATGGTAAGAATATTACTATAGCACAGAACTCATTGAAGTTCCGTTGCACAATGGGTGATACTTCTGAGATTAAGACTTATCCTCGTTTAACTGATCCTATCTTCACTACTGGGGCTACAGCACAGGCAGTTTCTGGTGATGAGTTAGTTATTCAGGTTGGTGCATCACCTCTAGTTACTCACACTCCAACAGGTGCATCTTTTGACCCTGTAACTGGTCTAATGACATTGATCATTGGTAACCATAATATCAGTGTTGGTGATTCTGTTAAACTTGCTGATGGTGCTGTAACCTTTACATGTGCTCAGGATAATAATGCTACTAACCATGCATATCCAAGAACAACAATTGATTCACATAATGTATCTGATGCTAGTTACAATCCTACTAGTGGTGTTCTTACATTAACTGCTAATGCTCATGGTATTAAGCAGGGAGACTGGGTTAAGGTAGCAGATAATGCTCTAACCTTTACATGTGCTCAAGATAGTAATGCAACTAACCACACATATCCACGTGCATCTGATCCTATCAGTAACAAGTGGGTTAAGGTTCTTGCTGTAACTACAGACACATTTGATATTCTAGTATTAGACTTTGCTCCATCTACTAACACTACTACACATGCATTTGTATCTGCTGTTAATGGTGGTGTTACTCAGAAGAGAGATAAGTCATATGATTCTCCTGTAAATGTTACTGCTATTGCTGCTGATTCAATCACACTTGATGTTGGTAAGTCTTCTGACACTACACAGCATCTATTTGTTTCAGGTCTTGCTGATTCTATAACCAGTGGTGGTAACTACAGTCACACATTTATATCTGCTGATTATGGTGCTGTTACTGCTGATATTACAGAGAATAAGTTCACTCCAACAGGTGCTAACTATGACCCTGCTAGTGGAGATCTTACTCTAACAATCGGTTCACACTCTCTTGCAGTTGGTGATGGTATTACCATTGATGATAACTCATTGACATTCAAGTGTCAGATGGATGGTGAACAGTCTGATAAATTATATCCACGACCAGCAAATAAATCTTTAACTGCTACAACTGGTACAACATACAATCCTACAACAGGTATTGTTTCTGTTACAACTACAGTCAATCATGGACTGAAGAATGGTGACTTCATTAAGATGACTGATGGTGCATTAACATTCAGTTGTGGATTCAATGGAGCAACAGGTAGCAATGCAGAGAAATCATACCCACGTCCTAGTGATCCTGTAAGTGGTAAGTGGATTAAAGTTTCTAACGTAAGTGCAAACACATTTGAATTCCAGTGTCTTGCTGGTGTACCTTCTACTAACACAGATGTACATTCATTTGTAAGTGGTGTTGCTAATGCAATTACACGTCAAACTGCAACTGATTGGTCTTCTTCTAGATCATTGAATATTATCGGTAGAACTTCAAATACAATTACAGTTAATGTTGGTGGAGCTGGAGATAACCAGACATGGACTCCTAGTGCTGCTGATTACAACGCAACTACTGGTGAGATGATCCTTACCATTGGTCAGCATGGTCTTCGTGAAGGTGCAAACATTATCCTTAAAGATAATTCACTAACCTTTACATGTTCTAAAGATAATAACACATCTAATCATAGTTACCCACGTCCAGGAATTGATCCATTTGCAGGTGAGAAATCTATCACTATTAATGAGGTAGGTGCTACACTTCATAGCGTTGCTGGTGCTGGTTATGTTCCTGAGACAGGTGTCCTTTCATTGACTGTTAACAATCATGGATTTACTGAAGGAGATTATATCCTGATCCAAGATGGTTCACTGGTGATGACATGTGACCTTGACGGTAACACAGTTTCCAAAAATTATCCACGGGCAGGATTTGACTACCCAAGTTCAAGGTGGTTGAAGATCCAGAATGTAACAACAAATGTATTTGATGTTAACGTAGGTATCTCTAGTGATACTAGCAATCATACATTTGTATCTGCTGTTGCTAATGGTCTTAAGAGACAGAATGGAACTATCACAGTTAACATTGGTGCATCTCCTTTAACTAACTACACACCAACTAATGCTTCTTACAATGCATCTACTGGTGATATGATCCTTACCATTGGAGTTCATGACTTACAAAATGGTGAGAAGATTAAGTTAGCATCTGATTCTATTACATTCACATGTACAAAGGATAGCAATGCAACTAACCACACATATCCTAGAGTTACTGATCCAGCATATGATAGTGATCTAGAAATTAAGGATGCTACAACCACAACTATTACAGTTAATGTTGGTATTGGTGCTGTTGCTGATCAGTACGATCATACATTTGTAAGTGCAACTACTAATGCTGTTATCTTTAATCAGAGATACACTCATACATTTGTAAGTGCAACTACTAACTCTGTACATTTTGAACCACAGTCACCACATACATTTGTAAGTGCTACTGCTAATTCTATCAAGCATTATCCTACTGCTGATCATACATTTGTAAGAGCAGTTGCTAATAATATTGAGAAAGAATCAGGAACATTCACAGTTAACGTTGGTGCTGCTGCTCTTGCTGATCAATATCCACATCAATTCAAGAGTGCATCTGCTGGTGCTATTCAAACTGGTGGTGCTTACTTCCATAAGTTTGTTAGTGCAGTAACTAATTCAATACACAAGGTATTCACAGTTGCTGGTAACCAACAGTATCATAATCAAGATTGTATTGATGATGTTGTTGATCTACTAGAAGCAGTTGGTGATAACATTGCCTATGGTGGTAATGATAAGACATGGGATGCTGCTTATTCATATAAGACTGGTGCTCATGTTGCTGGTGAGGAAGAAGAAACCAATTATGTATTTGAGCAAGCACGTGAGATGGCTGCTCAAGCACTTAGAAACCAGAAGATACTTGTTACTGGACATCATGGTCTTGCACAGGTATTTGATAAGAGTATCACATTCAATGAAGTTAACCCTGCACCATCAAATAAATTTGCTGATGCACGTAACTTAGTTGTTGCTAACAAACTACTCATTGCTGATGAAGCATATGCAAGAATGTTGGTTGATCATCCTGGATTTGTACCTCCAACAGGTAACCCACAGGATTGTAAGGATGACATCGTAGACTTCGTTGAAGAAGTTTCATACAACCTAGCATATGGTGGTAACGATAGAGTTTGGGAGATGACCGATCTCTATGTACAGGGTATGGTTGAAGAAGTTGCTGGAGAAGAAGCACAAACTATCCAAGCACTTAACCATGCACGTGATTTGATGATTCAAATCGGTAGGAATGAAAACATTGTAACTCTTGGTTCTCATGGTAGAACACAGGTTAGAGATACTTCTATCACTCAAGATGTTGCTCCTCATGTAAGCAATAGACATGCTGATGCTAAAGATTTAATCTTGGCTAACGTTGCCTTTGCAGCAGAGATAGCACTAGGTAGAATGATTGATCAGTTCCCTTCATACACATGGGGTGCTGGTTATAGTTCTGCTGATTGTTTAGATGATCTTAAAGATGTAGTTCAGGTTGTTGCACACAACACAGGTTATGGTGGCAACCATAGAGTATATGATGCTGCTAACCTTTATGTTGCTGGTGCTCATGCTGCTGGATCTGAAAGTGAAACTATCTTTGCATTTAATGCAGTACGTGACATCATCAAAGAGATTGCTACTAACGTAGATGTTACTGTTGGTGGTCACTCATCATTGAGTCAGGTTAAAGATACTTCTATCACTAATGGTGTTGCTAATGGAGATTGCAACGTTGTACTCAGTACTATTGATACTTTAGTTGCTATCCTAACATCTACAATTACTACTCCATCATCACTCAAAGGTGTAACACGTACAGATTCTAATGGTCCTTGTGAGGACATGAGATCTGCTGTTGGTGTTCTTACTAAGATTGTAACTGATGCTATTGATGATCCTAGTACACTGTCTGGTAAGAAGCATTCAGTAACTGGATCAACTTATGATCCTACCTCTGGTGCATTAACACTTGAGATTGGTTCACATAGTTATACAAATGGAACCAGTGTACACATCGTTGATAACTCTCTAACATATACATGTGCTAGAGATAACAACGCAACAAATCATACTTATCCACGTCCAACCGATCCAGTTTCTACAAATGATCCTACCATTACTGGCACTACTGCTACCTCAATCACGGTTAATGTTGGTGTATCATCTGATATCTCAGCTCATACCTTCGTCAGTGCATCCGAAAAAATAGTAGTTGGTGGAGTTACAAGAACTCCTTCAGTCGGATCATGTGAGGATGTAAGATCAACACTTAATTCACTATTCAAGATTGTTATTGATACAGTTGAAACACCAACATCTCTTGATAGTGTAACAAGAACCATTTCTAATGGTGCTTGTCAGACTGTTGCATCTACAATCACAACACTATACCAGATAATCACTGGAACTATCAACTCTGCTAGTTACCTTGATTCTATCGAAAGGAACCCTGTTCCTCTTGGTCTAGAGTTTGGTCCTTCTATCAATGCTAACGCAACCAGTACTAACTCTTACTTGTACTTCCAGTTCGTTGATGGAGTATACACAACTCTTACTAGAACAGTTGATGATAGTATCACACAGAATACAACGTATCCTCAGTGTGTTGATCAAGCAAATGCTATACGTCAGTACTTCTCTAACATTAGCACAATTATCCAGACTGGATTAGGAACTGTTCCACGTAGTGAACCGTCACAACTATCTACTGCGTTGTCATCTAGAGCAACAGTATTTACTTTGACTCAAGGTATTGGATCTAATCCACATGACCTTGAAACAGGTACACCAATTAGATTGGTTCCACGTCCACGTTATGATCAGGCAACCAGTTCTTATGTTGATGTTGATAAGCGTTTCGTTAGACTTCCTAATGGATTCTCTACCAACCAGAAATACTATGTAATTGCTCCTGCAAGGAACACCAAGCCAGAGAATTATGGAACCTCCACTACATTCAATGGTACTGATCAAACTAAGATCATGCTTGCAAGCAGCAAAGAGAATGCTGCTGCTGGTATCTACTTACATTCTGCTGAAGTAGAAGATATACATCCAGACATAGAGATTGATCTATATCAATTTGTTCTTGATGATAACTATGATCTACATCAATATGCTTGTGTACTTGATGGTATAAGCAACACTAACATCCGTACAGATGTTCCACACATCTTTGATGTTCCATTCTCTAACATTACTGGACACACAGTATTCTTTAGAGAAAGAGAAGGTGGTGCTCTACCTCTAGTTGGTGCAGCATATGCTAGTGATACTACTGTTGCAGATGTTAATGGTAGACTGTTAGGTAACAAGTATTTCTATGCTAGGTATCAAACAGAGAAAGTCTTTACTATCCATAAGACTAAGACTGATGCAGAGAACGGTGTCAACCCAATAACATATCAACCAGGTACTTACGACTTTAATGTCTTCGCTAACAAGCGTGAAGCACCAATGAGGTATGACCCAACGTTTGTTAATCCTAATACTAGCCCAACAATATATGGTAAGTGGTATATTCAGGTTGAGAATGATAATGGCACAGAGCAAATCATCAAGAGACTTAGAGAGTATGCTGATGGTATTGACAAGACTAATGACTCTTGGTTCGAAAGGATTAAGGATGAGAGACCTGCTAATGATAGACTATATCGTCTACGTTATGTTATACCTCAGTACCTACAGTCTGTTAGAGATCCACTTAACGGATTTACTATCAAGACAAGGACTGACGAGACTAGAAGGTTAGTACCTCAGAAACTAATTCTTAAGCCTGTTTCTGGTAACGTAACTAAAGCACGTTTCTCTAACCCAGTACAGTCTAATGAGTACATTGGTTATACTAAGCAAGACTTCATTAACTTCAGTCTTAATGATACTGTATCATACGATCCATATAAGAAGGATCTCGTAGGTAATACACAGTTTGCCAAGATTGTTACAACCCAGAACTATATCTCCATGACTATTCAGTCTGGTAGATATATTACTCAGGGTGCTGATGATTTCTTAGAACTAACTGTATTCGAACAAGGTGTTACTAATCCTGCATTAGTTACCACTAAGTTTAACACTGTTAAGATCACTGCACCTCAAGGTGGATCATTCGTTGCTAACAAGACTCAATCAGTAGCTGGTAACAGAATTGAATGGTCTGGTAATACATCTGGTTATGCTTATCTACATGCTATCCTACAGGTTCCAGGTACAACTACTTGGCACATGATCCTTAAGGATGTTGTTGGTAAGATTGACTATGATGCTATTGATAACACAAGGTTCAGTCAGGGTACAGCATTCGCTGATCTACTTGCTGATGCTGACTTTGGTAAGTCATTGGTACTTAAAGATCTTATTAAGAAAGGTTATCCTGAATTATATTATAGACAGAACGGTGCTGGTGTTTATACTATCACACCAGGTGATATTATTGAAGACGATGCAAGCATCCAATACTATGTTGAATCAGTAGAAGATGTTGGTCAGATTGATGACAACTTCTATGTGTTTAACACACAAGAGATTCAGAAACGTATCTATGGTCAGCAAGATGGTATCTACTATCTAACTGCTGTTCGTGGTAACATTTCACCACTACCTCAAGGTGCTGGTAACTTAGGTAACTTCAGGAACTTCAAGTTCTCCCAGCCTATCAGCAAACTATATCCATTAAACTATAAGAACGATCCTCTCTGGTATCAGCAGTTGGATGCAACATTAGTTGATCCACCTCAGACATATTCTGCTGCTGATAACTATGTTCATGGTCTTGTAAGAGTTAATGACTTCAAGGGTTCACTAACTCAAGAGGGTATCATTGATCTGATTAATAACAATGCATTCGGATCTAATACTTATACACAAGTATCATCCTCTATTGATAATAGAATCAGAGCACAGAAGGGTAACGCTGCTTCTGGATCTGAAGACAGATTGATTCCTATCGCTGGTGACAGTACAGTCAGAACAGATCAACGATACTACGTTGAACTTCGAAGACCATCTATCGCAAGAGCTGGTAACCACACATTTGAATATCTTGGTTTTGGTCCAGGTAACTACTCAACTGGTCTACCTCAACGTCAAGAGGTTGTACTCACAGAGATACAAGACTTCTATGCACAGTCTAAGAAGCAGAATGGTGGTCTAGTATTCTACACTGGTCTTAACTCAAATGGTGACCTATACATTGGTAACCGTAAGATTGATGCTATCACTGGTGAAGAAGTATTCCTTGAGTCTGCAACATTACAAGATTCTGATGATGATGACGAGACACTAGGTAATCTAGTTACTACGTTTGATACTCCTGTTACATTTAATGAGTACATCACTGTTAATGGTGGTGAAGCTCAGGATAAGAGAAGTACATTCAACTCACCAGTTCTAATTAACGTTCTTGGAACTGTTAGAAACAACCCTGCGTTGGTAATTTCTTCCTTCGTTGATCCTGCTATCGATGATGGTTCTCTTGATAGATCAGCATTCGTCAGAAATGTCGAAACTGGTGGTGATGTTGTCATTGCTAGGAATAAAATTTCCGCAGCAATTTTCCAGTTCAATAGTCGCAGAGATGGTCAGGATTATAAGATCCAGACACATGTCGTAGGTGCTTCACCTTCTAACATTACTCCTGATCAAACTGGTGCATTTAATGCAAGTCAGATTGTTGCTTACGGTAATGCTGGTGCTCCTAAGTCTGGTGACTTCCTACTTAAAGGTGGAAGCATTGGTAAGACTGGATCACTTGGTTGGATCTACTCTAACTACTACACCATAATTGGTAACACTGTTCCTGAATCATTCGCATTCAATAACACTAACGTTATCACAGTTACATGGGCTACATTAACTAACCAACAACTTGGTATCACATCATCCTCTGAAATTAGAATCAGTGGATTCTCTGATAGTGACTTTGATGGTACATGGCAGGTTATATCAAATGGATTTAACCCTGCTTCCAATACATTACAGATTGCTATCGGTGCAACTAAGAACACTGTTAACAATCAGAACCCAAGAATGTGGTCTGATGAAGTTGCAGCTAATGCTAACATTAGACTTGAGTACTCTAACTCCAACTGGAAAGAGTGGGGTGTTATTGGTGCTGAAGCACTTAGAACAGAGACTGATGCTATTGGTGATTACAAACTTGGTGTTAACACAGTTGGTAGATCTGATAAGGCATCCTTCGAAACAAACTTCGTTGATGCTAAGACAGAACCACGTGCTAACTTAGATGTTGTTGGTACTGCATTCATTAGTGGTAAGAAGATCACTGATTATGCATCACATAACACAGATGCTACTAGAACATATCAGGATCGTACTGATGCACTCATGGTTGGTGGAGATTCTGCCACACCAGAGAATGAAGCAACCTTACGTGTTTCTACTGCTAACGGTGGACGTGTTGGTATTAATGTAACTAACACTGAACTTGATAGAGCACTGGTTGTTGATGGTACATCTAGATTCACTGATGATGCTAAGTTCGAAGAGGACATTGAAATCAACGGTGGTGGTGGAACTAATACTGCACAGGTTAGAACTACTATTACTACAGGTACTATTGAGTTCTTCCCAACTCTATTCGAAGGAACATTAGACTTTGCACCTCTTGCAACTACAGTTCATGTTGCTAATGACAGCACTGCTGATCAATTCATTCGTGTAGGTAATGCTTCACTCCATAGTAATATATGGGTTGGTGCTACTCCTGATACTTCCACCAATATTTCTAAGATAGAGATAGGTGGTGCTTATAATAATAACGAATCATTATCATTCACACTTATAGGTACTAAGTCATTCAAGACTAAGGGAGACTTCCAGTTAGGCACAGCTAGAGGACTACTTGACACTGTTAAGTTAACCTCTACTGCTGGAACTGTTGAGTTCTTCTCTGGTAGTTCTGCTACATCTAAACTTGACTTTGCTACCAACGCTGCTGAGATCACAATCGCTGGTAAGGGTGGTACTACAACAATTAGAAACAACCTAGTCGTTGATTCTAGTGCTAGATTTAACTCTGACATCACACTCTGTGGTGGATTTGCTTCCTACTCATTCACAGCATATAGATCACAAATTGGATCTACTGCATTCGCTCATGCTAGTGGAGATCTTGGTAACAATGTATTCAACAGTAATGTTGATCTGATTGATGTACTAAGAGTTGCAAATACTTCTGATGTATACAACGCAGTTGATACAGCTGGTACTGGTGATTGGGGTGGAACAGTATTCCAGAATCAAATTACACAGATTGCTGGAACTGTTGAACCTCTAACTCTACCAGCTCTAACTGGTGAACAGTATTACTTACCACTTAAGAACCGTCCGTTCGATAACAATGGTTCTCAATATATTAGTGAGCAAGATATACTACTCATTGATACTGATGACAGTGGTAACAGACATCCAGAATTTGTAAGGGTTGTTTCTCTTCCAAGAATCAACGTTGCACCTTACTGGATCGTAGTTGAAAGACTACCATTTGGTACATACACTGCCAAGAGATCTGATCATCCAGATACTACTGCTATCTACAAATGTATCGTTCAGTACAATGCTACTTGGACAACTACAACAATAGATGACACAGGTGCTGAAGAGAATGTATACCTATCACAGTTCGGTGGATCTATCGCAATCGGTGATTATGTAATCATTGATCGTGAAGATACTACTAGCCCTGCTAATGGTGTATTTGATCAGGGTGAGATGTTTAAGGTTAAGGCTCTCCTATCTCAGATTGCTAAGAAACTATCCATCAAGAATGGTTGTGATACTGCTAATGAGGTAACAGTCTTTGAAGTTGATTCAACAACTGGTAACACATTAATCGGTACAGGTGGACAGACAACAATCAGTGGTACATTAAGTATCGATGGTACATGTGCTACACCTTATACTAACTCTACTTCTAACAAGAAGTTAACTATAACAAATGGTTCCGACATTACAACCTTCGAGGTTGACACTTGTACAGGTGACACAACTGTTGGTAACCATCATGGTACAGTCTTCATGCTTTCTGAGCAGTTTGGTACATCACCTGCTGCATACACTAAGGGTGTTGATGCTGTACATGTTTACAGACATAACCCAATGTCTGTTATCTCTGGTGGTCCTGCATCAACAATTGCTGACGCTGTTGTTCCTGCAACATCTAACATTGAGATACAAGGTAACTTAACATCATTCACTAAGGGTGATTTGGTTGCAATCTATACTGTCAATGCCATTGAGATTATTCAAATTACTGATGATCCTTATACTGGTGCTGGTGGTGAATTGATTCTACCAACATCATCTAATGCTGAATATGCTAACGGTGGTCGTGCAATGGAAGACACCACTGCTCTATCATTCTCTATCGGTGCTAACGTTGTTAAGTTAGACAAGTATGATAGGACTACCACACTCCTACATGACGTGGCTGCTACTCAAGCAGACAGAGCAACAGATCTCAAGGCAAGAACACCTAACCAAAGTGATATCAGATTAGAGATCTCACTCAGGGATGCTGATTTAATTGCTCCTAAACTTGATTATGTAACTCTTGTAAGAATAGGAACTGAATTCTTCGTACCTGATTCTGTTGATGGAACACTTGATGCATTCTATGCAATCAAGATGCCTAAGCAGATTAGAGAACCTAACGTAGTTGGTACTACACCAGTCAAACTATTTGGTGGTGGATCTACAACTATCAATCAGGATCTTGAGGTCATGAGTGGTAATATCAGAATGTATGGTTCTGATGGTAAGACACTCGTTATGTCCATCGCTAACGATGATGGTCACTCAGGTGATGGTTCACTAGAAGATCCTAAGACAGATACTGCTGGCATGACACTTAAGGGTGCTGCTGCATTCTATGGTGATCTTAAGGTCTACTATGATAACTGTCAGATGCATGGAGTCTGTTCAACAGAGACTTCATTCAGAGTTACCAACAGAGAAGGTAACGTATTGATGGGTGAAACCTTCTATCAGGCTGGTAAAGTATTATCAGTTGAATCAGCAATTGATCCTATATTCCATATAGATAACTTAGGTGCTGCTGGTGCTGGTGGAACTGCTGGTCCTAAGGACTTCAAGATCTATCAGAACAACGCTATCGATTCATTCGGTATTGAGAAATACTGGACAGCAGGTGGTGGTAGAAGACATACTTATGTTGCCTTTGATCCTACAACAGGTCTTGGTCAGCAAATTGATAACCCACTACAAGTTAACCAGAACTATCTTGTTAACGCTGCTTCTGGAAGTAACATGGTTGTTTACTTACCAGACGATGCACAGACAGGTGACATGATTAGATTTGTTGAACTCAGTGGTAACCTAACATACAACACAAGTCTGATTATCAGAGCGAAGAAGATCAACAACATTGCTACGAATATTCAAGGTGATGGTGCTGGTTCAAGAATTGCTTCTGGTGCTGGTCAGACATTGAATACAGCATGGGATTCAGGTGAGTTAATTATCCAGACACGCAACGCATCATTCGGTCTAGTTTATGCTGGTACTGTTGACGTTGAAGGTTCTGCTTCTGCACAAACTATTCCTCCTGCATTGAGAGGATGGTGGTTAATCGAACTCTAAACATATGACTGCACTCTACGACTCTATTAAAACGATGAGAGTTGCCAAAGTCGGAACCATCCTACCTTGGGGTGGTGACGGAGGCACAGGATTCCTCGCTTCTAATATTCCTAAAGGATGGATAGTATGTACAGGTCAGACTTTAAAAGCATCTGACTATCCACTACTAGCATCTACTTTAGGTGACACCTATGGTGGTGACATGACTGATGCAGGTGGTGGTCATTATCCATTCCCTTACTATGGGTATGAGAATGCTGAGTTTAGGTTACCTAACCTATCCAATAGAGTTATGACTGACCTAGAGAATACAGATCTTAATGATCCAACGTATCAATTAGGACAGAATGATGCTCAGAGTGTAGTTGGTGGTTTGATTAGTGATTATGGTGAGACAACACCAGTTACTACAACTTATGAAGCAACATCTGATATTGATTTCACACTCAACATAGCTGGTAACTTATACTTTAAGTTTACTAACATATCATTATTTGCTCCTGATTTTATTGAGACAATATACACATTGAATCGTAAGTTGGGTATCAATCATACCCCTGCTCATGGTCACGCAGATAGAATAGCATCTACTAACGTTAACCCAACAGGTGCAATGACGTTTAGAACAGACCAAGGTGTTGAGATGACTGGTTCTGCTACAGTATATTGTACAACTGAAGGACCAAACACATGCTCACTTAAATCTGCTGAACCAACAACATGGCAGAATGGTGCAACTGCTATTACATTCTATGGTGATGAAACTCATGAACATACTCTACCACGTTGTGATAGTTTCATGGAGTTCATAACAGACAGTACTAATAAAGACTACTGGGGTCATGTTCCTGCTGGTGCTGCTAACTGGCGTACAAATACCAATGATAGAGGATCTGGACATGGCAGTACAACATACACACAAACAATTTTCAGTAGAGGAAATACTGATCAGATATTAGATACTACTCCTGTAGAGACACATAAAACTCCATGTCACACAGGTATGTTCCCAAGACCAATGGAGTTTAGATCTAGACCAAACTTCTATGGATATGATACATCATCACCAGTAAGATCTGATGGTTTGGTGGACGATCCTGAGACTGCACCAGTATTCAGTGTTAGTGGTTGTATATTAGATGGTACTAGTAAGATTATAATCCCTGCTGGTACTGATCTAAGGAGACAATATGGTACTGCACCAGATACATGGAATCAGTGGGATAGAATAGTTCCATTGATGTATGTCACACCAGTTAATGATGATGATAAGTATGACATATTAAGAGAAGGTACATTTGTACAGACAATGGAAGCTGCTACTGATCTTGGTGTTAATCCTACACCACAGTGGGAAGTTACTCTTAACTCATCGACATTAGTATCTGGTACATATGATCTTAAGTTTAGACATGGTGCATGGCCAGCGTCACTAAACCAGGCTGCTGAGAATAAGGATCCAATCCAAACATCTTACAGAGCACATAATCATGGTAGTTTTGAAATACAACAGGGTATAGGATCAATGGCTGGTCCTCCATCACATACTGCTGACAACGCAGATGGTTCTGCATTACAAGCACAAAGTTTGGAAAATGCTCTAAATATTTCATGTGATACTACACAACCTTCGTTAACGTTAACATTCATTATTAAAGCATTCTAATGGCAGTTTTCTATAATAAAGAAAGAGCAAAGTACGGTAACTTGACAGGTCAAATAATTATTTGGCCAGTAGAGTATGAAGGATTACCTGATGGTGCTGTAAACGCAAAGAATTTACCTGCTGGTTATTTAAAGTGTGATGGTACAAAGTACTATGAAAAGGATTACCCACAACTAGCAGCCATTTGTGGTGTGGGTGATAACTGTAAGTTCATGCGTAAGAATAATGATTTAACTAATTTTGATACGTTAACTGACTCACAGTTCATGGTTCCTGATCTTGGATCTAAGTATCCTGAACCAACTTCAGGTGCTAACTCAGGATTATATAATAATATAAGATTAGATAATGCATTAGGTACAGAGGTTAGTAGATCTGGTATTGCTATTGAAGCAGTGTCTGCTATTGGTACTAATGTAAGAATAGATTATAGTGGATCTATTTCAGTACCAAGTCAAGAGATTGATGTTCGTGGTAAACCATCATGGACATATGCTGGTGCAACACACCGTACAGATGATGAAGGTGTAGAAGAGAATGCTATTCATCCACATACACACTTCCACTCAGCAACAAGAGCAAGAAACTTAGCAGTAACAGAGAATAGTACTAATGCTCCATTAACTCAGGGTCAACTTGGTAGAAGAAATGCTTCTACTATTCCTATTCAAGAGTGGTTAGATGAAACTACAAACAGTAGTGGAGTTGCTGGTTCTGGACAACAACCATGTATGGCTATAGATAAATGGTCTCCAGGTTCAGGTGGTGGTGCAACATCAACACAGGGATTACAGGGTACTATCTATTGGGGTCACTGCATATATGGTGCTGGTGAACAGTACACATATAACTGTATCAGTAACGCAAGTTATACTCTTAATAGAGGTAGTCTTGATGGTTCTGCTGATGGAGCAAACAAAGGACGTTACAGAAACAACATTCAAACAATATTATTTGGTTGTTATAACACAGGTAGTGGTGCTGACACTAATGATACTTTAACAGTACCAGTAACATACATTGCTAATGCTTCAGGTGTTCCTGAAGATTTTCTTGGTAATAGTTTATTTGATGTACTACCACTACAAGCAAATGATTCAGTAGTTAGTGGTCGTGCTACAACAGACTTAGAGAATACTGTAACAGATACAGTAGAACTACCACGTGAGGGAGGTATTGATCCTACCATACATAATCACCGTATTGATATAGATAAAGGTGATCATAACTATCAGGTTAAGACAAATGCTATTGTCATTCCACCTGAAAACTTATCAACTACAATGACTATTGGAGCTGATTCATCAGTGTCAATTGACTCTGCATGTGCTCCTTTTGTTGTAATGGAATACTTAATTAAGATCTAATGACATCAACACAACTATACAGAAATGCTAGGCAAGGTTTCTATACAGATCTTACCGTAGATACAACACCAGTGGGTGCTATTGTACCCAATTTAAAGACTGGCACAAATTCATTTGACCATAGTTTTGTTAAGTTTGGTGCTACTACATTTCCTAATTTAACAGAGACTACTGGTAATGCATATCAAGTAGCAGATAATCCTGCATATACTCATGATGGTTATTTGTATTGTAATGGTGATGAGTATAATATTGGAGATTTTCCAGGATTATTTGAAATAGTTGGTAACAAGTATGGTGGTAGAGCTAGTAGTGGTATTGATGTAACAAATGGTGGATCAGGATATACAACACTACCAATCGTAGGAATTACTGCGCCTGGTGGAGGTAGTGGTGTGCAAGCAACTGCTGCTGCAATAGTTGAGAATGGTGTAATTGTACGTGTTGATGTTGTTAATCCTGGATCAGGATACACATCTGCACCAACAATACAATTTACTGGTGGTAATGGATCAGGTGCTACTGCTGTAGCAAGAATTGATCTTATTGATGGTTCTATTGAAGGTATTACTACTGCCAATGTAATGGACTGGTGGGGTGATCCAAACTTAGGAACATTTAAAGTACCTGATTTAAGAACTAAAAAGGTTGTTGGTAATGGTCCTGTATTTGGTAATAACTCTCCTAACGTAGGTAACTCTACACTTGGTGTTGGTACTACTGGTGGTGCATGGTATCTTGATAAGAATCAGCAAGATGAATACTTCTCACTTGGTAGGATAGTTACTACTGGATATGAGGATGTTGTTGAGACTGTTGAGTGTACTATCATCGGTCAACAACAGGTTGAGATATCCATGAGAGAGACTAAACTTTCTGGTGCTCCTCAACATAGTCACAGTGTATATCATACTATACCAGGATTTAATGAGTATCAATCTGAAGCATCAGGTGATAGATATCTACAAGACTATCGTGAAGGTAGAGGTAGACTTGCTAGATGGTATCCTACTGGTGGTATTGTATTCACACACAAGCATGGATTGTTAAGAAGTCCTATTACAGATAATACTGTTGCTACCTATGATGTATTTGATGCATTGGGTGGTGCTGCTGGTTGTGGATCATTGAGAGATCCAGCTGCTTCTGCTGCTGATATGCATTACATGGCATCAGGTGCTCAAGGTGCTGGTACATATGAATTCCAAACTTACATACCAGACCCAGTAATGAAACAATTTACTGGTTCATCTACTATTGGTGGTAGAACAGTTAACACTGGTGGTACTCCTGTTTATGATTATTCAGATGAGTGGACATATACATCACCAGGATCATACAGCATCAACTTAGGAAATATTTCAGGTACACCAGACAGATTAATCTATGAGGTTAAAGGTGGTGGTGGATCTGGTGCTGCTGGTAATGTTGCAGGTAATGATGGTGGTGCAAGTTCTATTACTGCTGGTAGTGAATTGATATTAGTTGCTAACGGTGGAAAAGGTGGTGGTGCATCCAACGGACAGCAAGGAGGAGATGGTGGTGACGGTGGTACTGCCACACAATCTGGTAGTGTTTCAGCTACTGGTAACTTAAATGGTGCAGACGGTGGAGATGGTACGAACGGTCAAACATCAGATGGTTGGCCAGTGGCAGACTATCCAAATGATCCAGGCGGTGGTGGTACTGGTGGAACCATAAGTGAGAATGAAGGTAATGGTACTGCTGGTATAAACTTACTCGTGGGTGGACAGAGTGGTACATATACTGAGACACTTAGTAGTGATGGTACATTCACAACCACAGGTATAAGCAATCCAACATCAGTACAGTTCACAGTAAGAGGTGGAAAGGGTGGAACTGCTGGTCGTGGTGGATACACAGGATATAATGGTGGAACTATAGTAGTTGACATGATCAGTTCACAGTTGGGTAGTTTCTCAGGAACTGGATGGTCAGTCAAAGCAGGTACTGCTGCTAGTAATAGAAATGGTGGATCCAATAGCATGGGTGCTAATGGTGGATACGGTGGTGAAGGACACATAGAAGCAGATGGAGGTGGTGGAGGTGCTGCCACATGTCTACTTCGTGGTACTCAAATTTTAGTTGGTGCTGGAGGTGGCGGTGGTGCTGGTGCATCTGGATATGACGGTGGTGCTGGTGTGAATGGTGGGGGACCACCATCAGGATACTCACAACCTGACGGAACATCTCAAGCATTAGGACCAGGAGCTGGTGGTGGCGGTGGTCACTACGGATGTATCGGTGGTGGAGGTGGAGCTGGCGGTGCTGGTGTTGCTAGAAATGGTATCGACTTCGCTGGATTAGGTAATGGTGGTGCATCAGGAGGTCCAGGCGGTGCTCCTGGCGGAGACGGAGGTCACCAAGGTGGTGGTGCTGGACTGTCAGGTGTTAGTTCTTATCGTACTGACTGGTTTAGTCTCAACTCATTTAGTCACTCAAATACTGGTAACGGATCTGTTACTCTAACTGCTGTATATAATAATGACTACTGGACTGCTGGAGGCGGTGGTGGTGGATCAGGTGCTCAGTGGGGTGGATCAATACAATGGTCACAATTAAATAATCCTGGTTCAATATCAGTTACACTTGGTAGTGGAGGTTCAGGTGTTAGTCCAGGTGGACAAACTACTGGATCCACAGATAGTGGTAAAGATGGATATGTTAAGGTTGGACTAGGTAAGATCGTTGGATATACTGGTGGAAACACAGGTACATCAACAGGTGACATTGTTGCATCAGGATCACAATCAAATACAGTATGGGATGTAAATGTTGTTGGTAATGGTCAGGGTACTGGCAGTGCTGGTAATTTCAAACTACCAACCACACAAGTACCAGACGTTTATATTAGTGGTGGTGGTGCAACAACTGATGGACAGGCATCTGTAACTGTGGGATCCAATAAAGTAACAGCAGTCACTTTAGATTCTGCTGGTGGTGGATACACAGAGATACCATACATCTATGTTATGAATGGTGCTGGTGGTGGAACTAAGGTCACATCTACCATTGATGCTGCTGCTGGAACTATTGATCAATTGTTCTTAGCTACTAATAGTTCACAACAATATACCAACTATGTCAAGTTCGGTGGTCTCAGTGGTACAACTGGCACACGATTCATTACACTGAACCCAGTTGACACAACCAATACAAATTATTTCTCCATCAAGGCATGTAGAGGTAATGGTGTCAATGGTGGTAACGTACCAGAAGAAGTGTTACGTGTATATTATCAAGCAGCAGACGCAACTGACTGGACATTGGTTGATACTATTATCACACCAAACTCAGTTAGAACTGATCCTATCATTGGTGATGTTCCTATCATCAGTCAAGCATGGGATGGTGCGAGTGGTGCTACTAAATGGTATACTTATTCAGTAGCATTACCAACAGCAGCAAAAGCAGTTGGTACTAAGATAAAGATTGAACAACCACGTGCTACACCTAGTGCTGCTAATGATAATGATGCAGACAGTGACCATTATGGTATTGCTGAATTCATTTACTGGAATGAGAAGGTGACAGGTCTTGTATTTGTTCCTACTGCTGGTAAGATCAGTAAGCCAGGTGTTGACTCACTAAGTTATACTGTTCAAGGTGAGCAAGGACCAGGTATTACATATAGTTCTGGTCTTGGTGCATCTGAAGCAACGTTGACATTAAAATCAACTACTAAGATAGAACCACAGGCTACCATTGACCCAGATATAGATGTACCACTGGTGCATCCATACATATTATGCAAGTACTTGATTAAAGCTTTCTAAATACTACGGAGATACTAATAATACAATGGCAGATGCACCAGTACTGCAAGTACAGTTAGATGTTATCAATCAGGAGATTGAGTACAACGGTACACCAAAGACTATTCCTGAATCATATTGGAAGGACACTCTCACTCCAATACTATATCCTTTATGGGATAGTGACAAGGATAAACTTATCACATTCCAATGGTTTACTAACGATACATATGTTGCCAAGCGTAGGAAGTATGTAAAAGATTTCAAAAATGACTCATTCAAGTGGGTTGACTATGAAATGGAAGCAGTTGGTGTTACTGAAGCAACTGACTTCAAAGACAAACTAATTGAAGGATTCTATTTAATTGATTCACTTGAGAACCAAGAGTTCCAAGATGAACTTGCTAGAATGTATTCTAAACAGAAAGCAGTTTCACCAATGAGTGTAAGACTAGCAAGAAATTTCTTGTTGGATGAAACAGACTGGACACAGTTAGCAGATGCACCAATTGATGCTGATACTAAAGCACAGTATACATTGTATAGAACTAAACTAAGAGAACTAACTGATTCTACTGAGTTTACTAATGACACAGAGAATACTAAGTTCCCTATATCTCCAGAGTTTTACAATAAAATACACAAGGTAGACTTCCCAACTGAAGATTATCTTGCAACTGCATCACAGTTTATTGAGATGGGTAAGCACCGTCTCCAAAAGTTTAGAGATAAGATAGCATATTTCTTGACACTCAAGTCAGAGACTGATAAGACATACTTCAGTGATATGTTGATACAGTATGAGAAGGTCAAGACTGATAAGGTACTAGCAGCACATGATTTAGATGATACTGCTGCTAACAAGGCATTCTTGGAGAAAATTATCAAGGAAGCAAGTGATGAACTGAATAATGGTAACTACTCATGATCATACAGGGTAACGAACTATCAGTATTTCAGTTGATGGAATACTATGCTAATCGTAACCAATGTTATTTGGTATACATGGATCTTAGCACATATAATGCTCTTGATGCAAGCAAGAAAGCAACAGTGAATTCATGGTATGAAGGATTCATTGATGAGTATGCACTTGACATCATCAAGCAAGGGCTGTATACTACTATCAGGTTTGAGACAGAGGACTCTGCTACAGTGAATGCTAGTGCTTGGTTCCCCAAGTTGGCAGACTGTCCTAACTCAGATCATTTTATAAATGCGTATGTCTTAGACACATACGGTGATATAGTATGGCAAAACGTTCCCGACCCCAGTTAGAGAAGTTAGAAAACTCTTATCTATTAGAAGATAAGTTTATGATGCCAGGTATATGTGTTAAAGAACCGTATGGTGAATGGGCTGCTGTCCCTATCATGGGTAAACACAACAGATACATGGTTATACACAATGGAGAAATGATCAAGGCATGTAATTATACCACTGCCTATAACTTTATAATGAAACAGTATTCATGAAGGATTACATTTTATTTGGTGACTGTCTTGACTCACTCAAGATAATTGCGAATGAACAAGAGAAGGCACGTATGTGTGTCACATCTCCACCTTACTATGGTTTGAGAAACTATGGTGATGAAGAGAAACAGTTAGGACAGGAACAAAGTCCTGAAGAATACATTGAAAATATGGTTAAGGTCTTTCGTTTAGTAAGAGATTGTCTTACTGATGATGGCACACTATGGTTGAACATAGGTGATTCATATTATAATTACAGAAAAGATGGATGTATACCTAAACAGACATTCTCTAATAATAGACAAGACTTACCTGAAACTACACCACGTAGATCTAATAAACTTGTAGGATACAAAGATAAAGATCTTATTGGTATACCTTGGATGCTTGCATTTGCACTACGTGCTGATGGTTGGTATCTAAGGCAAGATATTATATGGCATAAACCAAATCCAATGCCAGAGTCAGTTAGAGATCGTTGTACTAAAGCACATGAGTACATATTTCTATTAAGTAAGAGTAAATACTATCACTATGACAACGAAGCAATCAAAGAACCAGCAAAAGACTGGGGAACAAGAGACAGAACAAATGGAAAGTATCACAATCCAGGAACAGGACTGCAACCGCATACAGGTCTTACAAAATCATATACAAAACGCAATAAACGATCTGTCTGGTCAGTAAATAAGAAACCATACAAGGGTGCTCACTTCGCAACATATCCAGAAGAACTCATTGAACCATGTATTCTTGCTGGTAGTGAGAAGGGTGATATAATATTAGATCCTTTCATGGGTAGTGGCACTACCGCATTTGTTGCTAAGAAACATAGTAGAGCATACATTGGGTGTGAATTGCACAAGGAGTATGACAGTTTAATAACTGACCGTATTCGCACCATTCCAAACAAATTACCGTTATACTAATAATGTTGAGAGGAACTGATGTGGTTCCTATGCCCCAAACCTACTGACTAGTCTGACTTAGAAGCAGACACATGACCGTTGGTAGAAACCTATTACTGCACATGACAGATGGTTGAAAGTGGTGGGGGTTCAGGTGTAAGCGATTCCCATAGGGTAAATTTGGGCAACAAGGTGAAACCTTGATCATTGCCCCACGTTTCTCTCAACACCCCATTATATTATGAACGATGCCTTCTACAGTATCACAACAACAAAAAGCAAGATTCTTTGCAGAAGGACACACACTCCCTACATGTGTCAATGATGGTTGTAATAATAATGTACAGGTAAGAGAGTGGAAGTACTGGTCATTCAAATCAGAATGTTCTAGTTGTGCCACTGCACGTAAGAAAGGAGTTGATAGACCTGGTGTTACAAGACATAAAAAGAACTATTGTGAAAACAACGATGGTCATCTAGGATGGACATGTCCTGTATCTACATTTGTAGGATTCGAGACTAGTCTTGACCTAGACCATTTAGATGGTGATCATCATAACAATGTTCCTAGTAATGTCAAGACATACTGTAAACTATGTCATGGACGTAAATCCATATTAAATGGAGACTGCAACAGTAACAAATCATCATCAAGGAGTATAGGATGATCATACATGATGACGCATTAAATTATTTGACTGAGATGGATGGAGATAGTATACACCTTACGTGTACATCTCCTCCATATTATAATGCAAAGGCATACGCTACATGGCCAAATTATGATAAGTATCTACAATTCCTTGAGGATATATTCCGTGAAGTTCACAGAGTCACAGTACAAGGAAGGATATGTGCTGTCAATTTATCACCAGTAATACAAGCACGTGAGTCAAGAGCACATGAGAGTAAGAGACTTGCGATACCATTCCACTTTTTTAGTATTATGGAGAGATTGGGTTGGCAATACATTGATGATATTATATGGTTGAAACCAGAAGGATCTGCTGTTAATCGTAACGGTGGATTCTTTCAGCATCGTAAACCAGTAGCATACAAACCAAACCTTGTTACAGAGACTATATTGATCTTCAAGAAACCTGCACCTTTCCTTATAGATAAGACAGTGCGTTCCTATGCTCCTGATATATTAGAACAATCATTAGTACCTGATGGTTATGAAAGATCAAACGTATGGCAGTTTAATCCTGAGACTACATCAAAGCATCTAGCACCATACCCTAAAGAACTATCAGATAAGATTGTACAATACTATTCATTTGTGAATGATGTAGTTCTAGACCCATTCATGGGGTCAGGTACTACTGCGGTATCATGTCTAGATTATGACAGAAAGTATATTGGTATTGAAATTCATGAAGAGTATGTTAAGATGGCAAATGATCGTATCAAACGTCACACACCACTTAAGAAGTTCTTATGAAAGATCAAAAAACCATTGATGAACATGAATCACATGACCAGAAATGGAATCGTGGACTGGATTTATACATAGAATCAGTACACAAACCTGATAACCAGTTACGTGGTTGTGCTCATAATCAGAAGTGTTTCAACGAACTGATGGAAGTAAGAGCACATGTATTAGAATACTTAACGACCTTACGGAGACCAGTATGAAAAGTAGAAGAACGATGTTAGCAGAAGCAATACAAATGTATCTTGATGATGCATCTGTTGATGAGTTTCATGCTGATCTAGAGTCAGAATTAGAAAGACTACAATCATATCACCAACAACATGCTGATGATGCTGCTAAGATGAGTGGTAAAGCACCCAAGACAGTCCTATTAAATGAGGAGGACTGGAATGAGTGGAATAAAGATCCTGATTGGACACCATCACCTTCTGAAGGTTATGAGTACACTCCAACCACTATACCTGGTAAAGCAGAGCAAAAGCAATATAATTATGCTGCTCACATTACTATGTCAGATATAGCAAAATTCCACAGGGGTAGCAGCCTCTAGTGTGACAGTTAACAAACTGTTTCAATTTGAGTGACAACACTCCATTCTATACTATACTATACATGTACTGACATTTTACCATGAACGAATTGATTCAAGACTTCACCAACAACATTTCATATTGTAAACATGTTATTGGTTGTAATGAAGAGCAGACCAATGAACTCATTCAAGCTGCTGATGAACTAGGTGTATCAGCAGAGTATTTCTGTGAAGAGTTTATTGTTGCTCCTGAAGGTGAAGAATGCATGAAGTATCAAGACGGTGAATTCCTTGATATTGATTCATTCAACACATATCATGGCATCTACTTTGAATATGAGGTAGATTAATGAATTTGAAAGCGGATACTATCAGTAGGATCATTGGGTCTGTGCTGATAGTAGTCTCTTACTTTGTTATACTACATGTCAATATCATTGTTGGCACAGTATTACATGCATTTGCTGATGTCATAAGCATACCATACTTCATTCGTACTAAAGGATGGGATGTGGTTATTATGCTATCATTCATGACGTGCATTTCTATAAGCAAGTTTGCTTTATAACAATGCCAAAGAGATTTCCATTTGCGGTCGGTGATCGTGTTAGACTCAATGATGATGAAGGGTTCATCACATTTATAGACACAGCATACTTTACGTTGTGCGTTCGAGAGTGGGAAGATAAGAATAAGCGTAATGGTGTAGGTCAAGTTAATGTATTAATATACAGGTCATACTGGGATGAAGTAGAAAGACTGTGACACTCAAGAGAGTGTCCACATTCTATTGCATCCGCTTTCGTATGCACTATAATAAGTACATAACAAACAAAGGAACACATGACACGTCAACTCAATGAATTTGCAGAGAGAATGGTATCAGATGCACCATACTCTATTGAAGAAGCAGAAGCAGCAGCAAATAGACAGTTATTCGTTGAGTATGTTGAATCATTCTACCTACCAACACATGAGGATGTATTATATCCTATTGAAGGACTAACTAGTCAGAAGATTGAAGATGCACTTGACGTGTACATTGAAAGAATTGAGAAAGGTGACCTAGAGTATGTACATTATACTTGGGGTGGTGGTGATAGTTTAGACAGAGAAAGAGTAAGAGATATCATACTAGAGACAGTTTAATTACTGTCACACACTCTGTTGCATTCATGCAACCATCCATTATAATAAGTACATCAACCAAAGGAACACTACAATGACCGTAGCAGAAAGAACTCAAGACCTAGTAAATGCTCTTGAGAATAACTACAAAGAGTATACAAGACAGTCTTACATCAGAAATCCATGTGATTACAGTCTAAAGAAACTTACAGAGATTGACAACGGAACTGCTAAACTAGTTAAGTTTAGAATTCAGAGTGGTCGTAAGTATTACAAACTAATTCAACAGGACTATGATACATTCCAAGATAGAAATGAGTATCGTGACGGTGGTGTACATGCATTTGTAGATAAAAAGACAGGTGATGTGTTCAAACCAGCAGGTTGGCAAGGACCAGCAAAGTATGCTAGATATAATTTGTTAGATGAAACATCATATCAAATAGCATTGTCAAGAGCAGATTGGGCAGGTGGTTATCTCTATTTGAGATAATCATTGGGGCAAGGATCTATGGTTGTCTGTGTTCAGCATGGAAATTACGTCCTGTAAGTCCTCTTGACTTTCTACTCATTCTCTGTTACACTACACTCAGTACTTTTATCATCATGTCAAAAAAGTTCTACAATCAACAACTTAAAGCACAACGCTTGTCTCCACTAGTAGTATCTCATGTTAAAGAATTACTCTCTCCTATTGACACGGACAACGAACGCTCTGCATTTACCGTACGTGTTAATACTAACGCTGATCCTGAGTCTAGAGATTACAGAGTATTTTGGAATTACCAATCTCGTTTCACTCTTGAGTTTGTTAAAGCACTAGAGTCCTTGATACCACAGGGTTTACGCCTTGTTGAGTATGATCATTTGAATAATAAACTATCATTGGAGCGTGTGTAAATGGACATCATACTAGAGAGATTTCCGTATCGATACGTACAGGATGGTACACTTGAAATCAATGGTAAACCAGACTATCGTATTCAGAAATTTAATGAGTATACTAGACGATACAATGACATGTATTATCTGGACAATGCAATGCAATTAGATGCATGCTTAGAAGATGTAGAGTACACCAAATGGTTAGATCCAGCAGGTGTTCCAGCATATAGGCATGACTCTGATGAATAACATTGACGCACTACGCATCTCTCAACAGAGGGATGCAATTTGTGATTGGGTTGAGGATAGATTCTTCCAATTAATTAAGGAAGAACGTCACGATGATGCCATTGATTTTGCTAATGAATACATTGAATGGATGAATCCAGACTTATACATAAACGAGTCTACTCATTTTTTCAATCAACATGAGCTCACTGAACTCTATGAATCAATCACAAATGGATGATACCATGCGTGAGTTGGTTCTCGCATACTGTGATGCACAAGCAAAACATGATGATGAACTAGCTGCACAACTCTTAGCAGAGATCGAAATGATTCAAAAACTATGTAAGGATGTGAAATGACTGACCCTGTTAATGCATGGGAACGAGAATACCTCTCAGATGCATACAATGTTATTACTAAACGAGAGCGAGAGATTCTAGAAGGATCTCCACTTAAATCTAATGAAGGCATGGTCTATGGTAAGATGTATGCTGCATATAAAAAACAGCATGACATACCATGATTGACTTGAATACTGTTGGTGTTGAAGAGATCTTTAAAGATTTTGTCATCACAGTAGATTTACAACATGATTTAAAACAGTTAGTTGAGGATGCCTACATCCTTAAACATGACTATCCCTCTCAAACTGTCAGCAACATCGGAGGTTGGCAGTCGCCAGTTTTTGGACCTCAGTGTCCAATAGAAATACTCAACCAAATTCCTAAGAGTTTCTCTAATCTTCAGAGGGACTGTTGGGAATTGTGTAATAGTATTACTGTTGGTAAGTTTCAGAAACACCTGCAAAAGAAGCATACAGGTTGGTGGTGTAACATTAATGAAATGTATTGCCATAACACTATGCATCACCATGCACGAGCAGATTTAATTGCAGTTGCATTCATTAAGACTCCCCCTAACAGTGGTAAGATGGTCATTGCACGTTGTGATGGTGCAACATACTCACAACTCTACGATAACTTTCAATACCCTGTTCCAAGTGAAGCAGGGAAGTTATATGTATTTCCAGGACATGTGTGGCATTATGTTGAAGCGTCACACAGTGAGGAAGATAGAATTAGTGTTGCATTTAATTTCTATATTGACCCTAAGCACTATGGTGATAACATAAGTAAAGCATACCATTTTGGCATAGGTGCAGTATGATAGTAGTAAATGCAGAGAACATC
>Ga0111541_10000072_pt1 | contig 27437 bp, 28 predicted proteins | sample Knorr_S7_td_DCM__FD_83039 | JGI IMG/M metagenome (GOLD analysis project Ga0111541, IMG submission 83039) | Marine microbial communities from Southern Atlantic Ocean transect - Knorr_S7_td_DCM_ad_131m_LV_B (version 2) (version 2) | ecosystem: Environmental > Aquatic > Marine > Oceanic | place...
ATATTATTCCAAGTGTTTTTAATCGTAATGTTGCTCCTGCAGTTGCACGTGGCGTCGCAAGAGCAGCAAGAGCTTCTGGTGTTGCTAGACGATCTAGGGGTCATTAATTTTAATATAATGATTAAAAGTGACTTTGACAGTTTTTGGAATAAAACTTTAAAAGATCTGGAATCTACAGCAATGTCTGAGGACGTTATTGAAGATGCTGATTTAAGTGCTCGAGATTATAATACATATAAAGTTGTTCTAAATAGTTTTGAAAACAAAAGAATTCGCGGCATATATTCATTTCCTACTACACGATCGTCTAAAGGAATTTTTCCTGCAGTATTAAGAGTTCCAGGTTATGCAGCCACTACATTAACTTTAGATAAACACTTTGCATTAGTACTATCAGGATTTGCTGTCCTAAGTCTATGGCCACGGGGTCAAGGAGAAAGTACTGAGGAATGGTCCCTGGAGCATTCGACTAAATTAACGTATCATATTAATGATAAGGAAAGATATTATTATCGTGGTGCATACATGGATTGTGTCAGAGGTATTGATTTTCTTTCATCGAGACCTGAGGTTAATAATGACGCTATTGGTATGTGGGGTAGAAGTCAAGGTGGAGGATACACTCTTGCAACAGCATCTTTAGATTCTCGATTAGCAGCAGTAGTTGCAGAACAGCCTTTTTTATCAAATTATCCAACTTCTTCTACTTTGTTATCTTCACCTTATGTTGAAATAACAGATTACATAAAAGATCATTCTGATCAGACTGAAAACATTTTAGATACATTGTCGTATTTTGATACATTAAATTTAGTAAAAAATATAACATGTCCCGTTGCTGTGAATATTGGGATGATAGATCCTACTTGTCCCCCAGAAACCATAATGCCAGTATTTGAAAAAATTCCAGCTTTAAAAAACTTAACTGTATATCAAGATCTTGCTCATGAAAGCTGTGCTGATTTTAACGTATTAGCAATGGATTGGTTAAAAAAATATCTGGATTAGGCTCCATGGCATTTTTTGTATTTATTCCCACTTCCACAAGGACATTTTTCATTTCGACCAATTTTTTTATTAGCGTGTTCTCGTTCAAACGCTTTTTGTTCCTGGCATGAAGAACAAGTGCATGTAAGTGGATGATCGATGTACCAATTTGTTCGAGCCATCTTATCGTAATGTATGTTGCTTTTGTCTAGTTAAGCCTGAAAGCTCTTTTTTTCTGATTCGTAAATTAATTGGTGTAACTTCAATTAATTCATCATCTGTTATAAAGTCGATACTTTCTTCTAAAGTCATTTGTATATATGGGCTTAATTTTTTTGCAATATCAGATGTTGAGGATCGTACGTTCGTCAATTTCTTCTCTTTACAAACGTTAATCGCAATATCCTTATCTCTTTGATGCATACCAATAACCATACCTTCGTAAACTGGTGTTCCTGCATCAATAAATGTTGATCCTCTTCCTTGTGCATTCAAAAGTCCATAAGTAACGGAAACTCCTGGTTCAGAAGTTACAAGTAAACCAACTGCCTCTGATTTAATGTCTCCTTTCATGGGTGCATACTCAGAAAATTTACTTGTTTTACTACCATCACCTTTTGTTGTTCTCAAAAAGTAGGTATTAAATCCAATTAATCCCCTAGTGGGAATTGTATATTCTATTTTTACTCGATTATTTTCATCATATTCCATGTTTTTCAAAGTCGCTAAATGGTTTACAAGATAATCATTTAGAGCACCAAAGTTATTTTCTGCAGTTTCTATTTCTAAGTGTTCAATTGGTTCATGGATAGTTTTATCTATAAACTTTGTAATAGGTTGTGGTTTAGAAACTTGAAATTCAAAATTTTCTCTTCTCAATGTTTCAATGAGTACAGAAAGATGTAATTCACCCCGACCTGAGACTAAAAATATGTCGGCATTTTCAGTTCTTTCAACATTCAAGCTTATATTTGTTCGTAATTCTCTGATTAGTCGATCATAAAGAACTCGAGATGTACAATATTTCCCATCTTGCCCAGAAAATGGAGATGTATTTACTCCAAAAGTCATTTTTACAGTCGGTTCAGCAATATGGATTGAAGGAAGAGGACGAGGGTTGTCTACATCAGTAATTGTATAACCAATAGATAAATTTTCTAGTCCAGCGAGAGCAACAATTTCTCCAGATTCGGCCATGTCAACAGAATATTTTTCTAATCCATGGAAAACAAAAACCTTTTCTATTTTATTTGTTGCTACTGTATCTTCTTCAGTAACTACAGCAACTTGGTCTCCAGGTTTAATTTTACCATTTGTTATTCTTCCAATAGCAATTTGGCCCAAATAATTATCATAATCTAGAGATGTGACAAGGAATTGCAGAGGTTCTTCTTCTGATCCTTCAGGTTCAGGAATGTGATTAATTATTGCTTCAAATAAAGGAGACATATCTTTTTGTTCGTCTTGTAAATTTAATAAAGCATATCCTTCTTTTGCTGAAGAAAGTATTATTGGAAAATCTAATTGTTCAGACTTTGTAGCTAATTCAAGAAATAAATCTTGCACCATATCTATGACTTCATTAATTCTTGCCCCATCACGATCTATTTTATTAATTACAACTATTGGGACTACATCTTGATTTAAGGCTTCTTTCAAAACATATCTCGTTTGGGGCATAGGTCCGTCTATTGCGTCAACAACTAATATACATCCATCTGCCATATTCATTGTACGTTCTACTTCTCCACCAAAATCTGCATGTCCAGGTGTATCTATAATATTGATCTTAACGTCGTTATATAGTACAGCTGTGTTTTTTGCCAATATTGTTATCCCACGTTCTTTTTCTAGTGGATTATTGTCCATAATTAAAGTACCAGTTTCTTGACCTTCTCTAAATACTTGACCTTGTTTGAGTAGTGCATCAACTAGAGTGGTTTTACCATGGTCCACATGGGCAATTATAGCTAAATTTCTTATCTGGATTTTGGAGGTTTTGTTCATTTATGAATTTCCTTTAATAACATAACAAGTATCATCAGGTTTTATTGTTCCTGTATTTATGACTGTGGCAGTAATCCCTCGTTTATTTACAAGGGATTTTGAGACTGAATCATGATAAACATTTAGTACAGCGCAGGGTTTATTCTGACCTGTAACTTGGAGAATTACATCTTCTCCTATTTTAATAGTATCTCCTTCTTCTAATTCTCCTAGGTTTCCAAGATGGTTAGTAGTAATATTTTCCGCTAGATCTCCAGGTTTAAGATTTATCCCTAGTGTTGTATTAATTTCGTTAAGTACTTCTAAAGAAACTATAGAAATTGGTCGAGAATTAGGTTCACTAGGACCATTTTTTTTGTGTTTGTTAATTTCTCCACTATGGTAATCGCCTGTGATGCCATGGAAGTCAATAAAAACTTCTTTTTGGGGATATTTAGGTACTCCTCCATTAGAGCTAACATTTACAGATATAATTGTACCTGAATTTGTATTTGTCATGATAATTCCTTATTACCTAATTTTTTTATTGTATGAGTATATCATGAAAATTGACTTAAACATTAAATAGTGGATTTGATTTTCCAAAAGCATCTAGAATTGCTCCTGTAACAGCAGAAGAGTCTGGAGTAACTAGAAAAGTGCATAATTTAGCAATTTCTGAAGGGTCCATCATGTGGTCATTTTGGATAGATTCTTCCCCAAATGCTTCAACATATCCTTCAGTAACGACACTTCCTGGGCATATACAATTCACATCTATTCCGTCTTTTTTGACTTCTGCAGCTAATGATTCTGTGAAACTAATTAGCCCTGCTTTTGTTATTCTGTATGCTGTTCTTCCTGCAGCACCTTTTCTACCACCTATAGAAGAAATATTCACAATTTTTCCATATTGTTGCTTTATCATAATCGGTAGAATTAGCTTGGTTAATTTAACAGCATTTACAAGATTTACATTTATAACTTCTTCCCAATCTTTCATATTGAAGTCAACTAAATGTATTCGTGGATGAATTATTCCCGCATTGTTCACTAATATATTGATTTCTAAATCTGTATCAGATACAAATTTCATAATCTTTTCGATCCCCGAATTATTTGAAAGATCAGATGAAATATAATAAGAATTTATATCATAGGATTGAAGTTCGTTATGTATATCGATTAAGCGTTTTTCATTTCTTCCAGTTAATACTACATCGATATTATTTTTTGCGAAATCAAGAGCAATAGCTTTCCCGATTCCACGCGAGGCACCAGTAATTAATGCAATTTGTTTTTGTTGGGTCATTTATGTTTCCTATGTGATAAGTGGTCGAGAAGCTAATATTAATCCCACGACTGAAAGGACAATTCCTAAGATTAACAAAAAAGTATTAATAGAAACTTTCTTTGTATAATTTGCTCCGATATAGCTACCTATTGCTGCGCCAGTACCCATAATAATAATGAGAAAATAGTCTACATGTCCATGGAATGCATGGCCAACTAGACCTGCAATTCCCATAAAAAACCCAATAAAAAGATTAGATCCCGCAGCAATGCGTGGGTCTATTTTCAAAATACGAATAATTGCAGGTAACCGGATACTACCTAGGATGAGTCCAACAGCACCCCCTACTAATCCTATAGATAAGCCTACTCCTGATTCTGCCATTACACGATTTCGAGTAAATATTCCTTTGGAATTTTCGAGATCTACTCCGAAGGCATCTCTCATTTGAGTACCTTGGCTCCTTGCTAAGATAACAAATTCAATTCCTTGCCAAAATACTAGAAGTCCAGCAGAAAATAATAATAAATTAACTGGTACATATGGTGCAAGGTATCCCCCAAGTAAGGCTCCAAATACTGCAGGAATACCCATAAAAAGTATGATTTGTTTATTCACATTTTTTTCTTGTATATGCCTGACAGTTCCGAAAAAAGAAGAAATAGTTGAAGTTATAATATTTGTTCCTGCTGCAATTCTAGGATCAATACCTAGTAGTATAATTATAGGTAAACGAATAGTGCCCAAGGCAAGTCCAACAAATCCTCCCAGTATTCCAACTAAAAAAGAAGAAAGTCCAATAGTGATTATTATGCTTATTGATAAATCTGTTGAAAATAAATTGTCCACTTCTTATTCCTTTGTTTATATCAATGACATATTATCAGGACAGTTATGATTATAGCAATTCTAAATTATTATACTGTGGTTTTTTTTATTTTTGGTGGCTTTAGTAGTGCAAAGAAAAGTGAGCCACACCCAGTCATAATTGCTAGCGAAACAAATGCATTGGTATAGTCTCCATAATGATCTGCCAGTACGCCTGCAGAGATAGGTGCAATTGCCATAGCCAGCGCATTGAGTATAGAGGAGAATCCCATAATTGTAGCAAAAGATCTTCTCCCAAAATAATCAGCTCTTAGTGATTGCATTGAAGGTCCTCTTGATCCCCAGGCAAGGCCATGAAGTAAACAAAACATAACAACATGGAAATCGTTAGTTGCGAATGTCAAAACTAATAGTCCTGAACTATGCCCTAGCATAGTAAATACAAGAAATAATCTCTTATCGATTTTATCGCCTAAATATCCACCAACAGTTTGTCCTATTATAGTGAATACCATAAGAACACTAATCATAAGACCAGCTTTTTCCAAAGAGTAATTAAGTTTTTGAGCTACGTGTGGAGTGAAATGAATTCCAACAGATCCAACAACCAATAAAGAAAATGCATGTCCTAAACCAATGAACCAAAAAGAAGAAGTTTTCATAGCTTCTACTGCAGAAAGGTCATCTTTATCATCATATGCAATAGTAGTGTTTTTAGTTGAATCGGCTTTAATTTCTCCATCAGGCATATACCCGAAAGGTTCGGGTTTATGTCGTAGACTCATTGCTGCAGGCATATTGAATACAATAATAATTATACCTGAAGCAAAAGCTACTGCTCTCCACCCATATGTTGTAATTGCTATGGCAAGAAGGGGAACTAAGAGACCTCCAATTCCCATTCCTGTCATAAAAAGACCTTGAGCAAAAGCTCGTTTTTTATTAAACCAATTAGTGATTGTTGCAGAAATTGATAAAAAGCCACCTATACTTGATCCTAGGGCTATTAAAGCGAAACATAGAAAATACGTAAGAACAGAATTAACAAAGGAAAATAATATAAATCCTAGACCAAATAAGAAAACACCGATACATGTGATTATTCTTGGGCCATATTTATCAATTAACCATCCTTGGATCGGACCTAAAATCGCCCCTTCTGCACGTGTTAGGGCAACAGCTGTAGCTACAGTTGCTCTATTCCATCCAAATTCTGCTTGTAAAGGTAAAAAATATATAGTGAAACCATGAAACAATAGAAGTCCATTCAGGCACTGTATAACAAATCCGGAAAAGACTATCCACCAACCATAAAATATTTTTTTCTCGTTAGTATTAGAAGACAAAAATAATCAAACCCATATCATATAAAAGTAGATATCGAATTTGCCAAAGACCAAAGAAAAGATAAAGCATTTATCTTAAGATATGTGGTAAACGATAAGGCTTAAGAAAGCCTTATCGTAGTTTATCAATATGTTTAGCTATAGTAAAGGGTGGATTTTATAATTGTATTTATGCAAGGATTCGATAGAGGCTATCGTAATTTCTACGATAATTTGGGGAGCGTTGATCAACGTGCTCTATTCTTCTCCATTCTCGTAATTCCGGATTAATTCCTTGAGAAGACTTCGTTGATGATTGTAAAAAATGATGTTTAACAAATGCGAGTATTTTATTCATAGCTTATAAGTGATTACCTCCATAAAATTTAAATAAGTAAAGCCATGCAATTGAGCAATTTCGAAAAAATTACAATAATTGTTGTATAGAACGGAAAATTAACGATATTATTAACAAGAGTGATCGAATAATCGATATAAAATTAATATATTCACAATTTCTTATATTATATTACGAATTACGTACATTGTAAATATAGAGAATGTTACAAGTTTGTAAACTTATTGATGTATAATGATGAGTTAAGAGTTTTTAAAGATATTGTCTCTATACCATTGAAGTTCTTCAATGCTTTCTCTTATGTCGTCTAAGGCTAAATGAGTCCTTTTTTTAGGTGGGGTATTATCAGATTCTTCAGGATACCAACGATTTGCTAGTTCTTTTAGTGTGCTAACATCAATAATTCTATAGTGAAGGAATTTTTCCAGATTTTGCATTTCTTTGACCATAAATCTCCGGTCTTGGTGTACAGAGTTGCCGCATAATGGTGCTTCACCTGGTTTAATCCATTTTTCTAAAAATGCTAAAGTCTTTTTTTCTGCTTCTTGTACGTTTGTAAGTGAACTATTTGATCGTTCTAATAATCCTGAACTTGAATGCGTTTTATTACTCCATTCTTCAATACGATCCATTTCTGCATCAGTTCTTTTGATGGCAATAACAGGACCTTCTTCAAGAATTTTTAGATTTTCATCCGTAACTATAGTGGCTATTTCTAATATCACATGTTTTTCTGGATTTAATCCAGTCATTTCCATATCTATCCATACCATACGTTGAGTTTTACTCATTTATTCTCTCCAATTTTTACCAATCCAGAAAAATACAGACTCAAACATAGCAATAATTGTATTTGGATACAATACTAAAAATTAATAATTCTATTCGTGATATAATTTGAATCATGTATAAATTAGAGATAAGGAAAATATGGATCAGAAAAATGTTGCAGTTCTAATAGATTTTGAAAATGTAGGTGATTCTTCTTTGGATAACCTCTTTGATACTATTTCTGACATTGGCAGAACTATTATTAAACGTGCATATGCAGATTGGTCTCAAGTCAAACAAACCTCAGTAGTGCATTTGCAAAAATTAGGAATTGAGGCTATACAAAATTTTCATGCGAGTAATTCAGCAAAAAATTCTAGCGATATCAGACTAGCCATTGATGCAATAGAATTAGTATACCGATCAGATGTTGATGCATTTGTTATTGTCTCAGCAGATAGTGATTTTGTACCATTAGTTAATCAACTTAGAGCTAGTGGTAAAACAGTAGTTGGAGCCGGTAGACAAGATGTCGTTTCTCCAAGTTTAGTTCGCTCATGTGATAGGTATATTTTTATTAAAGATAAGAGTAAAAGCCGTATCAATAAAGATATGAATGAACTAAATAAGAAAACCGAAGAACTTGTTCTTCGTGCTTTACGTGCATCAGGAGATGAGGATGGACGAGTTGTAGGTTCTAAACTTCATCAAAATATGCTACAGATTGATCCAAGTTTTGATTTTCGAGCTATGGGATATCGTACTTTTGCCGGTTTTTTAAATTCTCAAAAGAATGTAAAAATTACTAAAAAGTCTCGAGGACCCGGGGATGTTTTAGTAGAGGAAATTTAGAAATTATATTGTTATGCTGACTTATTAGTAGGAACACGAAATCCTACATACCAAAATCCGATTATTCCTAATATACCTACAAGAATTTGTATTGGTGGATTATCAATTAGAAAAATTGAAGAAGATCCCGCAAAAATAGTAATCATAGAAAGTGCCAATACTTTTGCTTTCTTTGGCATTCCTTTTCCTTCACGATAATCTTTTATGAGTGGTCCAAAAGTTTTATTACTGATAAGCCAATTATATAATTTTTGAGATGATCTTATGTAACATGCGGCAGCTATAATGAGAAAAACTGTTGTAGGTAGACCTGGTACAAAAACCCCAATAGTTCCTAATGCTACAAAGAGGCTACCAAGAAAAATCCACATCATCCGAATGAGGAAAAATTTACTAATTCTAGATTTGTGAGTATTGTGTTGATCGATATCGTCTTTTTTCACCATTATGGTAGTGGTAAGCCTTTGATTTAGATAACTATATAACCTGTGAATTGTATCACAATTTCAATGATGAAACTAGTTGAATATGGTAATAATTTGCACAAAACCACCAGTAGAAAGTATGACTATCACTAGTCCAATTATTAAACTTATGCACCCATACCCAATACATCCTATTTTTTCTATTGACTTCATAAATACCTATTATTTTCTCTTCATTATTGAATTCAACAGCACTCCGATAAAGGCAGTAAATCCGGCCATCATAAAAGCATATGAAAATCCGTTGGTAAATGATACAAATACGTCTAAGTTATCATTTCTTGTTATAGATGATAGATCAGCCTGGTAACCATCAGACCGCATAGTTAATGTAACTAATAATGTTGAGAAAGCTATGGATACTAAATTAGCTGTTGTACGTGTAAGTTGTAATAACGCTGATACAACACCTCTATTTTCTATTGGAAGGGAACCCATTATCGTACTAGTATTAGGTGACGAGAAAATAGCCCATCCAGCTCCTGAAATCGACAGTCCTATGATTATAACTAGTGGGCCAGAATTTATAGTTAAAGTTGAGAATATAAATGAGGCAGAACCAATAAAGAATATTCCTAACATTGAAATCCATTTAGTTCCGAATTTATCGGATAATCTACCTGAAAATGGACTAATTATCGCCATAAAAAATGCAGATGAAATTAGCAATAATCCAGATACATTCGTTTTATATTCTAATACTTGAATTAAATAAAAAGGCATCAAAAACATAGTAGAAGAAAATGCTATAAAGGCTAATAAACGTGTCATAACTCCTAGACTAAATTGGGGGACTTTGAAAAAGTGAACAGCGAGCATAGGGTTGCTTGATTTACTTTCCCATATAATAAATACAGCTAATAAAATGGTACCTAATACAATTGCACCAGTACTTTCGAAACTGAGAAATTCATAACGATGAATATTTGTTATGCCCAGTAAAAGAATGATTAATGCTACAGATGAAATTAAAGCTCCTGTCCAATCAAAATTGAATTTTTTTCCAAATGATTTATCATCAGATTTGAGAATAAATAAACCAAATAAAAATGCAACAATTGCCACAAATAAACTTGAGAAAAATATAGACCTCCACCCAAATTGCTCGATCAAAACTCCAGCTATCACGGGGCCTAAAATTGCCCCCATTCCGATGATGGAAACATATAAACCAAGAGCCCTGCCTCTTTCATTTTCAGGAAAGATATTAGTAGCCATATACATTCCATTTGCTTGTATACAAGCTGTACCAAAACCTTGGAAGATCTTGGCGAAAAGCAATACATTATACGATGTCGCATTCCCAGCGATGAGAGCACCAATACCAAAAATTACAAATCCAGTAAGATATATTTTTTTAATTCCGACTGTGTCAGCAAGTCTGCCCATAGGTAAAAATAAAGCACTTGTTGTAAGAATATTAGCTAAAATTATCCATTGTACTGTCGGAATGTCTAAGGCGAAATATTTTGAAATTGCAGGTATTGCAATGTTCAGGCCTGACTGATCAATTACTGACATACCTATACCAATAGCTATAGTTACATATGCAAACCATTTGTAATTTTCACTTTCGGTAATAGCTGAAACTGGAGACAGGGATAATTTCATTCTATTTCTTCTGTTACCTTTCTTGAACGCAGCGAAGTTAAACCTAGACTTATAATTATAAGAATAAAACTCACCATAAAAGCTCTAGAAAAGCCTTCATTAAAAGCTTGTAGAATTTCTGAATTTCCCGAGTCAGATACGGACGACAAGTCAGCAGCATAACCATTAGAACTCATAGTTAAGGTTACAATGGTGGTTGCTAAAGCTACTCCAATTAAATTTGCGCTGGTGCGAGTTAGTTGTAAAAATGCGGAAGTTATACTTCTATCTTCTAAAGATATAGTACCCATAACAGCACTCGTATTTGGTGATGAAAACGTCCCCATCCCTGTTCCATTAAAACACATTCCTATAATGATAATTATAGGACTACTTTCTGGTGTTAACTGTGAAAATATTACCATGCTCGTCCCCGTGAAACTTAACCCTGCCATTGAGATCCATTTAGTACCGATTTTATCTGATAAACGACCTGACAATGGACTTGTTATAGCCATACAAAGAGCTCCGGGTATCATTAGAAAGCCGGCAATATTTGGTTCATAACCTAAAACTTGGATTACGTAAAAAGGCATAAGGAAAAAGACAGCAGAACCAGAAACAAATGCTAAAAATCTAGTCATAATTCCTATGCTAAAGTCTCGTATTTTAAAGAAACTCATTTTGAGCATAGGTTGATTGGTACGATTTTCCCAAATTACAAAAAGGACCACTAAAATTATTCCAAGTAATAGTATTCCTGATGCTTGAATAGTCATCAATTCATAACGACTAATATTAGTTACTCCTAACAATAAAGTAATTAATGCAAGTGATGATAGGGAAGCACCAATCCAGTCAAAGCTAAACCTTTTTTCAAGGACTTTTGTATCGTTTCTCAATATGAATAATCCTGTTAAAAAAGCGATTATTGCAACTGGAATCGCAGCAAAAAAGATCGATCTCCATCCAAATTCTGTAATTAATATGCCACTAACTATTGGGCCACCTATCGCGCCTGTACCAATTATTGTCATATAAAGACCTAAAGCTTTACCTCGTTGATTTTCAGGAAAAATTGATGTGACCATAGCCATACCGTTTGCTTGAATACATGCAGAACCTGTTCCTTGTATTACTTTAGCAAGTATTAATACAGAGAAAGATTCTGCAAATCCTCCAATAATTGCTCCAATAATAAAAATTATAAATCCCGAAATGTATATATTTTTTCTTCCAATAGTATCTGCAAGTCGACCTATTGGTAAAAATAATGCACTAGTTGTGAGTATGTAAGCTAAAGAAACCCACTGTACTGTAGGTATATCTATCTTGAAATGCTCTGCAATTTTTGGGATAGCTATATTTGTTCCTGAAAGATGTAATACAGCTAATCCAACACCTATAGCTATAGTAAAGTATGCGAACCATGTGTAATTAGAGTCGTTTATAATTGTGTTTTTATTAGTTATTGATTCCAATTTTTATCTGCATTTCATATCGTTTTCAAGGAAGTATCATAACACATTATTTTAAAAGGGTTTTCTAATATGAGTTACATATAAAAATATACTTGAACTATTTATTTATATGTAATAATGTAACCTTACCTTTTCTAGATAGCCAAACGATGCTTTATTTATAGGGGGATTGTATGCCTACAGAAGACTTAGCTTTAGTGTCTCATTTATTACGACGTGCTGGTTTTGGTGCTAGCCGTAAAGATGTAGAAAATTATGCCCAAAAAGAATATGAAGAAATTGTAGAGGATTTATTAACACCTGAAAAATCTCCAGAATATGATGTAGATTTTATATCACGGTATTTCATGGGGACAGTAACTTCGGATTCTTTTGGCCAAACACAAGCTGCATGGATTTATAGAATGATAAATACGCCAAGGCCTTTAGAGGAAAGAATGACACTCTTTTGGCATCATTTATTTGCAACTGGCTGGAATAAACACGAACATGCAATGACCTGTGTTCAGCAAATAGATATGTTTAGGACAATATGTTTATCCGATATGACTACTATTTTGATTGCATTATCAAAAGACCCAAATATGATATGTTGGCTTGATAACAGCGAAAATCATAAAGATGCGCCAAATGAGAATTATGGTAGAGAAATCATGGAACTCTTCTCTATGGGAGTAGGAAATTATAGTGAAGTTGATATAAAAAATGCCGCTAGAGCTTTCACTGGTTGGACTTTTACACAATGTATACCTTTATATCCTTTTGGCACATATCTATCTGAGTTTGAATTTCGGGAAGATGATCATGACTATAGTGAAAAGACATTTTTAGGAGAAGTAGGAAATTTTGATGGCTATGACATTATAGATATTATTGTAAAACAACCTGCTACTGCAAAATTTATATCGCGTCATTTGTATAATTTTTTCGTTGCCGATGAACCACAAGTTCCTGCCTGGAGTATTCAACCACCACGGGATCCTAAAGCTATTGAAATATTAGCAAATACTTTTATTCAAACTAAAGGTAATATACGTGAAGTATTACGTACTTTATTCAATTCAGAGTTTTTTAAAAATTCAAGATTTATGAAAATAAAAAGTCCTGTAGATTTTGTAGTAGGCACCGTAAAGATTGCAGGATCTCACACTGTCCCTCAACCAGATTTAATTAACCTTTCTGGTTCAACAGCATTGATGGGCCAAACATTAATGGATCCTCCTACAGTAGAGAGTTGGCACACAGGTCCTGAATGGATTGATAGCGGAACATTAACAGATAGAGTTAATTTTGCTGTAGAACACATCGGGAATCTAAATAGTGATGGTATCAAAGATATAATTAATCGTATCAAATCTAATGGGGAAGAAATTTCTCCTGAGGAATTAGTAGATATATGTTTAGATTTACTAGGGAATATGGAGATAGATGATACTACAAGAAAAAGTTTATTAGAGTTTTCAAAAAATTTAGGTGTATTAATTTTCGATAATACAGATTCTGAGTTAGAAAGTTCAGAAAAAATCATTAATTTACTTCAAATGATCGTTTCTTGTAGAGAATATCAATTCGCATAGTTTAATTATGAGGAGGTTAAGATGACAACAGTTAGTGCACCACCAGTATTGGTTGTAGTACAGCTAAGTGGCGGTAATGATTTTATGAATACTGTAGTTCCTATAACTGATGGTATCTATCATGATTCTCGACCTACACTAGGTGTAAAAGAAAAAGATGCTTTACCTCTCAATGATCAATTAGCTTGGAATCCTGTAGCCGCACCACTAAAAGAACTCTACGATCAGGGAAATGTCGCAATTATTCAAGGTATAGGTTACGAAAACCACAATAGATCTCATTTTCGAGGTATGGATATATGGCACACTTGTGAACCAGATAAAATAGTAACTGAGGGATGGCTTGGCAAAACTATACGTGAATTAGATCCAAGTGGAGATAATGTTGTAACAGGTATAAGTTTTGGAAAAGGACTTCCACGTGCTATGGTTTCTCCTGGAGTTCCTGTGACCTCAGTAAGTGATTTAGATTCATTTGGAGTCATGTCTACAATTACTGCAGATCAGCAGAGAGAAGAAGCTTTGGGAGTATTTAAGCGAATGTATACTCCAGCTGTAGGTTCAGGAATTGTTGCAGATTATTTGTCGCATACTGGAACCAATGCATTAGCTAGTGCACAAATACTCGGAAGCGTTCCAGGAAAATATAGTTCTACAGTTGAATATGCAAGTAATTCTATAGCTAAAAGTCTGCGAGATGTGGCTCGGGTCCATACTGCTGGTATTGGTACAAGAGTTTTTTATACACAGCATGGTGGTTATGATACTCATGCAACTCAGTTAGCTGTCCATCCTAAATTATTAACTGAATTGACGACAGCAATTATGGATTTTTTTCAAGACCTTAGAGATCACAATGCATCTGAGGAAGTAGTAATGTTAGTATTTAGCGAATTTGGTAGAAGGATAAAGGATAACGGTAGTGGTACTGATCATGGCTCCGGGGGTGGGGCCTTTTTAATTGGTGATCGAGTACGTGGTGGGTTGTATGGCCAATATCCTTCACTAGAGTTTGCACAGTTAGCTAATGGAGAGGACTTGGGATATAACATTGATTTTCGAAGTGTATATTCTACTTTATTAGATCAATGGTTGGGCGTAGAGGCAAATCCAATTGTTAATGGATCCTATGAACAACTTAAGCCATTTATAGAATAGCATTTGAGGTGAAATATGGCAGTTGCTGATGCTTTATTTAGATGTGGATTTCCTTATATTAAAACTTTAGGTATGAGAAGAGTTACTTCTGGTGTTGTAGATGTTGCCCCAGGTTCGGAAAATCTTGTTTATGTTTTAGTTCGAGCAGATATACCAATCGGTGGATGTTGTGTTCGGATTCTCAATTGGGAGGATGAGGACTTAGGTACCATAGGATCAACGGGAACTGGAGACGGTAATTTTCAATGGCCTACTAAGTTATTAATTGATAGTGACCAAAATTTGATTATTTCGGATGAAGGTTTGAATCGTATTACTCTTATGAATAAAGATGGTTCTTTTATATCTAAGTGGGGAGAATATGGTTGTGAACCAGGGCAATTAAACCGACCTTCTGGTATGGCTTTTGATAAAGATGAAAATATTTATGTTGTTGATAGCTTTAATCAGCGAATTCAAAAATTTACAAAAAATGGAGATTTTATTTTTACTTGGGGAGAATATGGTAATGAACCGGGGCAATTCAATCATCCTTGGGGAATAACAGTTCGAGAAGACGGAGATGTTTTTGTATCTGACTGGGGTAATAACCGTATACAACACTTTACAGCTGAAGGGGATTTTATTAAACAGTTTGGTAATTCTAATGATAATGAGGCACTGTTAAATAGACCTGCAGGAATAGCTGTGGACTCTGATGGTGACGTTTATGTTGCTGACAGACAAAATAATCGAGTAGTTATTTTTGATGCCCATGGAAGATATGTACAAAAACTTCTTGGAGATTCTCAGCTTATGGGTATGGCTCGTCAATATGTAAGGACTAATCCTGTTGTTTTGAGACTACGTGAAATGACTAGGCTAGATGATCAAAAGCTATTTAGATTTCCAGTTTCAGTTACTTTTGATAATGAAAACAAACTTTGGGTTGGTGATTATGGGTCACATAGAGTCCAAGTATATCAAAAAGATGCTGAAAGACTTCAACCAGATGAACTAGAGCCACCAAGAAACTCTCCAAAATTAGTTATAAATTAACACAGCGAGGTATTATGCCTGTCAGGATTGGGTTTGCAGAATATCGGTCACAGCTTTTACGACAGGAGTTAGAACGTGTGTTAGAAGAACTTCCTGGGCTTGGCGCTTTAAAAGTTATTTTATTGGGCGATGTTTTGACTGGAGATGTTAAACCCTCGAGTATTCTTGAATTAATAATAGTACAAGAAACTGAGGATTCTTATCTTGATAGAATTGATTTTTTTCTTTCACATCTTCGACCAACAGTCGGAATTGACATATCCGTATATACACCAGATGAATTTGCTAATATTGAAGGGCAAAACTTATTTGTATCAAAAGCATTAAAAGATGAAGGTTTATTATATGAAGTTTGAACAAGATCGTTGGATACGACAAGCACAAGCAGATTTAGATTGTGCAAAATCAAATCATCAATCTGGTTTTTATAACTGGGGATGTTTTATATCACAGCAATCAGGAGAAAAAATTTTGACTGCATATCTTTATGGCAAAGGTGCTGAAGATGTTTGGGGACATTCTCTTGCAGATTTGTGTGAAGATGCTACGAATTTTGATACTACCTTTGAAATGATAAAATCTGTTGCAGTATTACTTGATAAATATTACTTTCTTACTAGATATCCTTCACAGATACCTAGTGGTATTTCTTCGGATATTTTCACTCAAGATGAGTCTTCTAAAGCAATAGAAATAGCTGAAGAAGTTATCAAGTTTGTAATTGAAAGAATAGAAAATAGTTAAAACGTAGGAGGAATTATATGTCAGACGAAGTGTTATACGAAATTGATGGACATGTAGCAATTATTACTTTGAACCGCCCAGAAAAACATAATGCTATGAATCCAGATTTAATTAAATTATTGAGAGAAACATTTAATAAAGCTAATCGTGATCGAAATATACGATCAGTAGTTTTAACTGGTGCAGGAGATAGAGCTTTTTCTGCAGGTGCAGATTTAATTCACATGGCAACTAGAGAATCTGAGGATTTTGGTGAATCTTTTTGGTGGCCTGAACAACCAAGGGGCTGGGCTCCCGAATTTTATAAGCCAGTTGTTGCAGCAATTAATGGATATTGTTATGCAGCAGCTATGAATCTTATGTGCGAGGCAACAGATATACGTATTTGTGCTGATTCCGCTACATTTTGTTATGCTGAAGTGTTGAGGGGGTTTAGTGGTGCTGGACCAGCTTTAGGTTTATTACCAAGACAAGTACCTTATGCTAAGGCTATGGAGTGGTTGATGATGGGTAAAGTTTTTGGGTCAGAAGAGGCTCATTTAGCAGGTTTAATTAATGAAGTTGTACCATTAGATCAGGTTAAAACACGAGCACTCGAAGTTGCTAAAGAGCTTGCCAAATTAGCACCAATTGCTGTGCGGGCTATAAAAGAATCTGTAGTAAATGGTATTTCTATGGATACACCAAACGCTGTGAAATATGCAAGTACTGTAGGTGTTTTAACTAAATATACAAAAGATGCAATAGAAGGACCAAAGGCTTTTGCCGAAAAAAGAGAGCCTAAATATGAAGGAAGATAAATAATTTTTTAAGGGTGGCTTTTATGAATATATTTAGAATATTACCAATAACTGTATTTTCGTTATTTGTAATGGGTTGTGGACTCACTACTACTGGTGATTCAGATGGTAATGCTACATTGCCAGCTAGTAATGAAACCAAACAGAATTTTGAAGATCGTGAATATGATGATAGAAGAGGAAATGATCACGAAAAAGCAATAGAAGAAATGCGAGCAGATATTCATCATATATTTGAGAGAATGAATGAATTACATATGCGTTTGGATGAAATGAATCATGGAATGTTTCCTGTCGTACAAGATATGGGGCCAATGCCTAATGTTATGCCTCCTATGGGTAATCCTCAAATGAATCGACCTAATAATATGAATAGAGGACCTAGAGGAGATAATGCTAATAATCTCGAAATGACTATGAAGCAAAGATATGAAAGAGGGATTAGCGCATACAAAGGAAAAAATTATAAAGAGGTTGTAAGTTTGTTTTCGGGTATTATAAATGGTACTGATTTTGATTCAACTGAATTTGGCCACACGAGCAAAAAAGCATATTTATATCGTGGATTGGCATATTATGAAAGACAAGAATATACAAAAGCATTAGAGGATTTAACAACATATATAGATTCCAAACCAACAGAAGATATTTGTCTATCTGAAGCACATAAAGGTCGATCATTAGTATATTTAAGTACTGGAAAAGAAACTGAAGCAACTGATGATTTTACTAAAGCAACTACTCTTTCGAGTGGATTAACAAAAAACCCTTGTTTACTATATTAATTTGATTTTTACTGCAATTATTTTTTAGGCTCTTTGGTGAACAGTAAGGAAATAGCTGAAATAACTGCTATTATGGTAAGTAATGGAAAGACAAGATCGTAACTTTGGGTTAAATCATATATTATGCCTGAACTTAATCCTCCTAATGCCATTCCTGCATTCATAAACAGGTCTCCGATACCTCGGATAGAACCTATTGCTACTCTTCCGAAGTAATTTGGCAGGGTAATAAGTGCTATTGTCCAGGTACCTCCAAGTCCAAATCCAAATATAAGAGCTGCTGAAAATGCCATAGCTGTATTATCAGCAAATAGAAATATTAATGCACCTGTACCAGTAAAAACTGCAGTTAAGCTACCTCGAATGTTTGATTTCATTTTTTCAGAAATTATCCCCCATAATAATCCGCCTAAACCTGTACCTATAGCTAAAACTGTAATTGCAAAAGCAGCTGTCATAGGTTGTAATCCATTGGCTACTAATAATGCAGAAATATGAAAATTTACACTTGTATGTACAAATGACAACAGCAACATATTAGTGCATAGGATCCAGAGTATCGGTGAAGACAACGATTCTTTTAAGGTCCATGATCCTGAGGTTTCAATATCATTGTATTGTTCATTAGTTGTATTAATAGGATCTGGGTTTATATTGAAATTTTCTGGTTTAGATATAATAAACAGAAGGGAAGGGATTGCTCCTATAATCCATACCGTTACACCTAACCATAACCATGCTTCTCTCCAACCTACGGTATCAATTAAAAATTGGGAATATACGGGAATTAATCCCATACCTATAGAAGTTATAAGTATAGATATTCCATTAGCCCTACCTCTTCTTCTTATAAACCAACGAGAAACAACTGTTGTACCTGAATTCATTATTGGCGCAACAAAGAGTAAACGAGCGATTCCAAATAATATATAAAAACTTAATGGAGTAATCCAATAATTCAGAAATATAAGTGATATACCCATTATTAGTAGTGATATGGATAAGACAAATTTATCGCCTTTACGATCAATTACCCATCCGCTAATTGGTGCGAGTGTTATAGCGATTAAGCCTGCTATTGTTGGAGCTCCAATAATTAAAGTCCTACTCCAACCAAGTTCATTAGCCATTGGTGTAACAAAAACTGATAAGGTTAGTGCTGCTGCTGCACATGCTGCAATTGTAGCAATCCCTGATGATAAAAGTATTATCCATCCATAATAAAATGGTGTTATTTTAATTAAAAAAAGGCTAAATTGGTTCATATACTAATGCAATATATTTGTATTGTTAATGTATAAATAATTATAAAAAATGCAATATTAGAATAAATATACTACGCTAATATGCAATAAATATAATTCAAAAAATGTTAAAACATTCTTCCCTGAGGTTCTATTCCCAAGAAGAATTGTCCCGCCGTTTCATAATGTGATAAACGACCTTGAATTTGTTGGGTAATAGCATGGGCATCTTGAAATTTTCTTTGAATAGGGTTCCCTTCAAATATTGAACTCGCCCCACATATTGTATAAGCCATATTTACAACTTCTGCTGATTGTCTTATTGCGTGTGTGCTCGCAAGTCTTAATTCTATACGGTCTTCTATTTCAAGTTTTCCGTTGTTTCTAGCTTCATTCCAAACATGCTCCGCCTTTTGTAAGACAAAAGCATTTGATGATCCCCATAAAGCTTCAGCATGTCCTATTTCACGTTGTGTTGCAGATTGCTCTTGTAGTAATTGTTGCTCTTGAGGTACTTTTGTTTTTGATATCTCAATTGCTTTGTCTAAAGCTCCTCTTGCTACACCTAATGCTACAGAAGCAAATCCTGAAGCGAATAGTAAATTCTTTGGTATTACGTACAAACCGCCCTTTTCTTCTGTTTCATTAAACTCAGGAAATGTATACTCCTCAGGTACAAAAAAATCATTGACTTCAAAGCTAAAACTTCCTGTCCCTTTTAATCCATTTACTTGCCAAACATCAAAAAAATTCACATCTTTTTGAGGAATCATCATATTAATCTTTTTTGTTGGGTCTCTGTTTTCTATTGTTGATATAGCAATCACCCATGTGGCATGTTGTGACCCACTACTGAAGTTCCATCTTCCTGTTAATCTATATCCACCTTCGGTTGGAATTGCATTAGCATATTGTGTTGGACCATTACATAAAATTGCCCTTTGGTCACTCCAAATTTCCTCAGCTAATGTTTTGGGCATAATTGCAGCGTTTGTAGATAGAATATTATTCTGATTGAAACACCAACCCATACTTCCATCCGCCTTAGATATCTCTTGTACAAGAGATAGGTAGTCCAGATAGTCAATTTCTTCACCCTTATATGTTTTAGGTATAAGCAGTCTGAAAAATCCTTTTTGCGCCATTTCGTTAATCAGTTGATCGGGGATCTTCCTATCAGCATTTATATTTGGAGATTGTTCAGCAATTTTTTGAGTTATTTCTTCTAGATTTAAATTAGTATTTATCATGATTTCAATCCTATTTTATTAGTATTTTGTAGCATACTCTTAATTAGATATTTTTCAAGTAGTGTATAATCATGTAATAAATCTATTAGCTGTAATAATTTCAAAATGAATAATTCATCAAAAGATAACTGTAAAGATAATAATAAAAAAAATACAAGTAATTCATATGATCCAAATTCTATGGGTTATGAATCTGCCGAAGTAGGTCACTTGTTAGTTGACCCAGCTAATTATGATGAAATAAATGATAAGAATAAAGAGAAAAAAAATAATTCAAAACCAAATTATGAATAACTATTTTCTAAAATAATGAAATAGATGTATTTAAAATACTTGTGATTAGACCTATAAGGCCACCAAAAACACCACCCCATACTACAAGCCAACCAAGATGATGTCTGATCATATCTTGTACAATTTGTTTAACCATTTCTGGAGTAAGTTCGTTTAACCTTGTATCAATAATTCCTTCGATTTTTTCTAATAAGTCTGTAGTTATATTATCAGTTATAGCGTCTGTTTTAAGATTATCTATCACATCACTAACGACAAGTTTGAGTTTTTCTATAATTGGTTCTTTTAGGACATTTAAAGCACTTTTCCCACCCACTAAAGCGAGCATACCACCAAATGAGGATTCTACGATTCCATCTTTTAAATGTTCAAATACTTCTTCATAATCGACTTTAGTGGCAATATTTTCTGGAGATAAGAGATTTTCATATTCTGCAAAAAAGTTTTTAACTCTTTCTTCAGTAAAAAATTCTTGTACAATTAATTTTTTTATACCAATTTTAAAGTCTTCGAATCGATTTGGTATTACTCCTGATCCATAAATGAGTGGGATTTTGTCAAATAACATATACACAGCAAGCCAATTAGTAACCCCACCTGCTAGTGAAAATAAGCCAGTAGTAAATATAATATTGCTATAAAATGGTGAATAATATCCACCAACCATTAGAAGTAAAGCAATTATATTTGTAGATCTATTTTTATTCATATATCGAAATTTAGGATGGTCGTTGAAATGGATAAGGAACTCCATTACCGCCTTTAATTGGTAAAACTGCGGTAGCTTTACCTGGGCATGCTTCTACATTATCTTGGTTTCTTAACCCTATTTCTAATTCTACAATCCCCATACCGTCTTTTTCATATTTATCTGTGACTTTCCCCCAAGTTGTAATCAAATCTCCAGGAACATTCATAGATCTATGTTGAAAACTAATTTTCCACAACCAACCTTCTAAGCCCACCCAATCTTTGACTAATTGGCACATAATTTGTTGCTTCCAACTGCCATTAATTAACACATTAGGAAGTTTTTCATGGTCTAAAGAAAAGGGATGATCATAATGTATGCGGTGCCAGTTTTCCTGAGAGGCACTCCATCTCATTATATGAGCTTGCGTCATTGGACCTTTAATAAGATTTGGAATATCCATACCTACTTTTACGTCATCAAAATAAACCTGTTTATTTGCTGTAGTCACTGTTTTCTCCTATCTTCTAATAGCAGTACTTCGAGAAATTAATAATAATTCTCCCTTATTATTTCGTACTTCTGTTTCACTAATTATAAATACCATTGGGCCTGAGCGCCCTTCTTTTTCAAGTATGTCTACAACTTTTGTTACTGAGGATGTTTTTTCACCTATTTTCATATATTTGAAAAACTCAATTTCATTACCCCCGTTTAACATACGTGGTATATGTGATAAATCCATTTTTGCTCCAGTGCCGTCAACAGCACTCATAAGTGCATCAAATTCAGGATTTTTTCTAAAGCCTTCACTTAAATTATCACTAGATCCCAGAGGTCTGCGATTTACACTTAGTGGGAATAATGGAGGACATACTATTCCTTCGTATCGAGTTGTTTTTGCAAACTCTTCATCGTGATATATCGGATCTTCATCCATAATTGCATGAACAAATCGTCGGTGCTCAGATATATTAGCTTCCATGTTTGATTCAACAGGAGTACTTGCCACACCAATATGTGATTTCATTTCGGGGGTAATATTACTTTTTTCAGACATAGTTACTTCTCCTTATATTTTTATTCATGAATCTTACTTATTTGTGTTCCAGAATCATAGACAAGAAATATTCAAAAAACAAGTAAATTTATTATTTTACATACCATAAATTTCTTAGCAAAAGGGTTACCAGTGCTGTAATACATAATCCTATGATTACTTGTATTAACATTGCAGTTGGTGCACCATATGTGTTTGAAATGAAACCAGCCGTTAATAGTCCGAGAGGTAATCCATAAATTGCTAACGATCGAACTCCCATAACTCTACCACGCATTTTTGCAGGTGTGATTTTTATCAATAGAGTTGCCATAGTCACCATAACATATGATTGAAATATACCTATGCTGAAAAGAATGATCATAAATATAGTTACATTAGTTGTAAATAATAACAAAATACCTAATCCGTGCCAGAGAAAAGATGATATTAATAAAAATCTACCACCACGTTGAAATGTGGTAAACGCAGCTATGCTTAATGATCCTATAAATGCACCAGTAAAAAGACTCGCAATTAATCTTCCGAGTCCATCAGGGCCAATGTATAGTATTTCTTTAGCAAATACTGTTAGTAATACATCTTTCATAGATAACATTGTGAAGTTAACGATAAAAGCCATAACTAAAAGCCCACATATAACTTGATTCATTTTTATATATTTACTCACTTTTTTTAAATTTTCCCACATTGAAACTTGATTTGGGCGATAGTTTGATTTTGGTAAAATAAGCATATAGCCTGATATCACTGAACCTATATATACAGATAGAATTAAAATATAAGCAGCAGAAATACCATAATATTTTAGTAGTAATCCACCTAAGAGAGGCCCAAGTATATTCATTAAATCGGTAGTAGAACGAGTTAACCCTATCGCATTTGCAAAAAGTTTGGGTTCAATCACATCTGCAGTTAAGACTTCTCTCATAATATTTCTAAAAGATCTTGCAAGACCAGATATGGTTATGATTACAAATAAGTGCCAAACTTCTAATAAATCTGTAAGTGCAAGAACGAGAAGAATAAATGACATAAATGCAAAAACAAAACGACCTATGAGTAATAAAGTTTTATGATTATATTTATCTACCCAAACTCCATAAAATGGAGAAGCAAGGGTACCCAAAAACCTAAGTGCTGCAAATATACCTAAAAGGGCTGGATTATCTGTCCTTTCTAGAACTACCCACGCTAGTACAAGCATTTCTGCAATATCACCAATTTGAAGAAAGGATTCACCAAATAGAAAATAGCGAAAATTTTTTTGTTTGAAAGATCTTAAAAGCATATAAGTAGTTTCTACGATATTTATCTTCTTGGCTAGTACAAACTAATTTACTCTATTGCTATAACAGGAATTAACTTCATATTTTCTGCTAATATTGTCAGATGTTTTTCAACAACTTCCCCAATTAGATTTTTTGTAATTATATCGAATTCTAAGTTTAAGATGGTTTTGCAAATATTTAAATTAATTGAAGTAATGATTCTTGTTGATCCGACAGTAATGTTGTAGGCAAGTCGAATTGCATAACCCGTTCGTTAAAGGATCCAGGATAATTCTCATTTTACAAATCTTTCGTTTTTAGTAGGAAATGAATATTATTATTTACTTTTAATGTAGCCATGTTTGGTTTCTTCAGAGTTTCTGTTTAACTGAAAAGTATCATATAATATAAGATAATACTTGCTATGGTTGATAAAGATAATTAAAAGTAGCAAAAAGTGCAAATATTTGAATGAATTATATTAAGCCTTTTGAAGTATTTATTTACATTCAATTAATTAATTTTCCTATTTTATATGAACGATAAAGTTTTATTTTGGTTTAGAAATGATTTACGAATGGCAGATAACCCTGGATTCTATGAAGCCTGTTTATCTGGTGAGGTTTTACCTGTATATATTTTAGATCACAATATTGATATTGGTTCAGCAAGTAAATGGTGGTTGTATTATTCTCTGAATAAATTAAATGATAGCCTACAAAATCATTTACATGTTGTTTCTGGTGATTCTGAATCAATTATTTTAGATATGTGTAAAACATATAGAATAGAAAGAGTTTATTGGAATAAATCTTATGAGCCATTTAGAATTAATCAAGATGATAAAATTCAAAAAGTACTTGCAGAACACAACATTTCTACTAGTACATATAACGGTTCTTTACTGTGGGAACCCCAGAAAGTAACAAAGTCTGATGGAACACCATATAAGGTATTTACCCCTTTTTATAGAAAAGGTTGTTTACAAAGCGAAGTTCCAAGATATACAGTTTCTGCCCCTAAGAATTTAAAATTGTTTAAAATACCAAAACAATACGGTATAAAAGAGTTAGGGCTATTACCTTCGAACAATTGGTACAAGAAATTTGATAATCACTGGGAAATAGGTGAGGTTGCAGCTCAAGAAAAGCTACATAATTTTATAAATTCAGGACTGAATGGATACAAAGAACAAAGAAATTATCCATTTAAAAAAAATGTATCTCGCCTATCTCCTCATCTGCATTTTGGAGAAATTTCACCTAATCAAATTTGGTATACCATAATCGAAAAAATTGGTAATAAGGATGTTGATCATTTTTTAAGTGAGTTAGGTTGGAGAGAATTTTCAAATTATCTCCTTTTCCACTTTCCGAATTTGAATGAGATAAATTTCCAGAGAAAATTTGATGATTTTCCTTGGAAATTTAATAATGAATTATTTTCAGCGTGGACCAAAGGAGAAACAGGTTACCCAATTGTTGATGCCGGTATGAGAGAATTATGGCAAACAGGCTATATTCATAACAGAGTAAGAATGATTGTTGCCTCTTTTTTAGTAAAAAATCTTTTAATTTATTGGCATTATGGTCGAGACTGGTTTTGGGATTGTTTAGTTGATGCCGATTTAGCAAATAATAGCGCAAGCTGGCAATGGGTCGCAGGTTCTGGAGCTGATGCTGCTCCATATTTCAGAATATTTAATCCCGTCATACAGGGAGAAAAATTTGATATAAATGGTGAATATACACGTAGATTTGTTCCTGAATTATCATTATTACCAAACAATTATTTGTTTAAACCCTGGGAAGCATCTAAAGAAATTCTAAATAGATCTTCAGTTGAATTAGGTAAAACATATCCTTTTCCAATTGTGGATTTGAGAGAGACTCGAGAAATTGCTTTAAACTCTTACAACGTAATAAGGGGAGTGTAGATAGTCTTATGGCGGAGGGAGTGGGATTCGAACCCACGATACCGTTGCCGATATAACAGTTTTCAAGACTGTCGCATTCGTCCACTCTGCCATCCCTCCAAGACTTAGAGATTGTATCATTTTAAAATGTATTTTCAATAGACAACTTGAAAATCTTTAGTATAATTGCCAAAACATTAATCTATTTAGGTAAAAAAATGAAATCAATAATAATAATAATTACCGCAACTATTTTTTCTTTTGGAGTAGGTTGTAGTCAAGTGGAATCATTAAATTCAGATTCTTCAGATGGTAATTCCGAAACAATAATTGAATTACAAGATCAAGTGAATCAATTACAAAAAGAAAATACACTATTGATGGAAAAATATGAAGAATTGGAGAATAAACTTAATAATTATAATCTTGTTAAAAAACCACCCATTGTAAATCCTAAGCCTGACGAAAAAAATCCTAATCCAGAAAATGGAGAAAAATGTCAACTTACTGGTGGGGAAACAGTACCTAATGGATGGTCAGGAAAGGATACAGGTTCAAACTATTGCAACCAATGTACTTGTATGAATGGTGCACTAGCTTGTACAAAAATGGCATGTATTCCCGATGGAAATGCAAATAATAAATTTGCTTTTAATGATTTTTGGCAATGGTATAAATCACCAGAAATGGAAGCTCAAGTGATGGTTCGCGGATTCAATGTCCCTTCTCGGGCAGAATATGCATCTATTTTAACTGGGATAGAAAATATCACCTTTGGTGAAGCAAAGAAATGGACTCCTTCATCGAATTGGGACAACCCCTACATATAGTACTTTTTGTCACGGCAATACAACAAGTTGTATATTTTCTCATTTAATGGTAGAATTCCCAAAATTCGTAATTCAATACTTCTATTACTGGTTCAATATAAATGAATTTAGGTGGATAGGATGTTAGAACTAAATGAAGAAAATCAAATAGTTGAAGAAAACGAAGATGATGATTATATTTCCAAAATTCCAGTTAATGGAATACCTGGATGGGATTTTCCTGAGCTCCATGGAGTGAGTTCTCCAATTCTGATTGCGACTACAGTATTACTTGTAATTTTCTCTATAATTCTTATAGTTATTTCTAACCAAATCACTTAATTTATGGACGCATCATTCCGCTATTTGAACCACCCATCATGCTACCACCCATCATGCTACCGCCCATCATCATACCTCCCATACCACCTTTCATTTGTTGTACCATTTCAAGTGGCATGCCTAACATAATATTCCAAGCATTACTTTTCATTGCTTCATTTTCTTTTACAACATAACCTGCGATACAATTACCATTTGGTTCACGTGCGATCCATGTGTGTTCTGGGAAGGTCATAACCAAGTGATCACCAGGATTCATACTTTGTGCAGGAATACTGAGGTAAAGTTGTTCGCTATTTTGGAAGTCTTTCCAATAAATATCAGCTGCTATACCCATAGTACCAATAAATAAAACTATCTCTTTATCTGCAACAGATGGATTTACTTGACTGTTTGGTTTAGATGGGCTTGAATATATTTCTTCGCAACTTTTAGGTTCAAGCATGAAGCGTGAAGGATCATTCATAAAAGCTTGATCTGGTATGACACCAGGCATCATTCC
>Ga0111541_10000074_pt1 | contig 27047 bp, 23 predicted proteins | sample Knorr_S7_td_DCM__FD_83039 | JGI IMG/M metagenome (GOLD analysis project Ga0111541, IMG submission 83039) | Marine microbial communities from Southern Atlantic Ocean transect - Knorr_S7_td_DCM_ad_131m_LV_B (version 2) (version 2) | ecosystem: Environmental > Aquatic > Marine > Oceanic | place...
CATCAATCGTTACTGCATTAATATATTCTGAGTTATTTGGTTTAGTGATTAGACTAACCGAAATATTATCTCCTACTTTCATAAAGGAACTTAAATTATTTCCTCCCTTGTAAATAATATCAGCAGTGGATGCTCCTGATCCATTCGTTGTGAAGTAATGAACATTTCCTTGTGCTAAATCAATAGTACCCACAGCATTAGTAACATTAGTTGCAACTATTGATGCCTTCTCTACTAATACACCAGCAAAACTATTTTGTGTTGCTCCATCAGTTACTTGAAGAATCGTACCAGTAGTACCTACACCAACGGAAGCACCACTAGAAGTTCCACCTGTAAGAATACCAACAAACTGAGTGGCAGTTGCAATACCAGCAAATTCAGCATTACCTACTGCTGTTATCGTTCCACCTACACCAGCAGCACCAAACTGCACACCAGATCTAAATGTTGCTAATCCTATAACGTCTTGATTAGTTACATCTTCATAAGTTAACGTACCGCCAACAGTGACGTTACCTCCAACATTTAAACTCTTTGCTATTCCAACACCGCCGCTTACAACGAATGCACCTGTTGTAGTTGAAGTAGACTGGGTGGTAGCAGTTACGGACGTTATACCTGCCAGAACAGGACCATCTGTATTCGCTTCGTTAACAATAGTGGATACCCTAATTTCAGACATTGGTTTCTACGTTCCTTTTCTATGTTTTATTTATGTAAATTAAAATACGTTCAACACATCCATTATAAAGGTAGTACCTGTGCTTACTGTTATGGTTGCACCAGTGCCTACATCAATTCTACCTATTCTAGTAAATACTATATTACCACACTGAGCAGTGCCTGTAACTTGTACAGATGTACCCGCAGCAATTGGTTCAGTTTTTGGAGTCTGGAATACTTTACTTAAAAAACTAGTAGTGTCAGTAGAAAGAGCAGTTGCAAAACCAGTAACTCCAGTTAAATTACTACCATCCCCGTCAAATGATGTAGCAGTTACAGTGCCATCAGCAGTTATTGCACCAGAAGTAACCGCACCAGTAACCTCTAACGTACCAGCGACAGTGGTAGCACCTCCAACATTTAATCCCTTTTCAGTAGTTACGGCAGCTCCTGCAACTCTAGCTTTGAGGGTATCAGCAACAATTACAGACATTTATAAATCTCCGATTTGTAGAACATCAATAACCATAGTTTTACCAGTACCAACGGTAACAGCAACACCAGAAGCAATAACAATATCTGGAATTACACTAACAATATAAGAAGGACTTGTACCTGCTTTTGTAGTATCAAGCATCAAGTCTTCAGAAACATGTGCTGTCTTATCAATATAACTGAAAGGAGATGCAGTATCATCCTCATAATTAATGGCAGTACCTATACCACCTCCACCTCCACCACCAGAAATACTAACATCAAGAGTTCCATCTCCCTTATCAATAACAGTATTACCTGAACCAATAAAGTTGACTGTTCTTGCAACTCCAATAGCAGTTCCACCAGACTGAATACCAATCTGAGAACCAGTAACTCCTCCAGTAACGACTAAAGCACCATCAAGAGTTTGATTGCCATTATCATTAATAGCAGCAGAAACATTAAAGGAATCAAAGATTTGAAACTCTAAAATATCACCAACAGTAGCACCTGAAAGTAATGTTACAGATGCACCATCTCTTGCTGTAAAATCTTGTCCATCAACTAAACGAGTACCATTACGAAATACCGCAATCTGATTGATGCGATATCCACCAGCTGGTTGGAACAAAGTCTGACCAGATGTAGCAGTAATACTTAGTGTTTTTGACGCAACATTAGATGTTAATGTTATCGGTCTTCCTATCGCCATCTTATTACTTTTTTAGTTATTTAGGTAGGAGTTAACCCTATGCAGAAGGATCAAATAAAACCCACCCTTTAGTATTATCTGCTTGATATGCAGATTCATCCCAAGAATAGGACATATGTGCTGCTTCTTGATCTGCTGTTAATGCAGGACAAGGAATAGGAGCATACCACCTTGCAGTGCCTACTCCTACTGACCATGATGCAGCAGGTTTTGGACTTATGAATATATCAGTTGATCCAACACCCATTGTTGCAACATTCTGAGCATAGGTCATACCAATACCAGCAAAGTTACCCCTTTTACCATCAGTAAAAGTTTCTACCCACTGAGAATTACTTCCAAACAGGTTTATAGCTTGACCTACAGTTAAAGAAGCACCTTCATCCAATTCAATAACATCAATAACAGATTTAGTACTATCTAATTGAGCAAAATAATTTGACATAATTGTTTAACCTATGAAGCACTATAACGAATCATAACAACACCAGATCCACCAGGTGTGCCATCGACTGTTGGACCACCACCTGATCCACCGCCGCCACCGCCGCCACTGTTATCATCACCACCAGGGGCAGGATTTGGAGTAGTTGGACTTCTTCCTGCAGCACCGCCACCAGTTCCACCAGTTCCAGATCCATCTCCACCACCACCGCCGCCACCAGAGAAGGTATTACCATCTCCCCATGTAGGTAAACCCCAAGGGTTGACTGTGCCATTTCCACCATTCATTTGACTTGTATTATTAGGACCACCAGCTCCTGCTCCACCGCCGCCACCACCAGTGTAAGGGGTTTGGGGATTTATCCCCCACTTAAATCCTGGATTTCCGTATGATCCACTATCACCACCTCTATTAGTGGTTCCCCAAGAAGATCCTTCCGTACCTCCACCAGATCCACCAAAAGGATCCGCAGAAGGTCCCCCACTAGCATTTCCTGTTGGTCCATCATTATGACCAGGTCCACCTCCACCTCCACCGCCTCCTTTGGCGATAAATGGTCCTGTAGGATAGGTAAGGGTAGTAGTACCTCCATTAGTACCACGAGTTTGAGTTGTAGTAGATGCAGCACCACCAGCACCAAGAGATACTGGATAAACACCAATTCCTGCAGACTGCACGTTAGGAGTTGGTATGGTTCCTGGTACATAAGCACCTCCTCCTCCACCGCCACCTCTATCCCATCCACCACCGCCGCCACCACCGACGACTACATATTGAATTGGTGTTCCAGTTCCAACACCATGTACTGTAAACGATCCACTAGAAGTAAAAAGATGATAGATATATCCATCACCAGGAGTTGTTTTAGTTCCTCCTGTTGCATTAAATGCTTCTGGTGGGCGAACGTATGGAGCAGTTGTTCCCGTTTCCCCAAATATATTATTGTAAGGTCGATTGCTATTGAGAGCTTTAATTCCCATTATTAAACTTCCATGTTATTGATTATTTAGATGAGTTTTGATTCCTATGTCTTTTACTAACCATTACCTGCAAATGGGGTTTATCCAGCTGCATAACGAATAAGAACTATACCTTGAGCACCAGCAGCACCTTCTCCACCATGAGATCCATCTCCACCCCCACCACCAGATCCAGTGTTGGCAGTAGCATCAGTTGATTGATGATTGGGACTGTCCTGACCACCCCGACCACCTCCACCAGGGGCAGATGGATTTTGTGAAGGAGTATTAGGATATGGGTAGTTTCTTCCACCACCACCTCCACCACCAGCAAAGTATCCACTTACACCATAAGCAGTGGGTATCCAAGGAAGAGTAGCACCATTTCCACCAACATTACATATTGTTGTAGTAGGTTGAGGACCATTACCATTTCCTCCTACTGCTCCTGCTCCACCGCCTCCAGCACCAGTTCCTTGACCATCACTTGATCCTCCACCATCATTTCCATAAGTACCACCATCACCACCAGGCCAAGGAGTACCGCCTAAAGGTGAACCCGTTGTGCCTCCACCAGATCCATTACCAGGACTATCTAATCCACCACTAGTATTACCATCACCACTACCTCCACCACCACCATTAGCAATGTATGGTGAACTATTAAATGTAAATGTCGTATTTCCTCCAGGAGTACCACCATCAGATCCAGGGGGAGATGTATCACCAGCACCACCAGCACCAAGAGTAACAGGATGAGTTCCAGTTACACCATTAAGAGTTTCAGGTCGGAATCCACCAGCACCTCCTCCACCACCACGGTCAAATCCACCACCACCGCCGCCACCAACGATGAGGACATCCATTGCTGCATCCCCCTCAGTGATAGACAAATTCCCATTCGATGTAAATAAATGATAGATATATCCATCACCAGGAGTTGCTTTTGTTCCTCCTGTCGCTGTTATGGGAGTTTGTGGTAGTACATTTGGTGTTGCCGTACCTGAATTTAAGTTACTATTATAAAAATATGCGTTATGGCCATTTAAAAGTACATTCTCACTATCCCTCCTATGACCACTCCTATCAGTATTACTGGATCGTGCTCCCATTTTAAATACCTCCTTTAAACATCAGTGTCGCCAAGAAGTTGGAAATTAACCATACTTCCAATACCTGTTCCTGCTGCCACAGAAGCACTTATCTCTACAACCAACGATTCTCTATCTACTAACACTATAGGATAATTAGGTTCAAAGAAATACGTTTCATTCTCTGCTAAATCCACTTTCGATAATCTATATGCACTCACTCCATATCCTGTCACTTCTGGTCTTGCAGCACCTTTAGGATAAACATATAATGAAGCACTACATGTGTTTAATCCAGTATTATGGGATATTACACCACGAAGATATGTAGTAGATGCAACTCCTACTGGTCCTGTACAATCAGTAACACCAACAGTAAAAATACCAACGGTATTAATCCCAGTTATTGATTGTACATCTAATAGTTTAGTTCTTTTAAGTCCCATTGGTATATACTTTTAAAGTTATTTAGTTGAATAGCATTGCGTCGAGTTCAGTGAACCCTGCAGGTAATCCAGTAAGTTTTGCTCCATCACCTACAAAAGAGTTTGCCGTGACAACACCAACTAATGTAGTATCACCGTTTGCTCTTATCGTTCCACCTACACCAGCAGCACCAAATTCAATACCACCAACTGCAGTAGTAACACCTATTACTCTAAGTTGAGTAGCATTAACAAAATCAGTGTTAGCAAGACCTGTTAAGGCAGAACCATCACCACTGAATCCTCCAGTTGCAGTTACAACACCTGCTAATGTAGTATCACCGTTTGCCGCAATAGTACCACCAATACCAGCAGCACCTAATTTTATACCACTTTTAGCAGTTATTATACCTGTCGCTTCTACGTTCGTTACATCTTCATAAGTAAGAGTACCACCAATAGTTACAGCACCACTAAAAGTAGATGCAACACTAACACTTATTCCTTTTGAAAATCCAACCGATCCCGTGCCTTCTTTATTGACGACATCATCTACAAATAACTGAGACATGGTTTATTACACTTTTATCTATTTATCATTATCTATTTATAGATTGATGCTCTGGAAGTTGAGGTAATAAATCAAAAACAACCACAGTTCTCTGCTTTCTTGTCTGATTAGGATGTACAAAGTGTAATGCCCATGAAGGAGCAATAAAAACGGTTCCCTCTTTTACATTACCAGGATATGACAATGAGGTTGTATCACTCACTGGATTTTGCCAAGGTGCTACAAAACAAGTAGGAGTATGAACTTTTGGATCATACTCCACATATAATATTCCAGAGAATCCCCATCCTCTATGATTATGAACAGTCTGCTGATCTCCTTTTTGATATTTAACTGCCCATGCATCACTTACACTACAACTAACTTGTGCCTCTTGACAAAACTCAGATAATTCAGGTTTTAAAAAATCCTCAAAATATCTAACATATGATTTCTCGCATGTTTGTCTATCAGTCTCAAAAGTCTGTAATTCAGTCCTTAAAAACTTACTCTTGTTAATTCTACTCAGGAGTCCTTTCTTCTTAAACTCCCAATCCTTTACCTCATATTGATAAGAAGGAAATTCAAAAAGTGGTGCTTTCATCGAGACCTATCCCATGCACAATGAGCTCTTATACCATCCTGTAAAACATAATGGAAAAAGATTTGATGATAATAATACTCTTGTGTTTGCTTTTTACCAAATAATTTCTTACTCTTCTTCCCTAATGGAATACCAGGCATTGCATCACGCCAATGAGGACGATCACATCCACTGTATATTATACCATCACCAGGATTAAGAACAAGAGCACGTTCTTCGCCAGGAACTAATATAGTGTCTTTTTTCTTTGGGTCTGTATAGGTATCAGGAGTTTTAATCTTAAATGGCCAATCCTTTTGGTCATCAGGAAGATTAGTACTAATATGAATACTCACAGAGATTTCACATGCATCTCTATCTGCATGTTTAGTTAGTTCTTGTCCAGGAAAATAATATCTATCATAATAATAGGTATTATAAAGTTTCCTACCAAGTTCTTTCTCTAATTTCTTACGAACTCCATTGTGAATCTTTAGATATTGAGGATGCGAATATCGTGCAACTGAACCCTCTACTTGATTCTCTATAGGAGTATGGTTAAAATGTGTAGGATCTTTATCGAAATAATTTAATTGTCCACGTAATTCTGGAACAGGATGATAAAGTTCTTCTGGATCCCATAGATCTTTTACTACAAGATACCCATTCTTATCAAAACTTTTATTACGTGTCCATGCAGTTCCCGTGTTTTGTTTCTCTTGAAACATCAACTGCAGTTCGTTCATTTGTTCTGCCATGTTTTACCTCACTTCCAACGGGGTCCAACAGTCCATCCTACCAAGGACTTTCTTACTCCTTTTGTTACTTTAAGAACTCTATGCTGTGTTCTTGAATCAAATAAAGTAATACAACCTCTTTGACGTGGGACAACATAAGCATTCCCTGCTTCATCCATCAACTGAACATTTCCACCTTCATAATCATCAGGATCGGAAAGTTGCATCGCAAAGGATAGTTTCCTTACCAATTCAAGATTCTCATTCATGTAATCTTGTGCTCTACCTTCTCCATGATTACCAACAGTCACAGGTTTATATTGTGTGGCAAGACCAGCATCATTGTGCCATCCATAGAATTGCCCTTCACCATATCGGGTATACTGCATTGACTCACCATCAATACATCTTAAATCATATAAGAAGTTCTCTCTATTTGCTCTCTGTATATAATGCCAAATTAATCCACCTACCCAATGAGTAGTTGGAACCCATGCATTTTGTGAATCTCTCTTATCTTTATTCAGTGCATCTCCATGAAGTTTGGAGTCCTGCATCTGTGGATCAAATTTTTCTGTTAAATCTTCTGCTATTAAATCTACGACCTTCTCAGGAAGATCGGTAAAATACCATATACTCTGATATGCCATAAACCTATGATGTATTCAGTATTATTATATAGCAAGTTTTTTAGATTGTCAATTACCTAAAATGCGTTTGATTGTCCACCGTATAGGTCACTAAATGGAGATTTAGCCCATGCCATATAGAGGTAAAGGTTATCTGTATTTGGAAAACTACTACTAACAAGTCTAAAACCGTCACTGAATGTGTTTACTCTAGCAACCTCACCTTCCTGCTCATTCGTATTTACTCTTAGTCTTTTATTATTAGTATTATAAGGTCCTCTTGCAGTATCATATATTACCCAATTTCCAGTTCCATTTGTATTTTTGTATAGTACTATTTCGGGTTGAAATCCTAAGTAAATAGATTGACCATTGGCAGAAGCATTTCCTTCAAATGATCCAAATTTTGAGAATCCAGGAACACTGTGCCAGAGGTATGCTATATAATCACCCGATGAATTTATCATAGGGGCTGTTGTAGCACTAAAAGTTCTAGAACTAGCAGAAAAAGTATTAGTTGAATTAAGATATGAATAATCAACACTTCCATCTATTGCACTTGTATGAACATACCAATCTGCAGTAGCTAGTTTTTTACTGATCAGTATCTGCGGTGCTTCAGTCAATCCATGAGGAAACTCATGAGTTCCTCCATCTGGATTATTGTATTTGATTATAGAAAATCCTTGCTTTGTTCCAACAGATGATCCAAGTACATCAACCGATGGATTTGTTCCTGCAGTTAATCCAGCAGCTGCAGCAGATGCATATCCTACATCATCCTTATTAAATGTATTCTTATTTCCACCTGCTTTCCAACACCATGCAACATAAGTTACAGAATTCTTATTTGTAAATACAGCAGAATATGATGAATTATATCCTACCGTAAACCCATCTTTAAGAGGAACCCCTCCTGTATTAGAAAGTGATTCTTGAGTCCAATTTGAGTTGGTATATATTGACTTTCCATCACCACGAACACTATCAAACACAGTTCTCCAATTGTCTTCATTTCTAGGTGCAAACCACATAAAATCTGGTTGAAAGTTTAAACCATATATGCTTCTATTAGTCGCACCATCACCAGTGTAAAGAACAGTTCCAACATAAGTATCAGATCTTGCAATATTTTTTGATGGAAGATTTGCAGTGCATAGTGTTTTACATCCTTTTGGGGGTGGATATGCAAAAGGTTTTTGACCAAAATTAAAGATAACATATTGAGTATTTGCACCACAACCAAAATGAAAAGTTTTTGCCTTAATATTATTATGAGAATTTAAATCATTATAAGCAATTCCCTGATCTACCCCATTTAGATGCCAACTTATAGAACCTCCTCCATCAGTATCAAGAACCATTCCTACTATATCACCCACACCGTAAGTACCTCCATAGGATGCTGTACTACCACTATGGTACTTAGTTCCATTATAATACATCCATGTATCACCATTTTCACCCATATAATTATCCCAATCAGTTTCATCATCAAAAGGTAGTCTTGCTACTCCTGGTTCAGGATAACTTGTTCCTATATCAACTTTAAATTCACAATACCATTTTCCACTATTGGCAGGGACTCCTTGATCAGTTACTACAATAGTATTATTACCACCAGTTGTTCCTCCATCATATCTTAAACCACCATCATAAAGAGTAGCATAACTTCCTGGATTAAGATCATTTAGAGTAGCATAATTACTTTGATGTGATTGTACAGTGTCAATATTAGTATCCAACGGATTAAATTTTGATGCGGCTGGTTCACCAGCTGTTGTAATAGTATTAGGAGATACACCAGCAGTAGCAGAAGTAGTTGATTGACAACACAAAAGTTTTGTATTAGTTATATTCGTAAGGGGTGTAGTTGATGGTACAAAATCTTGATTATAGAGACATGATCCTTTTATAAATCTAAAATTAGAGATTTTTACATTACATTCAAAAACTGTATTAGCATCAGCAAAACCAGCAATACAAAGGGCATCTCCACCAGTATATAAAGTTTCTCCTCCTGTTGTTGAGTAATAAGTTCTTTTACCATTTACAAAGAAAGCAAAATAATTAGTAGAAGAATTTTTTGTAAAAGCTATATGATGCCACATCTTACTTCTAATAGCACCACCAGAAACATTTTCAACCTGACTCCAACTTCCTCCATTCGTTGAGTAATACCAATCCAGTTGTTGATCAGCCTGTGATTCAAGAGCAAATTCTTTGGTATTATTGTTATTTGATCCTTTCGCAGCCCAAACATCATAATCATCAGGAGTGTCAGCATTTTTATATACCCAAAATTCCATAGTATATGAACTTGAACCTATTTGTAAATCTGCATGACTTGCTATAGATAACTTGTCTCCCGTTCCATCAAATTGAACACTACCAGTAGTTGTTGGTTCAAAGTCAGATTTATATGCCACACCTGATGGAGAGTCAAGTCTGATAGTTGGGTCAGGTGATGCTGGTAAAAAATAATCCTCAGTATACTTTGCTATACCTTTATAAATCTTGAAATCATTAAAATATCCTTTTGAATATGCACTTATACTTGTGCCAGATGTACCACCATGATTAGCATAACCACCAATCCATCCAGTACAATTTTGAAGATCAGTATTCATTGCAAAACCAATAGATGCTGCTTCTTTTAATTCTCCATCAAGATATATTCTTGCAGTATAATTTTCTTTAGTAACTGCAATATGATGCCACATCTTATCATCATAAACCTTTGAGTTTTGAGTATCTAATTCTGTTTTAACAAGGGAACCTGACACCTTTGCATTTAATCTGGAATGAAGTTCACCAGTTTGATAACTACCAGATGCACCTCCAGCAAATCCTATCCATATTTGACTATAGTTATTACTACTACCCGTCCAAGGCAGAGATATTAGAGGATTCCAATAACTAGCATCTAACGTAACATCACCCCTAAACCAAAATTCGATACACCAGTCACTTCCTCCAAACTCAAAAACACTATCATTAATTATTCCTAAACTAACTGCATCATTACCATCTAAGTAGAGACTATTACCATAAAATTGCGAAGTATCAGTGGTCATTGCTGGATCACCATAGGTTGTATTATCCACAGGATATTCAGTACTCGTACATGATACCTCCGAACTCTGATCAAGCATATTGTCGCCATAAGGAAGTGCAAGAACACACTTCCATGCATATGGATCAGCTTTCTGTATATCAGTACCCAATCCAATTATTCCCGATCCACCCATGCCACTATGAGCAGTGCAATAATAATATAGACTATCAGGGGCATTGTGAGGGAATGTGATTGTTGTTGCTGCACCTACTGTACCTGGACTTATTGCACCAGTCACTGTAGCATAAGGATATGTATCATAAGGATTTTCATCACTAGAAGTAGATCCACTATTAGTAATGGTTCCTGGCGTAACTGTAGAAGCTGTTACAGATGAACCATTACAGCATAAAAGTTTTACATTAGATGCTGTTGCACCCTGACTAGTTGTAGTCATAGGTGCTGATGGTGGTGTAAAACCACCTCCTGTATAAAGTGCTTCTCCTTTTGTTACACGCACATCAGAAATAATTCCATCGAAATAATTGGAGTTCTGATCACTTCCTATTACAACATCTGCAGTTCCACTATAAAAAGTATCAGTTGTCGTTTTAGTGTCATTTATTATACCATCCGTATAACATCTTATTGTTCCTCCTGATCTTGCGACAACTAGATGATGCCATTTTTGATCATCAAGAGGAGCACCTGTTACAGTGATATAATTACTACCAGTGGTACTATAAAAGAATGACCATGCTTCCCTCTCTATATCATCAGATGACCACCTTATCATCCAACTAAAATTACTTGATTGGAATTTACTTATTACAGTGGTATATGACTGCTGAGTAGTGTCATCTCCCTTCACCCATGCCTCAATGGTGAAATCACCCGATCCTAATTCAAAATCTGCGTTGTCAGGTATGGTTAATGTATCATTACTTCCGTCAAATGATACTCCATACATTGCATTATGAGCACCATTTGATACACCAGAGAATCTAAATGGATGTCCTGAGACTGTGCTATCACCAGTATTAAAGGTTACTGTCTGTCCTCTTACAAAATCAAGATTTCCTGTTTTTTTACCATCAAGATAATACTTATTACCACCACCATCATCATATACAGTTACTGCAACACCTGCGTTTCCTCTTACTCTTGGAGATAATACCTGTCCACCACCTGTTGCATTACGTATAGGAATTGCTCCAGTTGCTTTATCAATCGCAATGCATCCACTCCTACCACCATTTACTGACTGCCAATCATTTCCTTGTCCTGATTGATCCTCTCCTGGATGAGCAGAACCATCCATAGGAAGATAATAACCACATGTTCCCCACGAACCAGTTGGAGTATCACTAATATTAAATTTCTTCGGTCTCCAACCACCAGTCAGTGGATCTGTAAATCCAAAATATGTTGGATCAAGTTGTTGACCATCAATCCAACATATTTGAGATACTTGTCCATTCATAATTTGACTATTATACTGCTCTCCTGCAAAAAGATTATGTTGAGTTGTATTATTAAATCTTGTCTCTAAATTTTGAGTAGGATAATCATCATATGAAGGATTATACGCAACTTCTTCACCATTCATATAAATATGAACTCTATCTGTATTTGTTGCTTGAGTTGTATCACATGCGACTACAAGATTATACCACCCACTTGGATCAGTATACTGCGCTAAACTATGAAAATTTAAAGTAAAACTGCTACTTTGTCTATCAAAAAATTGTACGTAGTTATTAAGAGATCCTCCTGCAGTATCAATAAACTTAATACCAGCTTGATCACCAGAACTATCGTCTACTGAGAGAAATCTCTGATCATTATTAAACTTAGTATTTCTTTTAAACCAAAAACTCCAAGTAAAAGTTCTCCTATTACCAGCAGAAGCAGGAGTTCTCTTCATATAAAATGGAGATCCATTATAAGTGCCTTGTGCTGTGAAACTACCTTCAACATTTAAAGCACCTGATGCTCTGTCCTCTGGAATGAATTGAGGTATCGCTACTCCCATTTATCTAACCTCAACTAAAGTTTAATGATGCACCAGCCAGTAACTGGGTTCCACCTAATCCTACTCTATTTACCGTAAATGATATTAAACTAATCGAAGTATCAGCAGTTGGTAATACAGGAGTATTTCCTGAAGGGAATAAGAAATATGTACTAAATCCAACCGTTGCTATACCAGAATTTATAATCCTAACACTATGACTTTCTCCTTCCGTTCCACCACTACATGTAATAGTACAAAAACCTGTTGCTGTTACTTTATGATCTTGAGCACTACTTAACAGTAATGTTGTAACAATACCTGATATTGTTGATGCTGCTGTAGTAAGTCCACCAGCACTAATACCAGTTAAGTTAGAACCATCTCCATATAAAGTGTCTCCATAGATGTTTCTCCACCTTATTGCACTTGTTCCTAAGTCATCTGTACTATCAGCACTTGGATTTATTCCCGTCGAACTCGTCTCCATTTTTTGAGTTCCATTATGATTTATTCTAACAGCTCCTCCACTAGTAGTATATAAAAGTACATTATCAGTATCAGCATTTCTGAGATAAAGTTGATTTGAGTCAATATATAAGCTACCTGTTCCTTCATCTTGTATGTATGAATGGGATCCATTATGATAAACTTTTAAATCTCCCGCATCCCCAAATCTTGCTTGAATACTATCTCCTAGTGTTAATCCAACACCAATAGTAGTGATACCAGATAATATTGCATTACCAACTCCTGTTATAGTTCCACCAACACCAGCAACACCAAACTGAATGCCTGATCTAGCAGTGATAAGTCCAACAGAGTCTACATTGGTTACATCTTCATAGGTAAGAGTTCCTCCAACAGAAATATTACCACCAACTGTTAAAGTCTTTGCTATTCCTACACCACCACTAATAATAACAGAACCCGTGGTTGAAGACGTGGATTGGGTAGTATCAGTAACTCTTAAGATACCACCAATCGTAACGGCAACACCAGTAATAATATTATCAGTAGATGCAACACCAGTTAATCCTGCACCATTACCGACAAAACTAGACGCAGTAATAACACCTGAAACTGCATCAATACCTGTTGAGTTAATAGTAACAGCAGATCCAACAATAGCAGATGCACTAGTAATAATACCAGATACCGCATCAATACCTGTTGAGTTGATAGTAACAGCAGATCCAACAGTCGTTACACCAACAACAAATACCTGATCGGAAACGACAACACCCGTATCCATTCCAACATTGGTTAGGTTAGCACCATCACCATAGAATGATGTGGCACTTACAATTCCCGAATTACCATAAACACTAACAGCAGTACCAACCTGCAGCATTGCCTGAGGATTGGTAGTACCAACACCTAATCTATTATTACTATTATCAACTTGTAATACAGCACCTTGGGTTCCTATTCCAGACCCAAAATCAGCTACTCTAGTTGCGTTGGTAATCGCCATTATACTATTTCTTTGTAGTTATTTAGTAGTTAGCATAAGCAACAATAACAATACCTGATCCACCAGCACCACCTGCTCTTCCTCCACCATATGCACCTGCACCGCCACCGCCACCGCCAGTGTTGGCAGTTCCAGGTGTTCCATTACCTGTTCCGTCCCATGTAGGATCTGTTGGAACTGCATTTGCTCCTCCCTTTCCACCACCACCACTTCCACCATCTGCACCAACACCATTATTTGGAGTCATCGCATTCGCTCCACCGCCACCACCACCTGCATATGTGACAGGAGATCCAGTTATATTATACGGTATACCATTACCACCACTACCTGCATTGGAACCAGCACCATTACCAGGTTGATCAGCACCACCTCCACCTGCTCCACCAGTTGCAGGTTTTGACCCATTTCCACCAGGCAGACCAAACCCAACAGGAGGAGATGCTGCATTTGCACTACCACCAGCAGATGCAGATCCAGTAGTTGCAGTCCAAGGACCATTAGAATTATTATTTCCAGCTCCACCACCTCCAGTGGATCCACCAGCAGGACCACGAGGATCAGTAGGACTTGAACCTAATCTTGTTGACATTCCACCACCGCCACCAATTGCTGTTATTGGTACTGTTGGATGATTCCACACACTACTATTACCTTGTTGTCCACAAGTAAATGCACTACTAGTTCCATTACCTCCAGAACCTATAGTTACTGGTATAGTGACATCCTGTCCTATCGGAGAAGAAGGGATAAAATGAAGAGCACCAGCTCCACCTCCACCACCAGCAGCATCAGTAATAGCACAACTACCACCACCTCCTCCACCACCAATAACTAATACTTCGGCTGTTAAACTTCCTGGTATACCACCAGGTGCAACAAGTGAACCAGAACTTGTAAATGTATGAACAGTATATCCTGATCTTGCTGTGCTTTTGGTTCCACCAGTTATTTCAGCTTTACCAGAAAACATAGCAAGACCAGAAGCACCTCCACCAAATCCCTGAAATCCTTGAAAAGGTTTTTCTTTTTTAAAGAAATCAAACATAGTTAATCTCCTTATTAACCTGCATCAGTTGCGTTAACAATTACTAGATATGCAGGAGTAGCAGCAGTTTTTTGAATAGTAAATGTGTATATATCATATCCTGCACCCTTACCTGCACTTGCAGCACTACTACCTATCCATTCTACTGTTACATTACTTGTACTATTATCAATTTTAATACCTGCTGTACAGTAATGAGAAGCATTAGATGCTGTAACAATCAATGTCGCAGTTACTACATCACCTACATCCATTACAGATGATAATGATTGAGAACTACTTACTCTAAAGTCTGGGAAATAAGTTCCCGCAGTAGATCCTGTATGAGTTTGAATGTGTCCATTTTCTAATTCAAAATCAAACTCTCCATTTAAAGCATTAGTATCATAACTTCCTTCTTCTACCTTATATCCATCTAAATCTGTACCAACAGTAACAGTATGAATACCAGTCGTTATCGTTCCCGAACTAGTAGTCTCAAATTTTTGATTTCCATTATGATATATTTTTACAGCTCCTCCAGATTGAGCATGTATCATGTCAGCATCTGATGTATTCTTAATATAAACATCACTTGCTAACACCTTTATACCACCCGTTCCAGTGTCTGATATAAAACTGTTAGATCCATCATGATATAGTTTTAAATCTCCCGCATTTCCAAAATGTAATGAATTAGTAGTAGTTGATCCATCTGCAAATGTAGTAACCCCAGAATTACCAGATATTGTTATACCAGAACCTACAGAAAGAGTGCCAGTAACCTGACCTATAGTTCCATCGGAATAGATAACTAAATCCTCACTCCCGAAATAAAGCCAGGTATTATCAGCCAAACCAAATTTTCCAGCTGAACTATCAAAGGTTACATCTTTACCACTACTACCTCCTGATCCCTGTAAATCTACATCACCTACAACGGTTAAATCTGTAGTATTTACTGTACCATTACTTAAGTTACCACTTAAGTTACCACTAAAACTTGTAGCAGTAACAACACCTGCTAATGTAGTATCTCCATTTGCTCTTATCGTTCCACCTATACCAGCAGCACCAAACTTAATACCACTTCTTGCAGTTATTATACCAATAGAATCTACGTTTGTTACATCTTCATACGTTAGAACACCAGCAATAGTTACATCAGTACTAAAAGTGGCAGCAGCACTAACCACCACACCTTTTGACAAGGTAGGTGGTCCTCCTTCTCTGCTTTTAATAGTATCGACATTAATTGAAGACATTTTATACTATTTCTTTGTAGTTATTTAGTGTCATAAAAATGATTAGGAAACACCCCTATCAGTCAATGCCCAACCAACAGTTTTTGGATTATTAGTATCTGCTTGATATGCAACTTCATTCCAAGCGTACACTTTATTTGCTGCTTTTTCAGAATCAGTTAAAACAGGTTGAGAAATGGGAGCATACCAAAATGCTGTACCAACTCCAATTGACCATGATGCAAAAGGTTGTTGATGTATGAATACGTCAGTTGATCCAACACCCATTGTTGCCACATTTGACATATAGGTAAACCCTATACCTGCATAATTACCCCTAAAACCAGTACCTCCTATCGCAGTATAGGAAGTTTGCTTCCAAATAGTCGATTCTCCTAATAATTTCTGACAAAAAGAAACACCAATGGATTCTACTTCATTTCCATTATTATCTGCAGTATCAACGTCACCCACAACGATGACTTGTGTGACAATATTCTTGTCGTCTAGTTGTGCAAAATGAGCCATAGTTTTTTAAAAATTAATCTAATTTTGTATTTATTTATGTAGGATATGCAATTACAATAACACCACCTCCACCAGAACCTCCTGGGTCATATAGTGGATCAGCTCCTGTATATGTCGATCCACCACCACCACTACCAGTTCCTGCTAATGCACTTCCCCCTCTCGCAGCTGAATCTGTAAACCAATTATCAGTAACTGTCGGAGCTTGACTACCAACTCCTCCTCTTCCTCCACCGCCTTTTCCATTTCCCATAGTAGGGACAGCAGTATTAGTACCACCATTATAACTAGATCCACCGCCACCACCAGCAATATTATTATCAGGGGTCTTAAATCCTATGTAAGGGAACCAAGGAAGAGCAACAGGAGAAGTAGGACCACCAAATCCAGCACCACCAGGACCACCACCACCTGGTCCTGGTGAAGTAGGAGTAGCATTGTCGCCATTTCCACAAGCACCACCTCCACCACCAGCATTATATCCTCCTGGGCTACTATTATTACCAGCACCACCAGCACCACCAATCTTTGTTATATTACCAGGAGAAGACTGTCCTGGCATCGTTGAAGTTCCACCAGCAGTAGGAGGAGGACCACTATCAGAACCTGATCCACCACCACCAGTTCCAAGGGATCGACCCGCATTCATTGGACCATTACCACCAGATTGATATGCACCACCTCCGCCACCACCTTTTGCAATAATCTGAGGTGATAAACTTGGATGTGTTATCGTACTATCACTACCATTTTGACCAACTTTATCTCCAGGTGCTTGAGGGTTTGCTGGAACATTCGCTTGACCACCAGGATCTACCCATCCTCCTTGTCCTCCACCACCAACTGTTATAGTATAGGCATTACCATCAGTAAAAGGTTGATTCTGAGTAGGAGAAGTATAAGAAAGACCACCTGAACCACCTCCACCACCAACCCAAGAACCACCACCTCCTCCTCCACCAACACAGATTACCTTACAAGATAAAGGTCCATCAGTAACAGTGAATGTTCCTGAATTATAAAAAGTATGTATGGTTAAATCCTCTCCACTTGGTGCAGGTGTAAAACTAATTGACCCACCAGTTGCTTTTGCCGTTCCAGTTTGAACAGTACCAATTCTGTAACGTACAACAACTACACCAGAACCTCCTCGTCCACCAACACCCTGTGAAGCACCACCGCCACCTCCACCTGAAGTTTGAGTACCATTCATATGAATGATTTGACCTATACTAGATTGATTAGTATCTCCTGGCCATCCTGGTCCACCACCAGAGAAAGGACCACCAGCTACAAGTGTATTTGGATTACTCCATGATCCACCAGCTCCAAACGTCGTTGGAGGACCATCATGAGTTGAACCACCTCCACCACCAGCAAACCATCCACCTGTTGTATCTTCACCACCAGATCCATCTGGACCATTTCCACCAACACCAGAATTTGTTGGTCCAGCAATTCTTACCTCAACTCCTGCTCCTCCATGACCACCAGGACCATTTGCACCACCTGGACTACCACCAGTCTGTCCATTATATCCTATACCACCTCCACCACCTGCGTTATTATATCCTGATCCAGGTCCACAACCTCCACCATTGTTTCCTTGAGGAATAGTAGGACTCCAAGTAGGAGTATTACCTGTTCCACCAGGACCATTACCACCACTATTTGATCCACCACCACCAGATCCACCAGGACTACCTGCTTGCATTGGTGCTGCTTTAGGTGCGTCTCCTCCTCTTCCTCCACCAGCAGAAATTATGTATGTGGGATGAGGATCTGAAATAGGTGTTGGATAAAAAGCACTAGCAGTACCAGATGTTGAAGTACCCTGCGAATTTGGGTCATTACTGTTTGGAGCGTCATATTGTCTTGCACCACCTCGACCCCCACCACCAACTAGAACACTATATGTAGTTGCTGCTACAGGATATGATGGTGATTCCAGTGAAGTTCCAGAAGAATTCTGAACTCCAGGATAATTAGTTCGCAAACCACCTGCACCACCTCCACCACCAGCATTTTCGGGTGCTGATGGTCCAAGAGCACCACCTCCTCCTCCACCACCACCAACAACAAGGTACTCAACAGTTGCTGGATGTACTGGTGAGAGACTAGTTATAGTAAACGTTCCTGATTGAGCAAATACATGTGCTCTCCACTTAGTTCCTGTAGGATCTGCATAATCACTAACAGTTCCTCCTGAAGCTTCATGACCGTCAGTATCTGGTATGGCACCAGGTTGTCCACCAAATCCAAAACCTTGTTGAAGATACCAATGATCATTCTTACTTAATGATCCACCAACCGCATCAGATCCAGTAGATCCTGGATTACCTGCTCCCTTAACAACTTTACCTTTTCTCTTTCCTATTGGCATCAGTCTACCTCCTAACTAATGTCTTCATATGAGCAAACTACATCTAATGATCCTGCATTAGACTGTGCTCTTACCCCTATCTGTTTACCTTCTTCCAAATAAATCGAGTTAGTCTTATCAATAACTGCCAAGGAGGATAATATTGGTACTGTCATTGTTGTTGCAATCGAGACTGTACTTATTGCCGTATTATGTCTTCCTGCTGTATTGTAAATATTTACATCCACACCTGTTGTAGCACCAATTGCTGTTGCTACCAACGTATTAATCTTTAATACTTTACCACTTCCTGCTGCATTACTTACTACTGTTGTTATACCGTCAGTAACACCTATGGTCGCAATCCCAGATATAGCACTGGTAATACCCGTGATGGTTGCAACGTTTACTATATTTGGGGCTGCCATGTCTTAAAAAGTCTCCGTAAGTTTATTTATCCAAATACCATTGCCATAGCAATCGCTTTACCAGTCGATGCTTTAGCAGCAATAGCCGTTTCTACACTAGTAGTACCGTACTTTAAAGTAGTAGCAGTTACGATACCAGCAAATACAGCATTACCAGAACCAAGTATAGTAGCACCGATACCTGGACCAAAGGAACCACCACCTGCTTTAAAGCAAGTTCCAGCAGTAATAATTCCAGAAGTTACTTCAATACCAGTAGAATTGATGGTAACACCAGAACCAGTTATGGATTCATAAGCAGTTAAAATACCAACCGTAGTGATACCAGCAAGATGAACACTATTATCAGTAAACCTTGCAACACTAGCAGTACCTGCATTGTCACGAATATCTACGGCACTACCATAAATGCGTAAATCACCACTTCCTTGATCTCTAATATAACTATGAGCACCAGCATCATGCCATAGTTGAAGATCGCCGTTAGCACCTCCAATATTTCCAAAATGTAATTTCTTATCATCTGGAACCCGAATATCACCAGATAATGTAGTAACACCTGATATTATTGCATTACCAACACCATCAATGGTTCCACCAACACCAGCAACACCAAACTCAATACCACCTACTGTAGTAGTAACACCTATTACTCTAAGTTGAGTAGCATTAATAAAATCAGTAGCACCTGTACCTGTTAAGGAAGATCCATCACCAGAAAATAATGTAGCAGTTATTGTTCCATCAACATCTAATTTTGTATCAGGAATTGTACTACCAATACCAACCCTTCCGCTAGTATTAATACCAGTAAGAGTATTTTTATTTCCTAAATTAGCTAAATTCCTGGCTCTAGACATTTAATGTTTCCCCGTCTTATGGATTAGATTCTGTATCGCCGTTCACAATAAAGTTCACTGCGGATCCAATACCTGATCCACCTGTTCCACTATCAGGAGGACTCACTTCTACAGTCAGAGATTTTCTATCTGTCAAAACAATAGGATAATTAGATTCAAAGAAAGTTGTCTCATTCGGCTCAAGATCAACTCTCAAAATTCTCTGTTCGGTAACACCATACCCCAAGGCATTTGGTGTAGTAGTAGGATAATCATTAATAAAAAGAGATGCTCTTGCTGTTCCTAATCCAGTATTATGGATTATAACGCTTCTTATAAAAGTGGTAGAAGCAATTCCTACTCCACCAGCAGTCGGCGTAACTCCAACAGTCAAGATACCAACTGTATGAATACCCGTGACAGAAGTTATATTGAGTAAGTTTGTCTTTTGCAGTGCCATGATTTCTTTTTTGGTTTAGTTATTTATTAAATGAACAAGCAGGAAGTAATGTCAATCTCACCACCACCACTAGCAGATACTCCTTCTAATTGAGAACCATCTCCATAGAATGCAGTAGCACTGACAATACCAGAAGAGGCATACATGCTAATGGCAGAACCTACTGCTGCATCACCATAAGCAGTTAATATACCACAAGTAGCAATACCAAGAACGTCTAAATTATCAATTACCTTCACTCCCGTATTATGGGTGGTTAATTTTATGGTATTATTAAAGTAAAGGTCTACTTGATTTCCAGTTACTCCTCTAACGAAAGTTCCTGAACCAGCCCCATTTCTAAGTCCAATAGTATTTGCCTGTATATAAAGATCACCTACTCCACTTTGAGCAATATAAGCATTACTAGGATCATGGTATATTCTCAAATCTCCCGAATTACCAAATTTTGCTTCTATATTATCTGCGAATGATAATCCAGTACCAATAGTAGTGATACCAGATAATATTGCATTACCAACACCATCAATGGTTCCACCGACACCAGCAACACCAAACTGAACACCATTTCTGAATGTAGATAATCCTAGAACATCTTGGTTAGTTACATCTTCATAAGTTATTGTACCAGCAACAGTGACGTTACCACCAACATTAAGACTCTTTGCTATTCCAACACCACCATAAACAACTAATGCACCATCAGCAGTAGAAGTTGATTGAGTATCGTTATAAACGGTTGATATACCACTAATTGATATAGCAGCTCCTACCCAAACATTACCAGTAAAAGTAGAGGCAGTGCTTGTAATAATATTATCAGTAGATGCAACACCTGTTAAGGCAGAACCATCACCAGAGAATGAACTAGCAGTTACAATTCCAGTATAGTATGCACTGGTAGCAGTGGTAGCACCAACAACAGTTAATTGATTACCAACGCTGAAATTTCCAGCAGCCTCTTGTACATTCCCAACATTAAATGCTTTATATGCAACACACTCAAGGACATCTCCATTTGATGCAGAATCTACAAGGGCAACAGTAGATCCATCCGTAGCAGTATAGTCATTAGCATATATTAATCTTGCACCATTTAAGTATACATCAATATATCCTGGATCATATCCAGAAGCAAATGTAAAGTTAGTCTGAATACCAGTAGGTTCAAACGTCTGACTCGCAATGATTACAGCCGAATCACCTGGCGATCTTCCAATATAACCTTGTCCTTCTGCCATAGTTAGCTAACCCCAGTTAAGATGCTTAAATTAACATCAATAGCATTTGCAGTATCACAAAAAACTCTCACTTCATCAGTTCCTTCTAAAATAGTTTTTCCTGCTTCACTAATAACAAAAGAACTTCCCGTAGGAACAGGAATCTTACTTGCCAAAGCAGCTTGTATTCCAGCACTTGCATCATGAATTTCAACTGTCAAATTAACAGAATTAGCAGTGTTATTAGCAAATGTTCCACCAATCAAAACACTCTTAGTCGAAGCAGCAGAAGTGTATGCTGTTGTCATTCCTAAGAATTTAAATATTTGAGCAGATGCTGCTGCTGTATTAGTAGAATCACGATCAGCATAAACTGTATTAATTCCAATCGCTGATACCTTTGTTCCCGCAATAAAGTTTGTATTATCAACGAGATCACTTACAGCAACTCCTACTGTAGATATACCAGTAATAATTGTAGTTCCAATACCTACTACACCAGAGGAACTGGTTGTTACAATTCCTGCTGCTCTTGTTAATTTGTTTGAAAAAGCTTCAGCCATTTTCCTCTATTTGTTATGTTTATTTATTAACCGCCAAGTGCGATTGCAAGTCCAAGTGAGACACCTGGTGTAACTGTAGCAGTTGCTACCCCACTTGATGGATCAGAAATTGTCCATGCTGTACCATTAGTAGATGCTAAATTAAGTAAACTTACTCCTGCACCAATATAATCTCCTTCTGAAGAAAGACCAATAGACGCAGAACCACTGAAACTAGTAGCAGTTAGAACACCAATAATCTCAGCATCACCTTTTACATGTAAATCACCACCAACATATAAATCACCACCAGTAGTGGTAATACCTCCTGAACCAGCAGTTGTAGTAATGCCTCCAATGTAAACACCACTAACAAAACTAGAAAGACCTACAAACGTAGAAAGACCAGAGATATAGATCTCTCGTCCAGTAACTTGATCATAGGATATATCACCAGAAACATTTAAGTTACCATCAACAAAAACATCATCTCTAAATGTGGCAACACCAACAATAGTTGACATCCCTGATACGAACACATCGGTTCTAAAACCGACTGCACTCTCAAAGGTAGAAACTCCTACAAAAGTAGAAAGTCCAGAAATATAAAGATTTCTACCAGTTACTTCATCATACTGAATATCACCAGCAACATCTAAGTTACCAGTGACAGTGGCATCCCCCTGAACGTACAAAACCGTAGTTCCAGTGGTAGCACCAGTGGAAGTACGGACATCGAGGAGATATGCAGGATTTGTGGTTCCAATACCTACTAAACCGCTTTCAAAAGCAGAAATAACAGTTCCAGAACTACCAACTTGTAGAGTCTTCTTAACAGTGGCAATGCCTGTAGCATTTATATCGGTTACACCAATACCACCAATTACTTCGAGGGTATAACCAGGAATAGTTGATCCAATACCAACTCGTTTGTTGGATGAATCAGCTATAATGAGGTCAGAATTAACCTCAAGTCCATTTTTGACTACAAAATTCTTATTTACAGCCATTCGGGTTCACTATCCCCTCGAAAGTTTAATCTTTATCTATTTATCAACTTTGCATTCTAAGGAGAACTTTAGCATGTTCAGTGCTTCCCCCAAGTCTAGTATCCACAACAGTAACTGTTCCATCTTGGTATCCACTGCCCCCACCGCCAGAAGCATTTAGACCCCCACTTCCACCTGTTGCACCATTTCCTCCTCGTGCTCCAAATCCAATATCTCCTCCTGCTGTTTGCATAATATTGTATCCTGCTTTAAATCCTCTACTGATCGCAGTAGTATTAGTCACTACTGTGCCATCTGATAATCTAAATTGAGTGCTTCCACTAATATCATCACATGGAGCAAGACCTTGCTGAGCCCAATAAACTCCTTTGGCACATCTTATTGTTCTTCCACCATTACCTCCAGTCTGAATCTGTCCAGTAAAGTTTATGCTACTGATTTGATCTCCAGGATATACTAAAGGTGTATTTCCAAAAGCAGATCCAAACACTCCCTGAAGAGTTAATTGACCATCTGGTATTAAAGGACCACCAACACCAGCACCCTGACGAGTACCACTAACACCTGCAATACCTATTCCACCACCATCACCACCACTTCCTCTGAAAGTTGTTCCCCCAAAAATTGTATCTTGTACCGACTGAGTTTTACCTCCTTCACCAACACATGCCATTAATGCACCTTTTCTATAAACAAAAGGAGTATTGATAGAATCAATTAATCCTGCAATTACATATTCTTCATTTTGTGCCATTGTAAATCTAATTCGTGAATATCCACCTTCACCACTACTACCATCACTACTACCTCCTCCATAGAGATCCATTTCTACATCAAGATCTCTGTCTTTTGCAAAGATACTATAGAATTGAGTAAAGATATTATTATCAACATTTGGAGATGCAGGACTTATTTCAACATCACCATCCTCATCAGCATTGAGATCAAGTTCTGAAACAGTTGCTGTGGTCTCAACTCCAATTGCTTCAATAACTATTATCGATTGATCTTGAGAATCAAGAACTCTATAATCAGCATAATCTGATTTGATGGGAGAATTAGATGCTGTTGCAGAAGAAACACTAGCACATACAGTATATCCAATTCCTGGTCCATCAGTGCTTAAAGTTAAAATCTTAGATGTCGATCCTGAAACGGTAGTCGTTCTAGTTACATTACCAACAGTAGTGGTCTCAGTTTGTCCTTGAGTATAATACACTACTCCCCATCCAGAAGAGTTAGGATTATTTGATCCACTCCCTTCCTTCAAGGATACTGCACCCAAACCTGATTGAGTCATATAGATACTACTACCTCGCTTACCGCCAGATCCACTTCGGCTATTTGTTCCTTGAATACCACCAGCACCAGAACCAGTTGCACCAGCACCACCGCCGCCACCACCGCCACCGCCGCCTTGACTAGCAGATAGACCACGCCCACCAGTAACGTTACTGCTAATAGAACTTGTTGTTCCAGTTATCTCCGTACCATCACCAACATATCCCTCACCATCTTCATCAACGCCATCCACAAGTCCACCTCCGCCACCGCCACCGCCGCCACCAAGATTAATGACTAATTCATTACCAAGATAAACGCCTGTTGCTCCACCACCAGCACCACCACCACAACCAAAACCTGCACCACCATTACCCGAAGTTCCACCTCTAGATACACCAGATGCCCCATGAGCATGTCCATGTCCACCTGTTGCACCATCCTGCCCCTTTCCTCCAATCACAAAGGTTATGTATCTATCAACACTGGCAGTACTAAGACTAAACCATTGAACTATTCCAGCTCCACCAGCACCTCCTGCTAGATATCCACCATTACCACCACCCTTACCACCAGCACCACCAGCAGCCTCAATTTCGATATCAGTTACATTTGCAGGTATAAGAATCTCCACCCCCTGCCAGGTTTGTGTGATTCTATTATCTGTTGTTCCTGGAATCTCTGCTACTGTACTCTTAGTAACTGTACCATCAGTAACATCTTCTCCATCTAACTGCCATTGATATGCCAAATCAGTTCCATCATTAGTTAATGAAGCATCTAATGTAAATGTAACACTTTGATCAGCAATAGTTGTAGCACTAGTGGGTTGAGCAATAATCTCAATTAATGGATCAACCGTAACAGTTCCTATACCAGAATTAAAAGGTTCATTTGTTGCATTTCCTGTGACATAATAAGAAGGAACATAATCTGCCTCAAGATAAAACTTTCTCCCATCATCAGTAGGAGTTATTAAATTAGAAAGAGTTAAAGTAGTAGTTGCGGTTCCTGTAACATAAGTACTATCTGATAAAGCACCGACTCCCTCCTCATACCAGCGATACGTAACATATCCCGCATTATTTGCAGAAGTAGGAAATGTTGCCGTAGCAATTCCTGTAAGAGAAACCGTTCCTCCACCTGTAGAATTAATTCCTACACCTGTAGACCCAACTCCTGTTGGATTGGTAGTGAATGATAGAATTGGACCATTAAGATCCAAATCTATCTGCTTATCGTCGAATATTGACATTAGGAGAAGTTCTGACCGCCAACTATACCATATAAACTACCACCACCATCAAAAGTCTTGAAGGAATATATATCTGCCTTATCAGCAGTAGTGGTAACTATAGGAACCACACCAGAAGGCCAATACACATCAAGAGCATTACCTCCAGTATCTTTAAAGGTATCAATTCCAACATTGAAATTGCCCGTTCCATTCTGCGTTAGTTTAACAGTAAAGGAAGTAGATTCACTTGGAGGATTTGTTAAAGTAAAGCTAGTTACTGAATCATAAAGAGTTAAAGTAAATGTCTGTGCAGTTGAGAGATCAATACTTACTACATTAGAAGAAATAGTAAGAATACCAACATTTTCTGAGTAACTTTGAAGTCTTGTATGTGCCTGAACATCTAATCCATCAACTGTTGGATTCGTAGTTCCTACACCAACTTTACCTCCACTCGTTACTACAACTACATTTGTACCAGCACTTCCAACCTGAACAGATTGTAAAGGATCATCAGTAGCAACACCCACAGATGTAGCATGAATCGTACCTGATGTAATATTAGATATTTCATAAGTTCCAACTGCAGTTAATGCACCACCTACAGTAACATCTGCTGCAGTAACTAATCCAACAAATCTAGAATCTCCATTCACATGTAATGAAGTTCCAGATGCACCAACAGCACCGATCTCAGCGACATATCTAGGAGATGAAGTTCCAATACCCACTAAATCTTGATCAGTGTTGTAAATTCCATCATCGTCACCAGTTCTACTCCACTGAGCGATTGAACCTAGTGTTGCCCAAGTAACACCTACTCCTGTTGATTTAAGAACATCACCTGCCGATCCAGCATTTCCATCACTACCATGCAATTTCTTATCAAATCTTACATCTTTATTAGATCTTAGACCATAACTATTTGCTGTAGTACCGATACCAACACCATCACTATCGATAGCAACAAGAGAAGTTCCTCCACCAACTTGGAGTGCATTAATACCAGGTGTGGTAGTAGCAATTCCTACTTGATCAAATACTGC
>Ga0111541_10000075_pt1 | contig 26945 bp, 24 predicted proteins | sample Knorr_S7_td_DCM__FD_83039 | JGI IMG/M metagenome (GOLD analysis project Ga0111541, IMG submission 83039) | Marine microbial communities from Southern Atlantic Ocean transect - Knorr_S7_td_DCM_ad_131m_LV_B (version 2) (version 2) | ecosystem: Environmental > Aquatic > Marine > Oceanic | place...
GTTTGAGCAAATAAACTTACTTTAACACCAATTTTTCCTAACATTCCAACAACAGCTGTGCAAATCGCTTCATCATTTACATACCTGTCATTTGGACATCTTAGTTCAACTTCAAAACCATTAGGGTAACCTGCATCAGCTAATAGTTTTTTTGCTGCATTAACATCATAAGGCAATCTTTTATCAAGTTCTTTCGTATATCCATTAACTCCAGGAAAAGTTATAATTCCTGCTGGCTCACTTAAGCCTCTCATAACTTTTTTCTTAATGGCTTCAATGTCTATAGCTTGATAAAGAGCTTGTCTTACTTCCTTTTTCTTAAATGGGTTATCACCTGTATTACCTGTTCTTAATTTATCAGCAGCTTGATCCATACCTAAAAATATTGTACGCATCTGCGGTGTGCTTTCAACTTTGTGACCAGCTGAAGAAGTTATACGTGCTAAATCTTGCACTGGAGCATCAGTAACTAAATCTATTTCTCCAGATAATAAAGCTGCTACTCTAGTTGCAGCATTTTTAATTGGAAGCAATTGTATTTCAGTTACTTTATTATCTTTCATTGATCCCCACCATTTACTATTTCTTTTGAAAACTGTTTTAGTGTTTGGTTCTCTCAAAGTAATTTTAAACGGACCAGTTCCCATAGCGTTGGTAGCTGAGAAAGTTTCTTGTGATGCGTCCCAATTTTGCGGAACTATTGCAAAATTTTCGTTACACCATGCTTTAGACATTATAAATATATTTGATAATTGGTTTAAAAGAATTGGATTCGGTTTGCTAGTTTTAATTTGAACCGTGTAATCATCAATTGCTTTTACACCTGAGATGGTACTTATATATTCTTTAAAGTCAGACGTAGGTTGTTTTGCTCTTAATATACTAAATACAACATCTTCTGATGTCATTTTTTGTCCATTAGAAAACTTTACATCTTCTCTTAAATAAAAATACCAAGTGTTTTCATCAACAGTTGCCCATTTCGTTGCAAGCTGTGGTCCAATAGACATGTCTAATCCTCTTGTAACTAAAGCTTCATAGATTTGTCTTGATACTTGTGTAGTAGGACCTTCATTCTGCGCATGAGGATCTAGTGTTAAACTATCTCCTTGCATAGACCATTTAATAGTTTTTGCAAAAGTTTGTGTTGATGCAAAAACAAATAAAAATGCTAGTAAAATTCTTAGCAAATTTTTAGGTTTCATTTTCCCCTCCTAATTATTTAATTCGAAAATCTAGCCTATTAATTAGATAAACTAAAGCGTTTTAAATAATTTTTTAAAATTTTTGTAAAGAATTTTTGAATAATTATTCAAGTTTGACATGTTATTTTTAGCGTCTATGTCAAATTTCTCTAGACCCCCAAGTCCGAGCTGCTTTTCCAAAGCAGTTTTATATTCAGGAACACACCCCCATTCACTGACTGTAGTATCTTTGATTTCTATATGAAATTGAATTCCATAAGCATGATTTAGATATTTAAATATTTGATATTTTGTTTCAGGTGAAGAAGCCAATAGTGTTATATTTTTATTTTTCTCTAGTCCTTGAACTTCATATGAATGCCATTGGAGAGATTTTATCTGATCTGGAAATTGGCTGAATAATAAATCTGATTTTTTATTATCTGAAAAATTTATGTTTAACATTCCAATTTCTGGATTTTTAGATTTAGTAACTGAACCACCTACCACTTCTCCTAGTAATTGACATCCTAAACAAAAACCTAAATATGGTTTTTTTAATTCTACAACAAATTCTTTAATTCTTTTTTTTTCTTCTTTCAGCCATGGATAATCTTTTTCCATCCAAGTATCCATGGGACCCCCCATGCAAAACATAGCGTCGTAAATAGACAAATCCTCAGGAATTTTATCTCCTTCATCCAATTCAATAGTTGTAAGATTTACATTATCTTTAATAATTAAATCTTTAATGTAACCAGGATCTTCAATTTTAATATGCTGAAGTACAATTAAATTTTTCATGTTGCTGGTTTTAACAATTTCAAAACTTCTTTATGATTTCTTTTGTTATTCGAAACAAGTATGTTTCCACCTATAATTGGATTTTTATTATCCCAAGTAGTAATTATTGCACCTGCAGCTCTAACTATTGGAATAATTGGATGAATATCCCAAATTTTATTCGCACATTGTGCAACAATTTCGATTCTTCCTTCTGCCAGCTGGCAATAAGTTAATGCGTCGAAGCATGGAAATTGCATCCGCGAAATAAATTTTTTAATTTTAGATTGTTTCTTCAACGAAAGCTCATTATGAAAAGCTGCTGCTAATTTTGCATTTTTAAAATTTACTTTAGTATTTATTTTTAATTTTTTTTTTTTATTTTTTTCAAAAACATATGCTGACTTTTGATTTACATTTAAATAATATTTTTTCATTTTTGGAAAATTAGCTAGTCCCAAAACTGGCACTCCATTATAATTTAATGATATTAAATTACTCCAACTTGGATTACCTACAACATAAGATCTAGTGCCATCAATTGGATCAATAACCCAAGAATATTTACTATCAGTATTTTTTTGACCATATTCTTCACCTATAATTTGATGACTTGGGAATTTTTTGGAAATTTTTAATCTTATGAATTTCTCAAATGCTTTATCTGAAGTAGTTACAGGGTCATATCCTTTGTTCTTTAATTTATTTGTAATAACAAACTTTTTATCAAGTTTTGAATAGTAAAATTTAGTTAGATCTTTAGCTAAAGAATTTAAAAAATGAGAGTATTTGCTGTATTCTGTGAATTTTTTTAAGCTCATTAAGTGTCTGTAACAAATAAATGAATATTTTACATCAATTTTATATCTTGAAAAAAAAAATTTTTTAGGAGAATGTTTAAAATCTCTATGAAAATTGAACTCGATTCTAAAAAAATATTTGTGAATAATGGAATTATTAAACATGAAATTCATCCTTTTTGGCTAAGAGAAAGAGTAGGCGAAGAAGAATATTTAGACCAGGGAACTCAGCAAAGATTATTCGATCCATCATTAATGAGTCATATTGTTGACGTAGAAGAGGTAACTATTGATGGAGATTTTTTGAATATCGTTTTTAATGATGGTGTTAAATCAAAATTTGAAATAAAAAAAATCACAAACGAATTATCTTTAAATCAGGAGAATGTGGTTGCTATTAAAAAAACCAAATGGAAATCTGATTTTAAAGAAATAAAAAATTATAATTTTTCTGAAAACTTTTTTGACAGTAAAGAAATGTTAGATCTTTTGATTTCATTTTATAAATATGGTTTTGTGATTATCAAAAATGTTCCGACCAATGATAATTTTTTAGTAAAATTTGGAAATATGATTGGTAGTGTAAAAAAAACAAATTTTGGAGAATATTTTAATGTAAAGTCAAAACCAAATCCAAATGATTTGGCTTATACCGCTCTTCAATTGTCACCTCATACAGATAATCCCTATAGAAATCCATTTCCTCCATGTATCCAAATACTGCATTGTATTGAAAACGAAGTAAAAGGCGGTCTATCAACTTTAGTTGATGGTTATACAGTAAGCGAGGATTTAAAAAACACAAACAAAGAGTACTATGATATTTTAACAGAAGTAAAAGTAAGATTTAGATTTGTGGATAAAGATACTATTTTGGAAAGTTGGTCAGAGTTAATTCACTTAGATGAAAATAAAAATTTTAAAAGTGTTAGATTTAGTCCAAGATTAGACTATGTTCCTTCATTGAATAGAGAAAAAATAGAAAAATTTTATTCTGCAAGAAAATTTTTATCTGATTTATATAATTCTGACAATTATAGAATTGAATTTAAACTTACACAAGGAGATTTAATGATGATGGATAATCATAGGCTCCTTCACGGAAGAACATCATATGATCCTAATGAAGGTAAAAGATTTTTTCAAGGTTGTTATTTAGATTTTGACAGCACCGAAGGAAAGCTATTACATTTAAAAAGAAAATTTAATATCTAAGATAAACTATCTATTTTTGCTTCAGCTTCTTTAATTGATTTTTCATAATCAATTGCCATTTGATCAGCTGCAATTATTTCTATTTTCTTTATTCCAAAAAAATTAAGCATATGAATTAACCATGGGGTCAAAAAATCTTCAGTGCCCTGTATTTTTGTACCTCCTGAAGTGATTACCAAATAAACTTGTTTATCCTCTAGTAAACCAATTCTTCTGCCATCTTTATTATACTCAAAAGTCATTTTAACTCTTGCTGCGAGGTCGGCCCAAGCTTTTAATGTTGCTGGAGGACCAAAATTATAAATTGGAACAGAAATAATTATCACATCGCTTTCTTTTAATTCCATTACAAGCTTATCAGAAAGTTCAAACATTTTCTTATGTTGATCTGATTGTTTTTTTTCTGGAATTTTCATTCCTGACTCTGTTAAACCTGATATAAACAACATTTCTTTGTCCAAATCTCTATATATCAATTCATCTTCCGGCTTTTTAATTTTATTGAGTAACTTTTTTGCTAGCGATCTTGATGTTGATCCTTCTTTTCTTGCGCTACAATCGATTTGATAAATTTTCATAAATCATCCTAAATTTTGTAATATCGGGATATATTTTAATAGATAAAACCCTAATGCTTGTAATTGATTTGTGATTATTAGTACACCTGTTAATAACAAAAGTACTCCACCTGTTTTCATTATAATATTCATTTTTGATTTTATATTTTTTGAAAAAACTAAAAATTTTTGAATTAAATAACCAGATAAAATAAAAGGAATTGCCAAACCTAAAGAATAAAAAACTAATAAAAGAATTCCTCTATTTAAATTTTGTTCTGTTGATGCAAGAGCTAAAATAGAACCAAGAATTGGTCCAATACATGGTGTCCACCCAAAACCAAATGCCATCCCGATTAACAATGAGCTTAAAATTCCTGATTTTTTTTCTGTATAAATTCTTTTTTCGTAATTTAAAAAATTTAAATTAATTATACCTAAAATCTGTAATGAAAAGACAATTATGATAAATCCTGACGCTATTCTTAACTCATAAGAATTTTCTAAAATGATAGATCCTAAAAATGATGCGGTGGCACCAAAAGATATAAACACAATTGAAAATCCAATTGTAAATAATATTATCGGAAAAATATTAATAGTTTTTTTTTCTAAAAGTTCATTTAACGAACTGCCTGAAATATAAGATATATACCCCGGTATAAGTGGTAAAACACAAGGTGACAAAAAACTTATTAATCCAGCGCCAAATGCAATAAATAATTCAATCATCTAACCTGTATTTTTCATTGCAGCTGAAATTCCAGCTATTGAGGTCATTAATGCATCATTAAGATATTTTTTTCCTTGTTTATTGTACTTATTTTGAGAAAGTTTATTCATTGTAGCTGCTTGAATAATATTCAGTACTTCTGAATATATATTTCTTACGATTACCGATGTTCTAAATTCTTTTCTAGCCTTAATAATTTCTTTTGGTGTAATTTGTTTATTTAATTTTTTAATGACATGAAACTGAAATCTTAAATTTTTTCCAACACTTTTTAATTTACTATCAGCCAAATTTTCCTCATAAATTTTTGAAATTTCAGGATCTGCTTTTGATATAACCATATCTAATATATCCATATTTGAATTGAAGAATGGCCAATTTTTTTCCATTTCAACCAAAATTTTCTTTAATTTGCCAGCTGAACAATATTTAAGCGCTTCTGCGCTTCCAAGCCACGCTGGTAACATTAATCTAATTTGGGTCCAAGCAAATACCCAAGGGATTGCTCTCAAACTTTGAATGTTATCTATATTTTTTCTTTTTGATGGTCTAGATCCTATAGATAGTTTTCCTAAAGAAACATGAGGAGTTACAGTTTTAAAATATCTTATAAAATCTGAACTTTCGTTTATGTTTTTTCTATAAGATTTTGTTGAAATTTCTGACATTTTTTCTATTAAATCTCTCCATTCTTTTTTTGGAATTGGGGGTGGAGATAAAGTAGCTTGCATAACTGCTCCTATATAACTGCAAAGATTGTATTTTGCCAAAGGTTCATATCCATATTTCTGTTGTATTACTTCTCCTTGATCGGTGATTCTAATTTTACCATTTACAGAATTAGGTGGTTGAGATCTTAATGTAGCTTGAATTGGACCACCTCCTCTTCCTGCTGAACCACCCCTTCCATGAAAGAAGGTAACATCAATTTTATATTTTTTTGCTAATTTTATAATGTCTTCTTGCAACTTATATTGGTGCCAACTTGCGGATAATTTTCCAGCATCTTTGCTAGAGTCCGAATAACCAATCATAATTTCTTGTTTATTTTTAATTGATTTACGATACCAATTTAGAGAAAATAATTTTTGCATTATAGGTTTTGCATTTATTAAATCTTCTAAAGTTTCGAATAGCGGAACAACTCTAAGAGTCTCTTTAATACCTGCTTCTTTTTGAAGATATTTTACAGATAAAATATCTGATGTTGATGAAGTCATTGAAATTACATAAGCACCCAAACATTCTTTTGGTTCAGAAGATAGAATTTTAAAAGTTGACCAGACCTCTTTATTTTCTTTGTTTTTAAATGAAAAATTATTAATAAAATTTTTTTTTGATTTTGTTTTTGATGATAAAAATTTAATTTTTTTATCTTCATTCCAATCACTATAATTGATTTTATATTTTCTTTTTAAAAATTCAGAAATGAGTTGAGAATGTCTTGATGACTCTTGCCTAATATCTAATCTTGCTAAATTAATTCCAAAACATTTTGCTCTTCTCATTAAATCCAATAAATCTCCACTGGCAATATTTTCATTTTTATTTTCCTCCAAAGATTGTCTGACAACTCTCAAAGGTATTAAAATTTCTTCCCTTGTAGATATTAATTTTTTTTGATCTAATGGTGTTTTTTCAACTAAATGTTGTTCTATTAATTCATGGGTAAGACGAATTTTATCTCTCAATGGTCTCAAGAAAACCCTATAAGGTTCAAATGTTTTTCCGGTTATTGCTATAATTTTTTTAGAACATTTTTCAATAGATAAAGATCTAATTAATTTTGTTAACTCTTTTTCATATAATTTAGCCGCTTCCCATCTAGATAATAAAATTACCTCTTTAGTAATTTTAGCGGTGACATTAGGATTGCCATCTCTGTCTCCACCCATCCATGAACCAAATTCAATTGGATTAAAATTTTTTGGCAATCCTTTGCCCATGTTTTTAACAAAAATATCATTTAATCTTCTATAAACTTTGGGAATAGTTTCCCACAAGCTGTCTTCTATAATAGCAAGCCCCCATCTAGCTTCATCGAATGGTGTAGGTCTAGTTCTTTTTAAATCATCTGTATTCCATATTATGGTAAATTCATCATAAAGTTTTTTATCTAAAATTTTTAATTTTGAAGGATATTTTTTTAATAAATCTCTTTGCTCTAATATTTCTGTAATTTTATGATATTTTTGAATTAAAGTTCTTCTTTTTACTTCTGTTGGATGTGCTGTTAGCACAATACCTATATTTAAATTTTTTGCGATATTATAAATTTTATTTGAAGATATTTTTTTATTTTTAAAAAGGTTTTCAAATATTTCTTCAATAAAAATATTTTTGTTAATTTTATTTTGACCTTTGTTTTCATATTCATCAAGTCTTCTAGCTCCATCAATAGATTCTGCTATATTTATAAAATTCATAAAATGTGTAAAAGCTCTAGTTAACTTAAATAAATTATTTGGGTTTAAGTTCTTAATTTGGTTAGAAAGATTTTGAAATGATCTTTGATTGATATTATTTGCTATATTGGCCTTTGATAATAGTCTAACTTTTTCAACCAATTTAAAAAAAACTATACCTTCTTGTTTTTTTATTACTTTTCCTAAAATACTTCCTAAATATCTAACATCTTCTCTAAGTGATTTTGTTGGGATTCTTTCATAATAAAGATCTCTTTTGATCATTATTTATATTGCAACTATTTGTGAATTTTGTTCGCCTAAATTATCAATTATTAATTTTAATTTATCTCCTTCTTTTAGAAAAATTTGAGGTTTTTTTCCCATTCCCACACCTGGTGGAGTTCCGGTTGTAATTATATCTCCCGCCTGCAGAGACATAAATTTACTTACATAAGATACTATTATATCTACATTAAAAATCATTGTACTAGTGTTTCCTGATTGCATTCTTTTTCCATTTAAGTCTAGAGACATATTTAGGTTGTTTATATCTTTAATTTCATCTTTGGTGACTAAATATGGGCCAATTGGACCATAAGTGTCATGTGACTTACCTTTTACCCATTGCCCCATTTTTTCTATTTGCCACTCTCTTTCACTTACATCATTTACCATACAATATCCTAAAATATGATCTTGCGACTGATCTTCAGAAATATGCTTTGCATTTTTTCCTATCACAACTCCAAGTTCAACTTCCCAATCTAATTTTTTTGATCCAGAAACTATTTCTATATTATCATTTGGTCCACAAATTGAACTTGTAGCTTTCATGAACATGATTGGCTCAGATGGAGGTTTAGCACCAGTCTCTGCAGCATGATCTGAAAAGTTTAAACCTATAGCCACAAATTTACCTGGTCTAGATATACAAGAACCTATTCTTTCATTTTTAGAAATTTCTGGCAAAGATGAATGGTCTAAACTTTGAATCTTAGAAAAAGTTTCAAAATTTAAATTATTTGGATTAAAATCTTCTATATGAGAACTTAGATCTTTATATTTGCCATCTTTATCTAAAATGACAGGTTTTTCTTTTCCTAAACTTCCGATTCTTAATAATTTCATATTTTTATTATACCATTAATAATTTATTTTTCTTCCTAATCTTGCTGCTCCTCTAACACCGCTAGCATCTCCATACATTGGTTTTAAAAAATTTGTATTAATTTTTCCTTTTCCAGAAAAATTTCCTGTCATTTCTTTAATAATTTCTAGGTTTTCAATTTCATTTGAAATCCCTCCTCCAAATATAATTGCTTCAGGGTCTATTGTGTTAATAATTATTGCTAAACTTCTTGAGAGTCTATTATAAAAATTTTGTATAAGTTCTTCGTACTCAGCTTCTTTTTTAAAAATATCTTTGGCACTTAATTTTTTGTTATATTTTTCATAAAATAAATTTTCTAGACCTTTACCAGATATATATTTTTCTATATCTATGTTTGGAATCATTGTACCTGAATTTATATCTATTTTTTCATCATCTAAGATTCCATAATATGGAAGTGGATTGTGTCCCCATTCACCTGTTAAATAGTTTGATCCTTTAACAATTTCTTTATTTATAATTAGACCTCCTCCACAACCAGAACCAAGAATTATTCCAAAAACTATATTGTAATTTTTAGCGGATCCATCAAAAGCTTCTGATAGTGCAAAGCAATTAGCATCATTTTCACATATTACATTTTTATTTAATGTTTTGGAAATATCCTTTTGAAATTTTTTGTTGTTTAACCATGGAGAATTATTGGCATTTTTTAACAATCCTGTTTCATTTGAAATTGATCCTGGATGACATACCCCAACATCGAAACTTCTATTAAACTTTTCTTCTAAGTTATCAATTTTATTTTTAATTGAAATTATTGTTTCATCATAGTTGGAAGGGGATTTTTCTCTAGACCTATGAACTTCTTTTCCATTATCATCTAAAATAACTGACTCAATTTTTGTTGCTCCTAGATCAATCCCAATTTGCATAATTAATATGTTGCTCTACCACCACTTAAATCAAAAACAGCTGCAGTAGAAAATGAATTTTCTTCACTTGATAACCAAGCTACTAAAGAAGCTAATTCTTCAACTTTTGCAAATTTGTTTCTTGGAATCTTAGATAGCATGTAATTTATGTGCTCTTCTGTCATTTGATCAAAAATTCTTGTTTTGGCTGCTGCTGGGGTTACACAATTTACTGCTATATTTTTTTGAGCCAATTCTTTCCCTAAAGACTTAGTTAATCCAATTACTCCTGCTTTTGAACTGCTATAAGCTCCAGCATTTGGGTTTCCTTCTTTTCCTGCTATGGAGGCAATATTAACTATTCTTCCATAATTTTTTTTAATCATATAAGGAACTACAGCCTTACAACAGTAGAAGACAGCATTGAGATTCAAATCTATAACTTTTTTCCACTCTTTGACTGGGTATTCGGCAATGGTAGCATTGCTTCCTGTAATTCCAGCGTTGTTAATAAAAATATCAATTTTATTAAATTTTTTTTCTACCTCTTTTAAGTTTTCACTTATTTGATCAAAGTTTTTTACATCAACGATTTGATAAATACAATTTTCTGAATTTATTTTTTTTACTGCATCTTCTGTAGTTTTGTTATCTATATCCCATATAATGACTTTTGCTCCAGATTTTATAAATCTTTGTGTAATCGAAAAACCAAATCCTTGGGCTCCTCCAGTCACTATTGCTACTCTATCTTTTAAATCAAATTTAATCATTTTTTTTTTTATTTCTTTTTAATAAAGGAAAAAATAAAGCAATTAAAGATAAAACAAAAAATGTTAATGCTATTGGTCTAGTTAAAAACATTAGCCAATTTCCATCAAAAATAACTATTGATTGCCTTAATGTACCTTCAACCAACTCACCTAGAATTAAACCTATAATAACTGGTACTACAGAAAAACCATATCTTCGCATAAAAAAACCTATAGCTCCAAATAAAAGCATTATCCACACATCTAACATTGACTGACTTAATGAATAAGTTCCACAAACTGAAACCGCAAAAATCATTGGCCATAAAAGTTTATTTGGAACTAAGGTAATTCTTGCAAATATTTTTGCTCCAAAAAAACCTAAAATAAAAAACATAATATTTGCAATTAACATTGCACCAAATATTCCATAAAGAAATTCGGGTTGTTCTCTAAAAAGATCAGGACCTGGTCTAACTCCATGAATTATTAGCCCAGTTAATATAACTGCTGTTGTGGCGCTTCCAGGAATCCCAAGTGCAAGAGTTGGTACCATTGCTCCACCAGTAGCAGCGTTATTAGCAGCTTCGGCACCTGCTATACCTTCTATTGATCCTTTCCCAAACTCATTAGGTTTTTTTGACCATCTTTTTGCTTCAGAGTATCCTATTAAAGAAGCAACTGTTCCACCTTCTGCTGGCAAAACCCCAATAAAAGATCCAATACCTGATGATCTTAAAATTGTTTTCCAAGTTGATTTATAATCATCTAATGTAGGTAATTTGACAGCCTTAAGTGCTACCCTTTTGAAAATTTGATTTAATAAAGTTGATTGAATTAGCATCTCGCTCATTGCAAATAAACCAACTACTACAGGAATAAAACCAATACCTTCAGATAATTCATTTATTCCATAAGTGAATCTATCTATAGATGTCATAAAATCTTTTCCAACAGTAGAAATTAAAATTCCAAAAGCTCCTGCGATTAAATTTTTGATTGGACTACCATCTCCAATGGATGCGAGCATTGTTAAACCAAATATAGCTAATGCAAAATATTCAGGTTGTCCAAATTCATAAGCTAATTTAGCTAGGAATGGTGCAAAAAATACTAATACTATAACGCTAAAGACGCCTCCAACAACACTTGAAACTGTTGCCATACCTAAAGCTCTACCAGCTTCTCCCTTTTGAGCTAATGGATATCCATCTAAACAGGTTGCTGCTGCCGCTGGTGTTCCAGGTGTATTAATTAAAACTGCTGTAATAGCACCTCCATAAGTTCCTGCGCAGTATATTGAAGTTAATAAAACAATTGCAGATAATGGATCTAAAGTCATTGTAAATGGTAATATTAATGCACCGCCTGTGGTTGGTCCAAGACCAGGTAATACTCCAAGAATTAAACCAAATAGTGTTCCAAAAAATAAAACTATTAATAGTTTAGAACTAAATAAAGGTGCCAACATTAATGATAAACTTTCCATTTTAATAATAATATAAATTTGTAATTATTCCTGCTGGGAATCTTAAACCTAGTATTGTTTCAAAAAAAATAAATACTATTATTGGAAAAATTATACTAACCATTATTAAATGTAATACTCTTCTTTCTCCCCAAGAATAAGAAACAAATACTGATAAAATTGAAATTGCTAAAAAGAAATCTAAGAATTTTGAAATTAAGATAAATAAAGCAAAATTAAATAGAGTTATAAAAAAAGAATTAGGTAATTTCTTCTCAATTTTCCAAGGTTTTTTTAAAGATAAATAATACACAAGAGAAGTAAGTAATATTATTAATATCAATAATCCTTTTGGAAAAGTTGCAGGCTGAATTCCTCTATTTAAAATTGGAGGAACCAAATCAAATGAAAAAGTTGATATTAATAAAACTATAGAAACAAATATTATTACTATGCAAACTTTAAAAGCATCTCCAACAAAAAAGGGCAAACTTTTTTTGTTTGCCCTTTTTTTTGACTGTACATTATTCATTTAAAAAAATGTACAAAGTATAATTACTTAATGTAACCTAAAGCTTTAAGTTGAGCTGTCATTTCGGCTAACATAACTTCCATTTGTTTGCCCCATTCGTCAGCACCAACAACACTAGATGAATCAAGTCCGATGTCAGTTAAAAAACTTTGAAAATATTTATGTTCCATAGCTTTAATCATAGCATCTTCTAATTGTTTTTTTCTATCTGCAGGTACACCTTTTCTAGTTACAAATCCTCTAACTGTTGAAAGAACAACTGGAATACCAAGTTCAGTTGCTGTTGGGACATTGCTCAATTTGTCCATTCTTTTACTAGCCAGAACAACTGAAACACATAATGTTCCATCTTCTATTTCAGTAACTGCTTCACCTAAATTTAGAACTCCCACATCTATATCGCCTTTAATAAGGTTTGTTTTTATAGGAGCAACCCCTTTATAAGCTACTATTGTTGGATCAGTTAATTTTCCTTTTTTTGTAAAAGCAATTGCGCTTACGTCATCTATACCACCAACATGTGTAGTTCCATATTTAAGTGATTTAGATTTTTGAGCACTAATAAATTTTTTAGCATCTTTGATATCATTTTTACAATTAACAACAAATAATTGTGGATCATCAGTTCCTCTTGCTAAAGGTTGCATATCGCTTAATTTAACTTTTGTTTTTCCTAAAGCCATTGAAACAGCATGACCAGTTGTCCAAGTTAAAGTATGTTGTCCATCCGCTGGTAAAGTCATCATATAATCCATTGATGCTGCTCCACCACCACCTTTTTTGTTTACTAATTGCATGTCTTGTTTAAGATATCTTCTGGTTCTTAAAAGCATCATTCTTGTAGTAACGTCTGTACCGCCACCAAAACCAGCGTGTGTAATCGCTTGAATTGGATGTCCGTCAGCTTTTACTGATGTTGTTAAAATCGGTAAAGCTAGAGCGAAAACTTCAGTCACTAATACTGCTGCTCCTAATAAAACTTTAAAAGTTTTTTTCATTATTTTCCTCTTTTGTTAATTTATATTTAAATATTTAAACATAATCTGTTACAAACTTTAAGTAAAAAAAATGTCTCAAAATAAAATTAATATAGCTTTGTTAATGGGAGATCCTTCTGGAATTGGGCCTGAATTGATTTCTAAATTATTGTCTGAGGAAATTACAAATGAGGCAAATATAGTAATAATTGGAGAGAAAAATATATTAGAAAGCGGAAATAAAATTTCTGGAAAATCCATTAATTTAAAATTTGTAAACAATTTTGATAAGATAAACTTTGAGTCTGGAAATAAATTTTTTTTAGATATTTCTAAAGGTAAAAACCATAGTTATAAAATGGCAGAATGTTCTAAAGAGTCGGGCGAAAGTGTTTTGGAGTCGCTTAATCTTGCATTAGAACTAGCTAAACAAAATAAAGTCCATGCAATAAATTTTGGACCATTTAATAAAACAAGTATGAAGCTAGCTGGAAATAAATTTTCAGATGAATTACATTTAATGGCCGAAAAATTAAATGTGAAAAGTTTTTTTTGTGAGTTTAATGTTGTAGATAATTTTTGGACATCTAGGGTTACCTCCCATATGCCAATAAAAGAAGTTCCTTCCCATATAAAAAAAGAAAATATTATAAAACCAATTAAATTGATAAATGAAGCTATGATTCTTAATGGTATAAAAAATCCTAGAGTGGCAGTTCAAGCTTTAAATCCTCATGCTGAATTTGGAACAGAAGAAAAAGAGGAGATTATACCAGCAATCAACGAAGTAAAAAAAATTGGAATTAATGCAGATGGACCATTGCCCTGTGATACATCTTTTATAACTGCTTTTAAAAAAAAAAATCATGATTGTATTGTAGGAATGTATCATGATGCACTTCAGTCGGGTCTCAAAGCTTTTGGTTTTGATAGAGGAGTAACAGTTCAAGGTGGCTTACCAATTCCAATTACCACTCCAGCTCATGGAACAGCATTTGATATAGCAGGTAAAAATATTGCAAATTTAGAACCAACATTACAATCTTTTAAGATAGCTTTAACGATGGCAAAAAATAAAGTCAAAAATGGTTAAGGTAAAAAATATCAAAACTAATATATACAAATGGACAGGGGAAGTGGTTCCTCCTGCGAACAATTTTTGTACTAATCCAACTGACCTTTTAGAAGAAAAAGGAGATAAAATGAAATCATTTAGATTTCATGAATGGTTGGTTTGTGAAGTTATAGCAGACGATGGAACTGTTGGAATTGGTAATGCAGCCTTAGCTCCTGAAGTAACTAAGAAAGCAATAGATTGTTATTTAAAAGATTTAGTTATTGGCGAAGATCCCTTTGATTATGAATATCTTTGGGAAAAAATGTATAGAAGTACAATGGCATGGGGTAGAAAAGGAATTGGAATGGTAGGAATTTCTGCCATTGACCTTGGTATCTGGGACTTAATGGGTAAAATTCAAAAAAAACCTGTATTTGAACTTCTTGGAGGAAGAACAAAAGAAAAAATTCCTGTTTATGCTTCTAAATTATACAGTCAACCAATTAAGGATCTACAAATTGAAGCTGAAAAATATTTAAAAGAAGGTTTTAAAATGTTTAAAATGCGTTTTGGCTGGGGACCAAAAGATGGAGAAGACGGAATTAAAAAAAATATAGAACTTGTTAATGCTGTTAGAGAAGTTGTTGGTTATGATAATGATTTGATGCTTGAAGCATATATGGGTTGGAACTTAGAATATTCAAAAAAAATAATTCCAGAATTGATAAAATTTAAACCAAAATGGCTTGAAGAGCCAGTAATACCAGATGACATACCTGGTTACGTTGAATTAAATTCTCTAGGAGATATTCCAATAGCAGGTGGTGAACATGAATTTAGCTTTCTTGGTTTTAAACATTTGTTAGAGCTAAATGCTTTAAGTTATATTCAGTATGATGCAAATCGTGTTGGCGGCATAACCGCAGGACACAAAATAAATTCTATAGCCGAAAAATATAATATTCCTGTTGTGCCACATGCTGGTCAAATGCACAATTATCATTTGACAATGGCAAGTAATAATTGTCCTTTTTCAGAATATTTTCCTGTCCATCAAGTCGAGATAGGAAATGAATTATTTTATTATCTGTTCAAAGGAGAGCCTGATCCAATAAATGGATATATTAATCTTGATGATAATGTGCCTGGGCTAGGAATATCATTAAATGAAAAATATAAATCTAATTTTAAAATAATAGAATAGTTAATTTAATATTTTTCCAACTTCTTTTTCAGTAAATCTTTTAGGAATTTTACAAGTTGTTGTTATTCTTTGTTTTTTTCCCGTCCTAGAAGCTTTCATGGTAGATTGGATAATATCTAAAACATGTAATGACAATTCTCCATTACATCTGTGTTTCTTTTTATTTTCAATACAATAAGCCATCTCTGATAACCCTGCTCCTCTGTAGTTTGCATTTATTGGAGACTCATTTGCTCTTAGACTTTTTGATCTTATATTAATTTTTCCAAGTTTCATTTTGCTAGTTTTATATTCCTTCCATGGTTGTCCCAATCTTTTACATATATAAACTGATCCACCAAACATGTTTGGGTCAGGGACTATGATCGATCCCTTTTTTCCATAAAATTCTATATGATTTCTTTGATGAGCAATTACATCAAAAGATAATGTTAATCTAATTATTGTTTTATTTTCAAAAACTATTGTTGATAAGTATGTAGTTGGACAATTTACTTTAAATTTTTTACCTTTTTTAGGTCCTATTCCTATAATTCTTTTTTTTACTCCTCTCATCATGCTTCCGCTGACTTCTTTTGCAGGACCTAGTAAATTCACAAGAGCTGTCAAATAGTATGGGCCCATATCAATTACTGGTCCTCCCTCTTTCTCAGCAAACCAAGGTTCTGGATTTGGATGATAAGATTGAACTCCTGGAAATGCAAAAATTGCATTTCCCAGATTAATCTTACCTATTAAATTTTTTTCTATTATTTCTTTAGATTTTTGGTTGCCCCCTCCTAGAAAAGTATCTGGGGCATTTCCAATAAACAATTTTTTTTTCTTTGCTAATTTTACCAATTCTTTTCCTTGGTTTAAATTTATTGCCATCGGTTTTTCTGAGTAGACATGTTTATTATGTAAAAGGGCTTTTTTTGCTACTTCGTAATGTGCCTTAGGTATTGTTAGATTTAAAATTATTTCAATTTCTTTGTCTTTTAGAAGTTTTTTAACACTAAGTGACTCTATTCCATATTTAGAAGCACATTTTTTTGATGCAGAATCTAAAATATCTGCACATTTAATTATTCTGAAATTATTGAAATATTTGTGAGCTCTAAAATATGTTTCTGCTATGTGACCACAACCTATTAGACCTACTTTAAATACCTTATTCATTATAAGGATTAAACGCCTTGTCTTTGTTTAGATTTTCCTTCTTTATGAAGTTTTAGTGCTTCTTCATTTTCTTTTGTAGATGGAATTTCTAATGTTGGACTTTCCCAATAAGCTGAACCTTCCAGCCACTGATAAGAATGAGTTTTAATTGAAATAACATATGTCACATCAGATTTTTTTGCTCTCTTGAATGCTTCTTCTAATTCGCCGATTGAGGAAACTTCTTCTGATTTAGCTCCCATACTTGCTGCATGTTGAGCAAAATTAATATTAACTAAATTAGTTGTTTTTGAACTTTCAAATAAACAATTAAATTCTTTACCTCCTTTAAACAATTGTAGTCTATTGATAACTGCATGACCCCCATTATCACATACAATAATTATTAATTTATTATTAGTAATGACTGATGAATAAATATCAGAATTGTATAATAAGTATGATCCATCTCCAATAAAAGCTATGACTTCTTTTTTTGGATTTGCCATTTTTATGCCAAGTGCTCCAGAAATTTCATAACCCATACAACTAAAACCCCATTCTGTTTCATGTGTATTCAATTCTCTTGGTCTCCAAATTTGTACTACTTCTCCGACTAAGCCACCTGCAGCTGTAACTGCAATATCTGTTGGATCTGAATTTCTATAAACAGCCCCTACAGCATGAGCATAACTTGGAAGTTTTTGGTTTGTTGGTCCGCTTTCTTTATCAACGTACTCATTCCAAGATTTTAATTCATCTCTAGATTTTTTATGCCATTGATCCGAAGCTTTCCAGTTTCCCAGTGCTTGGGATAGTTCGTTTAAAGAAACTTTAGCATCTCCAATAACTGATTGTGCCATATGTTTGCTAGCATCAAATCTTGCAACATTTATTGAGACTAACGAAAAATTAGGATTTTCAAAATTTGCCCAAGAACCTGTAGTAAAATCTCCCAATTTCGTTCCAACTGCAATTGCAAGGTCGGTTTGCTTAGCTAAATTATTTGCCGCTTTTCCTCCAAGACCTCCTATGGGACCTAAAAAATGTGAATGATCTCTTTTCATTGTTGAATATCCCATAACTGTCTGTGTTACTGGAATATTATGTTTTTCTGCAAAGTTAGCTATATCTTCCATTGCATCAGAATAAAATACTCCTCCTCCAGAAATGATTATTGGATTTATTGATGATTTAATTTTTTCTGCCGCTTGTTTAATTTGAAAATCATCTGGCCTTGGTCTTCTAATATTGTGAATAGTTTCTTTAAAAAATTCTTCAGGATATTCAAAAACTTCACCTTGAACATCTTGTGCCATAGAAATACAAGCAGGTCCACAATCAGCAGGATCTAACATTGTTTGTATAGCTTGCGGAAGTGTCTGTAAAATTTGTTCTGGTCTTGTTAGTCTATCAAAATATTTAGTAACTGGTTTAAAAGCATCGTTTTGAGTTATGCTTGGATTATTAAAATGCTCAACTTGTTGCAAAACAGGATCTGGCATTCTACTAGCATAAGTATCTCCTGGTAAAAAAAGAATTGGGATTCTATTGCTCATTGCAACAGCTGCTGCTGTAACCATATTAGTTGATCCTGGACCAACTGAACTAGTTGCAACAAAAATTTGTTGTCTTCTTTTTGCTCTTGCATAAGCAATACCTGTTAAAGCCTTATTTTGTTCATGATGACCTCTATAAGTAGGCAGTTCCTCTTTATTTTCTTCTAAAGCTTGACCTAAACAAGCAACATTACCATGGCCAAATATTCCAAATGCTCCTGCAAAAAGAGGCTGCTTCTTCCCATCAATTAAAATTTTTTGAGCGATTAAGTGTTTAACTATCGCATGAGCACATGTAAGCTTTATTTTTTTCATTTTTGTATATATATTTTATTTTATAAAATCACATTAAGTAAGCCAATAAATTATGTATAGCAAATTTGGACAATTCATAGATGGTAAATGGCAGGAGTCTGAAAAAAAAGAGACTTACGAAGTCATAAATCCTGCTACGGAAGAAATTATTGGTAACGCTTCTAAAGCTTCGCCTGCAGATGTTGAAAAAGCTTTAAAATCTGCAGAAAAAGGATTGAAGGTTTGGAGAAATACCACTCCTTGGCAGAGAGCAAATATTATTAGAAAAATTGCAGATCTAATGAGGGAGAAAAGTGATGTGCTTGCTAAATGGTTAACACTTGAAGTTGGAAAACCTTTGGCTGAAGGTGTTGGTGAGGTTGGTGGATCTGCAGATATATTTGAATGGAATGCAGAAGAAACAAAAAGAATTTATGGTCAAACTGTTGAAAGTAGATTTCCAGATACTAGGGTGCATGTATATTATCAACCTGTCGGTGTTGTGGCTGCACTAGTCCCTTGGAATTTTCCTTTAGTATTAGCTTCAAGAAAAATTTCTACTGCATTAGCAGCTGGATGCTCAGTAATTTGTAAACCAGATGTAATAACTCCTGGATGTGTAATGGAATTGGTTGATATTTGTAGAGAAGCAGGTGTTCCTCCAGGAGTAGTAAATTTACTATCAGGAGATCCTCCTGCTATAGCAGAACAATTAATAAAATCTGATATAGTTAAAAAAATTTCTGTAACTGGTTCAACTAGAGTCGGTAAATTAATTTTGAAACAAGCAGCAGAAAAAGTTCAAAGAGTTACTATGGAACTTAGTGGTCATTCACCTTTTATTGTTTTTGATGATGCAGATATTAATAAAGCAACTGATATGGCAATAATTTCAAAATTTAGAAACAATGGTCAAGTTTGCATATCTCCAAATAGATTTTATATTCAAGAAAAAAAGAAAGAAGAATTTATCAATACATTTATAAGCAAAGCAAAGAAATTAAAAATTGGTAATGGTATGGATAAGGATGTTCAACTTGGTCCTTTAACTACAAAAAAAAGGCTTGAAGAAGTAGAAAAGCTAGTTGAAACAACTAAAAAAGAAGGTGCTAAAGTTTTAATGGGAGGAAAAAGACCTCCAGAATTTAATAAAGGTTTTTATTATGAACCTACTGTTTTCGATGGTGTAGAAGATAATTTTACAATAATGAAAGAAGAGCCTTTTGGACCTCTGGTTCCTATGTTGTCTTTTAAAAGTTTTGACGAAATAATAGAAAGATCAAACAATAATGATTTGGGATTGTGTAGTTATATTTGCACTAACTCCATGGAACAAGCACATAGAGCATCAGAATTAATGGAAACTGGTGTTGTTGCAGTAAATACTCCTGTGGTTGCCATAGCCGAAGCTCCATTTGGAGGAATTAAACAAACTGGATATGGACGTGAAGGTGGATCAAATGCAATTAAAGATTATTTAAATGTTAAATATACTCACCTAGGAATTAAAGGCTAAAACTAGATGAGAAAAAACAAATTAAAAGAGATTTTTAAACAAAATAAATCTGTAATTAACGGTTGGCTTCAAATCCCAAGTTCATTTTCTGCAGAAGTAATGGCACATCAAGGTTGGGATTCTTTAACCATAGATATGCAACATGGAGTAATAGATTACCCTAATGCTTTACAAATGCTTCAAGCAATATCTTCAACAGACACTATTCCAATGGCTAGAGTAAATTGGAATGAACCTGGACAAATAATGAAAATACTTGATGCTGGAGCTTATGGAGTAATTTGTCCAATGGTAAGTAATAGAGAACAGGCTGAAAAGTTTGTTCAAGCTTGTCAATATCCTCCCAAAGGATACAGAAGTTTTGGACCTATAAGAGGTTTAATTTATGGTGGAAGTGATTATGCAAATCATGCAAATGATGAAATTTTAAAACTGGCTATGATTGAGACCAGTGAAGCTTTGCAGAAACTAGATGAAATAATGAGCACACCAGGATTAGATGGAATTTACATAGGGCCAGCAGATTTAAGTCTAGCTATTGGTCAAAAACCAGCTTTTGATAATCCAGAAGGAAGCCCAACTTACGAACAGATAATAAATATATTAAAACATGCTAAAAAAAATAATTTAGTTGCAGGAATTCACAATGCAACTCCAGAATATGCACAAAAAATGATAGATTTGGGTTTTCAACTTGTGACTATAGGTTCTGACCAAAGATATATGAGTGCTGGAGCCAAATCTTCTGTATCAAAATTAAAAAATATTAAGTCTAAAGAAGAATCTAAAGCATACTAATTTTCAGTGTCTGATAAAAAAAAAATATTAGTAATTCAAAATATTCATGATGCCGGTATTAAATTACTAAAAGAAAATCCAAACTATGAATTTGAAATTATTGAAGATGTTAATCCTGAAGTTATAAAAAAAAAAATTACTGAATGTGATGGCTTATCGATAAGAACTGCAAAATTACCAGACGAAATTATAAATCTAGGAAAAAAATTAAAAATTATTTCTAGACATGGTGTTGGTTATGACAATATTGGGCTAAACTCATCTAAAAAAAATAATATTACTATAGCCATAACAGCAACAGCAAATGCAGTTGCGGTAGCTGAACATGTAATGTTTATGTTGTTAAATATTTCTAAACGAAAAAATATGTACGATAACGCAGTAAAAAAAGGTAAGTTTAATGAAAGAAACAAGCTTCCCAAAACAATAGAATTATGGAAAAAAAATGTTTTAATTTTAGGATTTGGTAGAATTGGAAAAGCATTAATTAAAAGATTTTTGGGTTTTGAAATGAATGTTTTTGTCTATGATCCATTTATAAATTCAAATGAAATTGAAAATTTAGGAGGTAAAAAGATAGAAAGTATAGATGAATCAATACAAATGATGGATGCTATTTCTCTACATATGCCTTTAACTGAAAAAACTAAAAATATAATTAATTATGATTTATTAAAAAAAATGAAAAAAAATTGTATTATTATTAATGCTGCAAGAGGTGGAATGATAAACGAAATTGACTTAGACAAAGCATTAAATGAAGGTTTAATATTTGGTGCTGGCCTCGATGTTTTTGAAAAAGAACCTCCTGAAATTAACAATCCTCTTCTTAATAACGAAAAAGTTTTTTTAAGTCCTCATACTGCCGCTTTTACTGAAGAATGTATGAAAAGAATGGGTATGGAAACTATACAAAATATTATTGATTTCTTTGATAAAAAATTGGACAAATCAAAAACAGTAAAATTATAATGATAAAAATAATTATAAAAAAATTTGGGCTTTTAGAATTCTTAGTAATCACTTCATTAATATTTGTGGTAGGAATGTTGATCTGGACAGCTAGCACGAGACCAGCTGTTGAAGCAAAAGCAAATCTTGTTAAAGAAAACCATAAAAAAGTAGTCGATTTTATTAATAATGAAGTAAACGAATGTGGAAGTGCAGATGAAAGTAAAGTGACTAGTTGGGGAGATCCTTGTAATGGTGAATGGATTGCCGAAAAAGTTGTTTCTTATATAAATAATAATATGAAGATAGAAAATCCATTTTCTGATGATTCAAAGGTTAAAACTGATCCTGACCCAAGAATTAAAGCTGAGGGAAAAGCGGGTCAATCTGTGGAAATGGGAGTTATATTCCTTATGTCAGCAAATTTTTTGCCCGATCCTGGATCAGAATGGATTGTTGGCACATGTTTTAAATCACCATGTGTGGCAGCAGGAAATAACGAGTTAACTTCAATTTATAGATAATTAATTATTAAAAATTTCTATATTAGACTTTTGCAAAGTTTCTGTAAGATATTTATATCCTATCTTTGCATATTCAAATGGATTTGCCTTGGCAGGATCTTGTTCGGCCTCAACAACTAACCATCCAGAATATTTTTTTTCTTTTAAAATATCAAATAATGGCTTGTAGTCTATGCACCCATCCCCTGGAACAGTAAATGCGCCTTCTAAAAAAGCTTCTCTAAAACTTAAATCATTTTTTAAAGAATTATCCAAAACTTTTTTTCTAATATCTTTACAATGAACGTGTATTAATCTTTCGTTAAAATCATTAATAATTTTTTTTGAATCTCCTTGGGCAAATAACATATGTCCAGTATCAAGTGTAAGTTTGACACTATCATGAGTATTTTCAAGCAACCTTTCTGTGTCTTCTTGACTTTCTATAACTGTTCCCATGTGATGGTGGTAAGCTAAGGGCATACCTTCGTCTTCCAAATATTTTCCCATTTCAGATATTTTTTTATAATAATTTTTTGACTCATCTAAATCCATTTTTGGTCTTGTAGATAATTTTCTATTTTGATCTCCTTGAATTGATCCAGAAACCTCAGCAAATACTATGCAAGGTGAATTACAATCTTTAAAAAGTTTTAACTGTTGCTGGATAGATTCTTTTTCTTCAATAAAGCTATTTTTTCTTAAATTTGCCCCATACCAACCAGAACATAAATTTAAATTAAATTCGTTTAATTTTGGCATTAATTCTTCTGAAGTTTTAGGAAATTTTCCTCCAAATTCTACACCTATATACCCCGCTTGATTTGCTTCGGACAAACATTGCTCAAGTGTAGTATCACCTCCTAACTCTGGCATATCGTCATTGCTCCAAGCGATTGGTGCTACTCCTAATTTTACTGACATAATAAATAATTTTAGTTAAGATATTAAATTAATAATTTAATTCAAACAAAAAAAATGATTGATATCGCATTATTTGGACTTGGCAGAATTGGTTTAATGCATGGAAAAAATCTTATGAGGAATAAAAATTTTAATTTAAAATATGTGTACGATTTAAATAGAAATTTAACTAAAAAAATTTCTAAAATATTAAAGTCTTCTCCTATTAAAAGCCCTTCAATAGCATTTAAAGATAAAAATTTAGATGCAATATTTATTGCTTCAACTACATCAACTCATATAAAATTAATACTCGAAGCCGTAAAGTATAAAAAAGCAATTTTTTGTGAAAAACCATTAGATTTGAATATTAAAAAAATTAATGATTGTAAAAAAAAAATAAAAAAATCTCATCCTAAAATTCAGCTAGGATTTAACAGAAGATATGATCCAGGACACAATCATTTAAAAAAACAACTCTTAAAAGGAAAAATAGGAAAGTTAGAAAAAATAATAATTACTAGTCGCGACCCAGCTCCACCATCAATAAAATACTTAAAAGAGTCGGGCGGTATTTTCCGAGACATGATGATACATGATTTTGATCTAGTCAGATTTTATCTTGATAAAGATGAACCTGTTAATCTAATTGCAACAGGAAGTAATATTTCAGACAAAAGGTTTAATAAAATCAAAGATCATGAATTGGCTACTTGTGTTATTAAATCCAAAAATGGAGTTCAGTGTATAATTACAAATTCAAGACATTGTAGCTTCGGTTATGATCAAAGAGTTGAGTTATTTGGATCAAAAGGGATGATTGTCTCGGAAAATAAAAGAGAAAATGAAGCGTCTTTATATCTAAATAATTCTACTTCTAACAAAGCTCCTTTAATGAATTTCTTCGTTGAAAGATACAAAGACGCTTACAGAAATCAACTTTATGACTTTTCAAAATTTATAAAAAAAAACATTAAACCTTTAGCAGAATTTGAAGAAGGAAGAAGAGCTTTAATAATGGCGAATGCTGCAAAAAAATCTTTAGTATCAAAAAAATTTGAAATATTGTATTTCTAAATGAATCAACCAAGAGTAGAATACAACTCGTTACCTTTACAACCTTATTAAATTCATGCTAATTTTATTTTTTTAAAAGTTAACTTTTAACAACAATAGAGGGAAAATTAATGAAAACATTAAAAAACTTTGTGTTGGCAATTGCTGCCTGGGCGTTAATGTCCGTGTCAGCATTGGCAACAGATGTAATAGTTGTTTCACACGGTCAAGCTAACGATCCTTTTTGGTCAGTAGCTAAAAATGGTGTTGATGCTGGTTGTAAAGATATGGGAATATCTTGTAAATATACGGCTCCAGCAACATTTGACATGGTTGAAATGGCAAAACTAATTGATAACGCTGTATCACAAAAACCAAAAGGTATAGTGATTACATTGCCAGATGCTGCTGCTTTAGGAAAATCAGTTAAAGCTGCAATCGCTGCAGGTATTCCTGTAATTTCAATGAACTCTGGTTCAGACGATTATGCATCTTTAGGTATCAGTGCGCACGTAGGACAAACTGAGTTTGAAGCTGGTGTTGGTGGCGGACAAAAAATGAAAGCTGCTGGTGGAAAAAAAGCACTATGCGTTAACCATGAAGTTGGAAACGTAGCTCTTGATAGAAGATGTGCAGGTTTCAAAAAAGGTTTTGGAGGAAGTGTAGATATTCTAGGTACTTCTAACGACCCAACTGAAATTCAAAAAGCTGTTGCCGCTAAATTAGGTGGTGGATATGATACTATCCTAACTTTAGGCGCTGGTTTATCTGGTGAAGCGGCTCTTAAAGCTTTAGAAGCTGCTGGTAAAGTTGGTTCAGTAAGACTTGGAACATTTGATATGTCTCCTAATATGTTAAAAGCTGCTGCTGCAGGTAAAGTAGAGTTTTTAATTGATCAACAACAATATTTACAAGGTTATTTGCCGATCGCTATCTTTGGACAGTATATGAGATGGGGAACAATGCCAGCCGGTGTAGTAATGACTGGTCCTGGATTTGTAACTCCTGACAATGCTAGCAAAGTAATTAAGTGGGCAGCTCAAGGTTATAGATAAAATATAATTTAAAGGCCTGGTATAATTTACCAGGCCTTTTTTTTTCAAAAATTTAATTAATGTCTGAAAAATCAAAAAGTATTTCTTCAAAAAAATCTTCTATCGAAGATGAAAGGCTTAAAAAAGTTTCAAATTTAAAAATATTATTAAATAGACCGGAATTAGGTGCGCTTGGAGGTTCAATACTTGTATTCATATTTTTTGGCATTGTTGCGGGTGATACTGGAATGTTTAGCGCTTATGGAATGCTTAATTTTTTAGATGTTTCTGCAAATTTAGGAATTATAGCAATAGCAGCCGCGATGCTTATGATTGGAGGAGAATTTGACCTTTCTATAGGTTCAATGATTGGATTTGCAGGAATTTGTATTGCAATACCAGCAATTTATTGGGGCTGGCCTCTTTGGATAAGTATTTTATTCGCTTTTGCTATGGCAGTGCTTGTTGGATATTTTAATGGTATTTTAGTTGTTAAAACCGGCTTACCGTCTTTTATTGTTACGCTTGCGATGTTATTTATTTTGAGAGGAGCAACTTTAGCAATTACAAGATTAATTACCGGAAGAACTCAAGTTCCAGGTCTGAGAGTTTTAATTGAAAATGATCCCATAGCTTGGGTGTTTGCAACTGATACTTTCAAATGGCTTTTTACTTGGCTAGGATCAATGAAGTTAATTGAATTAAGAACTGATGGAACCCCTTTAGCAACTGGAATTCCTCCATCAGTTATATGGTTCATTTTGCTAACAATCTTTGCAACATGGGTATTAATGAAAACACGATATGGAAATTGGATATTTGCATCAGGAGGTGACAAAGTTGGAGCTACAAATGTGGGTGTTCCAGTTGGAAAAGTAAAAATTAGTTTATTTATTGGAACAGCATGTGCTGCAACACTATTTGCATGTATACAAGTATTAGACGCTGGTTCTGCTGATACTATGAGAGGTACGCTTAAAGAATTAGAAGCAATTGCTGCGGCTGTTGTAGGAGGGTGTTTATTAACTGGAGGATACGGATCTGCAATAGGTGCTGCTTTTGGAGCATTAATATTTGGAACAGTTTCAATGGGAATTTTTTATACAGATGTCGATACAGATTGGTTCAAAGTTTTTTTAGGAGCAATGATGTTGATAGCTGTAATATTTAATAATTTTATAAGAAGAAGAGTTACAGAAAGTAAATAATGTCTGACTATTTCGTTCAATTTAATAATATAAGTAAGTTCTTTGGTAAAGTTATAGCTCTTAAAGACGTGACTATGAAAGTAAAAAAAGGAGAAATAATGTGTCTCCTAGGTGACAATGGTGCTGGAAAGTCAACTTTAATTAAAACACTGTCAGGAGTACATAAACCTGATGAAGGAGAAATAATTGTTGAAGGAGAAAAAACTGTTTTTGACTCACCAAAAGATGCTTTAGATATGGGAATAGCAACTGTTTATCAAGATTTAGCTTTGGTATCTTTAATGAGTGTAA
>Ga0111541_10000077_pt1 | contig 26908 bp, 23 predicted proteins | sample Knorr_S7_td_DCM__FD_83039 | JGI IMG/M metagenome (GOLD analysis project Ga0111541, IMG submission 83039) | Marine microbial communities from Southern Atlantic Ocean transect - Knorr_S7_td_DCM_ad_131m_LV_B (version 2) (version 2) | ecosystem: Environmental > Aquatic > Marine > Oceanic | place...
ATTACTGCTGCAGCTCCTGCCATATCACCTTTCATTGCACCCATATTTAATGGTGGTTTTAAAGAAATACCTCCAGTGTCAAAAGTTATCCCTTTTCCGCAAAGTGAAATTTTTTGTGTCGAATTAGGATTACCTAGATGTTCCATCACAATCAATCTTGGTTCTTCGTGGCTTCCAGCAGATACTCCTAATATTCCCCCCATACTTAATTGCTGGATTTGCGATTTATCAAGAATAGTACAATCTAATCCAATCGAACTTGAAAACCCCTTAGTTCTATCAGCAAGTTCTCTTGGTGGTAAAATATTACCTGGCTCATTTCCCAAATCTCTAGCAATAATAGTCGAATCTGCCAAAATTAGCCCATCGTTAATACCATCTTTGATAGGTTGAATTTTTTGATCATCATTTTCAATCACTTGCAAACTCTCAATTGTTTCAGTAGTTGATTTAGATTTGTATTTAGAAAATTGATAAGTACCTAAAAGAGCTCCTTCAGTAATTGCTACAGCACATAATTTAGGATCTAATCCTGCTATACCTGATCCATGACAGATTGTAGCTACACGGCTCACCTTAATTTTTCGTAATTGCCTCATAGTAATTGCCATAATTTGACGAACAGTATCATAATTAAATTTATCTTGTTTCCCTAATCCACAAATAATTATTCTTTCGAATTTAAATTCACCAAAAGTATGAATAATTGTAATTTCATTCTTCTTTCCAGATATTTCACCAGAATTTATTAATCTGGAAATTTTGCCCCCTGTAACAGTATCTATTGCTCCGGTTGCTCCACCAGGAACTTTCACATCTTCAAATAAATTTATTACCAATGCTTCGGTTTCTACAGAACTAACTTCTGATTTTAAACATGAAATTTCCACACTATCCTCCTTGATTCATTATTCTAACTAACTGCAAAAAGAAGACGTATTATTAGTCTTTCAATAAATTGAATCAATAATAACGCAATAATCGGGCTAATATCTAAGGCACCACCAATTGGGGCTGCAATTCTTCTAATTGGTTTCAAAATAGGTTCTGTTATTAAGTATATTATCAAAGCAAAAGTACTATTTTGAATCGAAGGGGAAAGCCAAGACAAAATTACACGAGCAAATATACACATATAGAGTATTACGCTTAATAGATTTACAAGTTCAGCGAATGCTCTCAAGACTCACCTCTCAATGATATAGATTTTTTATAAGCACTATACACTGCTTCCATCAAAGCAGTCCTAAATTGTTGTTTTTCTAAAGTCATCAAAGCTTCAGCTGTAGTTCCTCCAGGAGATGTAACCATAGTCTTCAATTCTACAGCAGAAATATTTTGATCTGACATCAATTTGGAAGTGCCTGAAACAGTTTGCAAAGCAAGCTTTTCAGCCATATCTCTAGTCATTCCTAATGCTACTGCAGCATCTATTAAACTTTCAATAAATAAAGCTACATATGCAGGTCCGCTTCCGCTTAGGGCTGTACCTATATCAATTAATTTTTCATCCATAACTTCAATCTCTAAACCTAAAGATGAAAGAATATTTTTAGCAAACGATTTATCATCGACACTCACATCTTCTGCAGCAAGCCATACACTGGCGCCTTCACCAATCTGTGCAGGAGTATTTGGCATAACTCGAATTACTCTTTCATGGTCAAATTGATCAATTAGTTTATTAATTGATATACCGGCGAGAATAGAAATTAAAAGTTGATCTGGTTTTAATAATCCTTTTAATTCTTCTCCTACATTAAATAAATTTTGTGGTTTTACACATAAAATTATTACATCTGATTTTTCAATTAATGAAGAGTTGCTATTAGTTACATTAATTTTATATGTATCTTTCAAAAAGTTTCTACGAGATTCTACCAGTTCAGAGATAAGAAAATCTGAAGCCGAAATATTTTTTTGATTCAATACTCCTCGGATTATAGCTTCTGCCATAATTCCTCCACCTATGAAACCTATTGTCATTCAATTCACATCCTTGTTATTTATAGATTAGGAAGATTGTATATTATAGTACTTCTAGGTATGATAAAGCAAAAATTTAGCGTAGGAATAGTTAGTATGTTGAAAAAACAATTTATATTTTTAATTATCAGTATTGGATTAATAAGTATTTCTTGTAACAACAGTGTGGATTTTGGATCTGAAGAAGCTGGATCAGACTCTATTTCTGTACCATTACCTTCAACAGAAACTATATCTCAAAATAACCTGTCAAGAGATCTAAGTATATTGAACACCCAACAAGTTGCTACTGGAGTTAATGTAGTCGGGAAAGGTATGGCTGACGCAAATCCAGATATTGCCATAATAAATTTCAGCGTAGTTTCAATTAAAGATACAGCTTCAGAGTCAAGAAATACCGCCGCTAAAGCATTACAAAATATAATTGATGAATTAATAGCTAAAGATATACCTAAAGAAAATATAACAACGAATTATTTTAGAATTGGACCCGAAAAAGAATGGAATGATAAAAAAAGAAAAATGGAACTTATAGGGTTTAAAACAACCAATTCAGTTAAAGTAAAAATATATGAATTAGATAAGGTTGGAGAAATAATCGATGTTATTATCATCAACAGTGATGAATTAATTGACTTCGAATCAATCACATTTGATCTAGAAGACAAAACAAGTATTATAAAATCTGCAAGAGAAATTGCGGTAAAAAATGCTATGGAAAAAGCTCAAGAAATCGCCAGTACTGCTAATATTAAATTAGGTAATCCAAAATATATAAATGAAATATCATCTCCTAACGCTTTTGAATCAGTGTCAGATATGCCGATGATGGCTATGGCAAGAGCAGAATCATTTATAGAAACTCCAATTATGTCTGGAGATATCTCTGTATCCGTACAAGTTCAAATGCATTTTGATATCAATGATAATTAACAATAACTTCATGAAAGTATTTGAATAAGAAAATATGTATAATATTTGATAATACGTAATTAATATTCAAATGAGGATAAAAATGGTACTTAGTGATGTAACAATTAAAGAACAAATTGAAAAAGGAAATATCGTTATAGATCCTTTAGATCAAAATGATATACAACCTGCTTCTGTTGACGTACATTTAGATAATAAAGTCCTAGTTTTTCGTAATTCAAGACGACCATATATTGATATCAGAGAAGATTTAGAAGGATTGATGGATTTAGAAACCATTGATGACGAAACTCCTTTTATTTTACACCCAGGGGAATTCATTCTTGGAAGCACACTAGAAAATATTGAAATACCAGCAGACCTAGTAGCCAGGCTGGAGGGTAAAAGTTCTTTAGGTAGAATAGGACTATTAATACATTCAACTGCAGGTTATGTTGACCCAGGATGGAAAGGTAACTTAACTTTAGAGTTAAGCAATGTATCTAATTTACCTATAACTCTTTATTACAAAATGAAAATTGGTCAATTGTCATTTCTTCAATTAACTACACCAGCAACCAGACTATATGGTTCTTCTGAATTAGGTAGTAAATACCAGGGTCAAAAGCTACCTACTGCTAGTAAATTACATAAAGATTTCCCTACAAAATAAATTATGGATTTTTTAAATTTAGCTTTAGATCAGGCCAAACTAGCAGTTGGGTTATGTTACCCTAACCCAGCAGTAGGTGCTGTCATTGTTGAAAATAATAAAGTAATTTCATCAGGTTTTACTCAGCAACCAGGACAAAGTCACGCTGAAATTATGGCATTAGAAAACTTGAATGAAAAAAGTAATAACGCAACTCTTTATGTCACATTAGAACCTTGCTCGCATACGGGAAAAACACCCCCGTGCGTTGACAAAATCATCTCATCCGGAATCACTAAAGTAGTTTATGGCATCGAAGATCCAAATCCAAAAGTATCTGGTAATGGTATTAGAAAACTTCGTGAAGCCAATATCATAGTTGAAAAAAGCAATAATACAAGTTTAATAAAAACGTTTTATGAAGCCTATATACACTACCACAAACAACAAAAGCCTTTTATATCAGCAAAATTTGCTGCAAGTTTAGATGGGAAAATTGCCACTTCATCGGGTGAATCAAAATGGATAACAAATGAACTTTCAAGAAATAAAGCGCACAAGATTCGAGCTGCAAGCGATGTAATCATTGTTGGAATAAATACTATTATCAAAGATAATCCACTATTAACTGCTCGGAAAGAAGATGGAAATGAATATGAATACCAACCTTTAAAGGTAATTCTTGATAGTAACTGTAATATTCCAATTGAATCCAATGTAATGAATAATCCTACAAATACCCTTATTGCATATAATCAAATTTCCGATGATAAAAACAAACTTTTTGAGCAAAAAGGTATCAATTCAATTAAGTTACCCAAAGAGGATAAAGTAGATATAAATGAACTTATTAGTTTTCTTTATAGTAAATCAAAATATCAAATATTAGTCGAAGGTGGTAGTGAAACATTAGGCTCTTTTTTCAATCTCCATTTGGTAAACAAAGTATACGCTTTTATAGCACCAATATTAATTGGTGGACAAAATACACCTTCAGCAATAGGAGGTTTTGGCGCAAACACTATGTCTGATATAATTAATCTTGAAAATATTAATTTAGAAAATTATGATTCAGATTTATTACTAACTGGATACCCAAATAGGTAAAATTCATGTTCACTGGAATTGTAGAAGAAATAGGAAAAGTATTAAATATAACAAATGATACATTGTCTTTTAGCTCATCAAAAACAGTAGAAGATGCACTAATTGGTAGCAGTATATGTGTAAACGGAGTTTGTTTAACTTTGATTTCTCTTAATAAAAGTTCTGGTACTGTTAATATTGGCCCCGAAACAAAAAAATTATCTAATATAGGAGAATTGAAATTAAATGATCTAGTAAACCTTGAACGACCACTTTCTCCTCAAGATAGATTTGGTGGGCATATTGTTCAAGGTCACATTGAAGGAACGTGCTCTATTCTAAATATTACAAAAAACGATATCTCCTATGAAATTGATTTGAAATTGTTAGAAAACCTCAATCGTTACATCGTTAAAAAATGCTTTGTAACTTTAGATGGTATAAGCCTTACAGTAAACGAAATTACCAAAGATACATTTAAGGTTTCTATCATTCCTCATACCTGGGAAAATACCAATTTACAAAATAAAAAAATAGGGGATCGTATTAATTTAGAAACCGATATAGTTGCTCGTTATATAGAGAAATTTTTAGAAAAATAAAAACTAGCAAAGTGATATCAAGTGGTCTATAATGATCAAACTATAATTATCCAAGTGCAGGAGTAATTTATGCCTCTTAGTAATATAGAAGATTGTATTAAAGATATTCAAAACGGTAAAATGGTAATCATTGTAGATGATGAGGATCGTGAAAATGAAGGTGATTTTGCTATTGCGGCTGAATTTATTACCCCTGAAATTATTACCTTTATGGCTTCATATGGTAGAGGTTTAATTTGCATGCCAATTATAGGACAAAGACTTGAGCATTTAGACATCCCATTAATGGTACCAGAAAATACTGCTCGATTAGGTACAGCTTTCACTGTATCAATTGACACTAAAACAGATGGGGCAACAACAGGTATATCTGCATACGACCGTGCAGCAACAGTGAAAGCTGTTTTAAACCCTATGACAAGGCCTGAGGACTTACAAAAGCCAGGCCATATATTTCCTCTAAGGTATGCTGAAGGTGGAGTTTTGGTTCGTGCTGGCCAAACAGAAGGATCAGTAGACTTAGCAAAATTAGCTGGATTATATCCCGCATCAGTCATATGCGAAGTCATGAATGAAGACGGCACAATGGCACGTATGCCAGAACTAGAAAAAATATCAGAAGAATATGATATTAAAATTGTAAGTGTCGAACAAATAATTCAATATAGACATGAAAAAGATAACATGATTGCAAAAGTTGCTGAGACTAAACTTCCTACAAAATTTGGAGAATTTATGTCTGTTGCTTTTCGCAGCCTTACTGATTCCGACGAACATGTTGCATTAGTTAAAGGAGACTTAACAGCTGCTGATACAATTCCATTAGTCAGAGTTCATAGCCAATGTTTAACTGGAGATACATTTAAAAGTTTGAGATGTGACTGTGGTGAACAAATGGAAAAATCTCTAGAATTAATTGCAAACTCTGAATGCGGTGTATTTTTGTATATGCGCCAAGAAGGAAGAGGAATTGGATTACACAACAAATTGAAAGCGTACGAGTTACAAGATCAAGGTATGGATACTGTAGATGCAAACACCAAACTTGGATTTCCACCTGATTTGCGATGGTATGGTATAGGCGCACAAATTCTTTCATCACTTGGAATTACTAAAATGAAATTGCTAACAAACAATCCAAAAAAAATCGTAGGGTTAAATAGCTATGGTATAGATATTGTAGAACAAGTACCTATTGTTATAGAACCCAATTCTATAAATAAACAATATCTAGATACAAAACGAGATAGACTGGGTCATTCAATTTAATATACACCTTGGTAAAAATTATTATGAATGAACAAAACAATGTACAAGAAATACGTGGCAATCATGATGCTTCTGGTTTAAAAATTGCAATAGTAGTGTCTGAATTTAATAGCAATATTACATTACCATTATTAGAAGGTGCAATTGATTGCTTGAAACATAATAAGATATTGAATAACAATATAATTGTTTCATACGTTTCTGGTGCATTTGAAATTCCTGTGATAGCAAAAAAGATAGCTACCTCAATAAAACCGGATGCGATCATTTGTATTGGATGTGTTATTAAACATGAAACAGATCACTACTTTCATGTCGCAAACCAAGCTGCAATTGGTATAGCAGAATGTGCTTTATCAACAGGAATACCTACAATATTTAGTGTACTTACGACGTTAACTGAAGAGCAAGCAATAGAAAGGTCTAAACCTGGAAAAGAAAATAAAGGATACGAATCTGCTGAAGCTGCAATCAAAGCCGCTAATGTTATTAAACAATTATAAACTTTTTTTATACCTAAACTCGGAGGATTGAAATGGATAAATTTTTAGATAATATGACATCTTATGCACAAGATTTGAAATTTGAAGATATTCCACAAGATGTTGTGGAACGTGCTAAGCACTTCATCTTAGACGCTGTAGGTTGTGCTTTAGGTGCAAGTAAAAGTCCTCCTGCTATTATTGCCCAAGCATCAGCAAAAGAAATTTCTTCCTCTACCCCTTCTAAGGTTCTAGGATCTGCTGAACCAACTTCTCCAGATCTTGCCGCTTTTGTAAACGGGGCAATGATAAGATATCTTGATTACAATGACACATACACTGGATATACTACCTGTCACCCAAGCGATATGGTAGGACCTGCACTTGCTGCAGCAAGTGCAAAACCTGATGGTAACGGAAAAGATGTAATTTTAGGTACAGTTTTAGGTTATGAAATATTGTGTGGTCTTACTGACACTCCTATTTTTGAAGGATCTACTGGATTTCGCCATTGGGACCAATCTGCTTTGGGACTTGTAGCAGCCTCCGTACTCTCTGCAAAAATTTTAGGTTTAAACAAAGAACAAATGGATCATGCAGTTAGTTTGGCTGTTTCTTCACATCTATCGATAGGTCAAATACGAACAGGTCAAATTTCTCATTGGAAAGGATGTGCGGTTGGAAATGCTTCAAGAAATGGCGTTTTTTGCTCTATGCTTGCTGCAAAAGGTATGACCGGACCAAATTTTGTTTTTGAAGGTGAAGGAGGATACTTTAATGCTATTGGTAATAAAGTTGAATTACCTCCATTTGGCAATAAAGGTGGGGAATTTAAAATTATGAGAGCTAGAGTAAAACCTTTCCCTTCGGGATATTTTTCTCAAAGCGCTATTGAGGCTATTCTAGAACTACGGGATAACATAAACAATGTAGATGAAATTAAATCAATTTTACTAGAAACATTCCCATCAGGAAAATCTGCTATGGGTGGTGATATATCTCGATGGAAACCTGAAACTCGAGAAAGTGCAGATCATAGTTTACCCTTTGTTATGGCTGTGGCATTAATGGATGGGAACTTAGAAATTCGTCACTACGATGAAGAATACTACAAAAAAGACAACGTCAGAGAATTAATGAGTAAAATTCAAGTTGAGGTTGGAGAAGAGTCTTCTAATGCTTGGCCTGATGTACCATTAAATGTGTTAACTATAGAAACAAACTCCGGTGAAAAATTTTCTACAAAAGTCGCATTTCATTTGGGCCATTACGAAAGATTAATGACTAATGAACAATTGGAAAATAAATTCCGCCCTATGGCACTACAATATGGAAACCTTCCTGAGAATCAATTAAATGAATTATTATCAAAACTTTGGAACCTTGAATCAGTAAACAATATAGATGAAGTTATAGAATTAACTGCAGGAAAATAGGAGTTGAATAATGGGTTCCGGTACTTATAAACTCTTAGGGGCAGGAGCTTTGTCCGCAATAACTTCTTGTCTGATATTTTTTGGAGTTCTTACTTTTTTTTCCGGGGATGGAATATTTGAATTCTACGAATTTGTTCTAAGTATTGGAGCAGCAGGAATTGCTCCATATCTAGTATCAAGGCTACTTACAATAAAGGTAAAATTTATACTGTTTCCTTCATTTATAACTCTATTCTTTCCCGTACTAGGTCCTATTTTTGGCGGAGGTGGATCTCAAACCTCAGGGCAAATGCTTTCTACAATTTTTGTATTAAGTATGTCTGGTGGATTTTTTTGGTCCTGTATTCAATTATTTGTACTAACTTTATTTAGAGCTATGCGAACAAGATAGTTATGGTCTTAATAACTCTCTTAAATCTCTAACATTACCTAAAGATTCTAAATTCCAAATTGTATCGATCAGTTTGTCAGTTTTATCTTTTCCAATTACCATCTCTAAAAGTGGTCGTTCCTTAATTTCAACTTCCTCAGTACTCAATGGATCTTCCATAGCACCTTTTACTACTACAACATGATTTCGAAACTTTTCCCCATTAGTATGATTAAATTCTACAACTCCTTGGCGTGGACTTTCTGGAGTAATGAGACTAGGATCAGTTTCAACTTGAATTTTGTTCATGATTTGTACTACATCATCATTTGACATACGATCAAAATCATGACCTGCTTCAAACGACAAACCTCTATCTAATAAGCTTACAGCTAATAAATAACGAAGATTTATATCTGGCATAGTTTGAGCATCGCTTGTTAATCGACTGTCACCATGTGCTAAATAAACTGTCATATTATTTAAATCAGAAGGATTAACCTCATGATCTCTTACGATATTAAGTAAAGCATCAACAGGTGCTTGAATTGGAGATCCTACACAATATTTCTTAATATTTGTATCCATTATTTCATAGTGAGAACCTAGGCCCTTGATTAATTCTGATCGAAAGTGTTCTGAAGCAAAACAATCGAAAAAGTTATTTTGACCTTCGATTACATCCCATACACCACTAAATCCAGCTTCAACCATAGTTGCTGCTGTGGCACCACTTCTGCATGGCATTCCTGCAAAATCAAAAGCTTTTTCAATATGCTCTAGATCTAATTGCCATGCTGTAATACCAGAGGCCTGCTGTGTAGTATAAGAAAGTAAGTATCTAACTTTTTTTTCATCTAATTCAATGTGCGTTCCCGCTGCTGCTGCAGCTCCGAATACTCCACCGATTGCATGACTACTAAATCCTCTTCCATGCATTCTCTGGAAGGTACCTCCACCAAATGCTCTCATAAATCTTGCACACATGTCATAACCTAGAGCAATAGAATTCAAAAATGTTTTTCCATCAGTTTGGTTTTTTTCACCCATAGCAAGAGCAGGTGGAATGATTGTACATCCAGGATGAGTTCCTGAAGCTGCATGGGAATCATCGGTTTCGTCTGAATGTGCTAACATTCCGTTTGCCAATGAGGCTGTTACAGCATTTGTCAAAAAATTAGTGCCTATTATTTGGGATTGATCAGAAGTACCCTGTAGTTTAGCATACTTAATAGCAAATTCCCCAGGTGGTAAAGTAGTCCCGGAAACCATCGCAGCTAAAGTATCTAAAATGTGATGCTTTGTCTTTAATGCCACATTGTCTGGCAAATCAGCTTTTTGAGCATCAATAAAATAATCTGCTAATTGTTTAATAATCGTATTGTCTGTTTCAGACGAGCTCATAGGTATCCTCCAAATGTTTTAAACTTACTTTCGAATTTGTAAAATATGCTGTAATTAAACTGGTAAATCTATTTCATATTGAGATATTAGATTTTCTAGAAAAGCTTTTGTAGTTTCATCTACTTCATCCAATGGTAAACGAGTATGTCCTGCAGGGAATCCTACAGAATTTACACAGTATTTCACAGGAATAGGGTTAGCTACTGTGAACAATCCTTTTGATATCGGTAGGAGTTTGCGATGAAGTGAAGCAGCTCCGCTTATACTACCATCTAATAACATTTGTATCATCGATTTTATTTGCAAACCTACTAAATGGCTAGCAACACTTATGATGCCATAACCTCCTAGACACATAATAGAAAAAGTATCAGAATCATTCCCACTCCAAACTTTGAAGTCTTCATTGGTTCCATCAATAATATAAGAAATTTGATCAAAATCAGAACTAGCTTCTTTTATCCCAACAATGTTTGGGATCTGACTCAGTCGAATCGTTGTTTCTGCATTCAAGTTAGTAATAGTACGGCTAGGAACATTATATAAAATACATGGTAAATCAGTGCTTTCAGCTATTGATCTAAAATGTTGATACAAGCCTTCTTGGGTTGGTTTGTTATAATATGGAACAACTAATAATAATGCATCAGCACCAGCTTTTTTTGCCTCAGCACTCAACTCAATACTTTCTTTAGTACTATAATTACCTGTTCCTGCAATAACACTTTTACTATCTCCTAATTCTTCTTTGATTTCAGAAAATAGTTTCATTTTTTCGCTTGTTGATAAGGTGGGTGATTCTCCTGTAGTTCCAGATACAACTAATCCGTCACTACCTGATTCGACTAGTGCACTTGCTAAACGTCTAGCATTTTTGTAATCAACCGAATCGTCAGAAGCAAAAGGTGTTACCATAGCTGTAAACAAACGTCCTAAAGCAACCATTTGAATTACTCCTTGTTAAAATATGAATAGTTAGACAAGTTTATCATATTTAATCAAGTATGCAATAAGTTTTGAGCAAGTATTTCTTCAGCAATTTGAATTGCATTAGTTGCTGCACCTTTACGAAGGTTATCCGAAACTACCCACATGGCTATACCGTTAGGAGTAGATATGTCTTTTCTAATTCTTCCCACATAAACTTCGTCTGATCCAGCTGAATTGCGAGCTAATGGATATAGATTTTGTTCAGGATTATCAATAACTGATACACCAGGAAAATTCGATAATAATTCTTTTACAGTATCCACTTCCATTGATTGACTAAACTCTATATGTAAAGATTCACTATGTGATACAAATACAGGGACTCTTACACATGTTGCAGAAACTGCTAAATTGTCCGCATGCATAATTTTTTGAGTCTCTTCAACCATTTTACGTTCTTCTTTTGTATATCCATCTTCTAAAAATCCTTCTATATGAGGAATTACGTTATATCCTATTTCATGAGGATATACATCTGGTGAGGTTGTCAAACCATTATTTATCTGATCAGTTTGTTGTTCCAATTCTTTCATCGCATTACCACCAGTACCTGACACTGATTGATATGTATCTGCAACAACTCTTTTTATTGGGTTTTTAACATGTAAAGGGTAAAGTGCCATAACCATTTGGGTAGTAGAACAATTTGGTATTGCGACAATATTTTCATGATTTTTCAGGTCATTCGCATTAACTTCTGGTATAACTAAAGGTACATTTTTTTGCATCCTAAAGGCTGAACTATCATCAATAACAATAGATCCACGATTCGCTGCTATAGGTACAATATTTCTACTAACCTCAGTGGAAGCTGAAACAAATGCAAAATCAGCATCATCAAAAATATCATCTGTGACTTCTTCTACTAAAAGATCCAACCCATTGAATCGAATTTTTTTTCCTACAGATTTTGGAGAGGCACATACCTTAATATTCCCAATTGGAAAATTTCTTTTTTCTAATAAGTCTAAAAATATTGTTCCAACTGTTCCAGTAGCTCCAATGACTACTATATTAGGATTATCCATTTATGTCTTACCTCGCTGATATATATTATTTTAGATCTAGAATAGTTTCTAATCCGTTAACTAAACCTTTGATCTTGGTTATTTTTTTTAGTGATATAGAAATAGCTGGTATATAACATTCTCTACTCAATGTATCATGTCGTAATGAAAGGGTTTGTCCACTAGATCCAAAAACAACCTCATGTTGAGCTAATTTCCCAGGTAAACGTAGGCTGTGGATATTTACTGTATTGTAATCGCCACCTCTCGTACCTTTGATCGTTTCCTTATGCGTTGGAGGTTGAATAAATTTTTTTCTATCACTAATTGATTTAGCTAAAGCAAGCGCTGTACCAGAGGGAGCATCTACTTTCTGTTCATGATGTGACTCAATAATTTCTACATAATCGAAAAAATTCGCTGCTATGTTTGCAATATGAGTTAATATGACCGCACCAAGGGCAAAATTAGGAGCAACCAAAATACCAACATTACCTGCATTAGCTAATTTATCTAATTCGATCAAATCACTATCGTTCAAGCCTGATGAACCTGTAACCATAGGTATTGAATTAGAACTACATACTTTTGCCGCAGTCATACAAGCTTGAGCATTGGTCAAATCTATTACCACATCGGGATTGAAATTATTTATAGCATAGGATATATCTGTTGTATAAGGAACAGAATCGTTTATTGCATTAACTACTACGGAATTTCCTCTATCTTTTAATCCGACAAATCCAGCTATTGTTAAATCGCTGTCCTGTAATATAGCTTCAGTAGCGATCAATCCCATCTTTCCCATCGCTCCATGCACAATAACTTTTATTTTAGAATTATTATTCATGAGAAATCACTCTATATAATTAAAAACGTTTTTTATTATCTGACCTATCGCGTCTATTATTAGATCTACCCTTATAATTTCGATCTTTATCTTCAGATGAGTCTGAGTCTTCATCAGAATCATCAGCATAAACTGCTTTTCTAGATAGATTTACTCTACCTTGCTGATCTATCTCTTTTACTAATACAGTTATCTCGTCACCCACATCAACTTCATCAGTAACATTTTCAACTCTATAATTTGCAAGCTGACTTATATGAACCAAGCCTTCTTTACCAGGTAATACTTCAACAAAAGCGCCAAAATTCATTATACGTGTAACTTTACCAGTATATATTTCTCCGACTTCAATTTCTTTAACTAATGATTGAATAGCAAATATTGCTGCGTCGGCACTGCTTTGATCCGAAGATCCAACTACCACTGTACCATCATCACTTACATCAATTGAAACATTATAATCTTGAATCATACCTCTTATAGTTTTTCCACCAGGCCCGATAACAGTTCCAATCTTTTCAGCTGGAACGCTAATTTTTATCATTCTTGGAGCATAAGGATTCATATCAACTCTGGGAGTATCAATGACTTCTAACATAGCATCTAATATTCGATAGCGTGCATCTTTAGCTTTCCCTAAAGCATCTTTCATTATTTCAAAATTGATTCCTTGAACTTTTACGTCCATTTGCAAAGCGGTAATTCCTTCTCTCGATCCAGCAACCTTGAAATCCATATCTCCCTGAAAATCTTCTATGCCTTGAATATCAGTCAAAACTGCATAACTACTTGAATCATCAGATAAAATTAATCCCATTGCTATTCCTGCAACTGGGCTTTTAATTGGTACACCTGCATCCATTAATGAAAGAGTACTACCACAAACGCTACCCATAGATGTGCTTCCATTTGAGCTTAAAATTTCTGATACTATTCTAATAGCATAGGGAAAATCTTCTTCTGAAGGTATCACAGGTTCTAAAGCACGTTCAGCTAAAGCCCCATGGCCAATTTCTCTACGACCTGTACCTATTCTTCGCACTTCGCCGGTTGAATAAGGCATAAAGTTATAATGGTGCATATAGCGTTTTGTTTCCTCAGGACTTAAATTATCCAAATTTTGAACCATACTCAAGCCAGCAAGTGTTGCTACTGATAAAACTTGAGTCTGACCTCGTTGAAATAAACCAGTACCGTGTGTTCTGGGCAAAATTCCAACTTCAATAGACAATGGTCGTATTTCATCTACACCTCTACCGTCTGGCCTTTTGCCATCATCTAGGATTTTGTTTCTCATTGTCTTTTTTAAGATCTTTTCGAATCCTTCGTTTATGTCTGAGGATTCATATTTCTCAGCAAGCTTTTCCTTTAATTCATCTTGCATATCATCCAAAACTTCGTTTCTCTCGCCCTTAGCTGCGCCTTCATCAAAAATGGCTTTAACTCTATCCCCAACCAATTCTTTAATATCACCTTCGAGACCTTCGATTTCTGCAGCAGGTATAAATTCGATTTTTTCTTTACCGCAAGTATTTTTAATTTCTTCAATAAATTCAATTATTTCCGAATTTACTTGCCTGCCTTTTTCCAAAGCATCAAGCATAATATCTTCAGGTAATTCTGATGCACCCGCTTCAACCATAACAACTGCCTCATTTGTACTCGAAATAGTCAAATCTAACGAACCTTCATTAATTTGATCATAAGTGGGGTTTACAATAAATTCTGAATCTACATAACCAATACGACATCCTGCAACTGGACCACTAAAAGGTATCTCAGAAAGTGATAAAACTACCGATGCTCCGATAATAGCAAGAATATCTAAAGGATTTTCTTGATCATGGGAAACTGCTGAGATTATCACCTGTACTTCATTTCTAAAGCCTTTTGGAAATAACGGCCTAATTGATCGATCTGTTACGCGTGAAGTTAGGATTGCATTAGTGGGTGGTCTAGCTTCTCTTCTGAAAAAGCTACCTGGTATCTTACCTATAGCATAAAGCCTTTCTTCATAATCAACAGTAAGAGGGAAAAAATCCATTCCTTCCCTAGCATCTGCAGTACAAACTGTTGCTAACACAACAGATTCGCCGTAAGTCACTAATGCAGCAGCTGAAGCTTGTTCTGCAAATTTCCCTACTTCAATTTTTAATTCTTTGCCACCTACAACTTTGGAAAAAATCTGGGACATAAAAAACTCCTAACTTTAATTAGCGAGAGCACATTGGTAAATAAATTGAAATAAAAATACCTCTACAAGAATTTGAAGAGGTATTATCTCCTGATGCCTAAGCGGCTAATAAGAGCCCTGTATTCAGAAACGTCATTACGACTTACGTATCGTAGTAAGCGACGTCTTCTTCCGACTAGTTGCATAAGACCACGTCGACACTGAAAATCTTTATGATTTGCTCTCAGATGATCAGTTAACCTATTAATCCGTTCTGTTAATATAGCTATCTGTACTTCCGAAGAACCTGTATCAGTATCATGTTTCTGGTAATCTTTTATTACTGAATTCTTTATTTCTTGAGTAACCATAATCCTTTAAGGTTTTTTTATATACTTTCACTTTGCTTTATTATTACAATAAGAAAATATAACATATGGTAATATTTAAATCAAATTTATATATAATATGTAGGGATTCATTGATAAGACTTATTGTTCGAGGTGCGAATGGACGCAGAAATAATTGCATCAGGTACAGAATTACTAATGGGAGAGACACAAGATACGAATTCCTCTTTTTTAAGTTCCCATTTGCCTAGCGTAGGATTACAAGTAAGAAAAATCACCATAATTGGCGATGATTTTCAAGAATATAGCGAAGCTTTACACAAGGCTTGGGAAAAATCATCATTCGTTTTCACAACCGGTGGCCTAGGACCAACAAAAGATGACCTCACAAGAGAGGCGATTGCGGACCTTGTAAATGAAAAACCTTCTGTGAACGAAGAACAATTAAAAATCCTAAAAAGATTTTTTTCTGCTAGAAACTCCGATATGCCTGATACCAATATCAAACAATCTTGGCTAATTCCTTCGTCAACTGCTATTAGAAATCCAAATGGGACAGCTCCAGGGTGGTGGGTTGAAAAAAATAATAAATTCGTTATAGCAATGCCCGGGCCTCCTCGTGAATTGTATCCAATGTGGGAAAATGAAATAAAACCAAAACTCTTATCTTTACTCGATAATGAAGTAGTGATGACTAGATCATATAAAACCATTGGATTATCCGAAGCTAGAATTGATGAAATGGCATCTCCCATTTTGGGTAATGAAAATCCTTATGTAGGGATTTATGCTAAGGAAGACGGAATACATATAAGAGCAATTGCTAAAGCAAAAGATCAGAATAAAGCATTAGATATTCTTAAAAATATTGACAATAAAGTTGAACATATTTTTGGTTCATATGTTTGGGGTACAGACGATGAGTTGCCTGAAGAATCTCTATTAAAACTTCTACTATCAAAAAAGAAAACTCTTGGTCTTATGGAATCTTGTACTGCAGGAACTATAGCCAATAAAATTACTAATATAGATGGTAGCTCCAACTCACTTCATGGAGGATTAGTTTCTTACTCGGATGCCACTAAAATCCAATTTGGAATTAATGAAGATTCTATTACAAAATTTACCTCAATTAGTGAACAAGTATGTCGAGAAATGGCAATCAAGGCTAAAGATATATTTAATGCTGATTATGGTATAGCTACAACTGGTATAGCAGGAAACCAACAAATTGAAGATATAATCCCTGGAACAGTTTTTATCGGTATTGCCGATAATTCGAAAGTAAAAGTCTCAAAACATCTCTTCCCTTCTAATAATCGCAATGCTGTAAAAAATAGAGCATCAACTATGGCTATTCTTTCCCTCATTGATTTTATATCTGAAAACATATAAAATCCTTAGACTCAATGATTCGTTTTTTTTCATTGATTTGTGATAAAATTAACTATGACTGTTGAAAATATTGCTTGTGTGTGTGATTAACTAATACATACATTTTGTATCTAATTTATTAGGAGAATATTATGGCAAACTATTCAAAAAATGAAGCTCAAGAATGGGCCTGGGAAAATTTAAAAGGTCAATGGACCACCCTTGTTACACCATTTGATTCCAACAACAAAATTGATGAAATTGGTTTAAGGAAAAATATTACATACACACAAAGCTTAGGAACTAAAGGTGCAGGTTGTACTTGGGGGATGGGTGAATTTTGGAGTCTTAGCCAAAATGAAAGAAAAACAGTTATGGATATTACTTCTGATGAAAGTAGATCCAACTGGCTAATTGGTTCTCATATAAGCCATACATCAATGGTAGATATGCTTGATTTAGCAGATCACGCTCAATCCACAGGGTTCGATTTACTCATTGTGGCAGCACCGTATATGGTTGCACGCACAGAAGAGCAGGTAATTGAATGGGTAAGTACCTTAGCCTCTCATACTAATTTGGCAATAATGTTTTATAATTCACCCCAATTTAATATAGTAATGAGCCCTCAAGGCCTTAATAAATTATGCCAAATACCTAATGTTGTGGGAGTAAAAGAAGCTAGTTTTAGCCAGCAAACATCTATAGAAACACACTTATTAGTAGGCAATAAAGCAATAATAAGTACCCCAGATGAATGGATTTACAGAAAAGCAGAATCATTAGGATTTAAACAACAGGTTATGTTTGCAAACACATCAGACTGGAGATTTGACACCCCTAATAACAACAATTATGTAAAGTTTATCGATAAAGCATCTGAAGGAAATATTGACTGGAATTTCTATGATAAAAACATTAAAGCAATCAAAAATGTCTCAGATAAATGGTGGGGATACACTGTGAAAAAATTCGGAGGCGCTTTACCATTAACCTTAGTTAAATATTGGGGAGAATTAATGGGTATGGCTAGTGGTGGTGTTCGCCAGCCTTTTTCAGAATTAACCGAAAGTGAAAAAGAACAAATTAAATCTGATATCAGCTCAGTAATTTCTTTGAATAATATCCCTAATAAAACTCAAACTAATTTAGCTGGAGAACTAAGTTCAAACGTCTATACTACAGATTTAATTGCTAAAAATGGTAATGGCCATAAAAATGGTCTCGGTTCATTTTCTGATGCAAGGCCTACAGGATTCGATTCTGGAATGATGCTAATGGTAAGTGTTCAAGATGTTAAAGAGGCTCTCGAGGCTGAAAAGGGGGGAGCTGATGTTGTTGATGTAAAAAATCTACAAGAGGCAATGGTTGGATCTGGACATCCCCTTATTGTAAAAGAAGTAAGAGAAATTATACCCGATGAAAAACATGTAAGTGTTACTTTAGGAGTAGTACCTAATCAACCTGGTACTGTCGCTATGGCAACTCATGCTGCTGCCTCTTTAAAGGCGACATCGGTTAAAGTAGGATTTATCAAAGCTGATTACGAAACTGCACTCGATGTTTTAAAAGAAGCAAAAAAAGCTTTGGAAGGTACTGAGACTAAATTAATTGGATCTTTATTTGCTGATAATGTTCTTTATGAAGAAGGGTTAGATCCTGAATGCATGGTTACTCTTGCCAAAGAAAGTGGTTGCGATGGATGGCTTATAGATACTCTTACCAAAGATGGAAGAAATTTATTTGACTTTATACCTGAAGCAAAACTTAGAGAAATGGTTTTTGAAAGTAAAAAACTTGGACTCAGCACAGCTTTATCTGGGCATCTCAAATTAACAGATCTTGATGAACTAGCTAGAATAAATCCTGATATTGTTGGTGTAAGAGGAGCTGTCTGTTCTACAGGCGACAGAGATAGAGCTGTTGCTTGGGAAGCAGTAGCAAAATTTAAATCAGAATTAGATAAGAGGAAAAGTGGTGAAATAGAAGTACATGATAAGCCGAGTACTAATTCCGAAGAATGGAATATCATTGACGGAAGAGGTAAAACTTGTGCAGGTGTATTAGCTGCTTTAACAAATCAAATAAGTGAAAATCCATATTCATATGTTGAAGCCATTTTAGCTGATGCTCTAAATATCTATGATGTAATTGTCTGGGCTGAAGAAGGAAATCATGAAGTAGTAACTAAAAGGACTGATGCTGATGGTTCAGTTCGTGTTCTTTTTAAACCTAATGCAATGCGTTTAAAAGAATCATCAAAATAACCTGTATTGGAAAATCTATAGTATGGCCGATTTATCTAATATTTCTATTTTAGATCATGAAGAAATAAGCGATTTTATTTTTATAAATCGTGATAATTGGAATTCACCTCAAGAATCATCTGAAGATCATTTGATCGAAATAGATAACAATGCTTCAATAAATGCGCGGTTTTATTTTAAAAACCCTGATTCGACAAATATTTTGCTGTTTCATGCTAATGCTGAATCACCAATAGATTATGATGGCTTAAAACAAGATTTCTTTAGTATTAATGTAAATCTTTTTGTAGCAAGTTATCGCGGATACGGTAATGGAATAGGTACTCCAACAATAATTAATTCTTTGCATGATTCTGAAAATATCTTTGATTATTTTAAGAAAGTATTATCTGATAAAAATGCAAACGGCCCGATAATTATCATGGGAAAAGCAATTGGATCTTTATCTGCTTTATATATTGCATCTCATCATAATGAAGAAATATCAGGGATTATTACTGAAAGTTCATTTTCAGGCCCAAAGTACTGTGCTGAAATATCTGGTGTAGAATTAACACAAGACCAGCAAAATGAATTAGAGAATTTTTCCCACGAATTATGCAATTCTATAACTAGTCCGGCTCTTTTAATTCATGGGGAATCTGATTTTATGATACCAATCACAGAAGCACAAATTCTTTTTGATCTTCTAGGTAGTAAGGCTAAAGATATAATAACCATACCAGAAGCTGATCATGGCAACTTAGTAATACTTGGTGAAGAATATTATTGGTGGGCAATTGAAGAATTCATTTATACCCACTGTAACATAAGCCCGTATTAAAAAGTTAATTTCCTGTAAAGGGTAGGTAGCCTTGTTGGCAAGGAAGAAATATCATCTAATATCTCGTATCCCATATCTTGGCACATAGTTTTTAAATAATCATGTCCTGATTTATCAACAGTAAGACAAAAAGGTGTAATTCCTTTATGTCTTGCCTCTATCAATGCCATCCTCGTGTCATGAACTGCATATTCTTTTTCCACACCTTCTCGACTATATCCTCTATCTTGAGGTCTTCCATCACTTATCAAAAATAGTACTTTAGTTCTTGAATCTTGTTTTGCTAGTTTTGAGACAGCATGCCTAATAGCTGGTCCCATTCTTGTAGCATGTAACGGAGAAACTTTATCAATACGACGCTTAATACGTTCATTAAATTGTTCTTCCAGGTCTTTAATTACATAGTATTCAACATTTTCTCGACCATATCCAGAAAATCCATAAATACCATACCTATCTCCAATTGTTTCCAAAGCATTAATAAGTAAAACTATACTTTCTTTTTCTAAATCAATTATTCGCTTATAGCTACGTTTATTTTCAGCACCTCGACGAGCTCTAAGCCAAACCATATATTCAACAGGATCATCTGGGGCATCCCAATCATCTGGATTTTTTCGTGATTCATCTATTGCTTCAGCTGTTGAGGCACTCATATCTAAAAGAAAAGCAACTGAAACATCTCGCTCTATTTTATTTCGTCTCCAATGTACTTTATCAGAAGGAGATTCTCCTGCCCATTTATCAATAATTGATTCGATAACTGCATCTAAATCAAAATCATCTCCATCTGGTAAATGTTTAATTTTACGATAAACTTCTGGCATAAGCATTTCGAATTGTCGTTTTATTTGATTCATTAGTTGGCGATAATCACTAACTGTTTGTTGATAAAATTCCGTGTCTCCTTCAGTCATAGGTTTTTCTTTCACAAGACACCATCTCGGTCTATAATCAACAGCTCGAAAATCCCATTCATCATAAACGTATGATTTTTCTTCTTGGACTGTTAAGGATTCTCCCTCGTCATCTTGGTGAGGAATCGGAGCATATCCCTCTTTTTGCTGATCATTTTGAGGAGCTTGTGATTCTTTCATCAAATTCTGTATAAAGTTTGAAAGCTCTTCATCAAATTGCCCAGATTCAGCATCAAGTTCCAATTCTGCACTATCAGCAAGCATCTGTTGAAGCATTTCTTCAGTAATTTCAATCCCTTCTCCCATCGAAGATTGACTATCAGTTTGATTGAGTTTCATCTTTTCTAACAATTGGCTCAATTCAGGTTTGAAATCACCACGAAAATCAACTTGAGGAGGTGATTCATAGTCCTGAGACTCCCCTAAATCACCAAAATCAGGAGAAGAATTAGCAGTCATCTGCTGCAATAAATTTTCCATCTCTTCATTTGACATTTCTTCTTCAATTTCTGTATCAATTTCAGACCAATCTTCTTCAGGTAATTCTGTATTTGGAAAGTCTGCGATTAAATCATATATCCTTAAAGTAGCTTCTGCAGAATCTTCAACAGTTGTATCTTCTGTAAGAACTTTATTAAAAATTTGTAATAATAATTTAGCCTCTTCAATATATGCCGTTGGGCAAGGCAATCCTTGAAATTGTTGTAGACTAAACCTCACAAGAAATTCAACCATGGCTTCTTGCAATGGCATTTCTTCAATGTCAGGTCTGTCTTCCATAGAATCTTGTTGAACTCTCTTGTACAAACCAGCCAAACCAGGATATTTATTCCTGATTACATAATCTAGCCGCCCATCTTCGACAACAGTAAATAAATCTAATGCTAATTTCCTATTAGGGAAAAGGTTAAAATATCTCCCCATATCAGTTACGTGAGATTTTTCCACATTTGGGGCAGATGTTTCTTGGCTCTCATCAACCAAATCAATTTCTACATGGCTTTTATGTTGTTCAATTGCTTCGGTTTCTCTTTGCAACCGACTATCAATAAAATTTGAGGATTCTTGCTCAAAATCAAACTCAAAACTTCCAAATTCAATTCGAGCTACTTGATGAGTTGAAATAACTTTAAATAACCCAAAATTAAGATCCTTGTTATCATAATAGTCTGAAATGTGAGGCAAATAAACGACATTTCCTTCAGTTGTTGCGTAATTTGCAGATACCCAACCTATATTCTTGGCTACCAACTCGGCACTATTCCCTATTTCTATATCAGCTCCAGCAAGAGCTCTGCAATAAATCCTTAATACTCCTTGCACTTTTTCAAGTTCAACTGATGACGACAATTCATCAATTACTCTTTCGGAAGTTGTTGATTCAATTTTGAAAAAAGCCAATCCACCTTCAACATTATTATTTAAGAGTTCAATTCCCCGATTAAACCAAACTTCAATTTGGTTAATAGTAATCTGATTTACTAATTGGGGAGCATTTTGTAAGAAAGCAAAAACAGCTTCGCTTGAAATTGGAAGTAACTGTTCTGCTAAATCTAAAAATTTACTTTGATAATTTTCATCTAAACCCGATAAAGATCTAGAGGTCTCGTTAAGAAATAATGAAAGGTTTGGTAAATTGTTTTTGGCGATACTTGCTGATAGATTAATAAACCTTCCCCGTTGAGACTGTTCAAAACTTTGTATAAATCTTGGGGCATATTCAAAACAACTTTTAACCTCTCTCCAGTTATTTTCAGCAACAGAAGATACCATTTTTATAAAATCACTTCTATTCGAATCTATCGAAGGTAAAACATCTTTACTTAATATCAAACATTCAGTAGCTACATCAATTGATTTTCTAGAGATTAATTCTACGAAATCTCCAAATTCTCGCAATTCTGTATCAGTTAAATCTTCTAATATTGAACCAGAACTTTCAAAAAATTTAGATGCTAAAGCACTGGATTTCCAAGTACCCTTGTACAACCGACTTCCTAACTCTGCCCAATCTGACATTTTTTTCGAATTGAGATTTTGTAGTCTAGAACCTGTACTCGATTTAAAAAAGGAAACGGCTAAACCAGGGGATTGATCACATAGATTTAATCCACATTGACCCCAATGTAATAAATCAGCGCCTGAAATAAATTTTGAAACGTCTGAACTTGCTTTGTAGTATTCTGCTGCGGCTTCCCATGATCTAACAGTTTTTTGTGCAATTTGCACTCCTTGTCTAGCCCAACTGCTAAAGTATGGTTCTTCAATTATCGAACTTATATTATTCACTGCTGTTTTAAATTCGTCTAATACAGAAGAAGGAAATTTGGATAGTTCTAATTCAATATCTTTTATTTCTTCTTTCATTTTATATCCTTTTGGTCCAACCAGATTTCAATATAATATCCAAGAATTGTTTAAGCATTCGTGCAGTTGCACCCCAGATTATATGATTATTAAAGAAATAAACTCTAGACTGAAATTCCTCTTCTTTATCTTCATAATTTTCTGGATTCAGAAGTAATTTTATTGGAACTTCTAAAACTTCAGCAACCTCATCTGTACTAGGATTAAATTCATATGGATAAGGAATAGTTCCTACAAATGGATGAATTCTAAATCCAGCACGAGTCCGAGTTTCACTCAGGTCGCCTATAAGAGTTATATCCTCAACTTTGATACCCATTTCTTCGAACACTTCTCTTTTTGCAGTATCTGTAAGATGACTATCCTCAGGATCTTGAGCACCACCTGGGAAACATATATCACCTTTATTAAACTCCACTAGTTCGGTACGTTTATTAAACAAAATACAGTAATCACCATCTTTAGGATAAAGTAATAAGCATACTGCAGAATTCCATAAAGTATCATCAGACAATATTTCCGGATCGGAAGAACTTAATATTGTGCTCAATTCAACTAAATCAGGATTCAACAAGCTTTACCCCCTATTCAAAAATAGACATTATTACTTCAGTAATACTTTTCTGAACTTCTTGATCATCAGTAACACCCCATACGACTGCTGATTGACATGCTCGACGAGGGGGTATTCCGTATTTAATTAATTTACCAGCGTAGATTAGTAATCTAGTACTAGCTCCTTCTTGTAAACCGTGATCTTTTAAGTTTCGTACTTTTTCACCAAGTCTTGCCAATGACTCTGCCATTGCTTTATCAACTCCACTTTCATGAGCAATTACTTTTGATTCTGAATCTTGATCTGGGTAATCAAACTCAAGAGCGACAAATCTTTGTCGTGTGCTATGTTTTAAATCCTTTAATGCACTTTGGTATCCAGGGTTATAGGACATACACAATAGAAAATTATCATCTGCCTGAACTACTTGACCTCGCTTTTCAATTGGTAATAGTCTTCTATGATCAGTTAGAGGGTGTATTAAAACTGTTGTATCTTTTCTCGCTTCTACAACCTCATCAAGATAGCATATAGCACCATGCCTGACTGCACGTGTCAAAGGGCCGTCGATCCATTTTGTTTCTTCACCTTCTAAAAGATATCTACCTACTAAGTCACTCGCAGTTAAGTCTTCATGACAAGCGATTGTTATTAGAGGTAATGCAGAGCCTTGATCAGCATTCGCCTTTGTTGTTTTAATTTTAGTTAAAGGCCTTCCTAAGCGCCAAGCCATATGTTCAACAAATCGTGTCTTACCACATCCTGTTGGCCCCTTAAGTAATACAGGGATCCTCTGCTTATATGCAGCCTCAAACATCTCTACTTCATCAGTAACAGGAACATAAAATGGTTCCTCTTCTACAGTATATTCTTCTATCATAAATTCCTGTGCTAAGTTACTATTATTTTTCTTTTGAGTCACGTTACCCTCCCGTTTACTCTTGATTGCCATAAAGTTTTGACTTTTTCTTCAAGTTGTTCGATTGTTCCATTATTATCAATCACAATATCAGAATGTTTCTCGCGTTCATCGTTAGACATCTGAGATTGTATTCTCTTAATAATTTCTTCCCTAGTAAAATTATTTCTTAATTGCACTCTTTCTATCACAACTTCTTGGTTTGATTTAGCTAGCCATATTTCATCTGTAAGATCTTGCCAATTTGCTTCAATCAGTATGGCAGCCTCTAATACAACTACTTTAACTCCTTGGTGGGAGAGGAGTTTAATTTTTTCCTCAACTAAATTATGTATTATTGGGTGCATAAGTTTATTGAGTTTCTCCATTTCGCTAGGATCACTAAATACAATGCCTCCCAATTTCTTTCGGTCAATTTCGTTTTCAGGCCCTACAATATCTTGTCCAAAAACTGAAATGACCTTTTTCCAACCTTCAGAATTTGGAGTGTAAGCTTCATGGCCGACCTTGTCAGCATCAATTATTTCAACACCTAACGAATGAAGTATCGCTGATACAGAGCTTTTACCAGACCCTATTCCACCGATTAAACCGATTACAAACATAATTTTCCCTCACAAACCATCGAATAATTGTACATTCCAAAAGAACATAGGGTCAAGCAAGATTTTAGGAGAATTTAGTTTATAATGACTTAGTTAAGAGTTTGGTTTAATATATATATATAAAATTGGTACAACCAACTTAATTTAATCCATTTAGAAGATTATAATGGTAAATGAATTACAAAAAATACCTAGTGTAGACGCTGTACTAAGAGACCCTTTAGTAGAAGAGCTCTGTAACATCTTTTCTCGCTCATATGTCACTAACACAATTCGTACTGTTTTAACAAATTTTAGAACAAATATGAAAAATGGTACTAAAGCCCCTGATATATCTGAAATTATTTCAGATATAGAAATTTATATTGGAAATAAGTTAAATACTTTTCCCAAAACCATAATCAACGGAACAGGAATAATTCTGCACACAAATTTTGGACGAGCTTTATTAAGTAAGGAATCAGCAGAAGCAATAAAAGATATTGCTATTAACTATAGTAATCTAGAATTCAACTTAGTTTCTGGAGAAAGATTTCCACGGCATAAACACATTGAACATTTGATTAATTATTTAACAAATTCAGAAGCATCGAATGTAGTAAATAATAATGCTGCAGCATTAATTCTTACTCTAACAAGTATATGTGAAAATAAAGAAGTAATTATTTCTAAAGGAGAGCAAGTAGAAATAGGTGGAGGGTTTAGAATTCCAGATATTGTAAATGAAAGTAGAGTTCATATAACCGAAGTTGGCACTACAAATAGGACATATCTGTCAGACTATGAAAATGCTATAAACGAAAATACTGCAGCTATACTTAAAGTTCACCCAAGTAACTTCAAAACGATAGGTTTTACGAAAAGTCCTGAATTAAACGAATTAGTACAGTTAGCGAATAAATATGGCATAAAGGTTATTAATGATCTGGGATCAGGATGTTTAATTAATACTGAGAAATATGGTATTGAGCACGAACCAACCGTACAAGAGAGCGTTTTATCAGGAAGCCATATAACATTGTTTTCAGGAGATAAATTAATAGGTGGGCCGCAATCTGGAATCATAATTGGGGAAAAAGATTTAATTAATAAGACAATCAGACATCCACTTGCAAGAAGTTTTAGATTAGACAAATTCAATTTGGCAGGTTTACATCGTACACTTGAACACTATATCAGGGACGAGGTAGATAAAAAGATTCCTGTATGGCAAATGATAAAAATGAAAAAAAATTCTATTAAGACAAAAGCTGAAAAATTACAGCAGCAACTCAAATTCAAAAGTACTATTGAAAAAAGTGTGTCGCAAATTGGCGGGGGGAGTTTACCTGGACAAGAGCTAGAAACTTATGTCCTGGGAATTGATGAAAAGCATATGCCTTTAGGTCAAGAAGAGTTTAGGAAAATATTAAGAGAAAGCACACCTTCCATTATCGGCAGAAGCGAAAATTCAAAATTATTATTTGACCTAAGGACAATACATTCAAATCAAATCAAAACTCTAGCAAATA
>Ga0111541_10000078_pt1 | contig 26776 bp, 24 predicted proteins | sample Knorr_S7_td_DCM__FD_83039 | JGI IMG/M metagenome (GOLD analysis project Ga0111541, IMG submission 83039) | Marine microbial communities from Southern Atlantic Ocean transect - Knorr_S7_td_DCM_ad_131m_LV_B (version 2) (version 2) | ecosystem: Environmental > Aquatic > Marine > Oceanic | place...
AGCAGGAACAGTGGTTATTGAGGAAAGTGTCAGCGGCATCTGGGACAAAGGCGAGGGCAAGAACGCGATCATTGAAACAGAGTCCAAGGTGTCCTTGAAGGAAACACACGAACCTCTTTTTGATCTGCGCTTTTCGATAGTTGTGCGAGGTTCGGGAGGTTTTGGTGGCGAAGAAGGAAATACCGCTCCACAAGTCCACGCTCCGGATGCTCCACCGGACCATGAAGTGACTTATCAGACAAGAAGCGATCAGGCTTTGACCTACAGGCTTTCTGGCGACTACAACCCACTGCACAGTGACCCATGGTTTGCTACCGAACTCGGGGGCTTCCCTAAACCGATTTTGCATGGCTTGTGCACCTACGGTTTCACCGGCCGCGCCCTACTGCACCAACTGTGTGATGGTGATCCATCCAGTTTCAAGAGCATGGATTCGCGATTTTCGTCTCCGGTGTACCCGGGCGATTCCCTCACCGTTCAGATGTGGGTAGAAGGTGATCAAGCGATTTATCGGACAGTCGCTCAAAAGGACACGCCGGAAGAGCGGGTTGTAATCGACAACGGATTATGTCTATTTGCTTGACAACGACAATGATCGATTGAGAGCTAGAACAGCTTAAGTTCGTTGCTCTCTATCCCTCTTAGTTCGTCATAGTTGAGCACCAGGCATTCGATGCCGCGATCTTCGGCTAACACGCGTGCTTGCGGTTTAATTTCCTGAGCAGCAAATATCCCCGACACAGGCCGGAGATTCCCGTCCCGGTTGAGGTAATCAAGGTAGCGACTCAATTGCTCCACGCCGTCGATTTCACCTCGGCGCTTGATTTCTATGGCGACGGCCGCGTCATTGGCGTCCCGACAGAGCAGGTCAACAGGACCTATATCGGTTGGATACTCGCGCTTTACCAACACCATCCCGTCGCATATGTCGCCGATATTCGCGGCTAACAATTCTTGAAGGTGTGCTTCAACTCCGTCCTTCTCAAGACCAGGGTCGCTGCCCATGTCGTGCCCAACATCGGACAAAATCTCATGGATCTGGATACTTAACTTCTCCCCCTTTGGGTTGGTGACGATCCATGTGAGCTCGTCATCTTCCTCTAATTCATGGACATTGTTGGGGGCATTCATCCAGTTGAGCGGTTTGTACGCGCCGCCATCGGCGTGAATCGCGATACAACCATCGGCTTTGACCATAATGAGACGGATGGCTTGTGGCAGGTGCGCATCTAGGCGACCTGAATAGTCGACTGTGCAGTTGGCAATGACTAAACGCATCGAGTGGAAAAATTACTCATAGGGGGAGTGAGAAGCGCGGATATGCGAACTCCTAGTTAGAGGAGCTGGTATGTGGCGGTTAACTTTGGTTCCCCATGGTCGTCTATGACTTCGGCCCGTCCGGTTTCAACCATGTGCAGCAAATGGGCGTGGACTGATCCAGCTGCCGGATACCAGAGTCTTTTGTCGTATTTTTCGTACATCTCCGGCACGAAGTCGGCGATCTTTTGAGGCCCGTCCTTGAGGTAGCCAAGAATTTGGTCTTCGCGTTCTTCCCTATGGCTAATGAAGCTTTGAACGTATGTAATCGGATTGGGAATTGCTGGGCCGTGGGTCGGCCAGTACTGCTCGTGATTGAAGTTGAGAAGTTTCCTGAGAGAAACCATGTAGTCCTTCATCGACCCATCGGGGGGCCCGACGACGCTGGTGGCCCATCCCATCACGTGATCTCCAGAAAATAAGCAAGCTTCTTCGACTAGTTCGAAGCAAAGATGATTTGAACAGTGACCGGGGGTGTGAATCGACCGGATTGTCCAATTGGCACCGGAAATAATGTCACCGTCGCTCAAGAAGACGTCAGGTGAAAACTCAGTATCCGCACCTTCCCTCTTTAACTCTTCGGGTAACTCGTCGTACTCTTTTCTGTACTGCTCTTGCTCTTGTTCTGAAATGTATGCAGAAAAGTCGACTCGGTCCTCTGGGTCGTCGTCCCGGACCGCTCCATGTGGCCCGAAGCCGTAAGAAATTGCTCCCGTCCTTTCCTTTAGCTGCGCAGTTAAAGGGGAATGATCACTGTGGGTGTGTGTGATAAAGGCATGTGTGACAACCTCATCAGGTTCTAAAGCACTAAGGATGTCGTCGAGGTGACTTTCCAAAGGAGGCCCTGGGTCTATGACCGCAACTTCTCCTTGCCCGACTAAATAGGTCCCCGTTCCCTTGTACGTGAACGGTGTGGGGTTCTTGCATATGACTCGGCGAATAAGTGGTGAGACCTGGGCGCTCGCGCCATAGTCAAAGTCACCGAGATCTTGATAATGCTGGATAGTGGTCGCCATATGTTCCCGCTTAATGCGCTGGGTCGGAGTTGTTGATCACGGATCGCACGCTAGCCGGTGTCAGGGTTCTGAGTTCTTCGATAGAGACTCTGAGCGCCAACTATTAGGGCCTATTGACTGAAAAGATCTCTCAGATCAGTTGTGACTGCAGTGTCGGAAGCAGCAAAAGGGCTAATTGGAAATGACCGGAACTATGGTGACTTGAGATAGATCCCGAGTTGCCGCCTCTCAGTCTCTAGACTCCAAAGTGGAGGAACCCATTGTGCTGATTGTCCTGTCACCCGCCAAAACGCTCGACTTCGATTCGGACTTGTTAACAGAGAAACACTCGATGCCGACGCTTATTAAAGATTCTGCTGCGCTTGTCAGCGAACTGGTGAAGAAGTCTCCCACGGAGTTGGGGCAACTCATGCACCTGTCACCTGCTCTGGCTGACCTAAACGCGGAGCGTTTCCAAGACTGGGAAGAAGACTTCACCACTGAGAATGCTCGGCCGGCGTTGTTGGCGTTCAAGGGCGATGTCTATGTCGGTATGGATGTGGGCCGTTACAGCGAACGTGACTTCACTAGAGCCCAAAAAGACCTCCGCATACTGTCGGGGCTTCATGGAGTTCTGAAACCTCTCGACCTCATTCAGCCTTACCGACTTGAGATGGGCACAAGCTTGAATACGTCGCGGGGTGAAACCCTTTATGAGTTCTGGGGTGACCAAATTAGCGAGGTCCTCTCAGCAGATTTAGATGGGCATCGTTCACGAGTGGTAGTCAACTTGGCTTCCAAAGAATATTTCTCTGCTGTAAAGGAAGATGTGTTGCAGGCCCGAGTTGTGAGCCCACGATTCTTAGACGAGAAGAATGGGCAGTTTAAGATCGTCAGCTTTTACGCCAAGCAGGCCCGCGGAGCGATGGCGTCATGGCTCATACTCAACCGTATAAATAGTGTCCGTTCGATCAATGAGTTCAATGAGATGGGCTATGTCTACTCGCCGGAGCGAAGCACACCTAACGAACCCACATTCGTGCGACCAGAAAGGTCGCGCAGCTAACGTTTAGCACATGCCCATTTTCTGAGCGGCGTCCTTGAGCTGTTCACGATGTTCGGGATGCGCGATCGCGATCAAACGTTCTGCTTTTTGGCGCACCGAAGCATCTTTTAACCGGGCAATACCGAATTCTGTAACAACTACATCGACGTCGTAACGAGTAGCTGTCACGGCGTTTACATTGATCTGAGGAACAATTCGCGATGCAGCGCCTTTCTGAGCGGTCGCTGGCATCAAGTGAATTGACATCGCCGAGTCGGACATTTGGCACCCGCGCAAGAAGTCGAGCGCGCCACCGACTCCGCTGTGTTGTACACCACCGATCATCTCCGAATTGGCCTGACCCCAAAGATCGATTTCGAGCGCCCCATTCACGCATCGCATATCGCGGTTTTCTGAAATCGTCTTGTGATTCAGCGCAATGTGCGCTGGCACGATCTGACAGTTGGGATTGTTGTCGAGAAATTCAAATGTTTCAGGCAAAGCGATAGTGAAAATGGTTTTGTCAGGAAAGACTGACTTCAATCGGTTAGTTGCGGCACCTGACTTCATTAATTCCATCAGCCCTTGGCACATCACCTCGGTGTGAATTCCGAGGTCTCCTTTGTGAGTTAAACGAGCTAAAGCAACTTCGGTCAGGCCACCAACTCCGGATTGAACGGTCGCGCCATCGGGAATGAGTTCATCAAGTGCATCAACGAACGGGTCGAGATTCGATGGTGGCGTTCGCTGGTCAAAAATTGGCATCGACCCCTTGAGGGGCACATAAATTAGGCCGTCAAAGTCACTTATGTGGAAGGCATCTCCGTGGATATAGGGCACCACTGGATTTACTAGCCCAAACACGAGATCACCCGGCCTTCGAGTGCGACGAATTAACGCATCGTTGCCTGCGATAGCTGATCCAGGCGGAACTGTTCCATCGGGCAATGGTCTGCCAACTTGAACACAAGCGATGCGAGGCGGATTTCGAATACTGAACCTGCCCCAATCTTCAAGTCGCACTGGGACCAGCTCTGCTTCAGCTCCTGCTTCTCGTAAAATTTGAGTCAAGAACGGAGCCCGCAACTCTATGTCTGGATTCATCGCAACGGCGGCACCGCCGCGTCGAGGCGCAGGCACAAAAACTGCAACATCGCTAAGGTCCTTGCGATCCGCGAGAGCATTCAGAAAGGCAGTTGGCTCAGGCAAGCTAGTACCGACGAGATCCCCGTCTTGAACCGCTTGCGCCGCCGCTTCAGGCGAAGTGACCAGATGAGGCCATGCTCGGGTCCAATCAAAAGTGTCGGTGCTGTCTGAAACCACGGCAAGAAGGTATCTCACACCGAAGTTCGCGGTGACAAAAACGATCCACCAGGGAGCATTACTTAACGATCGTTTGCATAAATGGGGGTACCGGTGCCTATAGTGCCCGCAGTTGTGATTTGCGATCTAACGCAAATCGAAGATTCTCACCACCGCTGGGGGGCTTAGTAAGAAAGACCGAGATCTGGCCGGGTGGCTGCCAAGAGGGGGAGGCAGTCATCCGGTCCATCGGTCTTGGTTGTTAGATCGCTCATAGAGGAGGAGCACCAAATGGCTGAGGAATACTTTGTCGGAACTAAGACTTCGGACCGCTATCCGATTTGGACACGCGCGAATGTCGGAGAAGTGTTCCCCGACCCTGTCGCATTAGCCACTTTCGATTTCGCGTTTCAGAACGAAAGCGGGCTCCAAATGAGCGAGTTGGGCTTTCGAGATGCGTACATCAGGATTGGCGCTTTCGAAGAGAGTGAGTTCGACCCCGATAATCCAGTGTTCTTAGGTGTCTTTGGTGGCTACACCTACCTGAACGCCTCGTTGATGCGCATTTTTGGTGAACGAGCCCCAGGATTATCAGCGCAAGACATTGATGAAGCTTTTTTTGGTGTGCAACCTGGCATCCCACCATATGAACAGCATCACGATGACCCCAGCCCTGAAGCTGAGGCTCGGATAGGCGAGGTGTTTCTATGGGCTCTCACGACGCCAGATCTGCCAGATGTCCTTGAACAAGAAGAAAGAGTCAACGCTTTACGTGCTAACCGGCCCGATTTCGATGCCATGGGAGACCATGAAATTGTCGATTGGATAGAAGATTTCTTTAACGAGGGATTTCGGGAACTGTTTGCTCAACACATCTTTATTAGCTTCCTCACAACAGTTCCTATGGGCATAGTTTCAGCTGTCTGCGAAGCAGTTGGCCGGCCCACCGATGCTATGAAAATTATGGCTGGTCTTGGGGATGTCGAATCTGCTGCCCCATCAATGGCGATGTGGGACCTAGGTCGCATTGCGGCTAGCTCGAGCAGCGTCAACTCGGTATTTGAGAGCGGTATTGAGGGACTAAATCAACGATTGAGAGATAGCGCTGAGTCAGAGGTGCAAGACTTCGTTTCCCAGTTCGACGAGTTTCTTGAGTCCTATGGCTCAAGGGGCCCAAACGAGTGGGAAATGTCTTGTCCCACCTGGGAAACGAATCCCGATCTTGCCCTAGCTGCGATAGACAGGATGCGCGTGTCTCCGCCATCAGCAGCGCCGCAAGATCACCAAGCCGAGCTTTCTGCTGACCGGGAACGTCTGGTAGCGGAGATCGGCGCGATGCTCGAAGGTGACCCAGAAGCTCAAGGCCAGTTCCTGGCGGGAGCCCACGGAGCCTCCGTTTTGATGCCTGGCCGCGAACGTACCAAAACCAACTGTGTGAAATTTATTCAGGAAGGGCGGATGGCCGCCCGGGTCTTAGGTCAACGCATGGTTGAACGAGGGGTCTTTCCCGAGATCAATAGTTTCGCGATGCTGCGCTTCTCTGAGCAGCATGCGGCCATCGATAATCCCGAGGGATGGCGCGAGAAAATTGAGGAGCGACAAGCGACCTTTGATCTAGCAGCAGCGCGACAAGAGCCTTTCGTCATCGTGGGTGATGCCGAACCGCTTTCGTCATGGCCCGAACGCGACGCTGTCGTCGTCGAACAAGTCCAAGCGGGCGACTCTATCCAAGGGCTATCAGGCTGTCCTGGCGTGTCGGAGGGCCGCGCCCGGGTGATCTTGGATAGTCATGACCCAACAGCACTGGAACCTGGGGATGTGCTCGTCGCTCCATTGACTGACCCTTCATGGACTCCGCTGTTTGTTCCCGCCGCAGGTGTAGTCGTGGACGTAGGCGCAGCGTTAAGTCATGCGATCATTGTCAGCAGAGAATTAGGTATCCCATGCGTTGTATCCGCCACAGACGCAACGAAACGGATCCCAGATGGGGCAATGGTCCGAGTTGATGGCGACACAGGAACTGTGACCATTCTTGACACTTGACGCAGGCTTCTCAGGATCTACGGCTTTGCGGATGTGTCATCACTGACCCCACTTCGGGGGTCGGCGCTCGGTGAACGCTTTAACTCCCTCTTGGTAGTCAGCGTCGCGCATGGCTGACTCCAGTAGTGCTTCGGAGGCTGCGACGGCAGAACCGACATCCCTATGTTGATCCAAGTAGACCTGAAGTTTGGTCATTCTTTGCGCTGATGGAGAAACTCGAGCATGTAGTTCCCTTGCGTAAGACATGACATGAGAGGACAACTGTTCAGCCTCTAGAACATTGTTGAAAAGACCCCACCCATCCGTCTCGCGAGCCGTCAGCACTCTGCTGGACAACAGCAGATCGTTTGCATGAGTCAGTCCAATGAGACGGGGCAGCAACCAGGAAAGACCAAACTCAGCAGGAAGACCAAGCGGGCCGTGAGCTGTAGTTAGCTTGGCATCTTGAGCCGCGAAACGAAGATCGCAGAAGCAAGCTAGAACGAAACCAACTCCCGCGGCGGCTCCATTAACCGCTGCGATGGTCGTGACGTTGAGACCGAACATAAACGCGAAGTTTTGGTCGAACTCACTAGAGACTCCATAACCAGGCATCGCTAAGTCCGACCCAGTTCCCGAGTCGTAACCTCCCTTTTCTAGATGGCCTTCCAGAGCTTGACTATCCGCTCCAACACAAAAATCATCACCTGCTCCAGTAATGATGACGGTCCTAATCTCAGAGTCCCGGTCGGCCTGATCTAGCAGGTAGCGGACTTCGGTATGCATTCTTCCCGTCCACGCGTTGCGTCGTTGTGGCCGGGACAGCGTAAGTATTGCTACTGACCCGTCGATTTCGAACCGTGTTGTCTTAAGTTCCATTGCCTTTTCTTACCCATCGATAGCGCGTCTAAGCGCAGCGACCGCTTCATCTTTAAATTCCTGTCTACAAATCAACAAGTCTGGAAGCCAAGGGTCCTCATAGTTGTAATCGAGAGGTGACCCGTCACACCGGCTTGCGTGGAGACCAGCAGCAAGTGCTACTGCCGCTGGAGCACAATTGTCCCACTCGTACTGGCCCCCGCTGTGGGCATAGATATCAGCATGACCGAGTACGACTGCCATCGCTTTGGCGCCAGCGGAACCCAAAGCCAACAGTTCGGCACCTAGTGCTTCGGCAACGATCATCGCCGCGGCAGGCGCCCTCGAACGACTGACGACCATCTTTGGTCGACCACCATGGGGGGGAGGAAGTTGAGGAGCGGGGTCCGTCGACAACGTTGTCTCAATAGCAGGAAGAGCAACTGCCCCGGCTGTTGGAACCCCATTTTCAGTCAATGCAACATGTACCGCCCAGTCGGAGCGCCCAGGCTCGCCGAACTCGCGAGTGCCGTCCAATGGGTCGACGATCCACACCCGCTCCTTATCTAGCCGGCTCAGGTCATCGCGCCCTTCCTCGGAGAGCACTCCATCTTCTGGGAACTCTTTCTTTAGTTCTTCCGCGATGAATCGATGAGCTTCTAAGTCGCCTGTGTCCTTGACGGTCCAACTGTCTGCCCCTTGGCTGAAGAGTCGCTCTCTAATGTCGACCAGCAACCTGCCAGCATCGGTGGCGATGCGAGCACTTATCGCATGATCTTGGGGGTTAGCCATGGCTTCTCAGGCTCCTTAAAGACAAAGTTGACTCCAGCGTGGTTTAACGATCGTTTAGCAGATAGGGTTTCACCTCTGTAAAGAGATTGTGACGAAAAGGTCACAAGGTGAAAGTTTGCCTTGTTGACCGTATACCGTGCACGCACTCATAACCGAGCAGAATGCTGGTCGCGGGGCCGGCAACCGCAACAGAGAGGGACTCAAACAGATGCGGAAAAACATTATGTGGCGACTGCTCGCCACACTATTCGCAGTCGCACTGGCCGCTTCGGCCTGTGGCGGAAGCGACTCCTCTGACGACAGCAGCGCAAGCGGCTCGTCATCAGATGCAGCAGAAGAAACTGAAGTAACGCTCGCTGCCAGTGGCGAAAGCCTGCTGGACACGATCAAGAGCCGTGGCACCGTTAACTGCGGTGTGTCAGGTTCTGCTGTGGCGTTCTCAGAACTCCAAGCTGATGGCAGCATGGCTGGCTTCGATGCCGACTATTGCCGAGTTGTGGCAGCAGCCATTCTCGGTGACGCCAACAAGGTGAACTTCGTTTCCTTGACAGCAGCCGAGCGCTTTACTGCAGTTCAGACCGGTGACGTTGATCTTCTGATGCGAAACACCACCTGGACCCAAAGCCGTGACTCTGAAGTCGGTATGGACTTCGGACCCACGACTTACTATGACGGTCAGCAGCTCATGGGACGCGCAAGCGACGGATTCTCTGGATCCTCCCAAGTAGCTGACATCGGTGGTTCGGTTGTCTGCACCAGTGCAGGTACCACCACTGAAAAGAACATCGCGGACGCTGCCTCTGAAGCAGGTGTAAGCATCGAACTTCAAACCTTTGAAGACTTCGACACTGTCACCAACAACTTCATCTCAGGCGCATGTGACATCATCACAACTGACGGTTCAGGTCTTGTTGGTCGAAAGGCAAAGCAGCAACCAGATGGTGAGAACTGGGTGATCTTCCCAGCGACACCTATCTCGAAAGAGCCGCTTGGCCCAACATATGGTCAGAACGACTCAGCATTTGCTGATGCCGTCAACTGGGCCGTATACGCGACCATCATTGCTGACGAAAAGGGCCTGAACTCAGGCAACGTTGACATGATGCTTACCGGTGGCGACACTGAAACCATTCGTCTTCTTGGTGGTGAGGGTGAACTTCAGAGCGGCATGGGCCTTCCAGCCGATGCCTTCTACCAGGTCATCAAGCAGGTCGGAAACTATGACGAGATCTATAGCCGTAACCTCAACCCTGTTGGGCTGAGTCGAGAAGGGTCAGCAAATGCTGCCTGGACCGCCGGCGGTCTTGTTTACGCACCACCAGCGCGCTGATATAACAATTTGGTTCTGAACGTAGCCCTCGGCTACTAAATCAGAATTTCGAAGGGGCTGAAGGTCAAATCGACCTTCAGCCCCTTTCTTGCCTCTAGGCTGAATAGTCGTTAACCCGAGGCTGTCGCGTTTACTGGAGAAGGAATCGCTCGTGGCAATTAATTCGCCGCCGTCAATTCATCATGAACGTCCTCCCCTCTATCGGGACGTCACGGTGGTCAAGTGGGTCGTCCAGATTGTGGCGCTTCTCTTGACCCTTGGAGCTCTTTGGTTTCTCGCAAACCAAGCAGGCGACAACTTGCGAGCCTCTAACGTCCCGACCGACTATGACTTCTTATCGGTCAACCCTGGAATCGATCTTTCGTCGGGAATAGATACCGATCCAGATACTGGCGGTCGTGCCCTTTGGGTTGGGATGGTCAATACGCTGCGCATGGCCATAGCGGGCATTCTTGTTGCAACGATTTTGGGAGTGATCGTCGGGCTGGCAAGACTCTCGAACAATTGGCTTCTAAAGAAAATAGGGACGGTCTTTGTAGAGACTCTGCGAAATGTGCCGTTACTTGTGCAGATTCTGTTTTACGGAGCAGTGTTCGCCAGTTTGGACCGTGTAACGGCTGAGGTCGGTCCGATCAACGGATGGCTACACATATCCAACAAAGGACTGTCGATGCCAAGAGCGCATATAGCCGACGGTTTTTACCAATGGGTGATCGTTCTACTGATTGGTTTAGTGCTGGCCAACTTCTTGCGGAAGCGTCGTATTTCGCAACAGGACGCAACTGGTGAGGAGACGTATCCGATCCTGAGCGCATTCGGGCTGATGGTCGTTGTCGCGATTATTGGCTGGTTTATTCACCCAATCTTTGGATTTATTGGGAGTGTCTTCGACGCACTTTCATCTCTAGTGTCATCTGTGCCTGAGACCGTCCTGCAACTTGTGATAGCGGCTTTGTGCGTAGGTACAAGTGTCTTCTGGATTCGGAGTTTCCTCAATAGCCGACGCACCCCTGCTGGATTAGCAAAGTTGACTGATGACGACTACTTCAGAATGATTTTTGCGGCTGTCGGAGGTGTTGTAGGCGCATTTTTCTTCTTGGTGCTATGGCCGGGGCTCTCGAGTTGGATGATCAATTCGACTAGTGACCTTTTCGAGGTTCTAGGAAACAAGTTTGGCAATGGTCGGAGGGGTCGACCCCTTGATGTCGATTTACCGAACATCGTTCAAACAGGCAAGTTTCCGAACTACGGGCCTTCGGGTCTTAATTTCTCAATTGGCTTCGCAGCTGTCTTTTTTGGGGTTGTGTTTTATACAGCGGCCTTTGTCGCTGAGATTGTCCGCGGTGGCATTCTGGCCGTACCAAAGGGTCAGACTGAAGCGGCGGCATCCTTAGGGCTTCGGCGTTCTACCGCCTTACGCAGAGTGATTATTCCTCAGGCCTTGCGAGTGATGCTGCCTCCCCTGGGTAATCAATATCTGAACCTGACTAAGAACACCTCACTTGCTATAGCTGTTGGTTATAGCGACATTGTCCAAGTTGGTCAGACGGTTTATAACCAGACCGGCAAAACCCTGCCGGTTGTTTCGATCTGGATGTTCTTTTACCTTTCATGTTCGTTGTCGATATCGGTAATCGTGAATTTCTTTAATGTCCGTATGAAGATCGTGGAACGCTGATATGGAAGAAGAAGACCCGATATCAGTAGCGCTGACACAAGAAGAGGGCATCTCCCCGAACGAAGCCCCGAGGCTTTCCGTAGGGCAATGGTTGCGAACGAATCTCTTCTCGAATTGGGCGAATACGGTTTTGACCATATTGGGAGCGTTGGCTGCCTTTCTCGTGCTTCGAGGCGTCCTCAATTTCGTCTTTAGCGAGAATCGCGAGTGGGTGGCGGTTCGAACCAACCTCCGAGCCCTGATGACTTTGTCGTATCCAGAGTCTCAGTATGTGAGGGTCTGGGTTGCCCTGGGGTTTGTTGTTGGGCTCGCTGGATTGAGTGCGGGAATCTGGGCGAATTGGGGTGGTTTGCCATTAAGGCGGCTTTCTACTTGGTTCATGGGCGTTGGCGGATTAATAGCCCTGTGCGTGGTCGTCCGGGAACCCAATGTGCTGGTGGACAGCGAAGGAAAGGCGTTGTCAACTCTGGAAGGTTCACTGCAACGTGAATCATTTGGCGCTGCCATGGCCGATCGGGTTGACTGGTGGATTGCAGCAGTGGTTCTCTTCGCGTTTGGGGCCGCCCTTTGGAGCCGATATAGCTCTGTTGAGCGTCGGCATGTCGATTTGCCCATCACTTCGATTGTCTATGTAGGGATTGGAATTGCGATTCTGACACTTTGGGTCGTGCCCTACGGGCACTATGCGTTTGTTGATGGCACCTACATTGCTGAACCTGGCACCACGGTTGCGTTTTCCACGCAGATGCCATGGACGGTGATGTGGGTACTTCTCGGTCTCGGATTTTTCGTAGGTAGGTTCCTTCGTTCCAGTCGATATGTCGGCATGTCGAAGGCTGGTAGCAATCTGCTCTGGTTGATCTGCCCATTTGCTCTCTTCTGGGTGGTGCTTCGGGACCCTGCCTTGGACTATGGCCATGTGATTTCGACCGACTTGCCTATGGGGTTGGCCTTTGGGCTTCTAGGAGCCGGAGCTCTTTGGTTGTTAACTCGAAGCGACATTGGAGAGGCGGGTCGGATAGCGGCGACCGTGCTGCTAGTAGTAGCGATCTTCAATTGGGTGGCAGCTTTCTTCGGCTGGTACCCGATGCTTCAAAAAGCTCGCATTAGTTTCCTGCTCCTAGCCCTTGCTGCTTTACTTGCTCCGAACTTCATTGGTGATATCGCCAAGAGACGCCAATTAGTTATTGGCTGGCTAGGGGTCATGGCTCTTGTCCATTATTTGGCGACAATGATCAATACTCCGTCGACTGTTGACCTTCAGTCCGATGAATTTCTTGGTGGGTTAGGTCTGACCTTGTTCGTAGCGGTAATTGTGGTCATCTTGTCTTTCCCCTTGGGAGTTCTCCTCGCTTTGGGGCGTACCTCGAAGTTTCCGATATTTCGGATGCTGTCAACTAGCTATATAGAAGTTATTCGTGGCGTTCCTCTGATTAGCGTTCTGATTTTCTTCTCAGTCATGGTTCCGCTCTTCTTGCCCGACGGGATGGAATTGGCGGAACTTGCGGCCGTGTTAACTGGTTACACGTTGTTTTCAGCGGCCTACTTGGCTGAGAATGTCAGAGGGGGCTTGCAGTCGATTACGAAAGGCCAGTATGAGGCAGCCGATGCCATTGGCTTAACGGCGGCGCAACGGACCGGTTTCATTGTTTTGCCCCAGGCCCTGACGGTTTCGATTCCGCAGCTTGTCGGTCAAGTCATTTCCTCGTTCAAAGAAACGTCCCTCCTAGCAATCATTGGACTCTTTGATTTCCTAAGGGTTGCTAACTCCGTCATACCCGCCCAAAGTGAGTTCATGGGTGTAAAACGCGAAGGCATTCTTGTTGTCGCAATGATCTACTTCTTCTTTAATTTCGTTATCTCCAAATACAGCCAGCGCCTTGAGCGTCGAGTTGGGCTTGGTGAAAGATGATGAATAGTCCATTTAACTTCCAGATCGGGAGCGAAAAATCATGAGCATAGATGACGCAACTACTGCTGCTAATGACCGGTTGGCGGATCGCGACGACATGATCGTTTGCGTAAACGTCGACAAATTTTACGGTGATTTTCAAGCGTTAAAGGGCGTAACGGCGACGATCAAAGAGGGTGAAGTAGCAGTGGTCTGCGGCCCTTCGGGTTCGGGAAAGAGCACCTGGATTCGTTGTATCAACCGGCTGGAAGTTCACCAAGGTGGTGACATTGTTGTAGATGGCATTGAGCTCACTAACGATCTCCGTAATATCGAAAAGATCCGATCCGAAGTTGGAATGGTGTTCCAACAGTTCAACCTCTTTCCCCATCTGACTGTCTTAGACAACATCACTCTTGCACCGATATGGGTTCGTAAGAAACCTCGAGCTGAAGCTGAGAGTATGGCTCGGGCGCTTCTTGAACGAGTGGGCATCCCTGAACAAGCAGAGAAGTTTCCAGGGCAGCTATCAGGAGGTCAACAGCAACGTGTAGCGATAGCGCGATCTCTCGCAATGGAACCTCGAGTGATGCTTTTCGATGAACCTACTTCTGCTCTCGATCCTGAGATGATCAAAGAAGTGTTGGACGTTATGAAGGAACTGGCCCGGTCCGGAATAACAATGATGGTTGTTACTCACGAAATGGGCTTTGCTCGTGAGGTCGCTGACAGGATCATGTTCATGGAGGGTGGCGAAATCGTAGAGGTGGGAACCCCTGAACATTTCTTTACCAATCCGACTGAAGACCGAACCAAGCTTTTCTTGAGCCAAATTCTTTAAGGCGCGTTTGCTGACGCGAGCTCACTGTAGTCGTGAGTCAGTCCGCTGGAGCGCCGTAGGGTGATTTAGCCTTCTTGTAGCATTCGGGATGGTAGTGCTCAACGCGATCCCATTTGTTATTGACATAAACGTTGCAGATAATTTGGTCCGCTCGGATTCTGGCCCGAAACTTGATTAGTTCTTCGCATACGGCGCAGTAAGCAGAGTTGCCTGCGTCGACGGTTCTCGTGACCGCTCTACTGCGCCACTTTTTCGTTTTTGTTGCTGATTTGGCGGCCACGGCATTCTCCTGTTGAACTGGTCACTATGAGTGCAAACGGCAACCTAGTCACTAAACGCGCGAAGCAGGTGGATATTCGCGCGATTCGCGCGAATTTCTCGCGCTTAAGGTGAATTAAATGTATTTAAACACGCGAACCGCGCGAATAGCTGAATGATGATTGCTACTTGGGAAGAGTAATTTTCGCGCGGAACGCGCGATTACCGAGCTAATGGCTTGTACTTGATGGGTTTAGGCCCTGCGTTGTCGCCGAATTCGCGCTGGCAAAATTCCTCATACTCCGAAAAGTTTCCCTCGAACCAACGGACTTGGCTATCTCCCTCGAATGCCAACACATGAGTTGCCACACGATCTAGGAACCAACGATCGTGGCTGATTACGACGGCGCAGCCTGGGAAAGCCTCTAAACCGGCTTCGAGAGAACGCAAAGTGTCGACATCCAAATCGTTGGTTGGTTCGTCTAAAAGCAACACGTTGCCTCCGGTCTTTAAGACCTTGGCCAATTGGACCCTGTTTCTTTCACCCCCGGATAGGTCCCCGACCTTCTTTTGCTGATCGGGCCCCTTGAAGTTGAACGATGCGACGTAGCTGCGACCGTTGACCTCACGATTCCCAACTTGAACTATGTCCAACCCGTCGGTTATTTCTTCATAGACCGTGCTGTCACCGCTCAACTCATCGCGAGATTGGTCGACATAAGCCAAATCGACAGTCGTTCCTATTGTGATTTCTCCTGAGTCGGGCGTCTCTTCACCTGTAATCATTCGAAACAAAGTGGTTTTGCCGGCCCCATTGGCACCCACTACTCCAACGATTCCGGCCGGAGGCAAGATAAAGGAGAGATCTTCAATTAAAAGTCGATCTCCGAAACCTTTCATAACACTCTTCAACTCGATTACTTGATCGCCAAGTCTCCGGTTCATCGGAATGCTTAGCTCGAGTTTCTCGTCTCGTTGTTCGCCTGCCTCATGCTCAGCTAGCAGCTGGTCGTATGCAGACAGTCGAGCTTTGCTTTTGGCTTGTCGTGCTCGCGGAGAAAGACGTACCCATTCGAGTTCTTGAGCGAGGGTCCGCTGTCGAGCATTTGATTGGCGTTCCTCAGAAGCAAGACGTGCTTGTTTTTGTTCGAGCCAGCCGCTGTAGTTCCCTTCGTATGGGTAAGCATGGCCATGATCGAGTTCAAGAATCCAACCGGCAACGTTGTCAAGGAAATAGCGATCGTGGGTTACCGAAACTACCGTGCCGTCATAGTCCTTAAGGAAACGCTCCAACCACGCCACTGATTCGGCGTCTAAGTGGTTAGTGGGCTCGTCCAAAAGCAAGAGGTCAGGGTGGGCTAATAAGAGCCGGCACAGAGCTACCCGTCGCCGTTCTCCTCCAGAAAGAATGGAAACTGAGCTATCTCCTGGAGGCACCCGCAGGGCTTCCATCGCTATTTCTACCTGGCGTTCCAGATCCCACGCGTTCGAAGACTGAATTTGATCTTCTAACTCTGCTTGCATCGCTCCGACCTGTTCTAGGTCCGCGTCAGGGTCTCCCCACATGGCCAAAACTTCGTTATAACGGTCGATAAGAGATTGGGTCTCGGCTACTCCATCCATGACGTTGTCGAAAACACTTTTTGTATCGTCAAGCTGCGGCTCTTGCTCAAGAAGGCCGACGGAATAGCCCGGCGAGAGTCGAGCTTCTCCAGTAAAACCGTCATCTAGGCCTGCCATTATTCGCAACACCGATGACTTGCCCGCGCCGTTGTGTCCGAGGACTCCGATTTTCGCGCCGGGGTAAAACGCAAGCGTCACGTCTTTTAGGATTTCGCGATCAGGCGGATAGAACCTCTCGAGATTGCGCATTGTAAAGATGAACTCAGATGCCATTTATTTCTTCTTTTGTGCGTGGAGACCAGTGGATCATAAGCGTTGGTGAGCGCCAGCGTTATCGGGTTATCGCAATGAAAACCCAACGACGTTCTCAAGGTCTTCAAGTGCCTGTTCTGGACTGACTACTTTGATAGCGGTCATTCCAAGCGCAGCCGCGGGCTTGCAGTTGATACCTAAATCATCCAAATAAGCGCAATCGGATGGGTCTACTTTCAATTCGCTGCAAGCCATTTCGTAAATGCGAGGATCGGGTTTACGAACGCCCACCTTCGCAGATTCAACTACGACTTCGAACATTTTCATGATGTCGGCAATGATCGCTGCTTGATCGGCTGTTCTGGACATGCCCGAGCCGTGTCCGGATTTCATGTTGTTGGTGATGCAGCCGATAGTGACCCTCTCTTTAAGAATCTCTAAAGCTCGAACCATCTGAGGTCTGACATCACCGCTAAGGCACCCCAAAACTCTTTCGCCAGAGAGTTCTAGTCCGAATGCTTGAGCTTCTTTTTCGAATAGCTCACAGAACTCGTTGAGAGTTACTTCGCTTCGCTCCATCTTTGCCCAAGCGTTGCTGTTTGGGTTAGTGGAATTAATTTTTCTGATGGAATCTGTTGGAACGCCCACCTCTGCCTCATATCGCGCGAAAGCTTCGAATGGGCTTGCGGTGATAACTCCACCAAAATCAAATAAAACTGCGGAAACTAATGATTCGCTCTTCACGATCGTGGAGGCTAGCGGGAGCTAGATTCTGGATGTGCGAATCGCGACATGGAATGTGAATAGCCTCAACGCCCGAATGGAGCGAGTAGACGAATGGCTTGGTTACGCACATCCTGATGTTCTTCTCATGCAGGAGACCAAAATGTCAGAAGACCAGTTCCCCCATGATCATTTCGCGGAACTTGGCTACGAGAGTGTGCATTCTGGTGAAGGACGCTGGAATGGGGTAGCTATTTTGTCGTCTGTCGGAATTGAAGAACCTCATAAGGGCTTTGCTGATGGTGGAGAAGATGATCCCGAAGCAAGGATTGTTTCTGCAATCTGCGGCGGCATCAAGGTTTCCTCGGTCTATGTACCTAACGGGCGCGAGGTCGATCATGACCACTACCGTTACAAACTGTCGTGGATGGCTCGCCTAAAAGGGCATCTGGAGGAAACTTGCGAACCTGATGATCTCCTACTCGTAGGCGGCGATTACAACATCTGTCCCGACGACCGAGATGTTTGGGATCCAGAAAATCCGATTTCTCGGACTCATGTGACGAAAAAGGAAAGAGATTCGTTGGCTGCCTTGGAGCGGTGGGGCCTGGTCGACGTCTTCCGTGAGTTTTACGAAGATGACGGACTTTTCTCATGGTGGGATTATCGAGACGGGGCTTTTCACAAGAAGATGGGTCTGCGTATTGACTTGTTGATGGCGAGTCAACCACTGCTCAAGCGGGCTAACTTTTGCTTAGTGGACAGGACCGCTCGTAAAGGCAAGAAGCCCTCCGACCATGCGCCCGTATTCGTAGATGTGGATCACTAACTGAGCCGTCTGATTAGCCTTCGTCGACAGTTGAAGCGGGGCTATCGGCTATTACCTTAAGAATCTCAGGGCCGACACGATTGAGACGGTTCTCGCCCAAACCGGTGACTAAAGCTAACTCCGACAGTGTGGTTGGACATTTCTCGGCGACTTCGGAGACCAGATGATCCGGGAGTAGGGCTGATGGTTCGATACGACGCGCCCGAGATGTTTCTGCGATCCAATTTCTGAGACGACGGTTACGTAGGCCCGTATCAGCATTGAAATTTGTGGCCAATTCTTCCCGGGCCTTGGCCAAATAAGAAACGCTTACCTCCTTTGCGGAGGCTGAAGGCCGTTGATCAGATGTGACGATGAGATCTAGCCAGGGAGACGGTTCGCGGTCTTCGAGTGACTGTCCAATCTGTCTAGATTTTGCCCAAGTGAGATGGAGGTGTCTTTGCGCTCGAGAGATAGCGACATAAAGAAGTCGACGTTCCTCAGGGTCGTTGGGTCGAATCGGAACCAATCCCCGTTCAAGCCCTGCGATGACCACACTGGGCCACTCGAGGCCCTTAGCTGCGTGAAATGTGGCCAGGTCTACACCATCAACGTGGGAGTCCAAATCGCCAGGGCGTAGCATCTTTAGCCAATCGCGAAATCCCGAGCCAGAAGCGTTGAAATTTTCTTTGCCAAATTGGACAGCAAGCTCAGCGACTCGTTTCTGAACCCCTTGATCGAAGTCTTCAAACAAGTCCGCTGCGAGGGTAGGAAAGTCTGATTCGGCGGCGCAAAGCTGATCGACCAGATCTTTAACCTCTGGGAGTCGAAAAATTCCGCCTTGGCTTCTAAATCTAAAAGGCACCTGAAGCTCAGTAAATATGTCAGCTATCAGTTGCAATTGATCGTTAGTGCGGGCAAGAACAGCATGATTTGACCACTTTGTTTCTGGCGATCGGAGTTCTCGGAGATATCGGGCGATCCCAATCGCTTCTTCAGTCTCATTCGCAAAACTACTTTGCGTAGGAAATTCACCTTCGGAGGAAGGATTGCTATTCGAAGGTGACTTCTCGTGGAGGACTGCGTTTGCGGCATCGATAATTCTCGGCTGACTTCGATGGTTGTCTGTCAGTGCAACGGTCTTGGCGGACGGAAAATAATCTAAAAGTTCAGTCAGTAATGACGAGTCAGCGCCGTTCCATCCGTAGATTGCCTGATCCGGATCGCCAACTACACAAAGATCTTGTCGGTCTCCGAGCCAAGTCTTCAGAAGGTCAAACTGGACCCGGTTGAGGTCTTGGAACTCGTCGATGAAGAAATGACGGAAAACCCAGTGTTGAGCATCGCGAAATGCATTGTCAGTTCTTAACAAGTTGGTGCATTCAAGCAAAATGTCATCGAAGTCGAGGAGCCTCCGCTTTCGCTTATATGCGACAAAAGAATCTTGCAGATCGGCTAGCTGATGAGCCCACTCTTTACCAACTCGTCCAATACCCGGCCCGTTTCTATACTCGTCGGAAGTCAGATTTTGGGAATTCAGCCAGTCAATTTCAGTGACAGCAGTATTGAGTTTCAGCTGAGGGAAGTCGCGAACGATCTCAGTGAGCACAGCACGTCTGCCGGCCAATACAGTCGGCGGGCGCTTGCCGCGATCAAGTCTGCACTGCCTAATTTGGGCTAAGGCGATTGCGTGAAAGGTCCCGACGGCCCCTAGATCCCTAATACCCATTCTGTTTAGTCGAGAGCGAAGTTCATGAGCTGCACGACGCGTAAACGTTAGAGCCATAACTCGTCGCGCATCAGCGCTCCCGTCGCTGATGCGACGAGCGATGAGGTGGGTGAGAACTCGAGTTTTGCCGGCCCCTGGCCCGGCGAGAATCCTCAATGGCGTCTCAGTGGACTCCACAGCGTTCCTCTGTTCGTCGCTTAAATGCTCAAAATGTGCGCGGGATAGGTCCGATGTCGATGTCGTTGAGTCGAAGTTTTCGGCGCCTTCTAGGTTGCCCACGCCTCCGACGCTACCGCCTAGGTAGGACTGTGGCTTTGTCGCGTCTACTCTCGCACTATGGCTGAGCAGATGACCGTCGTTAGTTTGGTTCCTAGCGTGACTGAAACCTTGATCGCGTGGGGTATCGAACCGGTTGCTTGCACACGTTTCTGTGAACGTCCTGAAATTGAAAGCGTTGGGGGAACGAAAGACCCGGATGTTGAAGCGATCACGGCGTTAGCTCCTGACTTAGTGATAGTCGATCGTGAAGAAAACCGACTCGAGGACTACCAATACCTACTGGGACGCGATCTCACTGTGAAGGCTCTCCATGTGACTTCGCTATCAGACGTCAGTTCTCAGTTAGCTCAACTTGCTTCGATCTTCGATGTCGAATGGAACTACTCGCCAGGGCCGCCGAAAGCCAGTCGAAACCTGACCGCGTTTGTTCCCATCTGGAAACGCCCATGGATGACGATTGGGTCGCGAACGTATGGAGTTTCCTTGCTTGAACATTTAGGTATCGAAGTTCTTTTCTCCAGATCTAACGAGTCGTATCCCACCCTTACCGACGAAGTTGTGTCGACTTTGAGCCCTGACATTGTCTTGGCTCCCACTGAGCCTTACCCGTTCGGAAAGAGGCACTTGAAGGACCTGGAGCTTATAGCCCCAACGTTTTTCATCGATGGGCAAGATCTCTTTTGGTGGGGGTCGCGTACCGCCGACGCGATACAGCGATTAGATGCACAGATAGAAACCATTACTCAGAAAGATTTTTGATGCATTCGGAACGAACTGGAAGAGCGCGCAATGAAGACACGGAACTGTTCTATATAGCGTCAGGCAATAGCGCTGACCCCCCGGTGATGTTCATCAATGGTCTGGGGAGCCAGCTAATAAATTTCTTACCTGGATGGGTAGAAAAATTCTGCTCCGCTGGTTTTTACGTCGTGCGTATGGATAATCGAGACGTTGGACTTTCCTCGAAGACAGATGGTGAACCGCCGACGATGGAAGCCTTAATTGAGAGTTGGTCGGGTGATCGGTCAGTAACTGATATCGAAGCTCCATATGACCTATCTGATATGGCAAAGGACTGCGTCGCAGTCATGAACGACTTGGGTTTGAAGCAAACCCACGTTTGGGGGATGTCGATGGGCGGCATGATTGCCCAGACTTTGGCCATCAATCACCCTGATCGGTTGACCTCGGTGACGAGTGTGATGTCCACGACCGGTGAACCCGGCGTGGGCCGGTCGACATCCCAATCTGCTGCGCAGCTCCTGACCGAAGGAGCGAGCCGTGAAGAGGTTGTAAGCAACGCGGTGGCAGCCAGAAAGCTTCATGGTGGATCCCTATACGACGAAAGTTGGGCGCGTGCGCTTGAAGAAGCGGCGTATGACCGTTGCTATCACCCTGACGGGAAAATATGGCAGTTGCTGGCGATCATGACATCAGGGTCTAGGGCCGAATTACTACCGAAGGTGACTGTTCCCGCCATGGTCGTCCACGGTAGAAGCGACCCATTGGTGCAGTTAGACGGCGGTATTTCAACAGCGGGTCTAATACCGGGCGCAGAACTAGTCATCCATGATGAAATGGGTCATGACACCCCCGAGCCGTTGTGGGGGAGATACTTAGCTGATTTCCAACGATTGGTGGGTACGACACAATGACATCAGCCAATTTAATTACAGACGTAACGCAGCTAGATGCTTTATACGGAGATGCCTCGCCCCGATCGCTTACGAAAGAAATCGACTCTCTCAACTCTCAATATCAGTCCTTTATCGAAGCCTCGCCGTTTATGGCAATTGCAACCGTTGGCATGGAGGGCCTTGACTGTTCGCCTAGGGGCGAGCAGGGCAGCGTTGTGCGCGTCGTTGACCCAAACACAATTCGATTTGCTGACCGTAGAGGGAATAACCGACTCGATACTTTGCGGAACATCGTCGAAGATAACCGTATAGCGCTCCTTTTTCTGGTGCCCGGAATAGGTGAGACTATGCGGGTTAATGGTCGCGCCACTATTTCGACTTCCCCAGAGTTGATTGAAGCCTTTACTGTCGATGGGAAATCACCTAAGACGGTGGTCGAAGTGAAGGTGGAGCGGGTCTACTTCCAGTGCTCGAAAGCATTAGTCCGTTCAGGTATCTGGGATAGTCATATAGCGCAGAGCTTCGGCGATGTTCCATCAGCTGGCGAGATGTTGGCTGCAACATCTACTGATTCTTTCGATGCCCTTGAGTATGACCGAATGTTAGAAAAGCGCTACACGGACGAGCTTTGGTAAGACATTGAGGCAACAAGGGCAACTGTTAGCCAAGTACTAGATTGTCTGTGACGTATATAGGGAGATGAGTATGGGTCCGCTTCAAGGAATTCGAGTAATAGAACTTCAAGGCATCGGCCCGGGGCCGTTTTGCGGGATGATGCTAAGCGACATGGGCGCCGAGGTCATCAGGATCGATCGCGCGGGGAACGTTACGGGTGGTGACCCGGAGACCCCTCCCATTGATGTACTTGCGCGGGGGCGATCTTCTATAGGTGTGGACTTGAAAAACCCAGAAGGCGTAGAGGTCGTTTTGCGACTTATCGAGACTGCTGACGCGCTCATTGAAGGTTTCCGTCCAGGAGTGATGGAACGCTTGGGCTTAGGCCCAGAAGAATGTCTTGCAAGAAACCCTCGGCTTGTTTTCGGTCGTATGACGGGATGGGGGCAAGAAGGCCCGTACTCAATGGCGGCAGGGCACGACATCAATTACATCGCTTTAGCCGGTGCCCTCGAGCCCATTGGACGCAATGGGGAGGCGCCCCTCCCGCCGCTCAACCTGGTTGGTGACTTCGGTGGTGGCGGGATGTTGCTCGCCTTCGGTGTCGCTTGCGGGATAGTGGAAGCACAACGATCGGGACAGGGCCAAATAGTCGACGCAGCAATGGTTGATGGAGCGGCCACTTTGATGGCCATGTTCCACTCGATGAGAGCTATGGGCGTGTGGAACGACGAACGCGGAACCAATTTGCTCGATACGGGAAGCCACTTCTACGACGTATATGAATGTTCTGATGGAAAGTTCATATCGATTGGATCTATCGAACCCCAGTTCTACTCGGAGCTCCTGCGCCTAACTGATTTAGAGCAGGACGAAGCGTTCGCGGGTCAGATGACTAGAAGCTCTTGGCCAGAATTAAAGGACCGCATCAGTGATGTGTTCAGGACTAAATCAAGAGACGAGTGGTGTGAGATCATGGATGCCACCGATGTGTGCTTCGCTCCGGTTCTTTCGTTGGCAGAAGCACCTGAACACCCGCACAATCAACATCGCGAGGTGTTCACAGAAGTCGCAGGAGTCATGCAACCGAACCCGTCCCCACGCTTTAGTCGAACTAAAGAAGGGATACAGGGGCCACCATCCCACGCGGGACAAGACACGGATGCGGTTCTTCGATCGGCGGGCTATGACGCTGATGACATCGTGAAGCTACGCGACGTGGGGGCAGTGGCCTGACAGCGGAAAGCAACCCGGAGTTTGGGGCGGCACCTGCTGGGTTACCCCGCAATCTTGTTCCCCTTTATGCGGAGGCGCAAGGAGTCATGGAAGTTTCGCCTGCGTCGGCGTGTGCTCTTCTCAGAATAGTTATTCGTTCAGTTATTCAAGAACGAGGTCTTCGCGGTCGCCACATAGTTCGTGACGTTGCAACGCTCGTTGATCAAGGTGCGCCAGTAGGTCTTCTTAGAGCTCTTGACGTGGTCTCAATGAGTGAAGAATCATCAAAGAACCCAGCAGAGTTACAACTTATCGATGGTCACAGTGACGCCCAGAACTTGACCATGTTCTTGCATCTACTCGCAGATCAAACGAGTTGAAACGCTGATGCTCGGGACGATGCACCTGTTCGCTTGCTGGGTGCTGGTCATCGGAAACGGCTTAGCCGGAATATGGGCGTTGACTGCCAACCGACTCTCGTGGCTAAAAACAGCGTGGCTATGGTGGTTCACAGGGTTTGTCCAACTTTGGGTTTTCGTCCAATTGACAATCGCCGCACTCCATCTGAATGGAAGTGACGGGGCCCCGGAGTCGTTTCACGTCTTTTATGGAGTTCTTTCAGCAGTCACAGTAGCCATTTTGTACAGCTACAAGAGTCAGTTGAATCGACACCAAAATGCGTTATACGGATGGGGAGGACTCTTCATCATGGGACTCGGCATACGGGCCCTTATTCTGCTCTAACAGGGCACGCATAGTCCTATTCAGTTCAGCCAGCTAACCGCTCAGACAGTCTGGTTAGTTGAACTCGCATCTGGTCAGGGAGTCGTTCGCCGATCGATTCGTAGTGTTCTTCGATCAGCGTCAACTCGCTTTTCCATTCATCTTCATTTACGGCCAATAGGGTTTGGAGTTCCCCCGGCTTGAGATCGAGTCCCGAGACATCCAAGTCTTCAGGTTTCGGTACCATTCCGATGGCAGTTTCAACGGCTTCGGTTGTTCCGCCAATGCGTTCCAGAACCCATTTTAAAACCCTCGCATTTTCACCGAACCCTGGCCAGATGAAATTCCCGTCGTCATCTTTGCGGAACCAGTTTACGTAGAAGAGCTTCGGCAGATTTGCGCCGGGGTGATCTCCGATATCGAGCCAATGTTGGAAATAATCACCGAAGTTGTAGCCGCAAAATGGAAGCATCGCGAATGGATCGCGGCGAACTTGTCCGACGGTTCCTGCAGCCGCAGCGGTCTTTTCAGATGACATCACTGACCCTAAAAAGACGCCGTGTTCCCAGCTAAGTGCCTCTGCCACGAGAGGGACGGTGGTTGCTCGCCGACCGCCGAAAAGAATGGCTGATATGGGGACTCCGGCCGGGTCTTCCCACGAAGGCGCGATCGACGGGCATTGGGAAGCAGGTACGGTGAATCGGGCGTTGGGGTGGGCAGCAGGGCTCTCAGATTCAGGAGTCCAAGTCTGGCCTTTCCAGTCAACCAAACGAGCTGGCGCCTCGTCGCTAAGCCCTTCCCACCAAACATCCCCGTCGTCGGTTTCGGCGACATTCGTAAAGACACAATTTCCTGAGAGAGTAGCTAGAGCGTTCGGGTTGGTCTCTTGGCCCGTGCCAGGTGCAACTCCGAAAAAACCTGCCTCAGGATTTATTGCATACAGCTGACCATCTTCACCAAATTTCATCCATGCGATGTCGTCCCCAATAGTTTCAACCTTCCATCCCGGAAGCGATGGGATCATCATCGCCATATTTGTTTTGCCACAAGCCGATGGGAAAGCTGCTGCGACGTATTTGGTTTCACCGCCGGGAGGAGTCACCCCAACTATGAGCATGTGTTCCGCCAACCAGCCTTCGTCGCGAGCCATTGTGGAAGCGATCCGAAGAGCGAAGCATTTCTTGCCGAGAAGGGCATTGCCCCCGTATCCCGAACCGTAGGACCAGATTTCTCGAGTTGCTGGGAAGTGCACGATGTACTTGTTGTCCGCATCGCAAGGCCAAGGAACATCGTCTTGGCCATTGACGAGAGGTGCACCCAGTGAGTGGATACATGGAACCCAGGCCTGATCCCCAAGTGCGTCTAAAGCGCCTTGCCCCATACGCGTCATTATTCGCATCGATGCAGCAACGTACGGTGAATCGGTGAGTTGAACGCCGATATGGGCGATCGGCGACCCTAGAGGCCCCATAGAAAAGGGGACGACGAACATTGTGCGACCCTGCATGGCGCCTTTGAACAACGAGAGCATTTCTTCTCGCATAGATTCCGGGTCACGCCAATTGTTGTTGGCGCCAGCATCAGCGGGATCTTCTGTGCAGATAAAGGTTCTATCTTCGACTCTCGCGACGTCGCCTGGGTCAGATCTGGCCAAGAAGCTATTTGGTCGTTTTGCGTCATTTAAGGGCAGGAGAGTCCCTTGTTCCACCATCGAATTGGTAAAGCGGTCGTACTCCTCCTCGGTTCCGTCGCACCAATAGATTGATTCAGGGGCGAGCACTTCGGCCCAGCTTTCAACCCAATCGTGAAGTTTTTGGTTGGTGGTCGTTCCAGGCATTCAGACCTCCGCCGACTCTCAGACGTTAACTGGGGCAAATCCCCAGCATCTGGTCACGCGTCGCCCCCCGCGGCTGTGATCCAATCAGGTGTACCAAGGTCCACTTCGCTACCCAACCGAAGTTGGGTGGCTAATCCTTGTTCGTCGAGGTCGAAAATGACCCTCTGCCCCTGTCTAACCATCCGAAAAATAGAACCTTCGAGGGCATCGAGGGCGAGGTCGTATTCAGAGCGGTCAACGTCATCAACGACGACGCCCGTTCTTGATTGTGGGTCATATGACTTTATGACACCCTGCACGGCTGGCCTCCGATGGCACTACTGAAGTCGAAAATTCGGAAAATAACGCTTGCTCCTATGGCGACCCTAGGACGCGAAGAGAAGCGGGCACAACTTAGCAAGTGAGGAAAGCCATGGGGGGGAGGTTCAGCTTTCGGGGTAGTCACCTATTCATGGTGCCGCTCACCGGTAGCATCGGCGTTTGTGGAAACCGTCTCCTCGTTGACTACTAAAAACGTCGTCGAAACCCTTTCAGCGTTTCATGCTGCGCTGGGAGATCATAAAGAGTCGATCAATCGACTCAACGTTTACCCAGTTCCCGATGGTGATACGGGCACCAATATGTTTTTGACCGTGGCATCGGTATTGGAGGAATTAAACGGCGTTGACGCAAACGACAGATCAGCCGTGTGTACTGCCATCTCCCATGGATCATTGATGGGCGCCCGCGGGAATTCGGGAGTCATTTTGTCGCAGGTACTCAGGGGGATCAGTAACCGCTTCGCACAGGCAGATGAAATTGATGCGAAAGTACTAGCGGTAGCCCTTAGCGAAGCCAGCATCGCGGCAGATGGTTCAGTTATGAAACCGGTAGAAGGCACGATCCTTACCGTTGTGCGCGAAGTTGCCAAAGCAGCACAAGACGCAGCAAGTGACGGATCGATACTACGAACTGTCGAACTTGCGCTTGAAGAAGGGGAAGCTGCGCTAGAGCGCACCCCGGAACA
>Ga0111541_10000082_pt1 | contig 26042 bp, 25 predicted proteins | sample Knorr_S7_td_DCM__FD_83039 | JGI IMG/M metagenome (GOLD analysis project Ga0111541, IMG submission 83039) | Marine microbial communities from Southern Atlantic Ocean transect - Knorr_S7_td_DCM_ad_131m_LV_B (version 2) (version 2) | ecosystem: Environmental > Aquatic > Marine > Oceanic | place...
ATCTACATTAAATGAGAGAACATCTATTGTTGTTAAAAATGATTACATGGGAGAAATATTATACAGGCAAATTGCAGGTGTACTTGCAAGAAGAATTGTCAATTATGCAAAAGAAGATTTAAATGTTGTTCAGGGAGAAGATGCAGGATTTATAAAATTTGGTTCAAGAATAGATCTTTTCCTGCCTCTTAAATCAAATGTTAATGTTTCAATTGGTCAAAAGGTCAAAGGAGGAATTTCAATTATATCTTCAAAAGTTTCTTAATCTAATTTAGATAGCGTCTTTTTCAATAATGATATTTTAAGTTGAATGTCATTTTTTTTCTTTTTTTCTATCTCAACTACTTTTTTTGGAGCATTTGAAATGAATTTTTTGTCAGACAGCTTTTTTTCAACTGAGTTGAGAAATCCAATTGAGTAATCTAATTCCATTTTAATTTTTCGCTTTTCATTTTCCTGATCAATTTTGATGGATGAAGATGGTATGAAAAATTCAAGATTTTCTATACGAAATGAACTATAATTTTCATTATTAGTGCTTTTGTAATCTTTAATATTTTTTATACCTCCCATCTTTTTTATCACCTCAATGTATTTCGGATTAATTTTAGATGAAGTCATTAATATCAATCTTTCCTTAAATCCAATAGCTTTTTCTTTTCTAAAATTTCTAATTCCTGCAATAATTTTTTTGACTAATTCAAAATCATCAATTATTTTGTTATCGAAAGAACTTTTCTCTGGCCAAGAAGAAGTAATCAAAGCCTGATCAATATCTCTTTTTGAAATTAAATGCCATATTTCCTCAGTTATAAAAGGCATGAAGGGAGATAGGAGCTTAAGATTTGTCTCAAAAATTCCTTTTATTTCATTTGATGTTTCTTCTTCAATTAAGTTATTTTGATCGGGTTTTACTATTTCAAGAAACCATGAACAAAATTCTTCCCAAATAAATTTGTAAAGTGTCATTAAAGCATCAGAAATTCGATACTTAGCAAAATGATCTTCTACTATGTCAATAACTTTTAAAGACAAATTCTTAAACCACTCAATTGCAATAGCATTAGTTTCATTAGGTTTCAAAGATTTTTCAATTTCCCACCCATCAAATAATCTGTAGGCATTCCAAATCTTATTGGCAAAATTTTTACCCTGCTTACATAAGGTTTCATCAAAAAGTAAATCATTCCCTGCATTTGAACTCAACATTAAACCGACTCTTACGCCATCAGCACCATAAGTTTTAATTAATTCTATTGCATCTGGGGAATTACCAAGTTGCTTTGACATCTTTCTCCCCAATTTATCTCTAACTATTCCAGTAAAGTATACATTTGAAAATGGTTTTTCCTTCCTGAATTCATAACCACTCATTATCATTCTTGACACCCAAAAAAATATTATGTCTGGACCGGTTACAAGATCTTGAGTAGGATAATAATAATTAATCTCAGGGTTTTCAGGTTTTAAAATTCCATCAAATACTGAAATTGGCCAAATCCATGATGAAAACCATGTATCAAGTACATCATCATCTTGTTTCAAATCATTCAAATTCAGTTCACGATTTTTTGTTTTTTTCTTTGCTTCCTTCAATGCCATTTCTTTTGAGCTAGCAACTATATAATCCTGATCATCATTGCCATAATAATATACAGGGATTTGATGTCCCCACCATAATTGTCTGGATATATTCCAATCCTTTATATTCTCCATCCAATGTTTATATGTGTTAATAAATTTCTCTGGAACCAATTTAATATCATTGTTTTTTATAACTGAATTTATCGCAGGTTTTGCTAATTCCTCCATTTTTAAAAACCACTGTTTAGAAAGGCGAGGTTCAATAACTACTTTTGTCCTCTCTGAAATAGCAACATTATGAATATATTTCTCTTCTTTTATTAATAAACCTTTTTCTTTTAATTCATTAACTATTTTCTTTCTAACAACAAATCGGTCCTGACCAGCATAATGCAAACCATTTTCATTCAAAGTGCCATCTGAATTAAAAATATCTATTACTTCAAGATTATGCTTTTCACCTAAAACATTGTCATTAAAATCATGAGCAGGGGTAACTTTTAAGCAACCTGTGCCAAAATCAATGTCAACATAATCATCTTTAATGATTGGAACCTTTCTGTTAACGATCGGAATCAAAACACTTTGCTCAGTTAAATGTGAATATCTTTCATCTTTAGGGTTAATGCAAATAGCTGTGTCACCTATGAGTGTTTCTGGCCTAGTTGTGGCGATTATAATTTTTTCTTCTGAACCATACAATTCATATGCTATATGATATAGTTTAGCTTCTCTTTCTTCATACAACACTTCTTCTTCAGAGAGAGTTGTTTGAGCTTTTGGATCCCAATTCAGCATTCTATAACCTCTGTAAATTAGACCTTTATTATATAGGTCAATAAAAACCTTAATTACAGAATCAGACATTTTATCGTCTAGAGTGAATTTAGTTCTTTTCCAATCACATGAACAACCTAGTTTTTTTAATTGGTCCAAAATGATACCGCCATATTTACCTTTCCATTCCCAAGCATATTCAAGAAAATCTTCTCTTGATAAATCACTTTTTTTAATTCCATCCTTTTTTAATTTTTCAACAACTTTAGCCTCAGTAGCAATAGAAGCATGATCAGTACCTGGAACCCAACAAGCATTATATCCCATCATTCTTGCACGCCTTATTAAAATATCTTGAAGAGTATTATTTAGCATATGACCCATGTGAAGAACTCCAGTCACATTTGGAGGAGGAATAACTATAGTATATGGATCTCTAGAATCAGGAATAGAATCAAAAAAATTGTTTTTAATCCAATATGAATACCATTTTTTCTCAATTTTTTTTGAAATGAATTTTGAAGGAATTGACATTAATCAGGTATTATTTACTCACAAAAGTAAGATACCTTTAACTATTTTAAAAACAAACTTTTTTTGATTTTAGTTAAAAGTTGTAATTTTAGATTACATAACCCCATCTTGTGAAAAAATTTTTCTTTTTAGGTTTATTTTTTTTGTGTTCAGAAACAATTATATCGCAAAACATAGCTCCAGAAATTAAATTTGAAAAAGAGTTTATTGATTATGGGACAATAAAGCCTAGCAGTGAGGGGACTCGTGTTTTTACTTTTATAAATAATGGAAATGCCCCACTTATAATAAAAAATGTTCAATCATCTTGTGGCTGTACCATTCCTAAAAAACCAGAAGATCCTATTGATCCAGGAGAAAAGGGTGAAATTCTAGTTAGATATGATACTAATCGAATTGGTGTCTTTAATAAGTCCATAATTGTTACCTCAAATGCAAATTCTGATCCAATCATTACATTAAGAATTACTGGTATAGTTGGAGTAAAAGGAAAATAAAGTTAATTTTTAGACATTATGTATGTTAACTAATGTAACCCTCCCTTTTAAAAATATATTTAATTAATGGTAAATTTTAAAAATAATATTTCTCTCCTACCATATAACACCTTTGGAATTGATGTCAATACATCATCCTTTATTCAAGTAAAAAAAACCGATGATCTATTAAATGCATTTAAAAAAAAATCATTTGAAAACTTTTTAGTTATTGGTCAAGGCAGTAATATACTTTTTACAAAAGATTTTCCTGGGCTAACTATATTAATGGATAATCATGGGAAAAAAATAATTGGAGAAAATCAAAAAGAAGTCATTGTTGAAATCCAATCTGGCGAAAATTGGCATGAATTCGTTTTATGGTGTCTTGAAAATAATTATGGCGGTGTTGAAAATTTAGCCCTAATACCTGGGAAAGTTGGAGGAGCTCCTATACAAAACATAGGTGCATACGGTGTAGAAATAAAAGATGTTTTTTTAACCTGTAATACATTAGAAATATCCACTTTAACTTATAAAGAATTCAATCTAAAAGAATGTAATTTTAGATACAGAGATTCTGTTTTCAAATCTGAGTTAAAAGGTAAATATATTATTACGTCTGTTACCCTTAAACTTCAAAAATATCCTCATAAAGTAAATTTAGAATATGGTGATCTAAAAAATATGTTAAAAGAAAAAGAAAAAACTATTCAAAATATTGCTGAATCGATTATAAAAATTAGATCTTCAAAATTACCTGATCCAAAAATCATAGGTAATTGTGGTAGTTTTTTTAAAAACCCAATTATTTTAAAATCAAAACTTAAAGACTTAAAGAAAACTTTTAAAGAGGTCCCCTTTTATCCTCATACAAAAGATAAAGTAAAAATACCTGCTGCTTGGATAATTGAAAAACTTGGATTTAAAGGATATAATGAGAATAGTGTAGGTGTTTATAAAAATCACTCCCTAGTTTTGATTAATCATGGCAATGCTAGAGGTAAAGATGTAAAAATCCTTGCTGAGAAAATAAGATCTAAAGTTTTTGATTCTTTTTCAATTTCTCTTGAATATGAAGTAAATATTTTTTAAAACCTTTTTTAAATTATTCTTTTCTTTTTGAATCTAGAATAAGTGTAACTGGTCCCTCATTAGATAGCTCAACTTTCATATCTGCTCCAAAAACTCCACTTTTTACCTTACCTGGCAATTTTTCTTTACACAATTTAATGAAACTCTCATATAAGGGAATGGCAAGATCATGTTTAGCAGCTCTAACGTATGAAGGTCTATTTCCTTTCTTTGATGATGCAATTAAAGTGAACTGACTTATAACCAAAAGCTCACCTTTAGAATCTAAAAGGGAAACATTCATAACTCCATTAAGATCATTAAAGATTCTGAGATTGATTATTTTGTTAACCAACCATTTTAAGTCTTCTTTAGTATCTTCTTTTTCAATTCCCAGAAATAAAAGTAGACCATGATTTATAATTGAAGCTTCAATACCATTAATACTGACCTTTCCATTTGAAACTCTTTGAACTACTGCCCTCACTATCTTATTTTATAATTATCCTCTTTGATTAAATCTATATAAGAATCATATCTAGTTTGAGAAATGATTTTTTCTTCTAATCCTAATTTGATAGCACAATTTGGTTCTTTAACATGCATGCAATTATTAAATCTGCAATTACTTTTTAAAGCTAAAAATTCAGGGTAATAATTATCCAGCTCTTCAGGATTTATATCAACTATTCCAAAACTCTTTACACCAGGAGTGTCAACTATTTTTATTCCATCATTTAAATCATGCATTTCTGAAAATGTTGTTGCGTGTTTACCCTGTTTATGGGTACTTGAAATTTCAATGGTTTTTAATTTTAGTTTGGGGAAGAGAGTATTTATAAGAGTAGATTTTCCAACACCACTATTCCCAGAAAACATGTTAGTTTTGTCTTTCATCAAATCTATAATGCTTTTTAAAGTGTCTTTTTTTTTAGCACTAATTTTAAAACAGTCATAACCTATATTGCTATAGACCTCTCTTAAAATCTCTAACTCCTTTATTTCGTCAGGTGAATAAAGATCAATTTTATTGAATAAAATAATTGTCTTTATTCTGTATGCTTCAGCCGTTACAAGGAATCGATCGATAAATGAAGTAAAAGTTTTTGGCTCTTTAATTGTTACCATCAGAAAGACCTGATCAATATTGGATGCAATTATATGAAACTGTTTAGATAAATTAACTGACTTTCTAATTATATAATTATTTCTTTCTTTTACCTCAGAAATTAATCCTATTGGAGATTTTTTATTTTTTTCAATAGAAAAAGAAACCTTGTCGCCAACTGCAATTGGATTTGTAGTTTCTATTTGCTTTATTCTGAGCTTTCCTTTTATCTTACATTCATAAAAAACACCATCAGATTTTACCTTATAATTACTACCTGTTGAATAATAAACAATCCCCTCTTTTATCATAATTACAAAATAACAATAATTATTTTTCCTGGAGAGTAACTTTTTTAATGCATATTGGAATTCATATCTTAGCTTAAAATTTATGCCTAAAAAAGTTTGTCTTTTAATACTTGATGGCTGGGGTATTGCTCCAAAACCTGATTTTTCTGCTATTGAAATAGCTAAAACTCCTTTTATCGATAATCTTTTAAAAGAGCATCCAAACGCCAGACTAGATACACATGGAGAAAATGTTGGTTTACCTAAAGGTCAAATGGGGAATAGTGAAGTTGGTCACATGAACATTGGAGCTGGAAGAATTGTTCATCAAGATTTAATGAAGATAGATAAAGCAATAAAAGAAAAATCAATCATAAAAAATAAAATATTAAATAATGCAATAGATTATTCAATCCAAAATAATAAAAAAATACACTTTTTAGGGCTTTTATCTGATGGAGGAATTCATTCACATATTGAGCATCTATTTGCACTTTTAGAACTAGCCAAATCAAAAAAAGCTTCTAATGTATTCATTCATGGATTTACTGACGGAAGAGATACTGATCCTAAATCTGGAATAAAATTTGTTGAAATGCTTGAAAATAAGATTAGAAATAGCAATATAGAGTTAGCGTCAATTATAGGCAGATATTATTCAATGGATAGAGATAAAAGATGGGATAGAACAAAAATTGCATATGATCTGCTAACCAATGGAAAAGGAACAAAAACAAAAGATTTCAAAAATTCAATTAAAAAGAATTATGATAAAGGAATTACTGATGAATTTATAAATCCTTTAATTAAAGTAGATGAAAATAACTCTCCAATTGGAAAAATAAGTAGTGGAGATGTAGTGATTTTCTATAATTTTAGAAATGATCGTGTTAGACAACTTACCGAAGTTCTCTCACAAAATAAAAATATTGAATCCAATATGAATCCATTAAATCTTTTATATATAACAATGACAAAATATGATGAAAAATTCAAAAACATCAGCGTTTTGTTTGATAAAGATAATTTAGTTGATACTCTTGGGGAAGTAATATCTAAAGAAAACAAAACTCAACTCAGAATTGCAGAAACTGAAAAATATCCTCATGTTACTTTCTTTTTTAATGGAGGAAATGAAAATCCTTTCCCTGGAGAAGAAAGAATTCTTTGCCCTTCTCCAAAAGTAGCAACATATGATTTGAAACCTGAAATGAGTGCGTATGAAGTTAAAAACAAAGTTATTGAAAAAATTAAAAATCAAAATTCACCTGATTTCATTTGTTTAAATTTTGCAAATCCTGATATGGTAGGTCATACTGGAAAAATTAATGCTGCTGTAAAAGCTTGTGAAACCATAGATAAATGCTTACAAGAAATTGTCCCTATTTCAATGGAAAATAATTATTCGCTATTAATTATTTCTGATCATGGGAATTGTGAAAAGATGAAAAATAATGATGGCTCACCAAACACCTCACACACACAAAATCCAGTTCCAATTATTTTAATTGATAGAGATTATAAAGTTATTAAAGATGGTATTCTTGCAAATATTGCTCCAACTATCTTAAAATTAATGAACATAAAAAAGCCTGCTTCAATGAAAGAAGAGCCAATAATTTAAAGAAAATGAAAATAAGATTTTATTCAATTTTGCTATTTATTTTGATTTCATGTGTGAACAATCAAAATCAAAAACCATTGCCTGAAGAATATGGTAAAACTATTGATGGAAAAGTAATTCTTTTAGGTAAAATAAATCGTGCAAATCTTGAGCAATCTGAGCATGTTGAATGGTTTAAAAAAGAATATGATTATTACAAGGTAGAAAATGAATGGGTAGAGTCTGTTGAAGAACATTTTAAGGACTTAAATTTAAAACTATTTATGGGTACTTGGTGTGAGGATAGCGAGAGGGAAGTTCCAGCAATTTTTAAACTTTTAGATGCCGTAAATTTTGATCAAAATAAAATTGATATTTATGCTATGTCTGAAGAAAAAACAACATCTGAAAATTTTGAAAAAGGATTAAATATTATAAAGGTTCCAACATTAATTTTTTATAAAGATGGAAAAGAATTAAACAGATTTGTGGAGTTTTCAATTGTTTCTTTAAAAGAAGATATAAGGAAAATAGTTAGTGGTGAAGAATATCGTGATGCCTATTATAGTCAGTAATAGTTATGGTCAAATTAAAAACAACTGAGCAAATAGAGTTAATTAGAGAAAGTGCTTTGATAGTTTCAAAAACTTTGGGAATGATCGCTGGTGAAATTCGTCCTGGTATAACAACCATAGAATTGGATAAAATGGCAGAAATTTTTATTAGAGATCATAACGCTGAACCAGGGTTTCTTGGGCTTTATGGGTTTCCAAATACTTTGTGCGTAAGTCCCAACGAAGAGATAGTTCATGGAATACCAAATAATATTCCACTTAACGATGGTGACATACTTTCTGTAGATTGTGGTGTTTTAAAAAATGGTTTTTACGGAGATCATGCTTACACTTTTGAGGTTGGTGAAGTCTCCCCAGAAACTAAAAGATTACTTGAAGTGACTAAAAAATCTTTGTACATAGGAATTTCTAATTTTAAATTAGGAAATCGAGTTGGTGATCTTGGTTTCTCTATACAAAAGTACACTGAAAAAAATGGATATGGGGTTGTAAGAGAACTTGTAGGACATGGTCTTGGAGAAAAAATGCATGAAGACCCTGAAATTCCCAATTATGGAAAACCTGGAACAGGGAAAAAATTTCAAAATGGAATGGTTATTGCAATAGAACCTATGATTAACCAGGGATCCAAAGAAATTCAAAAATTAAATGATGGCTGGACTATTATTGCAAAAGACAAAAAGCCAAGTGCGCATTTTGAACATAATGTGGCTCTAATAAATGGAAAACCTCAACTTTTATCTACTTTTAAATATATATACGAAACTATTGGTATAGAAAGTCAAGAAGAAAAACCTTTTACGATAAATTGAAATATCAATGAAACTTTTACTTTCTGTTTTACCAAGACACTTACTAATTAAATTGAGTATTTTATTTCTTCCAATTATAAAAATATTATATAGAGGTGGCAAATTCACTGATCCTATTGATGGAAAAAACTACAGGAAATTTCTTCCATATGGCTATAAAAAAATTAGACTCAATGCTCTCTCACCTGGAACTCTCTCTTTAGAAAGACATAGACTCCTATGGTTGTATTTAAAAAGAGAAACGACTTTTATGAAAGATAAAAAAAAAGTCCTTCATATAGCACCTGAACAATCATTTTACAAGAGATTCAAAAAAATTCATTTTTGGAATTATACAACACTTGATCTAAACTCACCACTTGCAGATATTAAAGCTGATATTACTAATCTACCTTTTGATAATGATTTTTTTGATCTAATAATTTGTAATCATGTTTTAGAACATATTCAAGATGATATAATGGCCATAAAGGAAATCTATAGAGTATTAAAAAAAAATGGTGTTGCAATTATGCAAATACCAATTGATCTAAAACGTCTAAAAACATTTGAAGATTCTGAAATTAAGAGCAATAAAAAAAGAGAAGAATTATTTGGTCAATATGATCATGTAAGAATTTATGGGAAAGATTTTTTTGATCGACTTAGAAGAGTAGGTTTTAGAACAAAAAAAATAGATTATACTAAGGACTTATCAGAAGAAGAAATTAAAAGATTTTCAATAATTAAAGGTGAAATAATTCCGATCGGTATTAAATGAGGTAATAAATAAATTTATTTTAATCCCATCCAGATGATTTTATCTGAACTAAATCATCATTTCTAGAAATAACCCAACTAGCCTCAATTTTTTGATTTTCATTAACGACCTTTCTCCCCATATTTAATGGCATAACCATAAGGGCAGTAGCAAAAGCATCAGCAGCAATACAAGATGGGGCTATAACTGAAACACTAAGAATATTGGAATTTAAAGCTAAACCATTTTTAGGATTAATAGAGTGAACATATTTTTTCCCTGTTAAACTATCTATAGAAAACTTATTATAGTTGCCCGAAGTTGCAATTGCATGATCATCAATGTTGCGTGTTTGAATAAATTTATTTTCATTTCCTTTTTGAGGTAATCTTATTCCTATTTTCCATTTTTTATCAGCAACAGGATTTAGACCTTTTGCTCTTATTTCTCCTCCAATTTCAATTAAAAAATTTTTACTTCCCAAAGAAGCAAAATAATCATAAATACAGTCTACAGTATATCCTTTAGCAATTGCATTAAAGTCAATATATGTATGAGGAAATTTTCTTAAAACTCTGTTATCAGATGTCATTTTAATTTTATCCATGCCTACTCCATCCATTAAACTATCAATAATAAAAGTGTCAACTTTAATATTATCTTTTTCAGGACCAAATCCATAAGCATTTACTATAGATCCAACTGTAGGATCAAAATACCCATTTGTAAGTTTCCATATTTCTTTTGATTTTTCATAAACTTTTTTAAAATGATTATCAACTCTTAGCAAAGTATCCCCATTATTTATTCTTGATATATCAGAATTTGGCATGTAAGTTGATAATGAATTATTAATCTCAAAAAAAATTGAATCTATTCCATCTTGAAGTTTTAAACGATCAATATTAAATCGTTCATATTTAATGTTATAGAATGTTCCTAATGCATTACCTGTATGAACCTCTATGTCTTTAGAGCTACAACTTAAAAAAACTAAAATAAAAAGTAAGGAAAATGCCTTAATTGAATAATGCATTATTTTTTAAACTAATTTAAATACTATCCTCCGAAATCATCAAATCGAACATTCTCCGGGGGAACACCAAAATCCTCAGCCATCTTTTCTACAGCCTGATTCATCAATGGAGGGCCACAAAAATATACTTCGATATCCTCAGGAGATTCATGCGTTGATAGATAATAATCAATTACAACCTGATGAACAAATCCAACAAAACCATCTCCATTTTTATCATCAAGGCTCTTTTTTTCAATCCATTTATCTTCAGGAAATGGTTCTGAGAGAGCTATGTAGAATTTAAAGTTTTTAAAATCTTTTTCCAATGCTTTGAAGTGATCAACATAAAAAAGCTCTCTCTTAGATCTACCCCCGTACCAAAACGTAACCTTCCTACCTGTTTTAAGGGTTCTAAACAACTCATATAAATGTGATCTCATAGGAGCCATTCCAGCACCACCTCCAACATATAACATTTCTGAATCAGATTCATTAATAAAAAATTCTCCAAAAGGCCCAGAAATGGTTACTTTATCTCCTGGTTTTCTTGAAAAAATATAAGAAGAAGCTATTCCTGGATTTACATCCATCCATCCATTTTTGTTTCTATCCCATGGGGGTGTAGCTATTCGAACATTTAACATAATTTCTTTGCCTTCAGCAGGATATGAAGCCATAGAATATGCTCTTTCTACTGTTTCAGCATTTTTCATTTTTAAAGGCCATAAATCAAACTTATCCCACTCTAGTTTAAATTTATCTGGATCTTCTGGATGCTCTTCAGGATGAGAAGAAATATCAATTTTATCATATTCTATATCACACTTAGGTATTTCGATCTGTATATATCCTCCTGCCTTATAATTCATTTCCTCTGGGATTTTAATGACAAATTCTTTAATAAATGAAGCGACATTCCAATTTCTTACAACTGTTGCCTCCCATTTCTTTATTCCAAAAACTTCCTCAGGCACCTCTATAGTCATATCCTCTTTTACTTTTACCTGGCATCCTAATCTCCACCCTTCAGCAATTTCTTTTCTTGAAAAATGTGGAGCTTCAGTAGGGAGAATTTCACCTCCTCCTTCTAATACTCTACATCTACATTGGATACAAGTTCCCCCTCCGCCACAAGCTGATGGAAGAAAAATTTTATTATTACCTAATGTCGACAAGAGTGTTCCTCCTGAATTAACCTCAACATTATTTTCATCATTAATTTTAAGTCTTACTGGGCCAGATGGAACTAGTTTCGCTTTTGCAAATAAAAGCATTGAAACTAAAATAAAAGTAGCCGTAAAAAAAACTATTATACTAGAAACTATATAGGTCAATAATGAAACTTCTATATCCATAAATATTAAATTTTGATTCCCATAAAACTTAAAAACCCAATAGCCATTAGACCTGTTACAATAAAAGTAATACCTAGTCCTCTTAGAGGAGCAGGAACATTTGAATAAAGAATTTTTTCTCTAATGGCTGCAATTGCTACAATAGCTAATAACCAACCAATACCAGAACCAAATCCATATGTTAGTGATTCTAATATATTCGAAAATTCTTTTTGTTGCATAAATAAAGAGCCTCCTAAAATAGCACAATTAACTGCTATTAGAGGTAAAAAAATACCTAAACTCCCATAAAGAGCTGGAACAAATTTTTCAACTATCATTTCAACTAGTTGAACCATAGAGGCAATTACAGCAATAAACATTATAAAGCTTAAGAAAGATAAATCTAGTTCAACAAATTGCGGATCATTAGGATCTATCCATGCAAGAGCGCCAGGGCTTAATAAATACTCATATAGCAAATAATTAATGGGAACCGTAACTGATAAAACAAAAACTACAGCTAAACCAAGGCCAAGACCAGTCTGAACTGTTTTTGAAACAGCTAGATAAGAGCACATTCCAAGAAAATAGGCAAAAACCATATTTTCAATAAAAATACTCTTGACAAATAAATTTACATATGTTTCCATTTCTAATTCTTTTCTATAAGCTTACGATTTTTTGATCTTTGGAACCAGATATAAACACCTACTATTATTAAAGCCATTGGAGATAAGAGCATTAAACCGTTATTTTCATATCCCGCCTCATAAACCGATTCTGGAATTACCTGAAATCCATAAAGTTTTCCAGATCCAAAAAGTTCTCTAAAAAAAGCAACTACAATTAGAATTAAACCATATCCGGCAGCATTACCAATACCATCTAGAAATGATCTCCAAACATTATTGCCAAGAGCAAATGCTTCTAATCTTCCCATTACAATGCAATTCGTTATAATTAAACCTATAAAAATGGAAAGCTCCTTGTAAACATCATATGCGTAGGCTTTGAGAATTTGATCAACTAAAACAACCATCGAAGCTACGACCACTAACTGTACAATTATTCTGATTCGATTGGGAATTAAATTTCGTAAAAGCGAAACAATTACATTACTTGCTCCCATAACAGCTACTACTGAGAGGCTCATTACTACAGCTGGCTCTAATTGAACAGTTATAGCTAATGCTGAACATATTCCCAAAACTTGAACAGTGATCGGATTATTATCATCTAAAGGATCAGTTAATAAAACTCGATTCTTTTTTGAAAATAAAGGCTCACTTTCTTTATTTATAAATAATAGTGAACTCTTTTTTTTATTTAATGATTTATTACTCACCTTTTTTTTCATATATCTAATTTATTAAAATATGGAAGATAATGTCTCATTCTCTCAAGAATCATATCAGATACTCCATCACCGGTTATTGTAGCTCCGGAAATTGCATCCACTTCGTGATCATCCTTATCAAGGTTTTTTGGATCATTATTAGTTTTAGAGACATATATTCCAACTAAATTACCTTCAATATCAAAAATCTTTTCCTCTTTAAATAGATCTTGGAACCACTGCTGCGAAATTTCAGCTCCCAGCCCAGCAGTTTCTCCTTTGTGGTCAAAAATAATTCCTTCAATTGTTTTTTTATCTTCTCTCAAAGCAACATATCCCCATATTGCATCCCAAAGACCAGCGCCTCTTAATGGGATAACATAATATTTATCATCCTCAACTTGTGCTATGTAAACTGGAAAACGTTGTTCTGATAAAGGTTTTTTAATTTCTCTAATTAATTTTATTGAAAAAGCTGAAACTGAATTATCAATGTTTCCTTTTTGATCTAGTGAAATTTCCTCTTTAATATGTTTTTTGTATAATTCTTCAGCCCCATCTCTACTTGTATTTATCCCAATAGTTTTAAGAATACTTTGCATTTTTTCTTTTCTAACATTTTCATCTTGTTTTGTTTTAAGACTACTTGCAGTGAAGGCAAGTGTTGATGCAACAACAAGAACCATCACAGCCGCAAATAAAAATGTATAAGAGTTACTTTCTGTGTTCATATTAAATAATTTTAGGTGTGCTTTCTTTCCATCTTTTCCTTCTTCTTTTAATATTTGCCTCAATTATATAGTGATCAATTGTAGGGGCAAAAACATTCATTAAAAGAATTGCAAGAAAAACACCTTCCGGATATGCAGGATTAAATACCCTAATCAAAATACAAAAAACACCAATTAAAAAACCATATATCCATTTACCTTTATTTGTTTGAGAAGCAGTAACAGGATCCGTTGCCATAAAAACAATTCCAAAAGCGAATCCACCAACTAAAAGATGGTTTAGCCAGCTAAAACTCATTAAAGGATTAGCCCCCCAGAGATTAAAAAGATAACCAACCAATGAGGCTCCTAATATTCCAGATAACATAATCCTCCAACTTCCAACCCCTGTAAAAATTAAAATTAATGCCCCTGCTAAAATATATAAAACTGATGTTTCAGCAATTGATCCAGGAATTGATCCATAAAACATTTCAGAAACAGAATATTTTATTTCTTCACCTGCAGCAAGAGATCCAAGAATAGTTTCGCCAGAAATAGCATCTATATTTGTAGCTTCTGAAACCCATACTTTGTTTCCAGACATGTAGGTTGGATATGCAAAAAAAGCAAAGGCTCTAGCAGTTAGTGCAGGATTTAAAATATTCATACCGGTTCCTCCAAATGCTTCTTTAGCAATTACTACAGAAAAGGCAACAGAAATAGCAACCATCCAGAGAGGAATATCTATTGGCATAATCATTGGAATTAGAAGACCAGTAACAAGATATCCCTCATTAACTTCGTGACCTCTATAAACTGCAAAAATAAATTCAATAGTTAGCCCAACAAAATATGAAACAAATATCATTGGTAATATTTTCCATGAACCATGAATGAAAGCATCTAAAAAAGTAAAAGAAATATCTAACTGAGAGTAATGCTGAAAACCAGAATTATATATCCCATAGATTAAAGCAGGTAGCAAAGCAATAATAACAGTTGACATAGTTCTCTTTAAATCTACAGAGTCTCTTATATGCGATCCTTTATGAGTAGTATGATTTGGCACAAATAAAAATGTGTCAAAAGCATTTATTGCAGGAGCAAATTTTTCCCACTTACCCCCCTTTCGAAATGGGTATCTTAAATCGTCTAATTTTTTTCGTAAAAATTTCATCTTATTATTTAAGCTATTTCTTTAATCATCAATTCAATACCTTCTTTAATAATTTCTTGAGCTTCTATTTTTGAAGTGTTTGAATAATCAATCAAACCAAAATCTTCCGGAATCACTTCATATATTCCTAAGCCTTCCATTTTTTCAATATCTCCAGCCATACAAGCTTTAATCAACTGCATCGGATAAATATCCATTGGAAAAACTTTTTCCATTTCACCAGTAACAACAAGGGCTCTTTCTTCTCCATTTAAGTTAGTATCCACATTATATCCTTTTCTGCCAAAAAGCCAAGAAAAAGATGTTCTTGATAAACTAGGTATTTTATTATGGAAAAAAGGAACCCATCCAAAAAAACGATATTTATTTCCCTCAGGAATAACAGATACTAGATTATTGAAGAAGTCAATGTGTCCATCTTTTTGAACTTCAATTCCTGAAAAAACATCTCCATTAATATAACGGTTTTGTATACTTGGATCAATATTTAATTTTTTTAAGATTGAAGACAAATTTGATCCTATATTTGTCTTAAAATATTGAGGATTTGATACAGATGATCCTGAGATAGCTAAAGTTCTTTTACAACTATAAATTCCAGTAGAAAATAAAATAGCAATATTAACTATATCTTCGGGACGAATAACCCAAACCTTGTCACCAAAATTTATAGGGTTAGTTTTTTGGATCTGGACACTTACATTGCCTGATGGATGAGGTCCAGAAATACGAAATATATTTGCATTTTTTATTTTAGAAAAAAAACCTTGGAAATCTTTATCAACAAATAAATTTACCTTCCCAGGCAATAAAGTGTTAAGTATATTTATGCCTAATTGAAAATCTTCCTTATTATTTTTTAAAATAAAATCATAATCTACTCCCAAAGGGGCTGAACTAATAGTTGATATATGAATTGACTTGGGAGTTATATCAGGATCTGCAAAAACGTTAAAAGGTCTTTGTCTAATAAAAGGCCAACTTCCTGTTTTTAACAAAAACTTTTTTATTTTTTCAGGATTAAGAGATTGAATCTTTTCAACTTTATGAGATATTTTTTTATTAGAAGAATCTGGTTCTATTATTATTTCGAGAATTTTCCTTCTATCCCCTCTTGTAATTTTATTTACAATTCCAGAAACTGGAGAAACAAGAATTATTCTAGAGTCATTTTTTTCAAAGCAAATAGGTGTCCCTATACTAACTTCCTCTCCTTCCTTAACGAGCATTTTTGGAGTGAAATTGAAAAAATTGTCAGGCTTTATAGCATAGGAGTTTACCGACGGAATGTCAGTTAAAATTTTTTCAGCACTTCCTTTAATATTTATTTTTGCTCCTTTAGATATTTGAATATCTTTTGTCATTTAGTTGACTTGTAAAAAACGATACAAATGTACTAAATATCAAGAATTGTTTATAGTAAATTGTTTTAATTTTTAGATAAGATTTTAATGTTTGAATAAATATAATTTTACAAGTTTAGTTTTTTAACTTTACAGATATGTTTCATAAAACATTGTTCATTTATTTTTTTGGGATATACTTTGCTTATACTCAATTTGGTCAAGAAGTGTCAGGTCCGCCAAATATAAAGTCAGTTATTTTTAAAGGAGCTGATGAATTAAACCAATTCCCTCTTGTCTCTTTTGGACAATCTATTTTTTTAGAATTTGATGACTTAAATGGAGATGAACAAAACTACTATTACAAAATTAGTTATTACAATCATAATTGGGAAAAATCAGATCTCTTTAAATCTGAATACTTAGTTGGTCTTGATAATATTAGAATTGAAAATTATCAAAATTCATTTAATACACTTCAACCATATACTCATTATAAATTAGAACTTCCAAATTCAAATACAAATCTTAAATTATCTGGTAATTATATGATTGAGATTTATGATGAATTAGATGAACTTTTGTTTTCGAGGAAATTTCTAATTTATAGTGATACTGCTATAGTTTCTTCAAGGATTTTTAGATCAAGAGAAATGGATTTTTACGATACTCATCAGAGTGTTCATTTTTCAATTACTCCAAAATCTAATATACCCTTCAGAGACCCTGAAAATTTATTAAACATTGTAATTCTCAAAAATGAACAATGGTCAACCATTAAAACAGGCCAAAAACCTAAGTACATAAGTGGCAATAGGCTTGAATATAGTTATGATAATAAAAGCTTATTTGAAGGTGGTAATGAATACTTTTTTTTTGATACTAAAGATATAAGGATTAATGGAAATGGTATAAGTTATGTTAATCTCAAAAGACTATACGAAACATATTTATATACTAATAATTTTAGAAAAAATTTACCTTATAGTTTTGCTTCAGATATCAATGGTGATTTTTTAATTAGAACAATTCAGGGAACTCAATTAAGTGATTATGAAGCAGATTACAGCTGGGTTCACTTCAGTCTAGCTATGCCAAGATCCGTAAATGAAAAGGAGGTATATATTTATGGGAAGTTTAATAATTATGAACTGGGAGAAGAAAATAAAATGATATATAATCCCTCTCTTGAAATTTATGAAGGAATATTGCTTTTAAAACAAGGCTTTTACAACTATAAATTTGTTGAGAAAGATTCTGAAGAATTTTCAATAAATACTATTTCGGGAAATCATGCATTAACAGAAAATAATTATTTGATCCTAGTTTATTATAAGGAATTTGGAAATCGTTATGATTCACTTATTGGTTATGGAAAATCCTCATCTTTTGAAATAGTTGATTAATTTTTTTAAAATATTATTAGAAGATTTAGTTAATTGAATTTTATACATTTGGAAAAATAATAAAGATGTCAAATAGTTCTTTTAAAGTACCGCATCCAAAAAATGAGGAAATATTAAATTATTCTCCTGGAAGTTCAGAAAAAAAATCTGTTTTAAAGAAATATAAAGAACTATACAATGGCTCGGTTGAAATTCCTCTTTGGATTAATGGGGAAAATATTAAAACTGGTGAAACGACAATTATTACTCCTCCTCATGATCATAATCATAAAATAGGGTCATATCATAGAGCAAGTGAAAAAAATGTCAGGGATGCTATTGATGCCGCTTTAAAAGCTAAGAAAAAATGGAGTTCAATGCCTTGGTCATCTAGGGCATCAATTTTTCTAAAAGCTGCAGAGCTAATATCTGGTCCCTATAGAGATAAAATTAATGCATCAACTATGTTATGTCAATCTAAAACGATTCATCAGGCTGAAATTGACGCTGCATGTGAATTAATAGATTTTTTAAGATATAATGTTTATTATATGCAAGAAATTTATGGACAGCAGCCAGAATCAGATAACCAAGTATGGAATCGCCTAAGTTACAGACCTCTCGAAGGGTTTATTTATGCAATAAGTCCATTCAATTTTACTGCAATTGCTGGAAATCTATGCGCAAGTGCAGCTATGATGGGCAATGTTGTTGTCTGGAAACCTAGTGATTATCAAGTTTTTTCTGCTAAGGTCATAATTGAAGTATTTGAAGAAGCCGGTCTTCCTAATGGTGTTATAAATGCTGTTTTTGGAGATCCCGAAATGATATCAAACGAAGTGCTAAAATCTAAACACTTTTCTGGACTCCACTTTACAGGATCAACAGATATTTTTAGAAAGCTGTGGAAAAAAATTGGTGAAAATATAGGCAATTATTATTCATATCCAAGAATAGTAGGAGAGACAGGAGGAAAAGATTTTATTATAGCTCATCCCTCAGCAAATATTGAAGCTTTAAGTACAGCAATCATTAGAGGTGCTTTTGAATTTCAAGGACAGAAATGCTCTGCTGCCTCTAGAGTTTATCTACCCAAATCTATCGCTGAAAAAACAATAGAAACTGTAAAATCAGAAATGGATACTATAAAAATTGGTTCACCTGAAAATTTTGAAAATTTTATAACTGCTCTAATTCACAAAGATGCTTTTAATCGTTTAAAGGATGCTATTGAAAAAATAAAAAAGGATAAAGATGCTAATATTATATATGGGGGGAAATACGATGATAGTAAAGGGTATTTTGTTCATCCAACTATAGTTAAAACTACCAACCCTGAATATTTTTCTATGCAAAAAGAACTATTTGGTCCATTAGTCACTATATATGTCTACGACGATTCTAAATGGAACGAAACCCTTGGTTTAGTTGATAAAACTTCATCCTACGCTTTAACCGGAGCAGTTTTTTCACAAGATCGCTATGCGGTTGATGATGCATTTAAAGCTCTTGAAAATAGTGCTGGAAACTTTTATATAAATGACAAACCCACTGGAGCTGTAGTTGGAAAACAGCCCTTCGGAGGATCCAGAGCATCTGGAACAAATGATAAAGCTGGATCTATTTTTAATCTCCTTAGATGGGTTTCTCCAAGACTTATTAAAGAAGTTTTTGTTCCACCAAAAAACTATAGGTATCCATTTTTGGATAAATCTTAATACTATTTTAATAGTTTTATGAGAACCACTTATGTCTTCCAAAAAAATTAGGCGGAACTTTTTTATTATTCTCAAGGTGCCAATTTATTCCGCTTATTACGCTATCTAAATATTTAATCAATTTTGGTCTTATAAATAAACTAAATGGTATGGCGGAAAAAATTTTTGGAATCCCTTTGAAAAAATATGGATATACCTCTATTGAAAGGAAGGTTGATTTTTCATCACTTGTAATTTCCCATTTAACGTAAGATTGTTCTCCGTTTTCTTTACCAATTAATAAATCATATCCTACATTATAATTCCAGCTTATAAATTTTCTATGATAAGTTAAATTATTTAAATAAACCAAAACGTCAATAGATTCTTTTCCAGGCCAATTGATAGTATAATTTGATTTACAAAATGGATGAACCATATTAAGGTGCCCTGGTCTAGTAATCAAATCCCATAAAGCATCAACACTAGAATTGATTTCTTTTTTCACTCTCACTTTATTTAATTTTCTGTTAGGATTCATAAACAAATGATTTGACTGGAATATAAACTAGTTTTTTTGTTTCAAAAAAATCCTCATTAAAATAAACCTTTAAATTAACTAAATCCATATTTGAAAATCCAGATATTTCATTTGAAAGGTTACCTCCTTTCAAACAAATTAAACCCCTATCAATAGATCTTGAATTATTGGGTGAAAAATTTTTTTTTATCCAAGGCAAAAAATTCTTAATCTTCGAAACAGCTCTAACTGTTACAAAATCAACAATCTCATTAAAATCTTCGGCTCTAACTTTTTCCGCAATGACATTTTTAAGGTCCAGTTTTTTAATTACCTCCTTAACAGATTCTACTTTTTTACCTACTCCATCAATTAGATAAAAATTTACTTCAGGAAAAAAAATAGCTAATGGTATTCCTGGAAAACCTCCTCCAGTGCCTATATCTAAGACTGTTGTTCCAGGTAAAAATTCCTTATACTTTGCTATACTTAATGAGTGTAAAACATGATGTGTATAAAAATTTCCCATGTCTTTCCTTGAAATTAAATTTATCTTACTATTCAACTTACTATAAACTGGTAATAACTCATTAAATTTCTTGATCTGATGATTATTTAAATTGGGAAAATAATTATGAATAATTTTCAAAAGTATTTTTTTTTAAATGTAATTAAATGGATGAAAAAATCGATACTTTTACGATTGCAATTTCATTTTAATAAAAAAATTATATAACTAAATGCTGTCTAATAGAATAAATAATCTACCGATATCAGCTACCTTAGCTATGGCTGCAAAAGCAAGAGAACTTAAAAGCCAGGGAATTGATATAATCAGTTTGAGTCTGGGTGAACCCGATTTTGATCCCCCTAGTTTTATCAAAAATGCTGCAAAAAAAGCAATTGATGAGAATTATAATTCTTATCCTCCTGTGGATGGATACGCAGATTTGAAAACTACAATTTCTAAAAAGTTTAAAAGAGATAACCTTCTTGAATACAAGCCCTCTCAAATTGTTGTATCAACCGGAGCTAAACAATCTATAGCTAATGTTTGCATGGTATTACTAGATCCAAACGATGAAGTAATACTACCTGCACCTTATTGGGTTAGCTATTCAGCAATTTCAATTTTAGCTGAGGCAAATCCTATTGTTATTCCTTCTTCAATTGAATCAGATTTTAAAATAACTGCTGAACAATTAGAAAATAAAATTACTTCAAAAACTAAATTGGTAATTATTAACTCTCCAAACAATCCAAGTGGGAGTATTTATAGTGAAAATGAATATCGTGCAATTGCTAAAGTTTTACAAAAACATCCAAATATATATATAATTTCAGATGAAATATATGAACACATTAGTTATGATAAAAAAGTTTTTAGTTTTGCTTCTATCCCTGAAATGTACGATCGAACAATAACAGTCAATGGAGTTGCTAAAGCTTTTGCAATGACTGGATGGAGAATAGGATATATTGGTGCTCCTGAGTGGATAGCTAAAGCTTGTAATAAAATGCAGGGTCAAATTACATCAGGTGCAAATTCTATTGCCCAACGAGCTACCATTGCTGCTTTAGATGCATCGCCTGAAAAAATAAAATATATGGTTGATGAGTTTAAAAAAAGAAGAACAATCATTTTAAGACTTTTATCTAAAATTCAAGGCGTTAAGACAAATATTCCTGAAGGGAGTTTCTATGTTTTCCCCGATATATCAAGTTTTTTTGGAAAAACAATAAAAAATAAAAAGATTAATGATTCTAATGATTTTGCTCTATTGCTTCTTGAAAAAGCACATGTTGCAACTGTTGCAGGAGAACCGTTTGGAAATCCAAATTGCATAAGAATTTCTTATGCGGCATCAATTAAAGACATAGAAAGAGCCATAGAAAGAATTAAAAATGTCTTAAAAGAATAAACTTCATTTTAAGAATTCAAGATATTCTGCTGATGGTTGATTGATTCCTGATGAATTGCTTTAAAAATTTTTAAAATAAATTCTTCACTCAGCCCATGTGATTCTCCATCTATTATCATTTTCCCTAAAATTTCATTCCACCTTTTGTTTTGGAGTACTGCAACATTATTTGATTTTTTAAGTAATCCAATTTTCTCAGCAACATCCATTCTTTTTCCTAAAATCTCTAATAATAGTTGATCAGAATTGTCTATTTTTTGTCTAAAACCATCCAATTGATTTTTATATTCTTCTTTATCAATGGTCATTTCTCGAATTTTCAAATCTTTCATAATGTCAACTAAAGAAGAAGGAGTGACTTGTTGAGCAGCATCACTCCATGCATTATCTGGATCGCAATGTGTCTCTATCATCAAACCATCATAATTTAAATCTAATGCGCGTTGACTTAAATTAAAAATTAAATCTCTCCTTCCGGCAATATGAGAAGGGTCACAAATTAATGGCAAATCAGGAAACTTACTTTGAAGCTCAATTGCTATTTGCCACTCAGGATTATTTCTATATTTGGATTTTTCGTAGGTTGAGAAACCTCTATGTATTACACCAAGCTTTTTAATATTTGCTGAGTATAAACGCTCAATACCTCCAAGCCAAAGTGATAAATCCGGATTTACAGGGTTTTTTACTAAGACTATTTTGTCTGTACCTTGAAGTGAATCAGCAATTTCTTGAACAATAAATGGACTTACAGTGGAACGAGCACCTATCCATAAAACATCAATTCCATGCTCAATAGCCAGTTTTACATGTGATGAATTAGCGACTTCAACAGCTGTTAGTAATCCTGTATGTTCTTTTACTTTTTGAAGCCACTTTAATCCAATAGCTCCAACTCCTTCAAACATTCCTGGTCTGGTTCTAGGTTTCCATATACCAGCTCTAAAAATAGTGACATCAGTTTCTTTTAGATCAATTGCTATCTTAAGAACCTGTTGTTCAGTTTCTGCGCTACAAGGCCCAGCGATTACAAGGGGATGAGATAAATTTAAATCATCAAGCCATTTTTTCATTTGTTTACTATTTTCCATTATGATAAATTTTATGTTTTACCTGAATTTGTTATGCCATCCAATATTTTTCTTATGGAATTAATTGATTTCATTTGGTCATATATTTCTTCATATTTACATTCATCCACAAGATTTTTAAATTTATTCAAATTGTCAATATACTGGGAAAGTGTTTCAATTACATTTGATCTGTTTTGCTTAAAAATAGGGACCCACATGTCAGGAGAACTTTTAGCTAACCTGACAGTTGATTCGAAACCACTTCCAGCTAAATTAAGAATTGTTGTTTCATTTTTACTCTTTTCAATAACTGTTTTACCAAGCATAAATGAACTAATGTGTGAAAGATGAGATACATAAGCAACTTGAAGATCATGCTCTATTGGATTTATTTCTCGAATCTTCATCCCAATTTTTAAAAACCATTTAGTTGCAAACTCTAAAAGAGATTTTCTTGTCTTATTAGTTTCACAAAGTATTTGTATTTTATTATGGAATAAATTTTCAAAAGCTGAATCCGGACCTGAGAACTCTGTTCCTGCAATTGGATGAGTGGCCAAAAATTGATCTCTTTTTGGGTGATCAGATATAGCGTCACATATTTCTTTTTTTGTTGAACTAAAATCAATTATTAACGAGTCTTTGTTTATTTGATCAAATAGATCAAGTACTATTGATTTAACAGAATTAACTGGAACAGCAACTAAAATTAGATTCAAATTTTTAATTTCATTACTATGTAAAATAGCATCAATTAATCCTAATTTTAGAGCTCTATTCAAATTTTTATTACTCAAATCAAAACCATAAATTTTCGAATCAGTGAAATGCTTTCTTGCCTGAATTGACAATGACCCACCAATTAATCCAATACCAAAAACTCCAATTTTCATATTACTCTAATCTTTTTATAGCTGTTTTAATTTCATTCTGATTTACACAAAGAGAAATCCTAATATATCCCTCACCTTGACTTCCGAAAATATTACCAGGAGCAAAAAACAAATTTTTATCATACAACATTTCATCAATAAACTTTTCAGAATCAATTAAAGAGCCTTTAATCTTTGCCCAAACAAATAATCCAGAAGTTTTTGTTTCATAACTAAGATTCATTTTTTCAGCAAGATTAAAAATTAATTTCTTTCTTAAACTATATTCATAATTCAATTTTTCAAACCAGGAATTTGATGTCTGTAAAGCTGAAATTGCAGCCCTTTGGATTCCATAAAACATTCCTGAATCAATATTTGTCTTAACACTAATAACGGACTTAATTTTATCACTGGCTCCTATTAACATTCCTACTCGCCAACCTGCCATATTGAAACACTTACTCAAAGAGTTGAGCTCCATACATGTGTCCTTTGATCCTTCGATTGACATTATACTTTTTGGACTTGAGGTTAAAATGAAACTATATGGATTATCATTGATTATAATAATTTTATTTTTTCTTCCCCATTCAATTAATTCTCTATATACATTTTCATCAGCATTAGCTCCAGTTGGCATGTTTGGATAATTGATCCACATTAGTTTTACACTATTTAAATTAATCTTATTTAATTCATTAATATCTGGTTGCCAATTATTTTTTTGTTCAAGTTTATACTCAACTGTTTCAGCCCCAATTAAATTACTTACAGATTTATATGTAGGGTAACCAGGATTAGGAATCAAAACTTTATCTCCAGGATTAAGAAATGCCATTGAAATATGAAAAATTCCCTCTTTTGATCCTATCAGAGGAAGGATCTCGTTCTTATAATCTAAATCAACCGAGTAATGATTTTGATAAAATTTGGCAATAGCTTGTCTAAGTTCGGGAATACCTTGATAGCTTTGATACTGACTATGTTTAGGATTTACAAAACATTTTTTGAGAGATTCTACTACAGTTTCTGGTGGCAATAAATCTGGATTTCCTATCCCTAAATTAATTATGGGCTTTCCTTTATTAATTAAACTGGCTACTTCTCTTAGTTTGCTTGAGAAATAATATTCCTTTACATTATTTAATCTATTAGCGCTCAAAACTTTCCGTTTTTATATTCCCCAAGTATTTTAAATGAACTTGACATTATTTCTACAATAGATTTAGCCTTAAAATAATCTGTTTCATTTTCAAATGTTAAATCAACAAAAAAAGCATATTTGCCAGGAGTTTCAATAATAGGTAAGGATTGAATTTTAGTTAAATTTAAATTACAATCACTTATAACATTTAAAACTGTAGCTAGACTACCTCTTTTGTGCTCTAATGTAAATTTCCAAGCTGCTTTTGTTAGTGATGATTCTCCTTCCAAAAAATTGCTTTGCACTAATACAAATCGAGTAACATTATTTTTTATTGTTTGAATTGATTCATTAAGAATTTCTAATTTAAAAAATTCAGATGCCTTCTTACTTGCAATTGCTCCCATTCTAAACATCTTATTATCATTAATCTCTTTTGCGAAAAGTGCCGTATCATTACTTTCAACAAGCTTAATGTGTGGAAATTTTTCAAAAAAAGATTTACATTGAAGTAAAGCCATTGGATGAGAATGAACCTCTTTAATTTCTTTTATTTTTTGATCAGGTAAAGCCATTAAATTATGATCAATCTTCAAATAAAATTCTTTTACTATGACTAAAGCAAATTGGTCAAGTAAAGCATAATTGGGTAAAATAGATCCAGCAATTGAATTTTCAATTGCTATAACAGCCTGATCACATTCTTTATTTGAAGCACCTCTAGCTAATTCATCAAATGTTCTATACTCTATAATATTTGCACCTTGCGGAAAAAATTCCTGAGCAGCCATATGGTGAAATGATCCTTTTATTCCTTGTATCCCAATTTTTTTCATAAAAAAAGTCCTGATAAACAGGACTCAATAATTTTGTTATAAACATTTTTTACAAAGTCCCACCACTATCATTAAAATAGAAGTAAAAAAAAGC
>Ga0111541_10000085_pt1 | contig 25965 bp, 24 predicted proteins | sample Knorr_S7_td_DCM__FD_83039 | JGI IMG/M metagenome (GOLD analysis project Ga0111541, IMG submission 83039) | Marine microbial communities from Southern Atlantic Ocean transect - Knorr_S7_td_DCM_ad_131m_LV_B (version 2) (version 2) | ecosystem: Environmental > Aquatic > Marine > Oceanic | place...
AGTTAGCGTCTCAAATTCGCCCCTTCCCGGGTTTCTTAAACATGCAAACTATCCAGGCAATTGAAATCCCTGTTCCAAAAGAATATTCTGATAAATATGGATGCGTAGTTGTACTTCCCAATGGAGAAATAAACGAAATTATATTAAAAACAATTCCAGGCCCTGAAAGCTTAGGTGAGATAGACCAAACTGAAGAATATGTTGAAACAGATATGCCTATAATTGAACGAATTGTCTACTTACACAATGCAATTATAACGCTATCCGAAATAAACTTAGATTAAAATTACGTAATACGTTATTATTAACAATTCTTTAAAATAATGTTATTATGTTTTAGTGGATAGTGGTGGTCTACAAGCTATATTTACTAATAATGAATTATGAAACAAAGAATTAACATTCTAGCAATTATCACGAAACAAGAATCCTTCAGAATAGATATTGTTAACCATTCTTTAAAATAATGTTATTATGTTTTAGTGAATAGTGGTGGTGGGCTACAAGTTATATTTTCGAAGGGAGACCCTTATGAAAGCTTTTCGTTTTATGTTTATATTGTTATCTGTAATGTCTATAGGACTATTTTCAGCATGTGGATCAGACGATGAAACTGTTACAGAAACTGTTACAGAAACAGTAGAGGTTATTAAAGAAGTTGAGGTTGAAAAACCTTCAACCTTACAGACAGTTATCAACCGAGGAACACTGAAGTGTGGCGTTAATGACAACCTAACAGGTTTCGGAGTATTAACAGCAGCAGGAACATTTGAAGGATTTGATGTTGATTACTGTAAAGCAGTAGCAGCTGCAATACTTGGTGATGCTAGTAAAGTGGAATATGTACCTTTAACTGCTTCTGCTCGTTTTGAGGCACTCGGTGCTGGTGAAATTGATTTGTTGATCAGAAATACTACCTGGACTGCTAGTAGAGACCGAGACCTAGCAAATGATTTTACAGCTACTACATTCTATGATGGTCAAGGAATGATGGTATACGCAGACAGTGGATATCAAACCATAGAAGATATGGACGGGGCTACAGTTTGTGTATTACAAGGAACAACAACTGAATTAAACCTTGATGATAGATTTACATCCGCTGGATTAAATTACACACCATTAACGTTTGAAACAAACGATCCTTTACAGGCTGCTTTTGAAGAAAAACGTTGTGATGGCTGGACAACTGATAAATCTGGTTTGGCATCAAAAAGAGCTGAATTCCCTGATTCTGCTGGTGGACCTGCAGCTTTAACAGTTCTAGCTGAAACTCTTTCAAAAGAACCTTTAGGGCCTTTAACAAGAGATAATGACAGCGAATTCTATGATGTCGTTCAATGGGTTGTATTTGGATTAATCCAAGCAGAAGAAAGTGGTATAACAAGCGGTAACGTTGCTGCCATGGCTGCTAACCCTTCAGATCCAGGTATGGCAAGATTACTTGGTGTACCATTCTCTGGTGGTGAAGTAGCAGACTTCCAATTTGGTGTTGATCCTAAATTTATACAAAATGCTATTGCAGCAGTAGGTAACTACGGTGAAATTTACGAACGTCACTTGACACCTTTGGGTCTAACTCGAAGTGGATCATTAAATGCCCAATGGACTGATGGTGGATTAATATACGCCCCTCCATTTAGATAGATGAGACAATATAAAAAATACATATGCCGGGCTAAATTAGCCCGGCATATTATTTCATAGTGGTATATTTTAATCATGAATTCCATTGTTGATAAATTATACGTATTAAGTAGGTCTCAAAAATTTAGGAATCTAATAATTCAATTTATTTTCTTAATATTTGTTGGCCTTTTTGTATATTACTTGATTTCAAAAGCACTACAACTAGATATTACTCTTGGTCATTTTGTAAGTAGGGCGGGATTTGGCATTAGTCACACTTTTGTAGTCGATTATACAAGTAACGATAGCAGATGGTTCGCTTACTTTACTGGTGTCGTTAATACCATCAGAATGTGTATTGTTGGAATAATTCTCGCAACAATTTTAGGTACTATCATGGGTGTAGCCAGATTGTCTAAAAATATTTTATTTTCAACAATATCATACCTATATGTAGAAATACTGCGAAATACACCCTTATTAATTCAAATTATTTTTTGGCAAATAGTCTTTCTTCAGTTACCAAGAATCTCAGAAGCTATAACATTTAAAGATACCGTCGTTATTTCTAACCGAGGTATTTTATTACCATATGCTTCATCCACCGAAAATGGTTATGGGAATCTTTGGATTGGAATAATTTTAATTGCTATAATAGCTTCTTTATTCTTAAGTTTTTATATAAATAAACGAGAAGATATCCATGGAAAGGTAATAAAGCTTTATAACTTCAAACTTAGTGGTAATATAATAGGTCTCATCATATTTTTCACAATAGCCTCAATTAGTTTCTTTATTCTACAAAAACCATATGATATCGATCTGCCTAGTCTATACCAAAATGATAAAGGTACATATTTACAATCAGGTGGTTTTGAATTTACTCCAGAATTTGGAGCAATATTATTTGCTTTAGTTATGTATACAGGGACCTTTATCACTGAAATTGTTAGAGGAAGTATCCAATCTTTACCAAAAGGCCAAACTGAAGCTGCACTAGCTATTGGATTAAGCAATTATCAAACAATGACATTAATTATCCTTCCACAAGCTTTGAGGTCGATCATTCCACCTTTGACCAACCAATATCTAAACTTAACGAAAAATTCTAGCTTATCTGTGGTAATTGCCTATCCAGAACTTTTTATGGTTTCAAGAACTATAATGAATAATTCTGGTCATGCTTTACCCGTATTTTTTCTAATTTTAGTTACTTATCTTTCATTAAGTCTAGTTATATCTATAGTTATGAACATCTTAAACCGTAGAGTAACAAGGATAGGTGCCTAAACATGCAGAACTTTTATAAATGGGGATTTGAAACATTCTTTGGATCTGTATTTAATACAATTATTACTTTATTGAGTTTAATAATTTTATTTTTCTTTATTAATAGCATCTTGGGTTTTATTAGCACTTCAGAATGGAAAGTAGTAGAAGTTAATAGAAGACTGTTATTAATTGGAAGAATGCCTCCAGAACATGAATATAGAGTATGGCCCATTCTATGGGTTGCGTCATACTTAATCATGGCATCTATTAAAACATGGGGATCACCTTCTTACAGAGATTTACTTTTTATTGCTCTGGGAATAACAATTGTTTGCGTTATTTTTACAACATCAAGTACTTATCTATGGGTTTTAACATCTTTACTGATTTGTATTTTCTCGTATGTAATTACTTCATTTATTGGTAAAAGTACTACAGCAAATAATAAAAATAAAAAAATACTTATCCTATTATGGATACTACTTTTACCAATTATATTTACAATATTGCTTATAGGCGATGGCCCAAAACCTACACTTTGGGGAGGTTTTCTATTAAATATTATTTTGGCCTGTATAGCTATTGGCTTTGGTTTCCCTCTCGGCATTTTATTTGCTATTGGAAGGGCAAGTACCCTTCCTGCAATAAAAATTGTGTGTACAATTTATATTGAAACAATCCGTGGAGCGCCATTAGTTGCGTGGTTATTATTAGCATGGTTCGTTTTGCCTAAATTTCTCCCACAATTCTGGGGTATCAATGAAGTTAGTGTTGTAGTAAGAGCGATGATAATATTATCAGCCTTCACTAGCGCCTACACTGCTGAAGTGATTCGCGGCGGGCTTCAATCCATACCTAAGGGACAAATAGAGGCGGCTGATAGCCTAAACCTAGGATATGCTAATAAAATGGTACTTATTGTCCTTCCTCAAGCAATCAGGGTCGTTATTCCAGCTCTGATAAGCACATTTATTGGTGTTTTCAAAGACACTTCATTGGTATTCATACTTGCTTTAACTGATCTATTACAAGTAGGAAGAATAATACCTGAACAAGATCCAGAATTTTTTGGGAGGCAATTAGAAGCACTTTGTGTAGTTGCATTTCTATTCTGGATTATTTCGATATCACTATCTAATCTGAGTAAAAAAGTAGAGAAATCTTTAGGTATTGGCATACGTTAATCAATATAAGGAGCATTGATTATGCAAAAAAAAGAAAAAAAACAAATTGGTAAAGAAATAATTACTACAAGTGAAGTAACTAAATCTTTTGGTCGATTTCAAGCTCTAAAAGGGATTACAGCAAAGGTATATGAGCAAGAAGTTGTTGTTGTTTTAGGACCATCTGGATCTGGTAAATCTACATTCATCAGAACATTAAACAGGTTAGAACCCCATGACTCAGGTACTATTATTGTTGATGGAGTTGAACTAAATGATGATGTAAAAAATCTTCAATATGTAAGATCAAATGTAGGCATGGTTTTTCAACAGTTTAATTTATTTCCACACCTTTCAGTATTGAGAAATATAACAGTAGGACCACAAAAAGTTCGCGGACTAAAAAGAGGCGATGCTGAAGATATAGCAATGGAACTGCTTAACAGGGTAGGAATACCTGAACAAGCTAGTAAATTTCCGAGCCAATTATCCGGTGGACAGCAACAAAGGCTAGCTATAGCTAGAGCATTAGCAATGCAGCCAAAAATTATGTTATTTGACGAACCAACTTCAGCACTAGACCCAGAAATGATAAAAGAAGTATTAGAAGTTATGACAGAACTTGCAGAGTCAGGGATGACAATGATATGTGTAACCCATGAAATGGGTTTTGCAAAAGAAGTTGCCGACCGTTTCTTGTTTTTTGATGAAGGATTAATTGTAGAAGAGGGTACTCCTGAACATTTTTTTACGAACCCACAAGAAGAACGTACAAAATTATTCTTGAGCCAAATTCTCTAAATACTGAATTGAACTGAGATGTTTAGTATAATAGTGATCAAATGGAAGAAAACAATGAAAAACACCTTCTAATTATTGATGGACATGCTCTGGTTCATAGATCTTTTCATGGGATTCGTAGACCGATGATCACACGTTCAAGTGGACAAGAAGTCAGAGGAGCTTACGGTTTTCTAAACACATTAATTAAAACTATTCGAGAATGGGAACCCACTCATATAGCTTTGACTTTTGATACCCCTAAACCAACATTCAGACATGAACAATATGCAGAATATAAATCTAATCGTACAAAAAGTGAACCTGAATTAATACAACAATTTTCTATAGTTAAAGAAATTGCAGATGCTTTTGATATTACAGTTTTTGAGCTGCCTGGATACGAAGCAGATGATCTTATCGGAACAATTTCATTAACTGCTGAACAAAATAATATAAATACATATATTCTCACTGGTGATTCTGATACCTTACAACTCGTTTCAAAAAATACAAAAGTAATAATGCATACTGGTAGTCAGAATCAAAAATTATATGATGAAATAGCAGTAATTGAACGATATGATGGCATCAAGCCAACACAACAAATTGATATAAAAGGTTTACAAGGAGATAGTTCAGATAATATACCTGGAGTACCAGGTATTGGGGCTAAAACTGCTATTAAATTGATTAAGGATTATTCTTCTATTGAGAACCTTTATGCCAACATCAGTGACGTAACTCCTGAAAGAATAAGAATATTGCTAGAAAATCACAAAACAGAAGCAATTCAAAGTAAATATCTTGCAACAATTGTACGTACAGTCCCTTTGAAAATTGATTTCAACAAACTCAAAATCGGCGAATTGGACTTATCTAAAGTTGGAACGATATTAAAAAAGTATGAATTTTTTAGCTTATACGACAGGGCTGAAAAGTTATTTTCCGAATCTAACCAAAATTCGAATAATAAGCCTGATTCTGATACAAACATACAACCAATACTAAATACAAAGTACGAAATAATTAATGATCTGGGAGAATTGCAGACTTTAGAAACAACACTTTTAAAAACTAGCGCTTTTTCTTTTGATACAGAAACAACTTCACTAATCCCCACTACAGCCAAACTAGTTGGAATATCAATAACTGAACATGCAGGTACAGGGTTTTATATACCCCTGGGTCACGAACAAGGAAGACAAATATCAATGGAGGATGCTCTCCCCCATCTGCAAAATATTTTTCAGTCTAAAGATGTAAAAAAATATGCTCATAATGCGAATTATGATTTAACCGTTTTGAAAAATCATGATATTGAGGTTAATTGCTTTACCTTTGATACAATGATTGCAGCGCAAATCTTAGGATATAATGCAATAGGATTAAAACAATTGTCCTTTGATTTATTAAATGAACCCATGTCTCCTATAAATGAATTAATCGGTTCAGGTAAAAAACAAATTACTTTTGATCAGGTTCCTATCGAAGATGCATACCAATATGCATGTCGAGATTCTGATATGACCTATAGACTACAATCTATTCTTGAAGATGAAATTAATGAAAAAGGAATGTCAAATTTATTCTTTGAGATAGAAATGCCACTTACTCCTATTTTGGTAGATATGCAACTCGAAGGTATTTGTATAAATCCTGATAAATTGAATGAGATGTCAGTATTTATCGAAGAAAAATTAGCTATATTAGAAAATAATATCTATGAAGCAGCAGCACAATCATTTAATATTAATTCCCCACAACAATTAGGTGCAATTTTATTCGAAAAATTAATACCAATAAATTTATTGAAAGAAAACAATTTACCACTCCCATCAAAAACAAAAACAGGGTATTCTACAAATTCTAATTACTTAGAAGACATAAGAGATGCTCACTTTGTTATCGATTTAGTTCTAGAATTTAGGCAATTAGCAAAACTAAAATCTACTTATCTCGATTCTTTACCAAAACTTATTAATAATAAAACTGGTAGAATTCATACAAAATACAATCAAGTTGGTTCTTCGACAGGAAGATTTTCATCAAGTGACCCAAATTTACAAAATATTCCTGTAAGAACAGAACTTGGAAACGAAGTAAGAAAGGCATTTATTTCAAAAAATGAATGTCTCCTTTTATCGGCAGATTATTCACAAATAGAACTTAGAGTACTTGCTCATTATTCCGAAGATCCCAACTTAATTTCGGCTTTTAATAATGATCAAGATATACATTCTGCTACAGCCTCATTGGTCTATAAGGTACCGCAGGAAAATGTTGATCCATCAATGAGAAGAATAGCAAAAATCATGAATTTCGGTGTAATTTATGGCCTTTCCGCTCACGGAATGACAAGGCAAACAAATTTAAACTACCAAGAAAGCAATTTATTTATTAATGAATATTTTGAAAAATACCCCAAAATTAATGACTATATTAACTCTACAAAACAAAGTGCTTTGGATAACGGATATGTTGAAACACTTTCAGGTAGACGACGTTATATCCCAGAAATCACCCATTCTAATTTCCAAGTACGAAATGCAGCCGAAAGAATGGCTATAAATATGCCTATTCAAGGTACTGCAGCTGATATTTTAAAAATTGCTATGATTAAAATTCAATCCCAAATAACTGGAAACAAATTAAACTCAAAAATGTTATTACAAGTACATGATGAATTAATCTTCGAATGCCCAGAAGATGAAATTTCAGAAATAAAAGATATACTTGATAAATTAATGACTAATTCTTTAGAACTATTGGTTCCATTAAAAATCGAATATAAAATAGGGAAAGAATGGGGCAATATGGAAAAAACTTTGGTCGAATAAATTATATGTAATATTGCTATAAGTAGCTTTCCTGAGTATAATCATCTTCTATCCGAAATAAAGATATTTTTGATTTAGGGAGGAATCGCATAGTGGCCTAGTGCGCCCGCCTGCTAAGCGGGTTGGGGGTGATGAGCTCCCTCGTGGGTTCGAATCCCACTTCCTCCGCCATTAAACAAATCATGGAAACATCGTTAGAAACAAAGCTAAATAACTATTTCATTTGGAATATTGGATGCCAAATGAATGTAGCCGATGCAAACCGACTAGAAAGTGGATTTCACCATATCGGTCTAGAAAATACTGAAGACGTTAATAATGCGGATATTATCGTATTAAATAGTTGTGTTGTAAGACAAAGCGCAGAAGATAAAGTCCATGGCATGCTGTCTTCTCTCAGGCATATAAAAGACACCCACCCTACCAAAATAATTGCATTGATGGGATGTTTAGTCGGACCAAACTCTGAAAAACTCCAAAAACGATATCCACATGTTGACGTATTTATGAGACCACAACAATTCAAACCTTTATTTGATTTGATTAATACTGTCGATGAAATTGATGTAGATGGTTGTATAAATACATTATCACCTGTTAATCCTAGCGTAACAGCTTTTGTTCCAATTATTCATGGATGTGATAAATTTTGTACATTTTGTATTATTCCTTATAGACGAGGAAGAGAAGTAAGCAGGCCAATTGAAGATATAGTAAAAGAGGTAGAACTTCTATCTCTTCGAAATGTTAAGGAAGTAACTTTACTCGGACAAAATGTCGATTCTTATGGCCATGATTTTCTAGATAAAAAAGATCTGGCTGACCTATTTTATGCAGTTAATGAAATAAAAGGCATTGAAAGAATACGGTTTCTAACTTCACACCCTAACGATATGAGTGACAAAATTATTGATGCAATAAATTCTATTGATAAAGTATGTGAACATATAAATTTGCCATTTCAAGCTGGGGATGATGAAATATTAACGGTCATGAGAAGAGGATACAATATTGATTCATATCTTCGACTAGTAGAAAAAATACGTAAAAAAGTAACAAATGTTTCAATGAGTACAGATCTAATTGTTGGTTTTCCTGGAGAATCTGATCAAGCATTTAAAAATTCTCTAAAAGTTTTAGAGGAAGTCAAATTTGATAAAGTGCATTCCGCTTGTTATTCGACTAGGGAAGGAACCATTGCAAGTAGAAAATTAATTGACAATGTCCCTATAAAAGAGAAAAAAGAGCGTTTATCACAAGTAGATTCTATTCAAAAAGATATAGTAACCACAATAAACGCTAAACTTCTTGATACTACACAAGAAGTGCTTGTTGAAAAATTTGAGAATGATCAATGGCAAGGAAGAAATCGAAACGATAAACTTGTATTCTTTGAATCAATAAATCATGAAAATTTGATTGGCAAAACTGTAAATTTATCTATTGATAAAACTTCTCCTTGGTATTTGCACGCTACTGAAAAAATTAAGGCTTGAGGATTTATAAAATATGTCATATACTGACGTTCCAATTTGGAATCTTATGTATGGTATAATAATCAAACAATGACTACTTCAGAAACTGAACGAATAGTACAAGCAGAAGAAAACTATAAAAAGGATCCTTTGTATATCCCATTAACTGAACTCGAGCAATCTGCCTTTTGCCAAACTGAAAATAACCTTATTACAAAACCTTTAAAAGAAGAACTTCAATCAACTTGGATTAACTGGCAAAAAATTCCTGAATCGTACCAGAACCTAGATGCAAATGAACTTGATCAAAGAATATTAAAATCTAAATCAATTCTAGGCAAAGATCTCGTTGTATTGGGTCATCATTACCAACGAGATGAAGTAATTAAGTATGCAGACATCACAGGAGACTCATATTTACTTTCTTTAGAAGCATCAAGACAAAATGCCCCTTACGTTGTTTTTTGCGGGGTGCACTTTATGGCAGAAACAGCTGATATACTTACGTCCTCTGATCAAACTGTCATTCTTCCTAACATGGCAGCGGGATGCTCAATGGCCGATATGGCAAAAACAAATGATGTAATCGATGCCTGGGATGATATTCAAACAATTACAACCTCTGTAACCCCAGTTACCTATATGAATTCTACTGCTTCAATCAAATCACTTTGTGGCGAAAATAATGGAATTGTTTGTACATCTTCAAATGCACAACCAGTATTTGAATGGGCTTTTGATCAAAATGAAAAAATATTTTTCTTACCTGATGAACATTTAGGAAGAAATACTGGACGAAAACTAGGTATCCCAGAATCAGAAATGATGGTTTGGAATCCATTTAAACCAATGGGAGGGTTAACTAATGATGAAATTAAATCTGCAAAGGTATTACTTTGGAAAGGGCATTGTTCTGTACACACCAGATTTAATATAACCCAAATAAACAATGCACGTGAAAAGTTCCCAGATGTAACTGTATTGGTTCACCCTGAATGTACAAACGATGTTGTTAATGCTGCAGATTTAAACGGATCGACAGAATTCATTATAGACACCGTCAACAATAGCAAACCTGGTAGTATTTTTGCCATTGGAACAGAAATTAACCTCGTAAATCGCCTAGCTAACAATAACCCTGACAAACAAATATTCTGCCTTGACTCTATGGTCTGTCCTTGTGCAACGATGTATAGAGTCCATCCAGCATATCTTTGCTGGGTTCTTGATTCTATAATAGAAGGGAAACCTACTAATATTATTAATGTAGATGAAAAGACTAGCAATTTTGCAAAAATATCAGTAAACAGAATGCTAGAAATCAAATAACCAATATATAACAATTTTATGTTATTAATTAATTCTCAAATAAAAACAATAATCAATGAAGCATTAGTTGAAGATTGTTATACACAAGATTACACCACCAATAGCCTTGTAGACTCAGACTTAATTGGTTCAGCAACAATAAAAGCCAAAACAAATGGAGTGATATGTGGAATACCACTTGCAACTGAAATTTTTCATTATGTTGATCCTAATTTAGAAGTTTTATCATTAATTGAAGATGGGGAAATTGTTGATAAGAATACCCAAATAATCAGTATAAAAGGTAAGATTTCTAGTATTTTAATTTCTGAAAGAACTGTTTTAAACTTCCTACAACGTCTAAGCGGGATTGCCACCGAAACAAATAAATATGTTTCAGAAATATCGGGTATAGACTGCAAAATAATAGATACTAGAAAAACTACCCCAGGTCTAAGGCAGCTGGAAAAATATGCTGTTCGAACTGGTGGTGCCTCAAATCATAGAATGAATTTAAGTGATGGTATTTTGATCAAAGATAACCATATTGAAGCTTTAAAAGCTAAAGGACTCTCATTAAAACAAGGCGTAATAATTGCTAAAAGCAAAGCTCCTCATACACTTAAAGTGGAAGTAGAAACAGAAACCCTTGAACAAGTACAAGAAGCTATAGATGCTGGAGCGGACATAATTATGTTAGATAATATGGATATTCCTACTATACAAAAAGCTGTGGCATTAATTAATAAGAAAGCAGTAATCGAAGTTTCTGGGGGAGTTAACTTAACAACGGTTCGCAAAATAGCTGAGCAGGGTGTTGATTTGATATCAGTAGGTGCTATCACTCACTCATTTTCGTCTTTGGATATCAGTTTAGACATAGAAAATTATATAAATTAGCAAGCATAATAAGTAGAATTACACCTATGGAAATTGCAGAAAATGTACATCGAGTTGACGACACATCAGGAAGTAACTGTATATTGCTTCTAGATAAAAATATCGCAGTTGTGGATACTGGAAATCCTGGCAACGCACAAACTATAGTTGATTATGTTAAAAGTATTGGTAGAAAACCTGAAGAAATTAAAAATATTATCCTAACCCATTTTCATCACGACCATTCGGGTGGCGCGCAAGAACTTCACAACCTTACTGGTGCTTCAATTACTGCACATAAAGGTGAAATACTAAAAGATAATATCCTAAGAACTGGCACCGAGGGTGGAAGACCGCCATTTTGGTACCGCTGGACATTTGGTTTAGCTACTGCTCTTTCAGTTAGTAGAAATTCGAATCATGATTCCAGACGGGTGGTATTTGAAAAAACTGAAGTACATCAAACAGTTGAAGATAATGAAGTTCTCCCTTATTTAGGTGGATTACAAATCTTACATACACCCGGGCATACACCAGGAAGTATCTGTTTATATTTAGCAAAACATAAAATTCTTTTTTTAGGTGACTCGGTAATAAATAATGTCAATAGATTAAGTAGGCCTTTAACATGGGCAAGCAGCAATAGGAAACTACTTGATGAGTCTTTAACTAGTTTACGAAATATCGATGCAGAAATAGGCATTTGTGGTCATGGCCCAATCTTAGAAGACGACCTGATGAATAAATTACGGGGGATGACTGATAGGCCATATAATATTCCGACATGGCAAATTGCAATAAAAAACTACCAAATGATAAAAAAGTTTAGGCAAACTAATAACAATAAAGGAGAGTGGAAAGGTAGCGAGTCAAGATAGTTATTTTCTTGGAGCTAACCTGTCTTTACTATCTATAATTATTGTAACTGGCCCATCATTAACAAGTTCTATTTGCATATCACTCCCAAATATACCATCTTTTACTATCAAATCTTGATTTTGTAATTTATCCAAAAGCAAATTATAAATTGGTTTAGCTATATCAGAATTTGCTGCTAAATCCCAAGAAGGTCTTCTCCCTTTTCTTGTATTAGCTAGTAAAGTAAATTGACTGATTAGTAAAATTTCCCCAGTTATATCAAGAATTGAATTATTAAAATCATTATCATCGTCAGAAAAAATTCTAAGATTAGTTAGTTTATTTACCAAGTAATCTATATCTTCCTCTCCATCATTTGTTTCAATACCACACAAAACAAGCAAACCAGAATTTATAGAATTGTGAACCTTGTTGTTTATAGCTACTGATGCTCGTGTTACACGTTGTACAACTAACTTCATAACAAATTACGATGATTTTGTATCAGTTTCTGTATTAGATTTTGTTACAGTTTCTTTTGTGGTTTCAGAATCTGATGATTTTGATGTATCCTCACTTTTAGTATCTACAGGACCTGCTGGATTTACACTCTTTCGAGCATAATCAGTTGTATACCAACCCGAACCTTTATAAATCACTGCAGGAGAATAAAATTGACGCTTACCAATACCGCCAGAACAATCAGGACAAGGCTGTGTGCTTTCTGCATCAAAACCTTGCTTTAATTCAAATTGATTAGAACATTTATCACATTTATATACATATATCGGCAATTTAATATCCTCCAAAAAACATTCTGATATTATATTCTTGTTTTCAATAAAAGTGAATTGCGAGCATCTAAGGAATCAGGATGCACCAAATGACCACTATCGATTATAGAAGAAATTTTCATATTTAGGTACATAAGTGTAGCATCTGACAAACTGTATTGAGCAGTTTGGTTTATTGGTTCTAATTGTGAATTTTTTTCGATTTTCTTTGGATCCAATTTATCAGCTAAAAATACTGTCATAAATACTTCATCCATCTCTTCCATACCACTTGTATGATACTTAATTGACTCTATGATTTGTTTGTCAGAAACTTTGTATTGCTCCTGCATTGTTATTGATGCTAAAACTCCATGTAATAGTAATGGAGAGGCTTTTTCAACATATGAAATTTCAATTTCTTTTTCCTCTGCAACATTTAGCATCTCATTGTCAGAATATGCTCTATATAGATCATGTCCAAGTAGTGCAATTTCTACTTTTTCTGTATCAACACTATGAATTCCACACAAATTACGACCAACTTCACACGAACGATATATATGCGTCTTTAGAGAATCAGGAAGTTTATTCTCTATATGTTCAATCAATTGATCTTTGATAATTGCCATAAGTTATTAACCAATATTAGATAACTTAGTACCGCCAATTAAATGTACATGTAGATGATCAATTTCTTGACCTGAATCAGGTCCTTGATTAACAACAAGTCTATAACCGCTTAAAGCAACACCTTCACGCCTTGCCATTTCCTCTGCAACAGCAAGTAAATGCCCTATAAGGGGTTCTTGACCAGGTCCAATATATGCAAGAGAAGTGCATTTCCAAAAAGGAATTATTAATAGGTGGACAGGTGCAACTGGATTTAAGTCTCTAATAACAAAACATCTATCATCCTGAAATAATATCTCTGTATCAGTTTCCCCGCGAGCAATTTTTTGAAATATACTTTCTGCCATAAGAATATTCTCCCCTAAATATTATATTCCTAACTGTTGTGCTACAATTTCTCGATGATATGATGAATCACCAAAAGCAAGTTCCTGAGCCTTTGCTCTTCTCGTATATAACTGCAAATCATATTCTTTAGTAAATCCTATAGCACCGTGAGACTGGTGACCTATTGCACATACTCTTCTATATGCATCACTAACCCAAGCCTTTGCTATTGAAATTTCTTTTTGAGCTTCCAGACCTTCAGATATCCTCCAAACGGCATGATACGCTACATATCTACATCCCTCAACATCAGTTGCCATATTGGCGCAATGATGCTGAATAGCTTGAAAACTACCAATAGGACGTCCAAATTGTGTCCTATCTTTTACATATTCTACAGTCATTTCCAAAACCCGGTCAGCACCGCCTAGCATTTCTATACACTTGGCTGATGAACCTAAATCAATAACACGTTTTGCTATATCCCAACCCTTTCCAACTTCACCTAAAACATTTTCTTCTGAAATTGATACAGACTCAAAAACTATTTCTGCCTGTTTATCTGATGCTATAGTATCTAATGGAGTAATTGTCATTCCCGAAGTATTTTTATCGACAATAAAAACTGTAAAACCATTAGATTCGTCGCCTTTATCATCAGTCTTGGCAACCACTAAAATTATGTCAGCTATTTGGGCATCATTTACAAAAAGTTTAGTCCCATTTAACACATAATTTGATCCATCTTTAGTTGCGGTTAGTTGTATACCATTTGATTCATATGTTGCAGAAGGTTCGGTTATCGCTACCGTTGCGATCAAATCTCCATTAGCTATTTTAGGTAGTATTTCAGATTTTTGAGACTCCGTTCCATATTCAGTTAGAATTGATGAACTTAAAACTACTGTTGAAAAAAATGGACCAGGTACCAAAAATCGACCAGTCTCTTCAAGCAATATGGCTAAATCAAAAAAGGACATACCCTGTCCGCCATATTGTTCAGGTATGGATAAACCTAACCATCCCAATTCAGCCATGTTTTGCCATAATTCAGAAGTAAATCCTCTTTCATCTTCTTCCATTGCACGTACTAAAGTAATAGGGCACTCTTGCTCCAATACCTCACGAGCACTATTTTTAAGTAACATCTGAACTTCATCAAATCCCAAATCCATGATTTTCTCCTTAAATTATGAATACCTTAAGCACGTGGAAGACCTAAGCCACGTGTCGCAATTATATTTCTCTGTATTTCTGATGTGCCCGAAGCCAAAGTAGCTGAGTGGTGACGCAAAAAAGTTCTTTCAATTCTACCCCGTAAAGGAGCCCATTTTGAATCACTGGTAAGCTGCCCATACAAACCAAGTATGTGCATTCCTGTTTCAGCAACTCTTTGTTCCATTTCTGTACTAAAAGACTTACAAATTGATGCTTCTTTATTTGGTACAAATCCCTGACTTTGCATAAATCCAATATTATATGAAATCATTCGACTTACTTCAGTTTCAATCGCCATATCAGCTAAACGGTTTCTTAAATGCTCTCTACCTGATAAATCAAAATTAGAGGAAGGATTATCTTTGATAAAACCCACTAGATCATCAATCGTCCTTCTTGCTTCAGCAGAATACTGAACCCCAGATCTCTCGAAATCTAATAATGTTGCACCGACATACCAACCTCTATTTTCTTCTCCAACTAAATTTCTTTTTGGTACACGGACGTTATCAAAGAAAACTTGATTAAACTCATGCATACCAGCCATATTTACTATTGGATTTACACTTATACCTGGTGTCTTCATATCTACAAGCAACATTGTTATTCCACGATGTTTTGGTGCATCAGTATCTGTTCGAGCTAACAATATTATCCAATCTGCTCTATGCCCATTAGATGTCCATATTTTTGTACCGTTGACAACATATTCGTCTCCATCTACCTCAGCTCGTGTTTGCAATGAAGCCAAATCAGATCCTGATCCTGGCTCACTATAACCCTGACACCATTGAACTTCTCCATTAGCAACAGGTGGTAAAAATCTTTGCTTTTGTTCCTCAGTACCATGAACCATCAGTGTTGGAGCTAACATTTTAATTCCCCAGATATCTATCCCTGGAGCGCGGTTATATGCCATTTGTTCGTTAAAAAGAACTTGGCTCATAATAGAAGCTTCCATGCCTCCATATTCTTTAGGCCATCCTAAAGTTAACCAACCTTTTTCTGCTAACTTTTTTTTCATCTTAAGGTTAAAGTTCCAGCCATCATCACTCGATGCATAAGCAGTTTCACCTGTCCAATCACTCGGAAGTTCTTGTTTCAAGAAACCATTAACATCGTTTTGAAAAGTTTCTTCTTCTGTACTAAATTTAAAATCCATTATTTACTCCAGATATAAATTACTGTTTAAGCTCGAGGTAATCCTAATCCTCTTGTGGCTACAACATTTCTCTGTATTTCTGATGTTCCTGCAGCAATAGTTGCACTATAGGATGCTAAATATCCTTTTTGTATTCTCCCATTGAGTGGAGCATATTTACTACCCTGTTGCAAGGTGCCATATAGACCCAACATATCCATTCCTGCAGAATAAATTCTCTGTACCATTTCAGTACCAAACATTTTCCCCATAGATGCTTCTTTGTTAAATACTTCACCTTTGCTTTGTAAATAACCAATTCTATAGGAAATCATTCTGCTTACTTCTACTTCTATTGCCATATTAGCCAGATTATTTTTAACTCGGGAAATTGATGACATAGCTTTGCCATTTAATGTGTTATTTTTTGCAAAATCTGTAATTTCTTCTAAGGTTCTTCTAGCCGATGCAGACCTATTAACTCCAGATCTTTCAAAGTCTAATAATCTTGCTCCAACATACCAACCCCTATTGTATTCGCCTACTAAGTTTTGTTTTGGTACTCTCACGTTATCAAAAAATAGTTGATTGAAATTATGTCTTCCGGCCATATCAATGATAGGTCGAACTTCAACACCTGGTGCTTTCATATCAACAAGTAAAAAACTAATACCTCTATGTTTAGGAGCATCTGGGTCAGTTCTAGCTAACATAAATAACCAATCGGCTTCATGCGCGCCAGAAGTCCATATTTTTGTACCGTTAATAACAAAATCGTCACCATCTTCAACAGCTCTAGTCTGTAAAGAAGCTAAGTCTGAACCAGATTGAGGTTCACTATAGCCTTGTGCCCAACGTACTTCTGCTTTGGCTATTGGTGGTAAAAACTTTTGCTTTTGCTCGTCTGTGCCTTCTAACATCAATATAGGTCCAAGCATTGAAATAGCATTATCATTTGCAGGAATTCTTCTATATGCTGTTTCTTCATTAAAAACCATTTGCTTTAGATGAGGAGCACCCATTCCTCCATATTCTTCAGGCCAAGGTAAAGTTAACCAACCCTTTTTAGCAATTTTTTGTCGAATACCTTGAATCTCGTCTTTATCTGCTTCATCAGGATCAAATCCCTCGGGCATATCATTTTCTGCAAATGCGCGTAATTCTTTTCTAAAATCTTCATATTCTGTAGAAAATTCGAAATCCATTTCACAATCTCCTTGGATTTATATTCATCACAAAATTTTATATAGTGAGTATATATAGAATTAGTGTAAATGATATTCTAATTACCTACAATAGGAGTGTCAATCAAATACAAACCTTGTTGACAACAAATAGTCGATCAAGGTTACATATATCCATGAAGAACAATAATAGCAAGATTTTAGAAGAAGGTTTATTGGAATTAAATCTATCTATGACAGATCAACAGGCAGCTCAGTTCCAGTATTTTGCCGAAGAATTAATCAGTTGGAATTCTAAGTTCAATCTTACCGCTATTAATACAATGAAAGACATATATACCCTTCATTTCCTTGATTCGATTTCTGCTATACCTTTTTCCAATACCATAATATCTCCTAATTTTAGTATATGTGACATAGGAACAGGCGCTGGTTTCCCTGGAATACCAATAAAAATACTTTATCCTGAGAGTAAATTGACCCTAATTGAAAGCTCAAAGAAAAAATGTACATTTCTTCAACATATAACGACAGAATTACAATTAACAAATGTTGAAATTATTTCAGAAAGAATTGAAGAAATAGGACAAAATGAATTATATAGAGAGTCTTTTGATTTAGTTACAGCAAGAGCTGTAAGTAAAATTTCCACCTTACTCGAATATGGAATACCTCTAGTAAAATTAAATGGAATCTTATTGGATTATAGTAAGGAAGATTTAATCAGTAATCATGAAAATCTCAACCAAATAAGTCATTTACTAGGAGGGTCTTCTCTTTATATACATAAAATCAATTCGTCTTTTTTGGATAACGACAAGGTAGTAATCAAAATACAAAAGTTAAATAGCACTGAAAATAGATATCCAAGAAAAAATGGGATACCTTCAAAAAGACCTCTATAAAAAATACATTCAAAATAGTATTATCGATGTTATTTAATATATCGAGGAATAAATGCCACTTATTATTGGTTTAACAGGTTCAATTGCTTCTGGAAAGGGTGCGGTTTCTGAAATACTTACAGGATTTGGTGCCATCCATGGCGATGCTGATAAAATTGTTCATGCTTTGTATGAACCCGGGAAACCAGCATATTACAGAATTATAGAAGCTTTTGGAAATGATATAATTCAATCCGATGAATTTATTGACCGTAAAAAGCTAGGTGCTAAAGTTTTTGGAAAACCTGAAGCCATGAAACTTCTTACAAGTTCAATTGGTAACATATCTGAAGCAATCCACGATACTATACTGAGTTGGAGAAACACACTTCCAGAAAACGGAATAGGGGTACTAGAAGCAGTCAATTTAATAGAAGCGGGTTATAGTCAATGGACCGATGTAACATGGCTTGTAGGTTGTGATGAAAAAATTGCGCTACCTCGACTAATGAAAAGAAATAACTTTTCTGAAGAAGAAGCTATGCAAAGAATAGCTAGTCAAAAATCTTGGCAAGAAAGAGAGCCTGCTTCTGATTTATTGATTATGAATAATGAAAGTATCCCCAAATTAACGAATAAAGTTACTGAAGAATTTAATTCATTATATGATCGCTATCAAAATAACAAACTTGAACCTTCTCGGTACATAGAATGGCAAAAAAACAATTGAGACTTTTATAAAATCAAAACAGGGTAGATTACTCAAAACCCACCCTGTTTAATTAGAAATATTTTAAAATTACTCTTGAGTTTGACCTCTTAAAGAAACAATCCCGAATAGTATCGAAACAATAAACATACCCATCCATCCAACAACGTCAACTGTACTATTTGGAGTAAAAAATAGACCTGTAAAATGGGCAATTGCAACTACTACATATAACGCACCGATAATCTTACAGATCATACTTTCATATCCTGTAATAAGTGCTGTTCCTAGTAAAGCAAAAGATAAAAATAAGCACACTCCAGTTCCTTCAAATGAATAATAACCTATTAAATAAACAGACTGGGCCATATCTGGTGATGTTTCATACATCTGAAGAGCTCCTATATTAAATGCAATGCCAATAGCTATTACTGCCATGGCTATTGGGAATAATATTGCTGCAGGTATAGCTAATGAAGAATTTTTTGTATCACTACCTGCAACCTCTCTCGATGCCATACTAAGACCACAAAATAAAAGTGTCATACCTGTAGCAAATGAAATCATAAGCAGGAGACTTAGTTGGCTATTTTTCACTAATTCTATCAATTCTTCTGATGCAGTAGGCATCTGAGGCCAAAAAGGAAATGTTGCAAAACACAAAATTGGACCGATAATCAAAAACCAACTCGCCAAACTTCTTGAATTCATAATAACCTCCACCATGGTTAAATAATTAGGGCTATTATTATCCAAGATTTAGCAGAATGCAAATAAAAAGGGAACGTGATAAGTTACGTTCCCTTTTTATATTTAAGAGGTATAGTACGTAATCTACGCCTTTGAAATAGCAATTTCTCCTGATTCACCAGAACTTACACGAATTGCCTCATCTACTTTACTTAGAAAAATCTTTCCGTCACCAACGGATCCTCCATTAGTTCTGGCAGATTCTAAGATAGCATTAATTACAGCATCTTTTTTGTCATCAGAAATAACCGTTGTAATAACAGTTTTAGGCATAGCAGCTCTATTTACTAATTGTCCACCACGTCCAGTAAAGACTTCTACTCCCTGTTGTTTTCCCTGACCAGTTACATTTCCATAATGAAATCCACCACATCCAGCTTCTTGTAATGCATTAAGAACCTGATTAACCTTTTCTGGCCTAACCACAGCTTCAACTTTAATCATTAATATACTCCTTTCAAAGCTCAACTAAATGTTACAATCATGTTACACACCCAAAACGAAAAAAGCAATAGACAAGCGATTAAAATACATAAATATAAAATTAATGATGGTTTTCGTTATATGTTACAATCATGTTACATAGCATTTCCTTCAAAACCAAAAAAAGAGAACCTGATTTTTAGGTTCTCTTCACAATTGATAGTTTTTCTTAAAGGGTAAATTGGTAGCGGGGGACGGATTCGAACCGCCGACCTTCGGGTTATGAGCCCGACGAGCTGCCACTGCTCCACCCCGCGCCGTTAATAATCAGTATAATCCTCTCACACGCGTTACTTTTCTTAATTTACCTAGTTTCTGTATCCTTTTCTGTATGAAATTTCTTGTGGATAAAGCCCTCGATCTATTAGTACGGCTTAGCTGAATGCATTACTGCACTTACACATGCCGCCTATCAAACAGGTAGTCTTCCTGTGATCTTACTCTATATTACAAGATGGGAGATCTAATCTTGGAGTTGGCTTCGCGCTTATATGCCTTCAGCGCTTATCACATCCAAACATAGCTACTCGGCACTGCTCCTGGCGGAACAACCGAAACACCAGAGGTTTGTCCCTTCCGGTCCTCTCGTACTAAGAAGAGCTCTCCTCAAATCTCCTGCGCCCACGACGGATAGAGACCGAACTGTCTCACGACGTTCTGAACCCAGCTCGCGTGCCGCTTTAACCGGCGAACAGCCGGACCCTTGGGACCTTCTCCAGCCCCAGGATGCGACGAGCCGACATCGAGGTGCCAAACCTTGCCGTCGATGTGAACTCTTGGGCAAGATAAGCCTGTTATCCCCAGGGTAGCTTTTATCCGTTAAGCCACGGCCCTTCCATGCGGAACCGTAGGATCACTTTGACCTGCTTTCGCACCTGCTCGACTTGTAGGTCTCACAGTCAAGCTCGCTTATGCCAATGCACTCTTCGGACGATTTCCATCCGTCCTGAGCGAACCTTTGTACGCCTCCGTTACTCTTTGGGAGGCGACCGCCCCAGTCAAACTACCCACCAGACACGGTCCCTGTGCCTATCACAGGTTAGAATCAACAACAGAAAAGAGTGGTATTTCAACAACGGCTCCACTTCGACTAGCGCCGAAGCTTCAAAGCCTCCCACCTATCCTACACATTCCAGTCCTCAATTCAATGCCAAGCTGTAGTAAAGCTCCATGGGGTCTTTTTGTCCTGTCGCGGGTAGGCCGCATCTTCACGGCCAATGCAATTTCGCCGAGTCTCTGGTTGAGACAGCGCCCAAGTCGTTACGCCATTCGTGCGGGTCGGAACTTACCCGACAAGGGACTTCGCTACCTTAGGACCGTTATAGTTACGGCCGCCGTTCACCGGGGCTTCAGTTCAAAGCTTCTCCTTACGGATAACCTTTCCCTTTAACCTTCCGGCACTGGGCAGGCGTCAGCCTCTATACCTAGGGTTACCCCTTAGCAGAGACCTGTGTTTTTGATAAACAGTCGCTTGGGCCAATTTGCTGTGTCCCTCTAGAGCTGGTCTAGTAAATAGACTTCACCCCGAGGGAACCCCTTATCCCGAAGTTACGGGGTCCTTTTGCCGAGTTCCTTAACCAGAGTTCTCTCGACCGTCTTAGCACTTTCATGCTCATCTACCAGTGTCGGTTTACGGTACGGTCACCCATTATCCTTACAACGAGGCTTTTCTTGACGGCATAGGTTCAACTGAATTCCCCAGGGCGAGCCCTAGAGTTCTCTCCTTCCTCAGCTCATAACCTCGCTAACTGATTTACATGTCTTGCGAGATGGCCTTCAAAGAAGAACGCACCATGTCCATTAGGCACGCTCAGCCTACCTTTCCGTGTCCCCCCTTTGTATTAAAACGAATAATAGGTGGTGTAGGAATTTTGACCTACTGTCCATCGGTTACTCCTTTCGGATACACCTTAGGACCGACTAACCCTACGTCGATAAACGTTGCGTAGGAATCCTCAGATTTTCGACGTCTCGGATTCTCACCGAGATATACGCTACTCATACCTGCATTCTCACTTCTGTACGCTCCACCTAGCTTTACAACTAGACTTCACTGCCTACAGAACGCTCCCCTACCCATCAGTAAACTGATGCCACGTCTTCGGTGATATACTTAAGCCCCGTTAAATTGTCGGCGCAGAACCCCTCGACCAGTGAGCTATTACGCACTCTTTAAAGGGTGGCTGCTTCTAAGCCAACCTCCTGGCTGTTTTGGCGATTCAACTTCCTTTCACACTGAGTATATACTTGGGGACCTTAGACGGTGGTCTGGGCTGTTTCCCTCTCGACAATGGAGCTTATCCCCCACTGTCTCACTGCTGAAGTACGAGCTTAAGGCATTCTTGGTTTGGTTGGGATCGGTAAGTTTGCACCCCCTGACCCATCCAGAGCCTTACCTCCTCAAGTCAATCTTCAACGCTGCACCTAAATGCATTTCGGGGAGAACCAGCTATTTCCAAGCTCGATTGGCATTTCACCTCTACCCACAACTCATCCCATCCATTTGTACTTGAAATGGGTTCGGTCCTTCACTCAGAGACTATCTGAGCTTCAACCTGGCCATGGGTAGCTCGCCTGGTTTCGGGTCTACGGAACGCGACTGAATGCCCTATTCAGACTCGCTTTCGCTTCGGCTCCTCTGCTTAGCAGATTAACCTTGCCACGTCCCAGTAACTCGCAGGTTCATTCTTCAAAAGGCACGCCGTCATATCGATAAATCGATACTCCGACTGTTTGTACGTACACGGTTTCAGGTCTATTTCACTCCCCTCTCGGGGTACTTTTCACCTTTCCCTCACGGTACTAGTTCACTATCGGTCACCAACTGTATTTAGCCTTGGAGGATGGTCCCCCCAGATTCAAGCAAGATTTCACGTGTCCCGCTCTACTTAAGAAAGTAATAAGGAGACCATTTCCTTTAATCTACCGGGCTCTCACCTTCTCTGGCAGTCCGTTCCAGGAACATTCGAATAGAAAATGGTTTTCTTACTCCTCGTTGAGTTATGGGCCTCAACACATACTTCTTGCAACCCCATAAAGACATGGGCCCCAAAGCCGTGAAGCCTCTATGGTTTAGGCTATTCCCATTTCGTTCGCCACTACTACGGGAATCTCTTTTGATTTCTCTTCCTCAGGGTACTTAGATGTTTCAGTTCCCCTGCTTACCTTCTTTGAATTAAGGGTTAGTTCAAAGATAATCCACATTTAGTGAATTGGGTTACCCCATTCGGGAATCCCCGGTTAAGTCAGCTAGACGACTAACCGAGGCTTATCGCAGTCTTGCCACGCCCTTCTTCGGCAGTTGGTGCCAAGGCATCCCCCGTGTACGCTTAGTAGCTTTATCCACAAAAAATCCCTGACAGAAAAAAAGACAGAAACTAATAAAAATTAGTTTTGTTTTCGAGAAATGAAGAATTAAAATTCTTCATTCTTTTTGTCAACTTCAACATTAATGAATCCGCATTGTAGGGAATCATCAATGTCATTTATAGTTCTCTAACTAACTGGAGATAAACCTTTAGTTAGGAACTACTCTTATATTAAGAAAAACTATTCAATTATTAAGGTAAAAATAAAGACGCTGCCAGAAACTTCTAGCACCGCCTTAAGTCTGGTCTTTAAATCTTTTATGTTAGACTAAAATTATTGTCAATTCACACTCCAAATTTAAACTGAACTACAATATTACCAATTCCCTTCAATAACGTCAATGTTTTTCTGACAATAATTTTGAATTTAAATTATATCTTTGATTTCTTCCAATCTTTCAATTGTATGTGTCGGAGAAGTTATAATATCTCTATTATCATACCCTTTTATCCATATTGCACTTAAGCCATTACTTATAGCGCCATGAATATCTGAATATAAATTGTCTCCTACATGGATTGTGTCTTCAGGCATAACTTGTAAATCAATTAAGCTTTTCATAAATATTTTTCCAGATGGCTTGCTAATCAATAATTCATCTGAAAAAACCATAGAATGAAAAAATTCAAGTATTCCTAGTTGCTCTAAATATGCTTTTACAATTATCCCTGGTGTCGTTCCAGAATTAGAAATTAAACCTATTTTCAACTGCTTAGACTGGGCGTACTCAAGTATATCTAATGCACCTATTGCCAATTCAGGTGGGGCCTCATAAAAAGCAAAGCCATAATCATTTATAATTTTTCTGATAGAAGATTCACTTAACTCTTCAACAATTCCCTCTTTGATAAATGATAAATACATTAAAACCTGATCTCGAAAAGATATATCTACACCATTTTTTCTTAGCTCATCACATTCTTCATAAGTTTGTTTATAAGCAAGTGTAATTTGATCTAATTCTACAGAAATATTATTCTCTCTAAGTATTTCGTAAGAACTATTTATACGTACATCCGATCGTGTTTTACCCCATTCTTGTTGATCTACTATGAGAGTTTGCCATAAATCAAAGGTTATACATTCATAAGTTTTATCCATACTAAATCTTTTCTACCCAATTATTAAAATTTATACAAAACAATTGTTATTATAGCTTGTGATATCAACAAAAAAATATGATATAATTCTCGCCATATCGCCAAAAAAGCCTTATTGGCAAAGTTTTTCAATATGAAACCGGGGGGTGCTGAATTGAAATGGATAGATTATAGTAGTCCAGAAACCCTTGCTGAAGCCTTATCTCTACTTAATGAACATCAAAAAGATGCAGGTATTTTAGCAGGAGGAACTGATTTAATTGTTAAAATGAGAGCAGACCGCATTAATCCGGGTCAAATCATTGACATTAAATCAATACCTGAACTAAACCAAGTAAATATTAATTCAAATAATGATTTAACAATAGGATCTGCGATCCCTTGTTACAAAATATATAACAATGATGACATTATGAATCTTCGCCCAGAATTGAAAGATTCTGCCTCTATCATTGGTGGTACCCAAATACAAGGAAGAGCCTCGTTTGGGGGAAATATTTGTAATGCTGCTCCAAGTGCTGATTCGGTACCTCTATTAATATCTCTGGGCGCAACATGTAATGTACAAAGCGTTAATGGAGAAAGAACTATAGCATTAGAAGATTTGTTCTCAGGCCCAGGCCAAACCGTACTTGAGCCAAATGAACTTCTTATTTCAATCACAATACCAAAAAAGTCAGATTTATCTGGAGCTAATTACATCCGATTTATACCAAGAAATGAAATGGATATTGCTGTTGTAGGCACAGGCGTTTCAGTAACCTTGAGTTCTAATAAAAAGAATTTCGAATCTGTAAGGGTTTCCCTTGCTTCAGTTGGGCCAACCCCAATTTTTGTGGACGGCATTGATAAAGAAGTCTCTGGGCAAGAAATAAATGATGAAAGTATTAGAGTAGTATCAAATATGGCTAAAAATGCTTCTAAACCTATAAGCGATATGAGAGGTACTGCAGAATTTAGACAACATCTTTGTGAAGTTCTCACTAGAAGAGCTTTGATAACAGCTATAGAAAGGGCCAAGGAAGCATAATGACACAATCAAAAACATATGTACGATGCACAATAAATGGTGAGGACATAGAATTTCTATGTGACCCTAGACAAAGTCTTCTTGAATGTCTTAGAGACGCCTTGAGACTAACTGGAACATCAGCAGGTTGTATTGATGGGTAATGAGGAGCTTGTTCAAT
>Ga0111541_10000087_pt1 | contig 25727 bp, 25 predicted proteins | sample Knorr_S7_td_DCM__FD_83039 | JGI IMG/M metagenome (GOLD analysis project Ga0111541, IMG submission 83039) | Marine microbial communities from Southern Atlantic Ocean transect - Knorr_S7_td_DCM_ad_131m_LV_B (version 2) (version 2) | ecosystem: Environmental > Aquatic > Marine > Oceanic | place...
ATTCATTTCTAAGCGAGGTTTTTAATGTCTACATAAACTAACGGGGTTAGAGACAGGACGCAAGCTTCACTCATTTTACTTACTACTAAGATATTGGCTGCTAAGGGATCTGAGGTCGAGTTTCACTAGGTATGACTTTGGTATTCGCTCAGGCAGGGTGGCGTAGCGGCGGAGGCTGACGTTCTCCATCGACCCATCTGGTTCTTTGGTTGTACCTAGTCCCACGCCATATAGTTGTATCGTCATAGATAGCATTTTCAAGATTGGCCCCGGTGAGATTGGTAAAGCTTAAATTTGCTCCACGAAGGTCGCATCCTACGAGTTTCGCCCTACTTAAGTTGGTGAAACGTAGGTCAGCTTTTTGCATATTGCTATTAGTTAGGTCAGCTGCAACTAAGGTAGCTCGATTGAAATTAGCTTGAATGAGAACTGATCGTTCAAAACGGGCGTAAGTGAGAGGCGAGCGCGAGAAGTTTGCATTTTCCATGGTGGAGTGAGAAAAGTCTGCGTAGAAGCAGCTATTTTTTTTCCTGGGATAGTCTCGGTCGTAACTCAAATCAGCATTTGTTAGATCAGTATTGCGAAACTTTGCGTGAGCAAGGTGGGCGTTCCGTATTGAAGCTTGAGCTAGTGATGACTCATCAAAACGTGCGCCCTCTAGCATCGCTTCATCAAAGAGTGCTCCATCAAGGTCTAACTCTCGAAAGTCGGCGTCAAAAAGATACCGTTTCGCAAATTTGCGACTCCGTAAAGGTTTACCTTTAAATTCTTTTGGTTCCTGACGAAACCAATTTTTATGTCTTGTCATTTTTGTAATTCGCTTCTTCTATTTATCAGATTTAATGTCTTAAATTCCTTATCATCGTTCAAAAGGCCTCCTACCAGAATAGAAGCCCCACTCCTTGAATCAGTCGCCATCCCAAATAAGCAATAACTGCCGCTACACCTACCCAGAAGTGCCATGGGACTTTTACCTCATCTTGGCTGTCTTCACTGAACTCTCCAATTTCGACGGCTTTCCCACATTGCGGGCAGCTACCGGCGTTGTCTACAGATGCAGGATTAAGGAACTTATCGCATGTCGCACACCAGGGCATTAATGAACTCTATTCGCGTCGAATGGCCAGAATAGCGACGTCATCCTCTATCGCCTCACGTGAAAAATCCCTCGCTGATTCCAGAAGGGTTTTGGTAAGCACATCGGGAGATATCCCTGGGTCACGAATAATGTGTTGGGCAATACGGTCCTCACCAAAAAGATCTTCTCCGTTGCGGACTTCAGCCAATCCGTCGGTGTACATGAGGATCATATCCCCCTCTTCTAGGGGGATTTCGCGACTTATGTAAGTAGCGTTTGGGTTCAACATCAGCAGTGGCCCTGTAGCCATTAGCGACCGAACTTCGCGCTGGTGCCAAAGGAAGGCAGCTGGGTGCCCAGCGCTTGCAAATCGTAGCGTCCCGGCCTCGGTGTCAAAAACCACGACTACGAGAGAGATGAACTCTTCTAAACGGTCACTTCCGGCCATCTGAGCGTTAAGTTCTTCTAAAGCTTGCGCAGGGTCTCGAAATTGTTCGAGAAAGACCCTGAGTAGGTATTTTGCTTGAAAAGCTGTGATACTTGATTCGATTCCATGCCCTGCCACGTCACCGACAACAGCGACCAGCCTAGAGTCGGAGACCTTGTACAAGTCAAAGAAGTCACCTGCCATGAGTCCGGTTCCGGCTTGATAAATACGACCTACTTCGAATCCGCTGAAGTTCGGCAATTCATCTGGTGCGAGGCGGCTTGCCCAAGCTCGAGGCGCTAGCGTCTCTTGATTGAGTGCTTCTTCTGCGCGTTTTTCCATTTCGAAGCGTTCGCCGCTTAGTCGTGCTTCTCTAACAGCGTTTCGGTTGTAGAGAAGCGAGAAAATAGCTGGTATCGCAAGCAAGGAAAAGAGAGCTACCGCTGAAAGAGAGTTTGTGAATGCAACGATGAAGGATACGAGCGCGACGAGCACGTAGGTCATGACAGCATGAAGGTCACGACGGTAATCGCCCCGCGTTAATGCGATTGCTTTTCGTTGAGCGACAGAATCTAATTCCTTTAAATCGTGGAGGTCGGCTTCAAGACGCGCAAGGAGGCGAAGGCGGAGGCGAGCTGACCTGCTCCAGGCATACGCCGCTCCCGACGATACGACAGCTAAAGCCACTAACAATGGAGTTTTCATGACACCTCAAGCGTAGCGTCGGAAAACCGCCCGCACCGCTTTCAAACGGTTCTGAGCGGTATTTTATATGTTTTGCCCTATTTGCGCTGGTCAGCGGATATACGCAGGTTACGAATTTCTATTTCTCACCCGTATTTTTATCGGTGTTGACCCTAAATCCAGTTGTGATCGAAGTTGATTCTCTAAATACCGGATGTAGGTTCTATGGAGTTTTTTGTTAACAAAGAAAGTAAATGTGGGAGGGTCAATTGACCCCTGCGTAGCATAAAGGACGCGTGCTCCACCTGGGGCTGGGTGCGCAACCTGTGCTTTATTGATTGCGAGATTCACATCCCGCGTTGGGATCCGTCTATGGTACCCGTGAATAGTCTCCTCTAATATTGGGAAAAGGCGATGGACGCCTTTCCCTGATAGTGCTGAAATTTTCATGATTGGAGGATTAGCAAGGAACCCTAGCTTGATCTCAACCTGATCCACCAGTAGCTCACGGTCGTCGGTGTCCAGTAGTTCCCATTTGTTAAGAACTACCACTATAGGACAGCCGGCTGAGTCGATGCGTTCAGATAGACGCTGGTCCTGATGCGTAACGCCGACAGTTGAATCAATCACAAGAAGAGCAATATCTGCTTTATTAATAGCTTCCAAGGCCCGTATGAGCGAATAGTATTCGGTGTCCTCAGTGATACGTGCCTCGCGCCGCATTCCCGCTGTGTCAACGAACCGTATGGGGCCGAGATCAGTCTCTATAACCGTATCGATGGCGTCTCTGGTTGTTCCTGCTTGATCATGAACGACAGCTCGTTCAGAGCCGATAAGTTTATTGAACAACGTAGACTTTCCTACATTTGGACGCCCGACGATTGCCACTGCAACCATGTCGTCGCTTTCTTCATTCTCATGAAAATCATCAAGGACTTTTTCAGGCGTTTCAGTTGTTAAAAATTTGGAGACCACCGCATCGAGCAGATCAGCTGTTCCTCTTCCATGTAAGGCCGATACAGGCTTAGGCTCCCCTAACCCTAACGACATAAACTCCCACATTGAAGCTTCATGCGCCGGATCATCTACCTTATTGGCTACAACAAAACTGGGGCTTTTGCGGCTTCGAAGTTTCTCAGCGATTAATGCATCCTCAGCGGCAATGCCTACTCTGACATCAACAACGAAAAGGACAAGGTCAGCATCTTCTATGGCTTGTTCTGACTGTTCGCTTACCTTGTTATCTAACGCTGTTGCTTGTCCAGTATTTGGAAGCCAGCCGCCGGTATCAACAAGGGTGAAATCCTTCCCGCCCCATTCCACCTCAAAGTCGTTACGATCACGGGTAACTCCAGGCTTCTCTTCGACAATAGCTTTCCGGCTTCCGATGAGCCTGTTAACAAGTGTGGATTTACCGACATTTGGTCGACCAACCACTGCGACGACTGGATTCTTAGACATTTTCAGCCTCCAGCGCTTTACGAAGAGCTATGCCATCTGTTGCAATCACTTCAACTCTGCGGGGAAGATCGTCAGGTGTCATCCCATCAAGGAATTTACCTTGAGAAAGACATACATCTGGAATGAGATATCTATCTTGATCTGGTTCTTTCGATAGCGCTTTAGAAATGTCTTCCCCGACCATAAGTCCGGCTACTGCGACATTCCCGCCGAAAAAGGTGTTAGGAACCGGAATGATTCTAACATTTTGTCTTCCTAGGCTATTTATGAGCGGTGAAAGAACTTGAGCCCCATATTCTCCGGTTAAGATCCCAATATTTCCTGAATGTTTTTTTCTAATCGTAAGCCCGGTGGAAGAAATTCGCTCAGCCCGGTACCCTTCCGCTGGCGCGCTGTCTACCCAGGCAAAAAAACCTTCTGCTGGATTTGTTGGCTTATCCACTTTTCCGAGGAATTCTTGTTCAAAAGTCCGAGAGATACCGACCCCATCCTCATACATGCCAAACCCCTCATATGCTTCAACACTTGGGAATTCCCGACCCGTCATCAGATAATATTCATCAGCAGCGTGGACGATGCGCCTTCCTGCATACCGATAAAAAAGTTTTTGCCATTTCTCGACAAGATCTATAACTAAATTCGCCTCACTGATTGTGTGCGGACGCATGCGTTGCTCCTTGGAGTATTTACTGACCCCGAGAGGAACAATGCACAAGGATTCGATCGAGCGGTAGTGTTCAAAAACTGTACACATTGTGTCATCAAGAACAGCTCCGTCATTTATGCCAGGACATACCACTATCTGACCATGCACGTTAACACCATGGTCTAGGAGAGCTTTGAGCCACCGCAAACTAGGCCCCCCTCGACGGTTTCGCAGCATTTCGTTACGGATCTCGGGATCTGTAGCATGAATGCTCACGTTTAGAGGAGAAAGCCCCTCTGTCACTACCCTTTCAAGATCAGCCTCCGTAAAGCGGGTAAGTGTCGTAAAATTTCCGTATAGGAAGGAAAGTCGGTAGTCGTCATCTTTGACATACAGACTTTCTCTCATCCCCGGTGGCAGTTGATAAATGAAGCAGAATTCGCAGTGGTTATCGCATGTCCGTATCTGATCAAAAAGAGCCGAATGCACTGTAAGACCCAAAGGTTCTCCTTCTTCTTTATGGATTTCCAGTTCGAATGGAAGTCCATCACGCTGCACCTCTAGATCTAAGATGGCTTCATCAGTTAGGAGTTGATATTGAATCACATCTCTTGGGATTTCTCCATTGAGCGAAATCAACACGTCATTAACTAGGATGCCCGCAGTATCAGCTGGAGATCCTTGTATAACGTCGACTACACGTGGGGAAGACATACTCTCTAGGTTATTGCCCAACCCAACTCTTGAGTGGAAACCATGCAAGAAGCTAAGAAAATTACGAACTTCTCCATAGAAGTGCCAATAATTGTCATTTGCACGCCACACTGTATATATGGCGGTTAATAAAGTTGTTCTCGCTTCTCCCCGAGGCTTTTGCGCTGGTGTTGAAATGGCTATCAAAGCTCTTGCTTGGATGGTTCGTGCTTTCCCTTCCCCCGTGTATTGCTATCACGAAATCGTTCATAACAAGGTTGTGGTTGAGCGATTTGAAGCTCTTGGCGTAATTTTCGTTGACAATATTGATGAGGTGCCTTCCGGCTATCCCGTTATGTTAAGCGCTCATGGATCTGCTCCTGATGTAGTCCAGTCTGCTCGTCAACAAAGCCAATTTGTTGTAGACGCTGTCTGCCCGTTAGTGACGAAAGTTCATCATGAAGTCAAGGTTCGAGTAAAAAAAGGCCACGATATTATCTATGTCGGCCACGCAGGGCACGAAGAAGCTTTAGGGACGATGGCGGTTGCCCCAGAACAGACTCACATAGTGGAATCCATCTCAGCGGTAGAGGATCTTCCTGACTTTACAGGTGATGTTTCCCTTCTCGCACAAACTACCCTAAGTCACCGAGATTGGGAGTCCATTCTAGAGGCTGCCAAGAATCGATTCCCCTTACTTGATGTCCCAGGAAGAAGCGACTTGTGTTTTGCTACAACAAACCGCCAGGGTGCCCTAATGGCAATAGCTGAACGCTGTGACAGCGTCATAGTAATCGGGTCGGCTAATTCATCTAATACAACGGCCCTCGAAAGACTAGCTGTGGAAGTAGGCTGCCCTGAGGTTTACCGAGTCAACCATGCGTCAGAGATTCCCATGGGCCTCTCTGGAACTGTTGGAGTAACGGCTGGAGCATCAGCCCCAGAGGAGCTAGTTAACGCAGTCCTTTCAGCACTCAACCCAAATGAAGGCGTGGAGGAATTCCGATTCGTCCTCGAAGAGGAATACTTCCCACCGCCGCGAGAACTTCGTTCGCTAATTCACGCAATCGGCTTTTTCTCTAAATTAGGTTTTTCGAACCCAGAAGCCGAGACGGCTATTGATGATAGGGCAATCGACGCTTCGGATGTCTTGACATCTCTTCTGTAAGCCTGATCTTCCTATACCCCAGCTAGTACTTGAGCTTCATCAAATAAGTCTTGAAGTATCGAATGTAAATTATCTGAGTATTCCTTCAGCGCCGTCCGTGAAACCCTCTTCTCTCCCTGCACAGGTTGTGGAGGTGGCATCAATTCCCCGTAAAGGATCACCACCTTACGAGGCATCGGAAAGAATTTTCCCTTTGGCATTGCCTTTTCTGACCCACCTATAGCCACAGGGAGGATAGGCGCATCAGCCTTCGCAGCAAGCCAGACTGCGCCATCAAGAATAGGAAAGATCGTGGGACCGGATTTTCGTTCGCCTTCTGGGAAGACGGTTAGAGCTTTCCCCCGTTTAAGCGCATTTAATGAGGCGTGCAAAGCAAGTTTGTCAGCTTTCGATGAACGATCTAACGGTATGCCTCCCATCCCAGGAAGCGCCCATGCCCAAAACTTTGTTACGAATAAGGACCCTTTGGCTAGAAAGAAGAGCTTACGTCGACATGTGGCGCTTATCAGCGGGACATCAAGATTTGAACGGTGGGTAGGAGCAACAATAACCCGACCTTTTTTCGGTAAGCCCGGGCTGTTTTTTGCGTAAACGCGAAAGTAAAGAAAGAAACCTACTTTCGCTACGCCTTTGAGAAACACATAGAGAAACCGGGAAGCGGCCGATGCTTCTGAGCTCATTGATTTCCGGGCTTCTTCGAATGCAGTCATCGCGAAAAAAGCTCCTCAATGTAATCGGAGGTTTCATGAATTGTTTTTCCGGTCGTGTCAATCACTACCGCTTCTTGATCAGCTACGAGAGGAGAATCGCCACGTGTACTGTCTTTGGTATCCCGCTGAAGAATTTCTTCCATAATGTCTTCAACTGATCTTCCTGACTCCAAGCTCCGTCGCCTCGCCCGCTCTTCAGGCGTTGCAGTCACATATACTTTGAGTCGAGCTTCAGGGAAAACGACTGACCCTATATCGCGCCCTTCAAGAACCCCTCCCCCGCGAACTCTGGCCCATGAGCGTTGCTGCCTTCGCATTATTGAACGAACGCCGGGATTTGCTGCTACCTGACTAACTGCTGCGTTGACCTCTGGGCTACGTATGGCCTCTGTAAGATCGTCGTCATCAACATAGACTCTTCCATCGTCGAACCGAATATTGATACGTTCAGCGATTTCTGCTATTTCCGCTTCATCATCTAACGACGCTGACTGCGCCAAAGCCACAGCGGCGACGCTTCTATACATGGCGCCAGTATCCAAATATTCCAGGCTTAGCTGTTTAGCTACCTGCTTAGCAAGTGTTGATTTTCCTGAGCCAGCAGGCCCATCAATCGCAAGAATACTGAGCTTTGCATCACCAGCAACTCGGACTTGATCAAGAACATCAAAGAACGAAGGGAAAGTTTTTGCCACGCACTGGGGTGAATCAAGAGTTATTCCGGGAACAACGAGTCCAAGAATGGAAAACGCCATGGCTATCCTATGGTCGTCATATGTATGGATGGTTCCTTTCTGAACCTCTCCTGGGTAGATAACCATACCTGTTTCTGTTTTTTCCGCTTGTACCCCGATCTTACGAAGTTCAGTTATAAGCGCCGTTACCCTATCGGACTCTTTTTGAGCTATAAAGGCGACATCGCTGATTACTGTCGGTCCAGAAGCCAGTGGAGCTATAGCAGCAAGGGTTGGAACAGTATCAGATATCTCTTTCATAGAGGCATCAATACCGATGAGGGAACCAGTTCCAGTGACCGAAAGAGCATTGTCAGATCTCACAACTTTGGCACCCATTTTTTCTACGATGTCAACAAACCCTGTATCGCCTTGAATAGATCGACTTCCTAAACCTTCTACAGTGATGCTGCCACCAGAGATTGCCGCCGCTGCGAAGAAATACGACGCTGCCGAAGCATCAGGCTCTATTTCATATCTGGAATTTCTATACCCAGTTGGCGAGACCACATACCGCCGATCGTTAACTCGTTGTACTTGTGCACCGAATGCTTGCATTACGGAAATTGTCATGTCAATGTATGGGCGCGAAACTAGATCCCCATCAATATTGAGCTCCAATTGATCTGGAAAGCATGGGGCGGCTAGAAGAAGGGCTGAAATAAATTGGCTTGAAATCCCCCCATTAAGTGAGATTTGACCGCCTTGTAAGTCCTTCCCATTTACGACAAGCGGAAATGAGTTCGGGGCTTCAAGGTATTCAATCTGCGCACCTAATGATTGAAGGGCTTTGCAGAGCTCTTCATGAGGGCGGTTCTTTATTTGCTTGTCACCATCTATCGTTACTTCTTGTCCACAGAGCGCTGCCAACGGCAAGCAGAAGCGTGCAGTTGTTCCACTTTGGTGAACCCAAAGAGTTTCCTCTGGCCTTTGCAGACTCCCTCCTGTGCCGCTGATCGAAACGGATAGACCATTTAGGTTCTGGCGGATTCCAACTCCCATCTTCTGCAAGGAATCCATCATCACATGGGTATCTTCAGAGAACAATACGCCTGCTAGTTCCGATTCGCCATCTGCTAAGCCAGCTACGACCAGAGCCCTATTTGTGATGCTCTTTGAACCGGGAAGGTCAATACGAGCATTTGGGGGTTCGACGAGTGGGTCGATAGTTAGCATGATTATTCCATAGCCCTAACAGATGGCCGGTAACCGTTTGCCATTAGACCTCCGATGAGACGTTCGCTTTTCTCCGCTGGAACAACCATAATCACAACTCCCCGTTCCCCTTCTGACGAATGCGCTATTTCAAGGTCGTATATGTTGACATCGATCTCTGTCGCCAACCTAGTTAGGCTTGCGAGTTCACCCGGCTGATCGAGGACAGGAATCCTGACGATATCAAGGTCAATATCGACTGGTACGCCAGTTGGAAGATTGACCCTTGCCGATCTTGCATGCTCTAAGTCCTTCAGCAAAGCATCTTTGTCTCTTGAAGCGATATTCTTTCGTGTCTGATCGAGGGAAGCTATTACTTCGTCGATGACGCTAAGGATTGCATCAGAATTATCGATGCAAATATCTGGCCAGATACCTGGGTGCCCCGCAGCTATTCGGGTCATGTCTCGAAAGCCTCCTGCCGCTAAGCGTAAAAGTGGTCGGTGTTCTTGAGAGTGATCATCAGCGATCCTCATAAGAGCACCTGCAGTTAAATGCGGGACATGGGATACAACCGCAACAAGCTCGTCATGTGAATCTGCATCGATAACGACCACATCCGCCCCAATTTCAACAATTGCGGCCCTCACTTCCGCAAAGTGATCATCGCCAGTTATCTCTGCAGGGGTGAGGACCCAAGCTGCTCCTCTGAAAAGGTCGCCTCTCGCTCCTCTGATGCCTTCTTGTTCGCTACCAGCCATAGGATGTCCGGGAACGAATTGAGGGCTATTGATCTCTTGGACTATGGAACCCTTAACGCTTCCAACATCAGTAACAGCTTTTGCCCCTTCATCGAGCGCCTGCCGAACAGCAGCAACGACGTTACTAACTGGTGTAGCGATAAAGGCTATATCAACAGTATCCATGGTTCCGACTTTGTCGATAGCGCCCATCTCTAATGCTAGATTTTCTCGCTCTTTATCTAGATCCTGGCCTACAACAGACCATCCTGCTTCTCGAAGAGCAATTCCAATTGAGCCCCCAATAAGCCCAAGTCCTATGATCCCTGCTTTTCCACTCATTTCGGCCTCCCTAGTGGGAAAGAGCGATAATTACCTTGCTTATTGATCCTACGCTCTCTCTCTTGATATTAGTCTTGTTCACTGAGAAAGCTGAGGGTATTACTTCGGGAATGATCCTTATGGCACGCCTTCTGTCTCAGTATCGGCAATTGCACGCTCTAAATTTCGGATCTCTTCTATGGTTAACGTTCGCCATGTTCCTGGTGCGAGCTTTCTATCAGTGATCGGACCTATTCGTGTTCGTATTAATCGGTTGACAGGGTGCCCTACCTTTGCGCACATCCTACGAACCTGACGATTACGCCCTTCATGAATCACTATCCTTAATAGGCCTTTTTCCACTTCGGAAACTTTAGCTGGGGCTGTCTTTCCGTCTTCGAGTTCAACGCCTTCGCGAAGTGAGCGAAGAGCAGAGCGGGATACTTTCCCAGAGACACTAACGAAGTATTCTTTTGGAACTCCGAAAGAGGGGTGCGTTAAGCGGTGGGTCATCTCCCCATCATTGGTTAATAACAAAAGCCCCTCTGTTTCTCGGTCAAGGCGACCGACAGGAAAGACTCGCGGCTTGTCCGGAACAAGGTCTACTACTGTTTTTCGTCCTTGAGGATCACTCGCAGTCGAAATGACATCGGTAGGTTTATAGAGGAGATAGTAAACTAGGTCTGGTTTAATACTGATTCGCACCCCATCGACAACTACAAGATCGGTAGTTGAAGTGACTCTCTGGCCAAGAGTAGCTATTTCGTCGTTGACCTGGACCCGACCTTCCAAAATCATCTCTTCTGCAGCTCGCCTACTAGCAATTCCTAAACGAGCTAGAACTTTTTGAAGTTTTTCTGTGGTGGCTGCTTCTTGTTCCACAGCTTTAGGTCGCCGGAGGTTGATCCGCCCCTGATTGCATGGAAAGGTCCTGATCTGAGTTTTTAGGCTCAGCGGGTGTTGTGTCTGGGCGAAGCCCGCTTTCTAGAGCCTCTACTACATCAGCGCCTGGGACAAATCCTGCAAGTGGTGGCAAATCATCTAAAGAGTGAAGTCCTATTCGTTCAAGGAATAAGGAAGTAGTCCCAAAGAGGACTGCGGAGCCAGGTCCTACATCTCGGCCTACTTCGTACACATAGCCTCGTTGTTGGAGTGTTCGGACCACTGAGTCAACGTCAACTCCTCGAATAGATGAAATCTGCATTCGAGAAATAGGCTGTTTGTACGCGATGATAGCCAGCGTTTCGAGGGCAGCGGCAGACAGCCGAGCATTCTGCCCCTCTAAGACGAAGCGTTCAATATAAGGCGATGTTTCGGGGTGAGTTTGGAATCGGTACCCGCCCGCTACTTTTGCAAGGATAAATCCCCTACCGTCAGCCTCATATTCTTTTGCTAGATCATCGCAAATCTCCTCGACTTGTTTCTTCGGGATTTCAAGGAGTTGGGCCATGACGTTAGAAGCTACAGGATTGTCAGAAACGAGGATGATCGCTTCGATCGCTCTTCGATATTCGTTAGTTATTTGAATCACCCCTCATATGCATCGATTGAAGAAAGGTCATTGGAGTCACCGAGTCCTATCCATTCAATAGTTAGTGCGCCGAACGTCGATAACTGGGTTAGTTCGATCATGCCTTGCTTATACATTTCGAGAATTGCGAGAAAGTGAACAACGATTTCTATTCTGTCAACTGCGTTGCTTGTCAGTTCCCGCAGCGTTGTTGTACCTCGGTTTTCTATTTCGCCAACCAATCTATCGACGGTCTCTGCAACAGTTAATTTCACTGGAGTGACGTGGAAGAAATTGATTGGAGGTTTAGGGGCTGTTGCTCGCTGATACGCGTCAGCGAGATCCTGTGCTTTGACCCCAGTCAGTAGGTCAGGGACTAGCCCAAAGAACTGCTCTTCCATACCTGCTGTACGTGGATACGAGAAAGCAGCATCATAAGCTAAATTCTCCAATGCGCGTGATGCGTCTTTAAAGGTTTTGCATTCAAGAAGCCGCGCGAGAAGAAGGTCGCGCTCCTCCCAAAGGGCGAGTTCATCCTCTAAGTCATAGCCAGAAGTATTAGGGAGGAGACGCCTGCTTTTAAGCTCAACCAGAGTCGCAGCTATCAGAAGGAATTCTGTAGCGACCCCTAGGTCTACATCTTCCATTTTCTCTATTTCTTGTAAATACGCGTCGACGATAGATCCAAGTGAAACTTCATACAAGTCGACTTCATCCTGAAGAATCAAATGTAAAAGCAGATCGAATGGCCCTGCGAAAACGGAGGTTTCTACTTCATATGCCACTGTTTAACAATAGATGCGAACAGCTCTCAAGGAGTGAACCCTCGGGTCAAAATATACTTTTCCCATCTAGATGCTTTTTGCGATCGATTTAATTGTTGACTTGATCGTTCTAGTAGTCCACTCCGCTGCAGATCGCGCATTCCATGCCTTCATGAGTTCGAAATGCTGCTTCAGCATCATCTGACGACTGGTACTGGGGTTTGTCTCCCCGATCTAAACGGTCATCAACTACATCTTGATCTTCAATTTTCTGAGGTCCGCCGGCAGGAAAAACGTCATTTTTCCATTCGTCGGAGTCACTCCAGTGATACGGAAGGTTTTGTATAGAAAGTACATCTTTACGCTCTAGGAGAGAAAGAACGTCAGAGACAATATTGTAGGTGAGATCAATGTCGCCCGGCTTTCCAGTTGTGTGCCCCAAAGGAAAATCGAGAAATCCTGATCTTGGAGTTTTGGCGGCTTCAGTGATATCACGCGCTGAGGAAACGGACACTGTTGGAATACCTGCAGTTTCAAGTTGATGAGCTATCAAACCCACGGTTTGATGACAAACAGGTCAGACAGGAATTAGAAGGACTACATCAATTTCATCTTCCAAACATCGTTGAACCAAAGAAGGGGCAAGTTCCTGATCCACTCGCCTTTGTGAATAGATACCACCCATACAGGTAAAAAAGAAAGGCGCAAGCTCCTTCACCTTGCTTTCTCTTTCTATTTTTCGCAAAGCATCGATTGGGAAGACGACATTGATATCTTCTCTTGCGTCTGAGAGGTCATAGGCAAAGTGCGTAGCCCGTAAATCCTTTGAGTCAGCATCTGATGGAATAGCTCGGTACGTTACATCGTCCTTAAATGTAAAGGCCACTTGGCCGGCCTTATAGATCCCTCCCGTTGCTATGACTCCGAGCCTACTTTCCGATAAAGGCTTAGATATAGGAGCTATGTTTGGATCTTTATCAGCGAAATACCATTCGTACGGCTCGTATCCCAGAGCCGAATAGGTTGCAGTTATCCGCTCAATATAGTTTATGGGCGATTTCCTATTAGCTTCCATAGCTAAATCTTAGCCTTATTTCGGTATTTGGAAGATTTCACCTGTTGGGTAGCGCACAGATCCCGATTCTTCGCGTAACCTTAGCCAAGATGGCACGAGTATTTAGCGGAATCCAACCTTCAGGGGACTTACATCTCGGCAATCTTCTTGGCGCGCTGATGAACTGGGTAAACCATCAGGAAGAGCACGACGCTGTGTACTGCATAGTCGACCTCCATGCTTTAACACTTCCCAAAGACCCTGAAGAGCTCCGATCGAATACATTGCAACTAGCTCAACTTCTAATGGCAGTTGGACTAGACCCAAGCAGGAGTACCTTATTTGTTCAAAGCCACGTTCAGGAGCACTCCCAACTGGCTTGGCTGATGGAGTGTACCGTAAGCTTCGGGGAACTCAGCCGCATGACTGCGTTCAAAGACAAATCTGATCGTAGTGAATTTATTTCTGCAGGCTTATTTACCTATCCAGCCCTTCAGGCAGCTGATATCCTCCTGTACGATACTGACCTAGTTCCAGTCGGTGATGACCAGCGGCAGCATATCGAAATCACACGGGATGTTGCTGAACGATTCAACCACCGATTTGGTGAGACTTTTGTTGTCCCTCAACACGTGATCCCTAAAGCCGGAGCTCGAGTTATGGATTTGCAGCATCCCGAAAGGAAAATGTCAAAATCTGAACACTCGGTCAATGGGACAATCAACGTTCTGGAAAACCCTGATAGCGTTCGGAAAAAAATCAAGCGAGCGGTTACAGACAGTGATGGTGAAGTTCGTTTTGATTTTGAAGAGAAGGCCGGTGTTTCTAACCTCCTTTCAATTCTTGGAGCAGCAAAAGGAATACCCCCATCTGAAGTGGCCACCTCCTTCGAAAGGTACGGAGATCTCAAAGCTGCTACTGCTGACGCTGTTGTTGAGCTTTTATCTCCGATACAAGAACGATTTGCTGATCTTCAAGCTGACCCAGCAGAAACACGCCGCCTTCTTCAGGTCGGAGCGGATAAGGCCCGGGAAATCGCTTCAGCTACCTTAACTCGAGCTCAACACAACAGTGGCCTACTTGAAAGCTAACGGCGGCGGGCCTCTCTTGTCGCGTGTAAGGCAATAGCCACAGCAGTTGCAACATTAAGAGAATCGACATCCTTTGACATTGGTATTCTGAACCTATAATCGCATTTCTTTAATGCTGCTGTTGTGAGACCTGCTTGTTCGGCCCCAACGAGTAAGGCAACTGACGCATCTTCATCCAACTCCATTCCCGATATATCTTTAGCGCTAGAATCTGGTGTTAATCCCACACGGAGAAATCCTGAAGATCCTAATTCATCTAAACCTTTTTCAAAATTAGGCATCCGTGCATGATTGACCCTAAAGACTTGCCCCATAGATACTCGAACTGACCGTCGATATAGCGGGTCGCATGAAGCCGTATCTATGCAAACGAGGTCGGCGTCTAAAGCGGACGCGTTTCTAAACAAGGCACCCATATTTGTCGGATTCGTTACGTTTTCTGTAACCACTACAGTCTTTGCAAATTGAATCTCATCAGAGAACAGAGAGGGAGTAGGTCGAACAAAAGATCCGATTGGATCTCGGATACTTGACCGACCCGAAATAGCAAGTATCACTGGTTCTTCGCAGAATAATATTGTTGTTGACTTTGGAATCCACGATGGAAGAGGTTTCTTTCTGCTGGCGTCAACTACCAGTGTCAATAAGACGTGCCCAGCTCTAATTGCTCGTTCGATGACTTGGTCCCCCTCTGCAAGGAATGACATTGCCATATCTCCGTCCGGCCGTTCTCGCTCCTGTCGCTTCTGGTGATTGTTTAGGCTCAAGAAATCTTGGATGACTGGATCATCCGGATCTGTAACATTGTATGAATTCATGAGCGATCAGCTTTTTTCAATACTGCAACAATTTCTTGCGGGATTTCTATATTGTCTTCCTTATTATGATGTTGGAGCGCCCAAGAGACGACTATAGGAGCGCTTCCAGCTTCCGCTAAGAGTTCTGCTCCTCGCTCAGTGTGAATGCAATATGAGTAAATCCTGTTCCGTATGCCTTCCTTTAGATTCCAGCTTCTTATTTTGTCCATAGGCACTATTTTCTGGAGTGTTGTTGCGGACACTCTTCCAAGAATTCCGAGGTTCGCCTCAGCTTTCCCCACATCGTGAAGAGCAGCTGCAACAACGTGAGTTGGTTGAAAAGCACCTGACGAGTTGCTGAGTACGCTGTTAGCATTTCGAACGCTGTGAATTCTATCTATTCGTGGTTGAGATAAGTACAGTTTTTTTTCTTCTTCGGTTAAGAGCTCTAGAAGTTCAATTTCAGTTTTCGTGTCAGTCCGGAATACAAACACCGAAACGAAAAACCGTTTAACTAAATGAAATGGCGAACCTAACTGCAACATTTTATAAAAGGGCCCGTGGATGCGCTGACTGATAAACCTCAATAAGCTGATCTCGAGAGACGTGAGTGTATATCTGGGTTGTTGAAATACTCGCATGACCTAATAGCTCCTGCACCGTTCGAATATCAGCACCGTGCTCAAGCATATGAGTGGCGCATGAGTGTCGAAGTGTATGTGGGGATAACTGTGCGCCTAAACCAACTTTACTTCCATATTTTTTCACTATCCCCCATCCGCCTTGTCTAGACAGTCTTCTCCCCCGCCTATTTAGAAACAGAGCTTCACTATCGTCTCTGCTTACCCAACGTTCTGGTTCAAGTTTCCCTCTTCCATCTGGCGATAACCATCCCATCAGTGCTGTTTCTGCATACCTGCCCAGCGGCACTATTCGCTCCTTGTTTCCCTTACCTAGAACCTTAAGAAGTTTCTCTGATAGGTCAAGGTCGCTAATGGACAAAGCAACAACTTCAGAAATTCTTGCGCCAGTTCCGTAAAGGATTTCCATCATGGCCTTATCTCTTTTTCCAGCTGCCCCCTCGTCATCGATTGCAAACAACAGTTCACTTACTTCTTTTTCGCTTATAGGTTTCGGAAGCCCTCGGGGGACACGAGGGAGTTCAACATTCTTTGTAGGGTTATCGCTCCGTAGATTCTCAACCGCGAGAAACCGATGGAATGACCGCACTGCCGCCATCGCTCTAGCGACAGTGGATGCTGCTTTCCCACCTGACTGAAGCTCTCGAAGATACATGATGATAGAAGCCTCTTGTACGTTTGCTATCCGCTCACCTTGTTCCTCTAGCCATGAAAGATAGTTTTGTAGGTCGCGTTCGTAGGCGCTGACCGTCGATTCTGCTCTTCCACGCTCAACTCTAAGCCAAAGCAGGAAATCTTTTATTTCTCTCAGTCCAGATGTAGACACTTCATTCATCTAATGTGCTCTTTAGCAAGCATGAGTCCAATAATCGTTTTCGCGTCAATAATTTTTTTCTCTGCGATCATTCCGACTACATCATCTAGATCTATCTGGACTATTTCCATGTACTCTTCTTCTGCACCTTGTCGATTATCGGGAACTGGGGTGCAGTCAGTCGCTAGATAGCAGTATGAGTATTCGTCACAGAATCCTGGCGAATTGTAGTACTCTCCGAGCAAGTGCAGCTCTCCGGCGCTCAAACCTACCTCTTCAATAAGCTCTCTTCTCGCTGTTTCCTCGGGAGGTTCTCCAGCAAGGTCTCTTTTCCCAGCAGGTATTTCCAATATGTACTGATCTGCAGCGCAACGGTACTGACGGATCATCGTGATCGTTGAACCATCTAACGGAACTATACAGACAGCTCCTGGATGTCTCGTTATTTCACGATTTAATAGCTCTTCTTTTGGACCTCTAACCGTGGCTTCGAACACCGAGATAACGTCGCCAGAGAATCGAAGTTTTTCTTCAATTTGTTCGAACATCGTAATCGGGATTCCTCCTTCGTCAAGGCTAATCGGCCATAGAAGGTTCTGTGATATCTAGAAGCTGTGGGTTTCTTCCGCTAGCACGGGTTATCGCTGCTGTTACGAGGCCGGCAAATAACGGCGCAGGGCGGTCCGGCCGACTTTTGAACTCTGGGTGGGCTTGCGTCCCTACCCAGAATGGGTGAGTCGGAAGCTCAATAAATTCTACGAGCCGCCCGTCTGGGCTTTCGCCAGAGCATAGGAACTCTGAATCATCAAACTTTGATCTGAATTTAGGATTAAATTCGTATCTGTGTCGATGGCGTTCCGAAACTACAGTTCTCCCATAGGCTTCAGCTACCTGAGAATCTTCCAGAAGCTCGGCAACGTACGCCCCCAATCGCATGGTTCCTCCCATATCGGTGATATCTCGCTGAGATTCCATTAAGTCAATGACAGGATAGGACGTTGTTGGGTCGAATTCGGTTGAATTTGCCCCTGTCATTCCCAGCACGTTTCGTGCATATTCGATTGTCATGACCTGCATTCCAAGACACAATCCAAGACATGGAATTTCGTTCTCTCGAGCAAACCCGACAGCGGCGATCTTGCCCTCTACCCCTCGCTCACCGAAACCTCCTGGGATAACTATCCCATCTAGATCTTTCAGTCTTCCGGCAGCTAAAAGCCCTTCGACCTCTTCAGCCTGTATCCATTCGATGTCGATATTTGTGCCGGCGTGAATACCAGCGTGGTTAAGGGACTCTACAACTGACAGGTAAGCATCAACTAGAGTGACATACTTTCCGATAAGGCCAATTCGAACTGAACTTCGCGCAGCTTGAACCTTCTCAACAAGTGCTTTCCATTCTTTGAGGTCCGGCTCTATAGGAGGAAGTTGCAGTATGGAGCATAAGAACTGATCAAGGCCTTCTTCATGAATCACTAGAGGAATCTCATAAAGGGAGTCTGCGTCAGCAGCGTTTATCACTCCTTCTAATGGCACGTCACAGAGATTAGATATTTTTTGCTTCAGCGCATCGTTTATAGGTTCTTCACTTCGACAGACAATCGCGTCGGGCTGTATTCCGCGACTTCGCAATTCAGTTACAGAATGTTGTGTGGGCTTAGTTTTCTGCTCCCCAGAGGGTCCAATAAATGGAACCAATGTGACGTGGACGTAGCAAACATTTTCGCGGCCGCAGTCAAGGCGAAATTGGCGAATGGCTTCAAGGAAAGGAAGGATTTCGATATCTCCGACTGTTCCTCCAATCTCTGTAATAACTACGTCGACGTTCTCCCCAGAAAGTGAGGTGATCCGTTTTTTTATTTCATCAGTAATGTGCGGGATTACCTGCACTGTCTTACCTAGATAGTCGCCGTGGCGCTCGGCTGCAATAACCGAAGAATAGATAGAACCTGTTGTGGCGTTAGAACCCTGCGAAAGGTTCTCATCAATAAAACGTTCGTAGTGTCCAAGGTCTAAATCTGTTTCACCTCCGTCGTCTGTAACGAAAACTTCGCCATGTTCATAGGGGTTCATAGTCCCAGGATCAACGTTAAGATAGGGGTCAAGTTTCTGCATGGTCACTTGCAACCCTCGCGCCTTCAGCAGCCTTCCGAGAGAGGAAGCGGTCAGTCCTTTGCCTAGCGAACTCGCAACTCCACCTGTAACAAAAATGTGCTTGGTCACGGGATAACAGCATACCCGAAGTTCGTTCAGGAAGTTTGGATAATCGAGTTTGATTATTTCAACTATTCAGCAGATCTCGCTGCTATGAATTTTATTTATTCAGAGCGAGACGCTGCGATCAACTCCACTGCATGTTTCTGAGCATTCTCACTGTCAGGCGATCCGGATAGCATACGAGAAATTTCTCTGACTCTTTGCGCTTCGTCGAGCGTTGCCACCTTGACATCAACCCTCTTGTTGGTCTCAGATTTCGTTACACCAATATGCGTATTAGCGTATGCAGCAACCTGTGCCAAATGGGTTACAACCAAAACCTGACGGTCATTTGATAGCTCTTTTAGAGCTTTCCCAACCGAAAGTGCTACTTCACCGCCTATTCCTGCATCAACTTCATCGAAAATTGCTGTTGCGGGGTCAACGGAAAGAACCAGCCGAAGAGCCAGCATCGTTCGAGAGAGTTCACCACCTGAAGCAACTTTCGACAACGGTTGCATATCTGAGCCCTGATTTAGAGAAATCAGCAATTCCACGTTCTCTCCAGATTTACCGTCTATTGAGAATTCTATACTGGCGTGCGGTAAAGAAAGACCGACTAAATTAGTGAGGATTTTGCTAGATAATTTCGGCGCTGCTTTCTTTCTCTGCTGATAGATTTTTTGTTCTTCTATGGCCATTTCATCTTGAAGTTTTAGAAGTAGCCTCTCAGTTTCTTTAATTCGTTCATCAGACCCTTCTATCGATTGAATTTTTTGCTCAAGGTCACTTCGGTATAGCAAAACTTGATCCAGCGTTTCACCGTATTTTCTTCGCAAACCAGTTAGAAGACTTCTGCGTTGTTGGACTTGGGAAAGTTTTTCGGGATCAGACTCTATAGATTCCACTATCCCCCTTGCATTTGAGGCAGCTCCAGATGCTTGATCAAGAAGTTCGTTAACTGCTTCTTCAAGTTCTTTCAACGAATCACGGCCATTGATTTCCCTAAGCAGGTCAGTAAGTTCATCAATAAACCGGCTATTTGAATCAAGAACCTGCGTGACACGCATAGCCGCCTCGCGATTACCAGCCACATCACCCAATAACAGTTCTTCTGCTCGGAGGCGCTCATCCTCGGATGAATCTACAATCTCAGCTTCATCAATTTCTGCTGCCTGGAACTTATAGAGTTCCAGCTCCTTACCCCTATTTCCATCAGCACCTCCGAGCTCATCCAAAATAGCGTTAAGGGAGTTTTCTTCTATCCGGTAGTTCTCGAGCTGGGTAGTATCTATCGAAGCAAAGGCATCCAGCGCATTCCTTTGATTATCTCTTTGGGTCAGACCGGAATATCCATGCTGGCCATGAATTTCAACGATTGGCGCTGTGAACTCTTGAAGGAGGCCGACAGTTGAAAGCTCACCATTAAGATAGGCCCGCGATCTGCCTTCTTTTGGAATAATACGCCGTAATATGACTTCATCTTCATCGCATATAAAGCGCCCTTCAATAGTCGCTTCTTCACCAAAGATTCCTACAAGTGAACTATCTGAGCGCCCTCCAGAAAGTAGTTGCAGTGCTGTGACTAACAAAGTCTTTCCAGCTCCGGTTTCTCCAGTGATAGCTGTCATACCTTCACCAAAGACAATCGAAGCATCCTCAATTACACCAAGATTCTTAACGACTAACTCAAGTAACTGATTCTTGTTTTTCGAAGTACCCACTCGAATGACTTTACTTTTCGATCATGTTTAACGGTCAGATAATCCAAATTTTTCTTTAAGGACACGATGAAAGTTGTTACTTCCAAATGAAACTAGCCGAGCAGGTTTCTCTGCCGCAGTGCATGACAGTGATTGGCCTACTTCTAGTCGCGTGACAATGTGCCCATCTAACGCAATCGAAGCATTAGAGCCCGGAAGCACTTCTATTTTTAAGTTGTCGTCCGGTGAGAGAACCACTGACCGGTCAAACAAAGAATGAGGCGCTACCGGAGTAAGTAGAAGGGCTTGATGTGTAGGGTCGATAATTGGACCTCGCGCCGATAAAGAATACGCCGTCGAACCTGTCGGCGTAGCTACGATCAGTCCATCAGTAGCGTATGACATGAAGAAGTCATCGTTAATGTCTAAAGCAAGTCGAACGGTTCGGCCAGTATCAATTTTTTCGATTACTACTTCATTCAGTGCTCGCAATGGGCTGCCTTCTCCGTCAACCAAGATCTCCAGCCGCATTCTTTCCTCAATAGTATGCTCACCTTCGAAAAACTCCTGTATCCGTAGCTGCGCAAGCTTCGGTTCAACTTCCGTAAGATAGCCCATCCTCCCTAAATTGATACCCATCACAGGCACGCCGAAATCGCTTACCTCACGAACCATGTAGAGAATAGATCCGTCTCCTCCTAGAGCTACAGCTAGATCAATGGACCCATCTATCTCGCTCTCACAAATAGCGAGGTCTTCGCGGTTCACTGCTGAGGCAGAGTCTCCTATCAGGACGCACATGTGACCGGACGATTCGATCCATTGAATCAATTCAGCAGCTAATTCGACAGCTTCTGGTCGGTTAACATTAATAAAGGCAGCAACTCTTGACATACACCTTCTAGGTTATGGGATTGTTGCATGAGTAGCCACTATTGGTGATTGAGTTTCATTGATCTCAATTCTTGAGGAATATCTACGAGCTGCTTTTCAGCTCCTTTTATGAGGTGGAAGAAAAACTCACGATTGCCTTTAGCCCCAGAAAGAGGAGAAACAACCATCCCCTGCAACGGAGCTCCGACCCTTGCTGCTTCTTCAGCTACTTGCCCTAGTGTCCGTTCCCATACCCGAGGATCACGAATGACTCCCCTAGCTCGGCTGGCCTCTTCGTGCGATGATTCAAACTGTGGCTTAACCAGCAAAACGAGCGGGGTGCCTTCCTTGGAGAGAGCCACTAGGTTTTCAAGGACTAATCTGAGCGAAATGAATGAAAGATCAGCAACCAATAATTGAAATTTTTTACCATCAAAAATAGGGACGGCATCTCGGATGTTTAATCGTTCGTAGACTTCAACTCGTGCATCGCTTACGAGCCGTTCGTGAAGGATCCCATACCCAACATCTATTGTAGTTACAGTCGAAGCCCCACTCTGCAAAAGACAATCGGTGAAGCCCCCTGTGGATGCTCCTACATCTACGCAATTCGATTGAGCGGGGTTGATGCCAAAGGCACTAAGAGCATGATCAAGTTTGTATCCGCCCCTACTTACGTAATTGTCTTTCTCAGAAACTAATTCAAGGCTGTCACTTCTGAGCACCAATTGAGCTGCTGTGGCAGCGAAACTTCCATTGACCTGAACTCTTTTCGCTGAGATAAGGTCCTCAACTTCTATTGGGGTAGCAGCCATCCCGCGTCTGATTAGTTCGGAGTCTAAGCGTATACGTCTAATGATTTAATATTAGCCAGAATTTACCTATCTATTCAGGCTACTTCCCATGTCGGCTGGGAGTTTAGAAGATCACTGATGTCTCCTGAACCTTGCTGGCTTCTAGCAACGTCTATCTGCTGGTTCACAACGGAAGCGTACTCAGGTCGTTGGACTTCACGGAACACCCCGACAGGAGTTGGCTCGTATGGGCCGCTCGAAATCCTAGAAATAGCAAAAGCCAAGCTGGGATCTTCACAATTTTCATCGTGAACAATGAGCGCAGGCTCGCCCACATCTGCAACCTTGACAATCTCAGCATTACCCTGCGAATTTGAGATGACACCAAATTCATTGTCTTCTCCGAATCTAATCGGTTCCCCGTGAGTAAGCTGGATCAACATTGAATCGCGCTTATCTTTTTTTGTTATTTGAGCAAAGGCTCCATCATTAAAAACGTTACAGTTCTGGAAGATTTCGACTAGGGATGATCCTCGGTGTTCATGTGCCCTCCGGAACGTTTCCTGCATGTGCTTCCGGTCCATGTCGTGAGTACGTGCGACGAAAGTAGCTTCAGCACCCAACGCGACACTAACTGCGTTAAATGGCTGGTCTACTGACCCCATAGGTGTAGATTTCGTTATTTTGCCAACTTCACTTGTTGGGGAATACTGCCCCTTGGTAAGACCATAAATCTGATTATTGAAAAGAAGGATCGTCATATTTACGTTTCGACGCATAGCGTGGATGAGATGATTTCCACCGATAGAGAGCATGTCTCCGTCACCACCGATCACCCATACGTCGAGTTCAGGTCTGGCGATGGCTAAACCGGTCGCGACAGCGGGGGCTCTTCCATGAATCGAATGCATGCCATATGTGTTCATGTAGTAGGGGAAACGCGCCGCACAACCTATCCCGGATATGAATACCGTATTTTCTGGCCGTGGTCGAGATTCTAATTCTGGAAGCATGAGCTGCATAGCCGTCAAAATAGAATAATCTCCACATCCTGGACACCATCGAGGCTCTTGGTCGCTAGTCCAATCAGCTTTAGTGGTTTCTGGCGCTGGGGCAGTGTCGGTCATGTTTCTCCTGCTTACTTTAACTCTTCAAGTATAACGTCAACCAGTTCACTGGTTGTGAAAGGCTGCCCTTGCACTTTGTTGACAGATTTAACATCTACTAAAAACTCGGCCCGAAGCAACTTAGAAAGCTGACCCATATTCATCTCAGGGCAAATCACGGTTTTGTATCGAGAAAGAACATCTCCGAGGTCACTTGGAAATGGGCTGATATGAATAAGGTGGGCGTGCGCGATTTTGTGGCCTTGGTCGCGTACCAGTTTCGCAGCGCTAGTTATCGCACCCCAAGTAGAACCCCACCCTACTAGGAGGACATCGGCGTCCTCATCGCCTTCAACCCAAGTTAGAGGAATATCTGAAGCTATATTTTCGACCTTCGCCTGTCGGATATCTGTCATGTGCTGATGGTTTAGGGGGTCATAAGAGATGTTTCCGGTTCCATCTTCTTTTTCTATACCCCCGATACGATGCATGAGGCCTGGAGTGCCTGGCACAGCCCAAGCACGAGCAAGTGTCTCTGGGTCGCGTTTGTATGGCCAAAAGTGTTCATTGCCATCTTCATCTACGTGGTTAGGTTCAGTTGTAAATATTGTGTTGATGATCGGCAATGAATCTACATCAGGTAGCTTCCAAGGCTCAGAGCCATTAGCTAAATACCCATCGGACATCAGCATTACGGGGGTTCGATACTTTAAGGCAATGCGAGCTGCTTCAATGGCCGCGTGGAAACAATGACCAGGACTGTAGGGGGCAATGACAGGCATTGGAGCTTCCCCATGGCGCCCATACATGGCCATTAGCAGATCAGAGGCTTCTGTTTTTGTTGGGAGCCCAGTTGATGGTCCTCCACGCTGGATATCGATTACGATAAGAGGAAGCTCAAGATTAATTGCTAACCCTATCGCTTCGCCTTTAAGTGCTATACCTGGGCCGCTAGTAGTAGTGACCGCAAGTGATCCACCAAACGCTGCGCCAACCGATGAAGCAACAGCGGCTATTTCATCTTCAGCTTGGAATGTTGCTACACCAAAATTCTTGTGCTTTGCGAGTTCATGGAGAATGTCAGATGCTGGCGTAATGGGGTACGAACCTAAGAACACAGGTAGATCAGAAAGCTTTCCTGCAGCGACAAGTCCCCAAGATAAAGCAGTATTACCATTAACGTTCGTATAAGTTCCTGCATCCAAAGCAGCCGGCTTAACCTCGTAGGTGTAAGAGAACGCCTCAGTTGTTTCCCCATAGGCGTGACCAGCTTTGAAAGCCGCATTGTTTGCTTGAACCACGTTCGGGGTTTTACCGAATTTTTTCTCTATCCAGTCGAAGGTGGGTTCCATAGGCCTTTGGTAGAGCCATGACACTAAACCAAGGGCGAAGAAATTTTTAGACCGTTCAGCATCTCGAGGTTTAATACCATCAATTCCCTTACATACTTCTTTAGTCATCGAGGTCATAGGAACTTTAAACAAGGTGTAGTTAGACAGTTCTCCTGTTTCAAGCGGATTCTCGGTGTACCCTGCTTTGGCTAGGTTCCGCTCCTCAAAGGTGTCTTTGTTAACGATAACGGTTCCACCAATTTCTAATTTAGAAATCTCTTTCTTTAGGGCAGCCGGATTCATTGCGATCAGAACATTTGGGGCGTCTCCAGGAGTGGTTATATCATGATCTGAAACTTGAACTTGGAAAGCTGAAACTCCTGCAAGGGTGCCTTGCGGGGCTCGTATTTCGGCAGGGAACTCTGGCAAGGTAGCAAGGTCGTTACCGAAAAGAGCACTTGCATTCGTGAAGCGCTCCCCAGTTAATTGCATGCCATCTCCTGAATCACCTGCAAAACGGATGATGATTCTAGATAGCTCTCTTGCTCCTGATTCCGGTATGGTATCTGTCACGGATCCCCCTTGACACGTGTCAGTAGTTAAGGCTGCCTCGGCTGACGATAGCCTGTCTTTAGTCTAAATGGTTTGATTTACTTCAAGAAGTTGTGTGACATATTTCTCACTTGGTTTTTTTTGCACATTCGGTGTAATGATCGCCTATTCTGTCTGTGTCACATTCTCTAAGGACAGATACATGAACAACGAGCAATTAAACAAGGTACAACATGATGATGGCTTCATAGCCGCCCTAGATCAAAGCGGCGGCAGTAGCCCTAAAGCTTTAATGAACTACGGGATAGCGGACAACGCCTACGACAACGACGAGGAAATGTTCAACTTAATTCATGAAATGCGAACCAGAATTATGACAAGTAATAGTTTCAATGGAGATCGAATCCTTGGAGCTATCCTCTTCGAAAATACAATGGATCGTCAAGTCTTAGGCCAAAGCACGGCTTCATATCTATGGGAAGAGAAGAGGGTCGTCCCATTTTTGAAAGTAGATAAAGGTCTTGGCGATGAAGAACACGGTGTTCAATTAATGAAACCAATGCCTGATTTGGGCAGTCTTCTTGAACGGGCAAAGGAGAACCAAATATTTGGAACGAAGATGCGTTCAGTTATTAAATCAGCCAACGAAAGTGGTATCAACTCAATAGTCGATCAGCAGTTCGA
>Ga0111541_10000091_pt1 | contig 25390 bp, 25 predicted proteins | sample Knorr_S7_td_DCM__FD_83039 | JGI IMG/M metagenome (GOLD analysis project Ga0111541, IMG submission 83039) | Marine microbial communities from Southern Atlantic Ocean transect - Knorr_S7_td_DCM_ad_131m_LV_B (version 2) (version 2) | ecosystem: Environmental > Aquatic > Marine > Oceanic | place...
AGAAAATACAGATTCAAGGGGTTTTATTAAAGATTTAACCGACAGGCATAATATCTCTATTACTAATAAAAATATACTTGTATTGGGTGCAGGAGGATCTTCTAAAGCTATAATTTATGGTCTCCTAAAAAACAACTGCCAATCAATTACAATTATTAATCGAACACAAGAAAAAGCAGAAGATATTGTTAATAAATTTTCGCACCTCGGCAATATTAAAACCCTATCTTCAAAATTTGATCAACCTAAAGATTTATCAAATTTTGATATTATTATTAACTGTACTTCATTCGGTATGAAACACAGTGAACTTGAAGGGCAATTACCTATACCACAGAATCTTGTAAAACAATGTCGGATTTTTTACGATCTTGTTTATAATCCTCCTATAACCCCAATTCTTCTAGAGATACAAAAGTATGGTGGCATCGGAATTAATGGAATAGGTATGCTAATTGAACAAGCAGGATTATCATTTAAATTATGGACAGGACTAGAACCACCTATTGATTCGATGTATTCAGTATTAAGTAAAAAAACCTAGTTTATATTTATACATTCGGTTAAGAAACAGTATCACTTGTTAAACTTTTGCCAAATACGAATTCTAGCTATCATAGAATTAAACTCAAATATTGATCAAAGCATTTGCAATGCCCTGATTTTTTTCTTCCTTTAGGAATGGATCTTTATCAATAAGATTTTTTGCTTCAAATCTTGCGATTTGCATCAATTTGAAATCTGTTTGAATATTTGCAATTTTCAGAAAATCATGACCACTCTGAACTTTGCCATGTTGCCGAACATTCCCTTCTCCGCGTAATTCCAAATCAATTTCAGCAAGTCTAAAACCATCGGATACTTGCTCTACTGCTTTAAGTCTTTCTAAAGAATCTTCTGATGGATCCTCAGCAACTAACATACAATAACTTTCATGTTTGCCTCTACCAACCCGTCCCCTAAATTGATGTAATTGCGCAATACCAAATCTGTCAGCCCCTTCAATAATCATAACTGATGCATTAGGTATATCAACTCCAACTTCAATTACTGGTGTAGAAACTAATATATCAATTGATCCTTCTCTAAAACTATCCATGACTGATTGTTTTTCTTCCATCTTCATTTTCCCATGAAGTAAGCCCACAATTCTATCTGGGAATATGTCTTTTTGTAATCGCATTTGCTCAATAATTGCAGCTTTTGCATTAATCGATTCAGATTCATTAATGAGTGGATACACGACAAAAGCTTGTCGACCTTGATCAATTTGCTTTCGAACAAATTCATACATTTTATTTCTGTTAATTTTATCCACAACTCTTGTTCTTATTTTTTGGCGACCTTCTGGAAGAGAATCTATTACAGAAGATTCTAAATCTCCATATATCGCCATTGCCAATGATGCAGGAATGGGAGTTGCAGTCATAGCAAGCATGTGGGGAATAGTGTTATCATCGATTCTCTTTTTAAATAAAGCATTTCTTTGATCTACACCGAATCGATGTTCTTCATCAACTACAGCTAAAGCAAGTTTAGGAATTATTACACGCTCTTGTATTACTGAATGTGTACCAATCACTATATCTAATTCTCCCGTTTCCAGCATTTCTTGAATTTTTTCTTTTTTTCTTTTTGGCATACTTCCCATTAAAAGCCCTATTCTATAATCTCTGTTATTAATTAAATTACTGACTTGTAAATATGAATCTACTTGTTTTAATTCATCTGATAATAATTTTTTTACGGTCAAAAAATGCTGCTCAGCTAATACTTCTGTTGGTGCCATTAATACCCCCTGATATCCTGCTCCAACAACAGACAACAAGGATCCTAATGCAACAACAGTTTTACCGCTACCTACATCGCCTTGTAATAATCTTCTCATAGGTTTATTTGAATTTGATAAATCGTGAATTATTTCTTTAATAACTTTCTTTTGTCCTTCGGTTAATTTGAAAGGCAAAATATTGATAAACTGTGTTAGGCTTTCAGTTATATTTGTCACTTTAATTGATGATATATCCTTTTCTATATCTGAACGATAATACAAAAAAGACATTTGTAATAAAAATAATTCGTCGAAAGCTAGTCTTCTTCTTGATCGCTCTAAGCTTGATAATGATGAAGGATAGTGCATTTGTATTAATGCTTCTCTCAATTTCAAAAGATCATTTTTAACAATAAGTGATTCTGGTAAATATTCCTCTATTTCAGAAGCAAAATCTCTCAAAAAGTCTCTTATAACTTTTCGTATCCTTGATTGTGAAACACCTTCAGTTTTTCCATAAACAGGAAAAAGCCTTCCTGAATTTAAAAATTTTTGATTTGCCATTTTAGCGTCAGCTAATTCCCAATCTGGAGATTCTAATGTTTTATATCCATTATGAATATTTGTTTTACCAGATAAAATATAAAGTTTCCCTGTCGATAATTGTTTACTTAAATATGTTTGGTTATACCAGATAACTTTTATTGTGCCAGAATGATCAGTAAATATTGCTTCTGTCGCTTTAAAATTTCTTTTATTACCCAAAAAGACTACTTGTGTTCCATCACATCTAGCCAAAATAGTAGAATCGTCACCTGGAGCTAATTTATCTATTGTAGTGATTTTGCTATATCTACGTGGAAAGTGATATAGCAAATCATTTAACTTAAATATATTTAATTTATTTAGTTTTGTAGCTAAAGAATTTGTAATTCCCTTGAAATATGTTAATTCTTGGTCTAACTTATTTACGATATCGGAAGGACTACTAGGATCTACTTGATCTAGTATCTGTAAAGTTTTTTTTACCCAAATAATTCTTTGTTTTTGATCAAGTTCAGAATAAACCACAGGATATAGATTATTATTCTTAAATTTCTCAAATAAAGGATTGATAGTTTCACGAAGTGACCATTGGCTTAGTAAACGATCTAGGCCACCAAATACAGAGCGATCTATACATCCAGTATTTTTTTCTAAACTACATACTGCAATTAAGGACTCAACATAATCTTTAAGCGTACGATCACGATTTTTAAAAATAGACATATGTAACCTATGAACAATTTAATTTAATAATTATTCACCTACAGCCCCAGAATCTCTCAATTCTTTTATCTTTTTTTCTGAATATCCCAATGCATTTAATATCTCATCATTATTTTGACCTAACGTTGGAGATGGGTCATGTGGAACAAGGGGTGTTTCAGACATTTTAACTATAGGGCCTATCATTTTTATTTTTCCAACCAACGGATGTTCATGTTCACGAATGATATCATTTGCAATAACTTGATTATCTGTCATAAGTTCAGATACGAATTTTACAGGGCCACATGGAACTCCAGCACTATCCAAGACTTCCATCCATTCTTGTACAGTTTTAGTAAGAAATAGTTCTTCTACTTCTTTTCTAAGATTTTGAGTAAATGCAATATTATCTTCTTGATCAGCTTTGTAACCTGGTTCAAACCTTCGATCATAAATTCCTATAGCATCCGCCATTTTTTTTCTAAGTCTGTCACTTAAACAGGCTACAGCTATAACACTATCTTTAGCCTGATAGGTTCTGTAGTAAATCATTCTAATGCCGAATGCTGCAGGATTATTTAGTCTTATTCCATCAACATAATCATGGATATCACTGTAAGGAGCACCGCTTTCTCTCAATAAATTAATTGTTTCAATTAGCTCTTCTTTTGGTTCTTTATCAACCATTTCAACTTCTAAAAAACTTGTAGTCTGTAATGCTAATGCTGTTGCTAATAAAGAAGCTTCTATTTTTTGTCCTTTTCCAGTGATTGATCTGGCATGTAAAGCCGCACATATTGACATGCTCATAGTCAATGCAGTTGAAAAATCAGCAAGAGCAGTAGCACTTATAGATTGAGGTATCCCTTCATTAAGTTTACCATCAGCAGCCATCAATCCACTCATTGCCTGAATAATTATGTCGTATCCCGGGCGATAACTATCATTTCCTTCACTACCATATGCTGTATTTTGACAATAAATTAATTTAGGATTCATTTTTGACAAAGTATCATAATCTATACCAAGGTTTGCAGGAACGTCTGGACGATAATTAACGATAACAACATCTATCTCATTAATTAAGTCATAAATTATTTGTTTTGCAGAATCTTTATTTAAATCTAAAGTAAGACTTTTTTTTCCTCGATTCAAACTAATATATGTTCGGCTTTCATTTGGAACAATTGGTTGAGAAAATCTCCAAGGTTCTCCCCAAGGTGGTTCTATTTTTATTACATCTGCACCCATGTCAGATAAAAGCATACCTGCAAAAGGGCCTGCAATAATTTCTGAAAAATCCAAAACACGTATATTTTCTAAAGGACCTTTCATATTGTGTATCCTCCCATTTACATAAAAAATAGAATGAAGAACGTTATAATCGAATGAAGCAAGTATATAAGAAAATATAAACAACTTATAGATGTTGACGACAAAAATAAACAACCTATAATTATCAGGAGCTGTCAATCATACATTTTTTTGATATTTATCTAACAAAAAGAAAGAAAAAATCATCTATGAAAATTTCCGAACATGTCTATAGAGTCCATATTAACGAAGATGATAGTCCATTTGGCACTTATCACCCAGGAGGATCAAGCATATATTTTATCGGTAATCCCAATACAAATATGGTGGTTATGGACACTGGAGAACATTATCGTAGTTGGACAGATCAAATACTTGCCTATCACAAAGAATTAGGCTCTCCAAATATTTCCAACATTTATATTACCCATGGTCACTACGACCATATTGGAGGAGTTGATCGACTTCAAAAAGAATTTCAATGCAAAGTTGGATGTCATATAAATTTAAAATCTAAATTGGAAATGATCCTAGAAGAAGGTATTGTATTTTCTATAGAAGATCAAGAAATATTAAAGGTTAATGATAATATCAACCTTTTAGCTCTCTATACACCAGGGCATGAAAATGATCACATATGCTATTTTTTACAAGAAGAACAAATTATGTTTACAGGTGACACAATATTGGGAAGTTCTTCATCTTCAGTAAGAAATTTAAAACAGTATATGAATAGTTTAGAAATTTTACTTGACCATAAACCCACAAAAGTTTTTCCAGCACATGGAGCTTTAGTAGAAGATGGAACAGCAAAAATAAAATCTTATATACAACACCGCCAAAAAAGAGAAGAACAGATTATTAATGCATTAACTAAAAATACTTCACAAAATGTTTATGAAATCGTAGATTTTGTATATCCTAAGGATCTAAACCCTAATCTTAGAGAAGCTGCTGCTCGAAATGTTAGGACTCATTTAGAAAAATTGTCAGAAGAAGGTAAGATAGAAGAAACTAGCCCTTTATATTCTCTAAATAATAACTGAAAAGGAGAAATGTATGTCTTTTACTAGAATTGATCATGTAACTATATTAGCCCCTGACCTTGATAAAGCTAGAGATATTTACTGCAATGGATTTGGAATGTCAGTTGATCAAAGTCGGACACCTATATCAAAAACTAATCCTGGATCCTTACCAGATGTAAACAGCCTACTAATGCCTATAGCTGAAATGTGTGTAGAATTTGCTACACCGATCACACAAAAAGGAGAGGCTCATGAATTCATTCAAGAAAAATCTTCTGGTGGTATACACCACTTATGCTTGAATTCAGATAATTTAACAGAAGATATAAAACACCTTGAATCAAAAGGTATTAAAATCAGAGCGGATCAACTCGAAGGATGGAATGGGAAAACCCCAGTACTTTTGGATCCAAATACAACATTTGGACTACAGTTAATGGTTTGCTCATCAGAAGATTATTATCCACATCCTGCATACAGAGGTAATGGTAATTTTAATGGAATGGCCCATATAGGTATAGCTGCAAGAAGTTATGAAGAACAAAAATTTCTTTGGGAAGAATGTTTTAAATTACCACAAGACTATACAAGAGATCGAGGTGGTCCTCGTGAAAAAAATCCTGACGGAACTCCAAGACTTGGTCCCGATGATCCCGTATATCTCAAAGAATTCCCAATCGGAAGTTGTGTAATTGAAATTAGTATCCCTGCAGATGAAGATAGCGGCACAGCCAAATTCGTCGCACAGAGAGCATTGCAAGGAGCTGCTTTTCATCACATTGGCCCATGGTCTCCAAACGTCCATAAAGTAATTGATCAAGCTAAAGAGTATGGTATACAACAAATAGGAGCTGTCCCTGAACCTGGACTTGATATCAATTATGTTGCCTGGTTTCATCCTAAGACTTGTATAGGAACTCTTGTTGAAGTATGGAATCGTGCAGAACCGCATTGATTTAAGGAGATATAGATGTCAAAAAAGTCTGATTCAACCTTACGCATAGTAATGGTAGGAGATGTAATTATTACGGAGGCTATTGATCCTGAAATAGCTTTTGGAAATACTTTACCCATTTTACAAAATGGTGATATCACCTTGGCAAATGTTGAAGGAGTGATATGTGATGAATCAGTATCTTCTCTTCCAGGTAAAACAGAATCAGGCAGTGGAGGACATGTACGGATGCCCTCTGGTCCAATTGAAAACATATTAAAATTAGCCAATGTAAATGCAGTATCTACCGCAAATAATCACACTATGGATTTTGGAGAAGAAGGTCTTATTCAAACTCTCAATGCTTTAGATAAAGCAAAAATACCTCATGCAGGCTCTGGTATGAATATAAATGATGCACATAAACCTGTTTATCTTGAATCTAAGGGTAGAAGAATCGGATTTTTATCATATACTTCCTGCTATGTCCCTTTGACTTTTCCCGCCGGAGAAAACAAACCTGGATGTGCAGTAGTAAATGCACAAACCGCATACGAAGCTTCATATAATGCCCCATATCAACCAGGTTCAATTCCAAGAATAATTAGTTGGGCTAATCCAGAACATTTAGAAGTAATGAAAGAAGATGTACGTAAGGCAAAAATTAATTCAGATATAGTTATTATTAGTTGGCACTGGGGACAAACTGCAAGGGGTAATGCTCGATCTTTAGGTGTACCAGTAGAAATTGCTCCATGCTATGTCACAGAATATCAAGAAGAAATGGCTCATACTGCAATAGATGCAGGAGCAGATATTATTATGGGCCATCATCCTCATGAACCCCAAGGAATAGAAATTTACAAAGGTAAACCAATTTTCTACAGTTTGGGGAATTTCTCATTTGGAGGAACAGCAATTCGATCAATAGAGCGAGATTCTTGTATTGCACAGGTAGATATAGACAGCTTAGGTAGAAAAAGAGTTTCCATACTACCTATTCGTATAAGCAGTGAAAATATTCCCCATGTACTAACTCCTCGACAAGGTAAAAGTTTAATTCAATATTACGGAATACTTTCAAGAAAATATCAAACCATATTTAAAACAGTCGGAAAAGAAGTAGTTGCAAAAAAAATTAATACTAAAATTGAAGCTCCAGTTTACTAAACTAAGGATGAATAATGACTGAAACTTCGTTTGATTTCATCTCAATAAATTTGCCTAACCCTAAACCAAGGTCTAAAGGTGTCACTTGCGTTACTGATGTTATGTGGACAACCTCAATGATGGATGATTATCTCGATGATTTTGAAGATATTATTGACTGGGTAAAAATTCAAAATCACCGTAGAACAATTAGTACCTATGATGATAAATGGTTTTCGAAAAGAAATAAAACTTTAGCTAAACATAATGTTGGTTCTTATATAGGTGGTATGGTATTTGAAATGGCTTATGTACAGGGTAAACATCGTCAATTTTTTGAAAAAAATTTAGAGTTAGGATTTAGTGCTATAGAAGTGAGTGAAGATAGTATCCCTGATATGCCTCCAGGAGTACGTACTGATATTATTAAGGAAGCAAAATCAATGGGGCTCAGAGTGTTTACTGAAATTGGAAAGAAAAAGCCTGTTTCTCCAATGAAATCTGATGATGCTATCAAAGCAGTACTTGAAGATTTAGAGGCAGGTAGCGAGCATGTAATCTTAGAATCTGCAGAAACAAAATTACTACGAGAAAATAATATGATCGATGTATTGCTGACAATCGCAAAAGCTGTTGGTTTGGAACATATTTATTTTGAACTCCGTCGAGGTTATAATTTAGAACAACCTTGGATGGAATTATGTGAATGGTTAGTCCAATCACTTGGGCCAGAGATCAATGTAATGAATATTAAAGTTGATGAATGTGTTTGGGTAGACCGAATCAGATATCCATTAACAACCAACCAAAATTTACATTAAAAAATAAGGAGATAATATGAGTAAAGTAAATGATTATTTAAAAAATATGGCAGAATCTAGAGCAAAAGTTATAGCTAAATTACAAAATGTTCCCGATGAGGCTATGACTTTACCAATACCAAATAGAGATAATATATCTGTACGTTTTATATTTTACAGACTAGTTGCTCATGAAATAGAACATACTATTCACCTAGCGAAAACTGTAAGATCCTTAGGCGTACATTTGAGTGAAGCAGAACAAATTCTTGAAGAGTTAGCTGAAAGTCGCGGAAAATTAATCGGAATGTTAAGCACATTAACTGATGAAGAGCTTGATACCAAACCATCTGCAGAAGATTGGTCACCTAGAGAAGTAGTTGACCATATACTAGAAGTAGAAGAAGGAAGTTATTCTGACCAAATAATCAATGCTTTAGAAAAATAATTAGAAAGTATCATTAGAGACTTGATTTAACAGATATGATTGTAAAAAATCATTGATATTACCATCTAATACAGAATTAGTATCGGTATCTTCATGCCCAGTTCTGTGATCTTTTACCATTTTATATGGATGTAAAACATAACTTCTAATTTGATTTCCCCATTCTGCAGATATGTGTTCACCCTTTAATTCAGAATGTTCTTTCTCTAATTCTTTCATTCTTATATCTAGTAGTCGTGCCTTCAATATTTGCATTGCGAGTTCTTTATTCTGTAATTGTGATCTTTCATTTTGACAAACAACTACAACTCCAGTAGGTAAATGAGTTATACGAATTGCTGTAGAATTTTTCTGCACATTTTGCCCTCCATGCCCTCCAGCTCGAAAAACATCTATTCGCAAATCATCATTATCTATTGTTACATCAACATTTTTTTCTGTATCTGGTAAAACTTCAACTAATGCAAATGATGTATGCCTTGATTTTGAAGCATCAAACGGAGATATTCTAACTAACCTATGAACCCCTTTTTCTGATTTCAAATTCCCATAAGACCATCGCCCCTTTATGGAAATAAGTACACTCTTGATACCTGCTTCATCACCTTCTGATAACTCGATTATCTCAGCAGAATAATTTTTCTTCTCTGCCCATCTTAAATACATCCTGAGCAACATCTGAGACCAATCTTGAGATTCAGTACCTCCGGCTCCAGCATGAATTGCAAGTATAGAATTGGAATCGTCATACTCTCCTGAAAAGAGTAAATTAAATTCTACAATAGATAATTCTTCTTCCGCCCTGGTAATTTCTTCAAGTAATTGTTTTTCAACCTCAACATCATCCTCATCTATGATTGAAGTTAATTCTACTAATTCACTAATATCTGACTCGAGGGAACGACACTTTTGAACAAAATTTGTTAGATCAGCTAAACGTTGCATTATCTCTTTAGCCAATGAAGAATTGTCCCAAAAATCCCCTGCTAATGTTTTCTGTTGTAAATCTTCAATTTCTGCATCTGTTTTAGGTAAGTCAAAGACGCACCATTATATCTGCAAATTTTGATTCTAAACTAACAGACCTGTTATTTAACTCTTCCATTTTAACTACTTCCTTATTTTTAATACCAACATAAATTATGCAATATATTAAATATATTAACAACAAAGTAGGTAAGCAAAATAAATGCATCTATTTACTTGCTTTAGAAAAACATTTCTATTATATTGTGAGCACTGTAGCAATTTTACTCAATGGGGAGGTTCTGATGACTGAACAACAGGCTATGTTAAGCCCTCTAACTATCTTAGATAAAATTAAAGAAAACAACGTTACTCATGTGATTTATCTGCCTGACAGTGAGACTAATCATTTATTCATTGCCATGGAAGAAGATCCAAATATTGAAGTTATCACTGTTGGAAGAGAAGCCGAAACAATGGCCATAGCAGCAGGTGTAATTGTTGGTGGGAAAATACCAGTTTGCTTGGTGCAAAATACTGGCATGATGGAATCTGGAGATTCTATTCGTGGCCTTGGACTAGACTGTAACCTACCAATAGTTATGATTATTGGGTACCGTGGTTGGACTAGATGGGGTATAACTCCTGACTCAGCAGCAAGACTTACTGAACCAACTCTTAACGCATGGGGAATACAATACTACCTCGTTGAACATGACGGAGATGCTGATCGAATCACACTTGCATTTCAAACTGCAGCAGCAACTCAAAAACCTGTAGCTGTTCTCGTAGGTGATGAATATCACGGATTCAACAGAATGAATTTGGATGAAGAAAGAAAAATAATCAAAGAAGGATAATTTATTTTATCAGACAAATGTTTATAAAATATTAGTATCGAGGTCAACTATGATAAATAACGACGATTTAATGGCAGAAATAAAAAAGTTTAGAGGTAAAGCAATAGCGATACCTACTATGACTGGATCCCGTGGGTGGTTAGATTCCAGTGAACAACCATCTAGAGATGTAAGTGTTGGCGGTGCTATGGGTAAAGCTTCAAACTTTGCAATGGGACTAGCATTAGCACAACCTGATACAAAGGTAGTTTGTTTTGATGGTGACGGAAGTCTTAATATGAATCTAGGTACGATGATGACTATTGCCGGAGCAAAACCAAAAAATCTGATTCACTTTGTACTTAATAATGGATATTTCTCAGTTACTGGTGGTCAACCTATTGCTGCAGCTGATGAAGCTAATTTTTCACAAATGGCTGCTGGAGCAGGGTATGCTGCTTCATACGAATTCGATAACATAGAGGATTTTGCTGGAAAAGTAGAAGAAATTTTCACAGCTGAAGGCCCAATTTTTGTTCATATCCATTCTGTCCCTGAAATACAAAATGAGCCAATTGGAAGACGAACTAGAGATCCCAGAAATCGTTCAACAAATGACGCCATAAAAGATCTCCGAAAAGAACTAGGCACACTTTAATTTAGATATACCAAATGTTGCTTGAAAATTGTCTCACCGAGCTTGGAAAATATCGTAAGAATGAAGTTGTCGTTGCTTGTGAATCAAGTAGCCATGTATGGAATTCTGTTAGCAATAATCAAAATTTAGATATCTATTTTGAAGATTGTATGGGTAAAGGTTCCTCGCTCGGCTTAGGTATTGCTTTAGCAAAACCCACTAATAAAGTTATTGTTTTGGATGGCGATGGAAGTTTGTTGATGAATCTAGGTTCATTAGCAACAGTTAGCGAAGTTCAGCCCCAAAATTTCATCCATTTTGTAGTCCAAAATGGTTCCTATGCAGGATCAGGAAGTCAACCAATACCTTCAAGTAGCCAACTTTCCTTTTCAAAAATGGCCGATGCAGTTGGTTATGCAAAAACATTTGAATTTGATAATATCGAAGATTTCACCTTAGATCTTGAAACTATATTAAATACACCAGGACCGATATTTGTAACCTTAAAAGTAGAAAATGATCCTAATTATATTGCTCCAAAGACAAAACATGAACTAAAAGACAGCATAGAACTTGTCAAATTACATCTAAATAATTCTTAAGCTTTATTTGGCATAACGACTACTTTGCGGTTATATCCTGAACCAAAACTTTCTGTTTTAACACCTGGATGATCTGCTAAAGCTGTATGAATTACCCTTCGTTCCGAAGCTGTCATTGGCTCCAAAGTTATTGAACGTTTATTATTCATTACCCTATCAGCAACTTTAGCTGCCAATGTATTTAATGATTGTGATCTTCTTTCTTTATATTGCTCTATATCTAATGTAACAAAAGAATCGATACTATTAGATCTTAATATTCTATTTAAAATAAATTGAAGTGCACTTAGATTTTCACCCTTTTTACCTATCAGTAAACCAGCATCCTCACCCTGTATATCAATAACTGGACCTTTGTTTTTACTATTATTTACAGTCCTAATCGTTGCTAAAGCATCTACATCTAAGAAAGATAATATTTCATTTAGATATGTAATCGCAGTACCAGAAGCTGCAGATGAATCTCCAAGCCTAGTCACCTTAACCGTTGCTTCTGTAGCACCAATACCAAAAAGACCTGATTTTCCTTCTGATATTATATCTATTGATACTTCATCTCTGCTTGCGTCTAGCTCTATTAGAGCTATTTCTATTGCGTCTTCTACTGTCTTGCCGCTTATTTTTATACTGTTTCTCATCTAAATCCTCCTCTTCTGAAGAAATATCTTCTTCATTTATTTTTGATGGTTTTACTGGTACAGAATTGTTTGTATCTGCACTTGGTATCAAACCTCCCCAACCTGCAACAAAGTATTGAACTGCTATACCTACTAAATTACTTGTCATCCAATACATAGATAAGCCAGAAGGGAATTGTAAACATAAAAATCCAAACATAAATGGCATCATCCACAACATCATTTTTTGTGTCTGTTGCTGCCTAGGGTCTGTAGATTCCATCATGGACATTTTTTGCAAAACCCACATTGATCCACCTACAAATAATGCAAATAACGCTACAGGTTGTCCTAAATCTAATCCTAAAAAGGTACTATTTAAAGGTATAGCTGTATCCAAAAATTCCAATGAATCATACATATGAGAAGTTAAACTTGCAAAATTTTCAGGAAAAGTAGGAATAAGCGCATATATACACCAATATAAACTTATCCATATGGGCATTTGAATTACCAATGGCCCCAAACAACCTAATGGACTAATTCCTTCTTCTTTATAAATTCGCATAGTTTCTTGCCCTCTACGCTGCGAATCATTTGCATATTTCTTTTGAATTGCCTGTAGTCTAGGGCCAAGTACTGCAAGCTTTTTTGTAGAACGTATTTGTTTAAGTCTTAAGGGCAACATTATTATATTTACTATTAAAGTAAATACAATAATTGTCAGCCCAAAATTATTTCCTAAGAATGTATATAAGATTATTAAGCTATTTAGCATTGGATCAAATATCAATGCATTCCATAAATCTCCCATAATACCTCTATTTCTCCGTTACTGATAAACAGCCTATTGCATCTTTATGCAAATCTTTTTTACATAAGAATTTTTTCTCACTTGAATGAAAGTACATAGTTCTATCCATTGCCAAAGGTTCTGAAGGAATACCTTGCCATGATTCATCAGAACCATGTTTCACAGGAGAAAGCTCTACAGTATTGCTTGATTGAAAAGAACTTGAAGAAACTTCCCAAATGTTACCTGAAATAGAATCTACAATAATCAATGTGTCATCTAGTAATATCGGAGAACTGGTTATTAAAATATTTTCACCCGCTTTTTGACCTCTATTCTTTAACTGAACAGATGCCATATTTTTCTTTCGGCCTGAAGTATCTATTTCAAATTTATATAATCTTCCATTTGTAGTGACGGTATATATTTGATTATCATTAATCAATGAGCCAGCCCAAAATCTTCCACTTGCCTTTTCAGTATCATCGAATAGCGTCGTAATAATTGATCCATCTTTTTTATTTATCACATAGATATTTCTATCAAGAGACGTAATTATGAACATACCAGATAATGCAGATGGTTTAGATATTAAAGCAGATTTATTAGCTGTTTGAAAAAAAGTAGCATTTGGTATTTTCGTAGTTCCATCATATACATCTAAAGAATAAATTGATCCATCTAATGAAGAAAGATAAACCTTACCAGCGTCTACTAGAGGTGAATCATACATTGACCCTAATACCGACTCAGGTTGGCAAATTGCAGTAGTAACTTCTCCGTTATAGCACCATTTTATATTTCCAGTATCAATACTTATTGCCAAAATAAAACCTTTTGATGTACCCATTATAGCTAATCCATCATGTACAGTAATATTTCCAATTAAGGTATCAGGTTGATGTCTGGGTCCAAAACTTAAAAAGCTAAAAAACCCACCACTAGAATTAGCTTTGGATAAAGGGTCTATAAAATTACACCACTTTAAACTTAAATCGGGATATCTGAGTCCCACAACCAAACCGCTATAATATCCAACAACTAATGTACTATTATTGGCACTGTAAGCAGGAGTGCTATAAATAGCATCTCCAGCCTTATCCAAATAATCTGAATCACAATTCTGGTGGCTATCCTCAGGAGAGAACTTGGCAGCTGGTCTTTGATTTTCAGATTCACCAGTCACAGGAAGTAAATTAGTATCTGCAACAAAAACCATACCTTTTTCAGACATACTAATAACAGATTCTTCAACTAAGATTGGACTTGCCCAGCCATAATCTGCTGTGAATCTGTCACTATCACAACCTGATAAAATCACTATTGAGATTATCATCATATAAGTTAAAATGTTTTTCTTTTTAAACATAGATTGAAAGTCTAAATTAATTAAGTTACTTTGGGATCGGGTCATATCCTTTTCCACCTAAAGGGTTACATCGTAATAGTCTTTTCACTGTTAAAAAAAACCCTTTGAATGTTCCGAATTTTTTTATAGCTTCTATAGAATATTGAGAACATGTTGGTTCATATCTGCATACAGAAGGCATGTATGGTGATATTCCTTTTTGATATAACCTAATTATTTTTATTGCTACTGATGCCACTTTATTTCACTTACTATTTATAGGTTCACTGTAGTAGTTCTAATTTACCACAAATTTTTTTGAGATCTTCCGTTAATTCATCATAACTGGTATTTCTTATTCCTACTCTTGCTACGACAACTATGTCCCATCCAGGCTTTAATTTAAAATCACCAATTATATTTTTTAGTCTTCGTTTAACCAAATTACGAGAAACTGCAGTTCCTATTCTCTTACTTATTGAATATCCTATTCTTGTGGATATTTGAGAATTTTTCTTTATCTTTACTCTCATATATCTACTTGAATAACCATAATTTAAACTATGGACTGATTTAAACTCCACCGTTTTTTTTATGGTCTTGTACATAAAATACCAATAAGCAAAATTATTATACGAAACAATACAGGATTGACTTAATGAGGCTATACAGTTAGAGAATGACGACCTTTAGTGCGTCGGCGACTTAATACAGCACGACCACCTTTTGTGCTCATTCTACTTCGAAAACCGTGCACTCTAAGTCTTCTACGTTTTTTTGGTTGATAAGTTCTCTTAGGCATAACAAATTACAAAAAAATAAAAAATTTACCAACGGATTATAGTTTCTATATATATATTATGTCAATTAATGTAACATATGATCTCTTGTGAATTTCGAAATCATTCAGATAAATATAAGTAGATATGTCGTCAAAAACAAAAAAAAGAATAGATTTTCTTGTACATGAATTAAATTTTGCAAATTCTCGATCTCATGCGCAAGCTTTAATTATGGCTGGAAAGGTTTACGTAAATGATCAAAAGGTAACCAAACCAGGTACCTTATTTAACCCTGCTATTTCTACAATTAGAGTAAATCAATCAAAAAAGTTTGTTAGTCGAGGAGGGGAAAAACTTCAGCACGCTTTAGATACATTTAATATTCATATATCCGAAACCATCGCCCTTGATATTGGGGCCTCTACAGGAGGATTTACTGATTGTTTACTACAAAATGGTTCATCTAAAGTATATGCACTTGATGTAGGTAAAAATCAATTAGATTATAAACTGCGAATCAATCCCAAAGTTGTAACTATGGAAGGAATTAATGCGAGAAATCCATTTGGTTTAGATGAAAAGGTAGATTTAATTACTATGGACGTTTCCTTTATATCCGCACGTTTATTGTTGAAGAATATTTCTACCTATTTAAAAAGTAATGGATCTATAATTTGGCTCTTAAAACCCCAATTTGAAGCTAAAAAAGAAGAGGTTGGAAGAAGAGGACTCATCAAAGATTACAAAACACATTCACTAATTATTGGAAGGCTAACAAACTGGCTAATAAATAATCAATTTTCTATCAAAAATTTCACTACTTCACCAATAAGAGGACAAACAGGAAATAAAGAATTCTTTGTACATCTAAAACTTAGTGAATACTTTCTACACGATCTTTAATTTCAAAAATAAAGTTAAATAATTTATCAAGAGTATCTATATTTGAGTAAGTAGAAACCTTACAATTTAAACTTCTGTTTTTTACATTAATATCAAGTTCATTATTACTTTCTAATATATACTTTAAAGATTTTATTGTTTGATCAAATCGGATGTGATAAATATTTTCGTTTAATATAATAGAATTAATCCCACATTGAAAACTCATTAATCGTAGACGTGCAACAATAAATAAATTCTCAAATTCTGGAGGAATTTGACCATATTTATCGGTAATTTCTGATTTAAGTTCATATAAATCTCCAATATTATCAATTTCTGCTAAATCATTGTAGAGAGAAATACGTGTGGAAACTTCCGGAATAAATTCTGTAGGAATTAATGCATTCAAGTTTAATTTTAGATGTGGGCCTTTTTGTTCTTTATCTTCAAATGGTTTTACATCATTATCATTAAGCAATTCCTGACCTTTTACTTTTTTCATTGCATGAGAAATCATTTTCATATAGAGATCAAAACCTATTGTCGTAATATGACCACTCTGTTTCTTACCAAGAACTTGTCCTGCTCCTCGAATTTCTAAATCCCTACTTGCTACTCGGTAGCCAGAACCTATATCAGAAGATGCCAAAATAGTATCTAATCTTGCTTGTGCAGGTGGAGTGACAATTTTAAATTCTGGGATTGTGAAATACGCATATCCTTGTCTATAACTCCGACCAATTCGACCTCTTAATTGATATAATTGGGCAAGTCCAAATCGGTCAGCATTATCGACTATTAAGGTATTTACGGAAGGCAAATCTAATCCAGATTCGATTATGGTCGTACATACCAATATATCAAATTTCTTTGCTACAAAATCGGTCATAACTTTATCTAAACTATCTGGCAACATTCTTCCATGAGCTACACCCACTCGTAAATTAGGGAGTAATTTTGTTAATTTACTCGCAATCATCTCAATAGAATGAACTCGATTATGTAAATAATATACTTGGCCTTGACGAGATAATTCTCTTTTTATCGCTTCTGTGATTAATTCATCGCTCTCTTCAGATACAAAAGTTTTCACTGGTAATCTGTATTCTGGCGCCGTGTCTATAGTACTCATGTCTTTTAATCCTGACATCGTCATACTAAGTGTCCTTGGTATAGGTGTTGCACTCATAGATAAATAGTCAACTCCAAGGCGCATTTCTTTGAGTCGGTCTTTCTGAAGCACCCCAAACCGATGCTCTTCATCAACAATAACTAAACCTAAATTTTTTAATTTTATATCTTTTTGTAATAGTCTATGAGTACCTATACAAATATCAACATTTCCTTTTAATAAATCATTAATAATCTCTTTTTGTTCATTTTTAGGAACTAATCTACTCAACATTTTGACCGTAATAGGATACGGTTTTAATCGATTAACAAACGTCTCAAAATGCTGAGTTGCTAACACAGTTGTTGGTACTAAAATTATAACCTGAGATCCCGAATCAACGGCCTTAAATGCAGATCGTAAAGCAACTTCCGTTTTCCCAAATCCGACATCACCACAAATTAATCTATCCATAGGAGTTGAAGATTCCATGTCTTCTTTTACCTCATTGATTACCCTGATTTGATCTTCAGTTTCAATATACGGAAAAGAATCTTCTAATTCTTTTTGCCATAAACTATCACTAGGAAAACTTTTTCCTTTGGCTAAATTCCTCTGTGCATATAAATCTAGTAAATCTTTAGCGATCTCCAATGTGTCTTCTTCCACTTGTGCTTTCGTTCGCTTCCATTCCATTGTAGACAACCTTGATAAAGAGGGGTTTGAGCCATTCGATCCCTTATATAAACTAACTCTATGAGACATATGTGTTGGGACATAAATCTTACCTTTATCGGCGTACTGTAAGACCATATATTCTTCACCGTCTCCATATTCACTCATGACAGTAGTTCCAATAAATTTCCCAATACCATGATCAATGTGAACAACAAAAGAATTGATACTAAACTCATCGAGAGATGCTGACGAAACACCTCGGGTTTTATTTTCATTAACTATAATATTCCGTTGTTTGCTGAATCCAAAAATTTCATTATCACTAAGTATCAATACTTCTTCATTTTGTTCTATTACAAGTCCTTCTTTTAAATTACCTTCAACAATTGTAACGATATTTTTTTTGATACCTTTTGTTTGATCTGTTAAAACATCGTAGGGTATTTCATATTCCTGAAATAATTCTTTGATTCTATTTAAATAAGATGACACAACAATTACTACACCAGATTTAATTTTAACTTTTATATCACTTATCAATCTGTCAAATTGATTTTGATAGGATAAAATTGGTTTGATTGGAACATTAAATCCTTTTGACTGAATTTCTTTAATATCGATAACTTTATTCAGGCTTTCTATGTGATTATTAAATTCAGTATAAGAAAAATATGGGGATTGAAAATCAACAGGTAAGGTATTCGTTTTGATATAAATATTTTGACGATTAACTATTTCTTCATATAGTTCAAAATATTTCTCGAGTATTTTTTCTTTTCCATCAATAATTACTAAACCTGTGTTAGTAAAATAATCTAATAATGAACTTTTATTGTAGGTACCAGCATAAAAGTCTGGAAATTCGAAATTGTTACTGAATTTAACATCTCTCGAAAGTTGTTGAATGTTTTTAACGTCTTGCTTATGGTCGATTTGACCACCAAAGTATTCGATGGATGCGTCATTTGTTGGAAACACCACTTCGCTTACTGGATAAATAGTAATTACATTTAGTACTTCTAAAGAAGTTTGAGTATTAGTGTCAAAACTGCGTAAACTTACCACTTCGTCTCCCCAGAATTCAATCCTAATTGGTTTTTCATAGATCGGGCAAAATATATCGACAATCCCGCCTCTTTGACTACATTGTCCTTCCATTTCAGTAAACTTGTTCAATTTATAGCCAAACTGTAAAAGTAAAAATAATAAATCTTTCATTTTTAATGATGTGCCTTCTTTGATGATCAGCCTTTTTTCTTTTATTTCAAAAGAGCTAATTATTTTATTCGTAATGGCAGAAATTGGAGCAACAACTATTGGGGGATATTGATTTTTTTCTGATTCAATGATTGCAGATAAAGCTTTGGATCTTTGAGTATAGGTCATAGAGTTAATATGTAAAAATTCAAACGGTATGTTTTCAAGTGGAGGATAATAAAACACCTGATTTTGAGAGCCTGTAATCATTAATAAATCATTAACTAAGGTTTCTGCACGATTTATATCACGAGTTACATACAAAATTGGTGAATTGAATCTAAAATTTAGGGAATTAAACAATAGAGATCTGCCACAATCAGGTACTGAGACCTCTGTGTAAAGATTGGTTTTTAATAAGTCGATAAGACTTAAATACCAGTCAGAATTGTTAAATAATTCTGACACTTTATGAAACACTATGTAACTCCTGTTGACTCCGCAATTACGTTGTTTTACAGTTTGTACTACTACTCTATACTAATGTCACAAATTTACCAAGAGGAACACAAAATGGACGTGAAAAAAGAAACTATCGGATTTATCGGATTAGGAATTATGGGCCTTCCGATGGCAAAAAACCTAATTAAGAGTAATTTTGATCTCATTGTGTACAATCGGACCAAATCAAAAACTAAGGAACTTAGTGAATTAGGAGCTCGAGTAGCTAGTAATCCAAAAGAGGTAGCAGAAAATGCCAAATGCATAATTACTATGCTTACTGATTCTCCAGATGTAGAACAAATAATTCTTGGAGAAAATGGAGTAATTAAAGGAATACAAGCAAATAGTATTGTTATTGACATGAGTACGATTTCCCCGAAGATAACTAGAAATATTAATGAGGAATTAAGCAAACATCAAAGTTCATTACTTGATGCACCCGTTAGTGGTGGTTCTTGGGGAGCTATCGAAGGCACACTTTCAATAATGATTGGTGGAAGTAACGAAGATTTTAATACTTGTTTACCTGTATTTGAAGCTATGGGGAAAAATATAATCCACACAGGATCTTCAGGTATGGGGCAAACCACTAAATTAGTAAATCAAATATTAGTAGCTGGTACCATGAATGCTGTAGCAGAAGCAATGGTTTTCGCTGCTAAATCCGGAGCAGACTTATCTACTACTATAGAGGCTGTTGGTGGAGGTGCTGCCGCTTCTTGGCAATTAAACACATTAGGTCCTAGACTAATTAAAGGAGATTTTGATCCTGGATTTATGATCAAACTACAACAAAAAGATTTGAGATTAATTATAGAATCTGCACAAGAATTAAATGTTGCAATACCCGGCACATCACTGGTTAGCCAATTATTTGCCGGTCTTTTAAGCCAAGGATTAGGAGATGAGGGTACTCAAGCACTAGTAAAAGCCCACGAACAACTATCAAATGTAAAAGCACGAATATAATAAGGAGTATTTTGGATAATATTACTGTCGGAATAATTAGCCCAGGAGACATGGGGCACGCTGTAGGGGCGCAACTCATAAACAATAACGTAAATGTAATTACTTCATTAGAAGGAAGAAGCGAAAGAACCAAATCGTTAGCAAAATATGCAAAAATACAAGATGTAGGAACCTTAACAAACTTAGTAGAAAATTCCGACTTGATTCTATCCATATTAGTCCCATCACAAGCTGTACCTTTTGCTAAAACGATTTCAGAAACTATCAAATCATTAGATAAATCTATTTATTTTGCAGATTGCAATGCAATTGCTCCACAAACAACCCAAAAAATGTCTGAAAATTTTCAGAACACACCAGCGATTTTTATCGATGGTGGTATCATCGGAGGACCTCCATCAGAAAATTACCAACCGGTTTTTTATACTAGTGGTCCAGATACAACCCCTTTAGAAAGTCTAAACGGCAAGGGTATTAAAGTGAGTAATATAGGTTCTGAAATTGGACAAGCTTCTGCGATTAAAATGTGTTATGCAGGAATGACTAAAGGAACTATAGCTTTGAATATTTCTGTTTTATCAACTGCCAAAATTTTAGGAGTATACGATAGCCTAATTGCTGAATTTAGTAAAAGTCAGTCTGAAATGTTAAAACGCATGAATGGTATGAGTGAAGTTCATACTAAATCAAATAGATGGATTGGTGAAATGTTAGAAATCAGTTCCACTTTTGCATCTGCAAATCTTAGTGGAATGTTTCATAAAGCTGCAGCAGACACTTATGATTTTGTTAGTAAGACAGAAATTGCACTTAATGAAACACCTGAAAATTACAAAGAAGACCGCTCTTTAGAAGAATTGATAGATATTTTTTCCAAATATTTACAGGAATAACGAATTTGTGGACTGAATTAGATAAACTACCCTTTCGTAAAGAAATATACATATCAATTGGAATTTGGATATGGGCTCTTCTAATATTATATCAACTCGATAGTACGTCAGTTAATCATTAGATTAACTGACGTATAGTATAACTAATTATTCCAATCCTGAATAATTTTCCTATCCCGATCAAAAGCTAAAACTGGTAATTTATCTAAAGCAAAAGTTTGTATGCTCTGAACCTCTGAATTATCTGTTCTTTCGCCACCAACAATGTGGCCACTATATACGATGAGTATTATGGGATCATCTTCTTGCGAATATACTCCAACCAATTTATCAAGTTCCACAATAAACCCAGTTTCTTCAAAAACCTCACGTATAGCTGCATTTTCTACTTTCTCTCCTCTGTCTACAAAACCTGCAGGAAAAGTCCATTTCCCTCTTTGAGGTTCTAAATTTCTTTGGACCAATACAACTTCTGAATTAATAGTAAATAAAACACCAGTAACTACTTTGGGATCTATAAATTCCATACGATCGCAATCAGTACAAAAAAACCTATTGGTATTCTCAAAAGGTTTCAAAATCATTTCACTAGCACATGAAGAACAATATTTTATAGCAGACATGAATTTAAATTTGCACAATTTAAGTTAAAATTTATATTACTACCATCATATTATAAGAAGTTATAAAAAACATCCTTTAGAGGTTTGACACCCCTATAATGGGATTGATACAATTTATACCTGCTGAACATTTTTTCATGAATTTCATTTGAGGATTCTTGTGGGTAACGAAGTACAAATAATTCAAGACACTTGGATTGCTATTTTAATAGCAACTGCATTTGGAGTTATTTCTATCTTAGGTATGTTTATAGCTTCTTTTATTTTATCACCCAAAAAAAAATCTATCGATAAACTTATTACATATGAAAACGGAATACGACCAACGCCATTTTCTTGGTCTCAAATTCATGTGCGTTATTACATATTTGGAATATTATTTCTTATATTCGATGTCGAAGCCGTTTTTATATTTCCTTGGGCTGCAGTTTTCAACGAAATTAAAGAAAATGTTGATGGTCAATTTACAGTAGCTTTAGCAAATCTAGTGTTTTATGAAATGATGGTTTTCATTGGTATACTAATTCTTGGAATTGTTTATGCCTGGAAAAAAGGAGTTCTACAATGGAAATAAACAGAATGAAACCAGAACCTTGGACTCCTAAAAGAGACCACAAGCTCTCTATCCCACTTATACCAACAAGTAACGATAATTGGGAAACATCTGACTCGTTAAGTTCTGGAAACGTACCAGCTCAAAGTCTTCTTCAAAAATCTGGTGCACCTGGTGTAATTACAGCAAAAATCGACCAATTATTAGCTCTGGCTAGAACATCGTCTCTATGGCCTTTAACTTTTGGCTTGGCTTGTTGTGCTATTGAAATGATGAGTACATATATGGGACACCATGACCTTGATAGATTTGGTGTAACTCCATGGCCATCACCAAGACAAGCGGATGTGATGATTGTTGCAGGTACTGTCGTTAAAAAAATGGCAAAACCAATTCAACTACTTTATGAACAAATGCCTGAGCCTAAATGGGTTATTGCTATGGGAAGTTGTGCTACAAATGGAGGTCCGTATTATAGGTCCTACTCTGTAGTTATGGGCGTAGACCATATTATACCTGTAGATGTGTACGTTCCAGGTTGCCCCCCAAGACCAGAAGCATTAATGGAAGGCATTTTAAGATTACAGGAAAAAATAAAACAGGATGCTAGAAAAAATGGCTGAAGAAGAAACAACTGAATCAATATCTGAAGAAGAAGTTTCTGAAGATTTAGATCCAATATTAGCTGAAAGAATCTCGATACTTGAAAATATTCTAAGTACATATGATATTAGTATTTCATCTTTTCTTGGAGAAATTAATATACATATACAAAAAATAGACCTTTTAGATATTCTTACAATTCTCAAAAACTCTCCTGAAACACTGTGTAACCTTTTCTTATGCTTAAGTATTGTTGATTATGAAGATAGGTTTGAAGCTGTTTACCACCTGCAATCCACAACCCTTAACCATAGATATGTAATTAAATCTAGCTTAGACAAAGATAAGCCATTAATTTCATCATGTATTGGTATATGGAAGGGTTGTGACTGGTATGAAAGAGAAGGCCACGATTTATTTGGAGTTGTTTTTGAAGGCCATCCAAATCTATCGCCTCTACTATTGTATGAAGAATTTGAAGGATATCCTGGAAGAAAAGATTTTCCTTTTAACGACTATAAAGAATGGTAACGTATGACTAATCAACAAAGCTTAAATAGTGTAGACATGTTACTCAATATGGGGCCACAACATCCATCTACCCACGGTGTTTTCAGAATGGTACTTCAAATAGATGGAGAACGAGTCATAGACGTTGATCCTTATATCGGTTATCTCCATCGAGGATCAGAAAAACTATCAGAAGGAGAACAATATGCACAAATTGTCACTCTTTTTGATCGATTAGATTATTTGGCTAATTTTAATAATGAGCTTGTTTTTTGTATGGCAGTTGAAAAACTAATGGAAGTTGAAATACCCGAAAGAGCCGAATACATAAGAGTAATTCTATGTGAACTCAATCGAATAGCTAGCCATTTCCTTTTTTATGGAACTATGGGAATGGACGCTGGTGCAAGTACTCCCATACTATACGGATTTAGAGATAGAGAAAAAATCCAATCTGTTTTCGAATCTGTAAGTGGTGCAAGAATGATGCATAACTACTTCAGAATCGGAGGAGTGAAAGAAGACTTACCAACTGATTTTTTTGAAAAAATTTATTGGCTAATAGACGAAATAAAAAAAGGAGTAGATCAAGCAGATAGTTTATTATCGTTCAATGAAATATTTCTAAACCGTACAAGAAATATTGGATTAATCAATGCTGAAGATGCTATAGACTACGGACTTACGGGCCCAAATTTACGAGCATCAGGAGTTTCATATGATTTAAGAAAAAATGATCCATATTCCATTTATGAAAGGTTTGATTTTGATATTCCTGTGGGTGATCGTGGAGATGTTTGGGATAGATATTTTGTCAGAGTTCAAGAAATAAGAGAATCAGTTAAAATTATCGAACAAGCTTTAAAACAAATACCTGATGGAGAAATCACTGCAAATGTTAGAAGAATTGCACGACCTCCAGAAGGTGATATTTTTGCACATGCAGAAAATCCTCGTGGGGATTTCGGAGTATATTTAGTCAGTGACGGTTCAGATAAGCCCTACAGGCTAAAAATTCGCCCCCCATCATTTTGCAATTTAATGGCATTAAGACATATGATGCGAAATGCCTATGTTTCTGATGCAGTTATGATTTTAGGTTCAATAGATATTGTTTTGGGTGAAGTAGATCGATGAGTATTATAGACCTTTTCTTATTACAAATAAAAATTATTACACTTTTTGGTGGACTTACAATAGTTGTATTATCTCTGGTCTGGCTTGAAAGACGAGTCTTGGGGAAAATACAAAGACGCATTGGACCGAACCGTGTAGGTCCACAAGGACTTTTACAATCCCTTGCAGATGGGATAAAACTCTTAGTCAAAGAAGATATAATCCCAGAATCAGCAGACAAATGGATATATTGGCTTGCACCAATTATTGTCTTTGTTCCTCCATTTGTTATATGGATAACAATACCTATTGCAAGTGATAATTCTGTATTAGCGGTAAACAATATGCATTTAGGATTACTCTTTGTAATCGCTCTAACAGTTGTTTCAATAACTGGATTAGTCATGGCTGGATGGGGATCAGCGAATAAATATGCCATCCTTGGAGGATTACGATCAACAGCACAACT